>Ga0210035_1001568_pt1 | contig 13573 bp, 13 predicted proteins | sample CryGeymeta201507_FD_183975 | JGI IMG/M metagenome (GOLD analysis project Ga0210035, IMG submission 183975) | Groundwater microbial communities from Crystal Geyser aquifers in Utah, USA - Crystal Geyser metaG 2015-07 (SPAdes) (version 2) | ecosystem: Environmental > Aquatic > Deep subsurface >...
TAACGAGTGTTTAGCTAATCAGCGAGGGTTCCGAGAGTGTTAACAGCGTATTTCGTTCTTTTTCCTCCATCGATAAATTCGATCTTCTAATTGTTTTAGCGTGAGATTATAGGGTGGCTTATCGTTGAAACCTTCCCATTGCAAACCGTCGCCAGTGCTTAAGAGAATGCAAGTATCCGGTTTGCCAATATTTCCAAGCAGTTTTTTCATAAGTAGTGTTGCTGTTAAACAAGGATTTTCACTGAGCATTGGTTGATATTCAGCTGCCAGTGCATTATATTTTCGCCTCGGCTCAGGCGTTTCAATAGCAACTTTATCTAACATCACAAAATGTGTGACTTGCTCAAAAACTTCAACATTCCGCTCTGAATCAATTTTACCCACACAATGCGGACTGACATCACACACCAACTTTGCATTCAGACTCTCAGTTACGGTCTGTTCCTTATGTGCCAATGCAGGTGTTGTTTGTTTTCCAGCTTCTATTTCCAGCAGTAACTCTTGCTCAATCCTTGAACCCACACGCCAACGGTCTAAATTGAGAACTTTATAAATTTCCACGGAAATAATTTCTAACGCATCAATAAGGTTGTAGTTTTCGCAGACTCTCGCCTTGTCCATAATGCCAGGTAGCGTTATTTGGTCGAACCAAAAGAGGGCTCGCCACAGTAACGGCTCTGGGTTAGGCCAGTGGTTACCTAACTCTCCACAAAATTTTTTTAGTGGCAAGGCAACCTCGTCACTCAAGACCATAGCATTCGTGCCCCATTTGTCACTATCAACCTCATCAATCATGCCCTTTAACTTCTCATGGAGGAATTTATTTAGTGCTACATACGTTTCATATTCTTGAGTATTGTCATTTTTTCGGTCGTACAACTGGATTATTTTTTGTCGAGATGTAAGCTGGCAAATATCGCCTACTCTCGTTACTGATCTATCTCTGTGATCCCACCCAGGGTCAGCATGCTCGACTTTAAGCCGCAATTCTTCCGGCATTTCGGCTAACAGCTTGCTCCAAAATTCATCCAGCAATTGGAACAACGGTTCATATTGAAGCAAACCACTTGAATCATAATTAAACCCAGCTACCTGTGTTTTAGTCATGCTCATCACGCCACTCCCATTTTCTGCGCCAATGCATTCCCTATATCAGACACACGGGCAGGCGCAAGGTGGGCATAACGGCTCACCATCGCCATGGTGCGATGGCCTAGCACCTTCGATATTTCCAATGGCGATACGCCGTTCATCATCAGGTAGGATGCGCAGGTGTGGCGTAAGTCGTGCCAGTGGAAGTTGGTAATTTCAGCTTCTTTCAACGCATCTAGGAAAGGACTACGTAAATCAACAAAAATTGATTTTCTGGCTCTGCTGGTAGCCGGGAATATCCGATCGTCAGTCAAATTACGAACCGTAGCGCGTTCCTGTAATAACGTGAAGGCTTCACCAACCAGAGGCAATACTCGCGCATCATTATTCTTGGTAGTGCCAGCATGGAGCATCGCTCGTCCTGTTATGAGATCTATCTGCTCCCAGCGCAAGCTCATAATCTCTGATTGCCTCCCTCCCGTGGTCAGCGACAGGAGCACCGCCAGGTACAGGTCTTTTTGCTTGCGGCAAGCAGCTAAAAAGCGTGGCAACTCGTTGTCATCCAAAAATCTCACACGACCTTTGCTTTCCTTCGGCTTTGTAATCCGTTCCACTGGGTTAATTTCAAGCCAACCCAGCTCCTTAATACCATAGGTACAGACGCTGGACAGTGCAGCCAGAGAACGATTAGCAGTGGCACCGCTACGTTTCCTCTCAAGCGGCACTCGCGACACAGTCCCATCATCGCCACGGCGACGGACAGTCACAAATTCTGTAGTCAAGGCATCACGCCCTTGTGCAACCAAAGAGGGCGTAATTTCCTGCAACAACTTCTCACCATGCCGATTGCGCCACCATGTCAACCGCGCCCTCATATCCTTGGCAGATTTCAGCGCGATATGCTGAGCACTCTTCTCGTATGCATCAATCAGCTCATTCAATGTGTGCCGTTTACTTGCACCGAAGTGTCGCCCCGCTTTCATATCGGCCTCGGTTTTTTGAATCCACTCTCTCGCGTCAGTCAGTCGCGAGAATGTCGCGCTTTCAGGCGGATATCCCTTCAAACGAATTTTCACCCGGTAGCTTGTCGCGCCATCATCGTTTTTGCGTTTTTCGATACTTGCCATGATTACCCCGTTTTGAGCGCGTGAGAATACTTGCGCGGACTTTACTCCGAAGTTGGAAAAATTACAACGACGGATTTAAAATCTTACGGTCTAGTTTGTTAACACAATGAAAATAAAATAATAAAATTTTAAAAAAAATTATTGGGTCAATAAGGGGCAAATTTCGGCATGATTAGTGCGACGGCTTCAAACACCAAACGCAAAAAATGTGGCGCGCACGGTTCAAGGCAACGACGAGATTATTTATATGGAATGAGCGGTACAACTGTTTGTGGTGAAATCAGAATGGGACGCAACTGAGATGAGTATTTTTTCGAGGATGCCCCGCCAGTGCCCCATTGAGCAGAATAGAAAAAAGCCTTGCATCGCTGCAAGGCTTTATCTGTCTGGCTCCCCGACCTGGACTCGAACCAGGGACCTGCGGATTAACAGTCCGTCGCTCTACCAACTGAGCTATCAGGGAATGAAGAGGTGCGCATTGTATAGAGGGTAAAAAGGTCGGTCAAGAGAAATTTTAAAAACTTTTGCGTATCGCCAGATTCTATTTTCAAGACCGCATGACCTCTCCTAACACCCCCCGCGCCGACCGCCAAATCAGGCTGATTTTTGGCCCATAAATTTATTGACTGCAAGCAACTACTGACGGATTGAGTTGTTCTGCGGCATAATGCGCGCCTTGTTTATTGAAAGATTCCCGCAATGAAAATCACTGTTATTGGTTCCGGCTATGTCGGTTTGGTGTCAGGCGCATGTCTGGCAGATTTGGGTAATGACGTAATCTGTCTGGATGTTGACCCGCGCAAGATCGAAATTCTGAATAACGGCGGATCGCCTATTTATGAACCTGGTCTGGACGAAGTCATCAAGCGCAACATGGCCGTAGGCCGTCTGCGTTTTACCACCGATATTGCCGCCAGCGTGGCGCATGGTCTGGTGCAAATGATCGCGGTGGGTACGCCTTCCGAAGAGGACGGCTCGGCGGATTTGCAATACGTTATCGCGGCAGCGCGCAACATTGCGCGCCATATGACTGAATACAAAGTCATCGTGGATAAATCCACTGTGCCTGTCGGTACGGCGGATAAGGTCAGACTGGCGGTACAGGCGGAACTGGACAAACGCGCCCTCGACCCTCAATCCTCATTCCGCGATCCTGGCTTTTCCATCGTTTCCAATCCAGAGTTTCTCAAGGAGGGCGCAGCGATTGACGATTTCAACCGCCCTGACCGTATCGTGATCGGCGCAAATGACGAAGCCGCCATCAAGGTTATGCGTGACATGTATGCGCCTTTTCAGCGCAATCACGAACGCCTGATTGTCATGGACATCAAGTCTGCCGAACTGACCAAGTATGCCGCCAATGCCATGTTGGCGACCCGCATCTCGTTCATGAACGAACTGGCGAATCTGGCTGAACGCGTCGGCGCGGACATCGAGCATGTGCGCAAGGGCATCGGCTCCGACCAGCGCATCGGCTATAGCTTTCTTTACGCCGGTTGCGGCTACGGCGGTTCCTGTTTCCCCAAGGATGTGCGCGCCTTGCAACGCACTAGCGCAGAACACGGCTTGCCGCTAAAGGTGCTGGAGGCGGTGGAAAGCGTCAATAATGCGCAAAAATCGGTGCTGCTCGACAAGATTACCAAGCGCTTCGGCACCGACCTCAAGGGCAAACACTTCGCCTTGTGGGGGCTGGCTTTCAAACCCGGCACGGATGACATGCGCGAAGCCAGCAGCCGGGTACTGATGGAAGGTCTCTGGGCGATGGGCGCGACGGTTACCGCCTTTGATCCGGTTGCCATGCAGGAAACCAGGCACCTCTACGGAGACCGCGCCGACCTGAGCTTTTCCGACAATTCCAAGGATGCACTGCAAGATGCCGATGCACTGGTTATCGTGACGGAATGGAAAGCCTTCAAAAGCCCCGATTTCAGCATCATCAAGGCGCGCCTGAAAACACCGGTCATCTTTGACGGACGCAACTTGTTCGAGCCAGCCGATATCAAGGCTTTGGGATTCGAGTACTACGGCATTGGTCGGGTATGCTAATAAGTATTTGATTTTTAATGATTTTAATACAATCATTAAACAACGACAAACCTTCCTGTTCACTTCAAGTCCGACAGACTCCTGACAGCTTCAGGGATGCTTGAACATGCCAGGCAGCTGTTCGGGCGGAATGCGCAGCAACCTGCCGATTTGCCTGTAATCGTCTTGCAGTGCTGCGTCGTCCCAACCGTGGGCCGAATGCCTGGCCAGATTTACCGCCAGCACCACGTTGAGCATCCGCGTCTGGTTCTCGGCAGCTTCATCTGCCACACTCATTTTCAACTCGGGTAGCGACCATTCCGCAGCCAGCGCCAGTTGCAGTGCAGACAAGGGAAAACCCAGCACTTGCTGCTGGACTTCATGGCTGCGCAACGTCCTGTCACGCTGCTGAATGTCATGTATTTTCAGCATGGATTTGGGCGCGAAACACCACGCGAGTATTTCGGCAGTGCCATGCAATAGTGCTGCAATACCCAGCGCTGCAAAGTGCAAGTCATGCAGCCGTACCGCCCAGTCATAGGCATAATCGGCGGCAAGCCGCGAGCGATGTATGACACGCAAAACGGGCGCGATCGCGGCGGGCTGAGCTTTAAGCAACATGTCCTCGATCAGCGGTTGCGGCGCGACATGCTCGAAGAAAGATTCAATGCCTAACATGCGCAAGGTCTGCTCGACCTGAATCATTTCAACCGTCTGTGCGCCGCCCTTGTGCTGATGAAAATAGCGCAGCAGCTTGACCACCATCAGCGGATCACGCGAAATCACTTCGCTGAGCAGACGTGTGGTGAGCCTGCGTTCGTTATCATGCAGTGTCGCCAGATCGCGCGCGGTCTGCTTCATCACAGGCAGATCGCACCTGCTCAGGTACGCCACCCACTGCTGCAATTTTTCCTCGTTGTACATCACGTCTCCCGCGCAGTCTTCATGGGAGATATATCGGCAAGCTATCGAAGAACTTTAGCGAACGGCCACGCAAGCAATCAAGACTTCTCGCCTTGCACGGCCAGGGTTCCGCTACGCCCCGGGATTTCCCGCATCTCCACTGCGTGACGCGGCAACGCACCCGCAGCCAGGCCTTGCAGATATTGCTGCATGGATACCAGCTCATAGCCTTGCGCCTGCCAGCCTTGCAGCAGTTGCTCGAAGACAGGCATCCACTTCTGCCCTTCCAGCTCTGCGTGCAAGGTGTAAACATGACCGGTCGGCAGCGCGTTGGCGGTGAGTTGCAGTACATATTCTGCAACATTATCCAGCGTGATACCGTCGCGGTTCATCAGTTCATCGAGCGTCGGCAAAGTCGTGGGAAGTTGTGGGCAAGCGACGATCTCAGCCTGCCAGGTCGGAATAAAAGGATGTGTACCGCGCGTGTCCGAACTGTAGTCAAACCCCGCGCGTTGCATCAGGCGTAGCGCGTGGCGGTTCATCTGCCAGCCCGCAGCGGCATGGGCATGAGGCGCTTCACCGAATATCTCGGCATAGCGATCCACCGTGCGTTGCAGTTCGCGCTCAGTCCACAAATTATCTGCGTTAGCCACCGTATCCTGCCAGCGTATGTGGTCATAACAATGAATACCCACTTCAAAGCCCGCATCGCGCACGCCACAGAGGATGTCCTTACACTTTTTGCCGATGTCGGGACCGGGCAGTAAAGTGCCATAAAGCAAGGTCTTGATGCCGTAATGCTCCACCACCGAAGTGCGCGAAACCTTGCCCAGAAAGCCGGGACGGAACACGCGTTTAATGGCGCGGCCGGTATGATCGGGGCCTAGCGAGAAGAAAAACGTCGCTCCCGCGTGATAGCGTTGCAAGACTTCTACCAGGCGCGGCACGCCCTCGCGCGTACCGCGATAGGTGTCAACATGGATTTGCAGGGCGAGTTGTTTCATGGCATGAGTCTGAAGTCAGGGAGTGAGGATGCGCAGAAAAAAGCGCATCCTCCGTAATGGATGCGCTGCCTTTGTCAGCGCCTCTTACGCATCGAGATTTTAATCTACCAGACCGCGCGCTTCGCCGACTTGACCGCGATACGCATCGTAGATTTTGCGCAGGGTGTCAGGCATGGTGGTGGAAGGAGCCCAGCCTAGTTCTTCGCAGGTATTGGTAATTTTCGGCACACGGTTCTGCACATCCTGGTAACCCTTGCCGTAATACGCATTGGCGGTCGTTTCGATGATCTTCACCTGGGCGGCAGAATCACGATATTCGGGGTATTCTGCGGCCAGCGTGAGCATCATGTCCGCCAATTCACGAATCGAGAAGTTATTGCTGGGATTGCCGATGTTGTAAATCTTGCCAGTGGCGATACCGTCCTTGTTTTCGATGATTTTCATCATCGCCTCGATGCCGTCATCAATGTAGGTGAACGCGCGCTTTTGATGTCCGCCATCTACCAGGCTGATATTTTCGCCGCGCATGATGTGTCCCAGAAATTGCGTGACCACGCGCGAGCTGCCTTCTTTCGCGGTATTGATGGAATCCAGCCCCGCACCGATCCAGTTAAACGGACGGAACAAAGTGAAATTCAAACCTTCCATGCCGTAACCCCAAATCACGCGATCCATCAATTGCTTGGAACAGGAATAAATCCAGCGCGGCTTGTTGATCGGGCCGCAAATCAATTCGGAATTTTCAGGATCAAATTCCTCGTCATGGCACATGCCATAGACTTCTGACGTGGAGGGAAACATCAGGTGTTTGCCGTATTTTGCCGCCGCACGCACGATAGGCACATTGGCCTCAAAGTCCAGTTCAAACACGCGCAACGGAGCCTTGACATAGGTGGCTGGGGTGGCGATGGCGACCAGCGGCAGGATTACGTCGCATTTTTTAACGTGGTACTCGACCCATTCCTTGTTGATGGTGATGTCGCCCTCGAAGAAATGAAAACGCTCATGCCCCAGCAAATCGGTAATGCGTTCGCTGTTCATGTCCATGCCATACACTTCCCAGTCGGTGGTAGCCAGAATGCGGTTGGACAAGTGGTGGCCGATAAAACCGTTCACGCCGAGGATCAATACTTTCTTCATTTCCATTCCCTTAACAATTAAATTCAAATTTTTGTGTACCAAAACGCGCGGCAAATTCCGCCGCACTCATTTCCTTGCCATCCAGCTCAAAACGCACGATCCGTAACACCCCTTGACCACAGATCGCATAAGCCTTGAAGGTATTTTCTTCGTCCTGTTTCACATAAAACGCAGGTTTTTCGCCCGACACCGTACACCCTGTCACCCGCGTCTGCAAAATTTTCATCGCCCGCCCTACAAGGCAGGATGTCGCACCCGGATAAGGCGGGGCGACGGCACGCACCAGATTATGTATCTGCTCTGCACTTTGCTGCCAATCTATCTCGCCATCGGCGGCACAACGCCCGCCAAAATAGCCGCCCTGACGCAAATCCTGCGGAACTTTGGGCGCATTGCCTGCCAGTAGCGCGGGCAACACCGCATTCAGCGCCATTTCCGCCGCCACCAGCACTTTTTGAAACACGTCCTGCGCGGTGTCGTCAGGCAGAATAGGCACGGCTTGCTGTGCCACGATGTCGCCGTTGTCCGGCTTTTCGGTCATGTAATGCAGCGTCGCGCCCGTTTCGGTCTCGCCGCGAATAATTGCCCAATTCACCGGCACGCGACCGCGATATTTCGGCAACAGCGAACCGTGCATATTCAACGCGCCGTGTTTTGGAATCGCCAGCAGTGGCGCTTTGAGCATCTCGCGGTAATAAAACGAAAAGAAAAAATCCGGTTGCAAGGCGCGGATTTGCTCGACCACTTCCGCCGCATTCGGGTTATCCGGCATGATTACCGGAATGCCGTGCAGTGCCGCCAGCTCGGCGACACTGTCGAACCAGATATTTTCATTGGGATTGTCGCGGTGCGTCACCACCAACGCAACCTTCACACCCTGCGCCAGCAACACGGCAAGACACCGCACGCCGACATTGTGGTAGGCGAAGACCACCGCTGTGGCGCGGGGTAAGGGGGGGCGTGACGCGCACCCCGCTGCGTGGTGGCTTGGGTGCTCACTCATGAGCTGCCACCGCTGATCCGTTACCCCTTCCCTCTTCACGCTTCGCCTGTTTTTCGAGTATGGCTTCGACCAGATAGCGCGGCCTGTGGCGCACTTGCTGATAGATGCGCCCGACATATTCGCCCAGCAGACCGATACCGAACAGCGTGATGCCGATCATAAAGAACACCAGCGCAAACAGCGTGAACAGCCCTTCAGCTTCCGGGCCGATAATCAGGCGGCGCACCACGAGAAACACAAAGAACAGCCCTGAAAAGAGGGATACCGCTATGCCGGCCATCGAAAACACCTGCAACGGCACCAGGGAAAATCCGGTCATCAAATCGAAATTCAGGCGGATTAAGCTGTACAGCGAATACTTGGATTCCCCCGCCAGCCGCTCGTCGTGCCCGACCACCACCTCGGTGGGGTTTTTCGCAAAACTGTAGGCCAGCGCCGGAATAAAGGTGTTTACTTCGTGACAACTGTTGACCGCAGCGATGATGTCGCGGCTGTAGGCACGGAACATGCAACCCTGATCGGTCATCTTGATGTTGGTGATGCGTTCCCGCAGATGATTCATCGCGCGCGACGCGACATGCCGCCACCAGCTGTCGTTGCGCTGGCGACGGATCGAACCAACGTAGTCGTAGCCCTCGTTCATTTTCGCCAGCAGCAGACCGATATCTTCGGGCGGATTTTGCAAATCTGCATCCAGCGTCACCACACACTGCCCGCGCGACTGCTCAAACCCCGCCATGATCGCCATATGCTGACCGAAATTGCCGTTGAACAGGATAACCCGCGTCACGTCGGGGCGTTGTTGGAACTGGGCGCGCAGTAGTGCCGCAGAACGGTCTCGGCTACCGTCATTGATAAAAATGACTTCATAGCCAACATCGAGCTTGTCCAAAGCCGGATACAGTCGGTCGAACAAGGTCTGCAAGCCCGCTTCTTCGTTATAAACCGGAATGACGACAGAAAGTTGTGGAGTATTCATGGGGCGGCATTCTACCGCACAGTGCGGTGTTCGCGAAATCAGCAGATGATTTATGATTCAACGGTACACATCATCATGGCTGCCTATATCAAGCAGGATGATTTCTTTTTCGGTAACCATCAGTGTCAAGGTAATCCGGTAACTGAAGGTCAGGCTGACTGCATAACAACCGTCCAGTTTTCCACTCAGCGCGTGCAATTTAAGATTGGGTCGGAACGGATCGTTCTGCATGTCATCGAGCGCCTCGGCAAAGCGAGGCTGCAGATCGGGATGCTGTTTGAAAAATTTGCGCGCCTGACGAAGAAACTGTTGCGGCGTGACGATGACGTACATCAGGCTGCTTCATCCGCATTCAGCGCCGCCAGCAACTCGGCTGCCGTCTTGAATTCACTGACTTTCCCGGCTTTGACATCCTCAAGCGATGCCCGCACGCGCGCAGTGCACGCCTCCTGTTCCGACGCGATCAAATCCTGATAACGCCCTTCGGACAGCACCACATACTGCGGCTGATTGTTTCTGATCACATGCAAATCACCCTTGGCAATCAGATCGTCCACCGCCGCGATGCCGCGACGCTTGATCTCCTGTGCTGGAACAATATTCATATAAATACCTCTTTTGGTACTTTATTAAGTATCTTAACTATACGTAATCAAATAAGGGATGGCAAACTCAATTCCCACTTACCCTTGCAGCACCTCGCGAAGCGCCGCGCAAACCCGTTCCACGTCGGCCATCGTCATCGCATAGAACATCGGCAGGGAAACGATCTGGCGGCCTACCTGTTCGGCAATAGGAAACATCCCCTCATGGAAACCCCGCTCACGGTACAGCTTGAACAGATGGATAGCGGCGTAGTGGAAGCCGATGCCGATATTGCGTTGTTTCATCTGCGCCATGAATTCGGGACGGGTGATGCGCTCCGGCAGAACGAGCTGGAACAGATGCCAGTTGGTTTCGTTAAACTCGGCGGGGGGCAGTTGCGCGCCGGTCTGCGCCTCAAAATCCGCCCCCAGCGTGGCGAAATAATGCCGCGCCAACTGGCGGCGGTGCGCGGTGATTTTGTCCAGTTGCGCGAATTGTCCCAGACCGATCGCGGCGGCAATGTCCGTCATATTGTATTTGCCGCCCAGCACATCCACCTCGATGCCGTCCCAACCGCTGCGCGTCACGCCCTGCAAGCGATATTTCTCCGCCAGCAGCACTTCCTCGGCGTTGTTCAACACCAGACAGCCGCCTTCGGAGGTGGTGATGTTCTTGTTCGCCTGGAAACTGAACGAGACGAAATCGCCAAAGCTACCGATGCGCTTGCCCTGCCAGGTTGAACCGATCGCTTGCGCCGCATCTTCGATCACGCGCAATTTATGCTGGGCAGCTATTGCATACAGCCTGTCCATATTCAGCGGCTTGCCCGCCAGATACACCGGAATAATTGCACGGGTTCTGGGCGTAATCGCCGCTTCAACCTTGTCTAAATCAATGTTGCGCGTGACCGGATCAATGTCGGCAAACACCGGGGTCGCGCCCACTTCGAGGATGACATTCGCCGTAGCGGGCCAGGAGATCGGCGTGGTGATGACCTCATCCCCGGCTTTGACACCGGCGATGCGCAGCGCGATTTCCATGGTGCAAGTGCCGGAATTGAAGGTGCGCACCGGACGCCCGCCGAAATATTCCGATAATTGTTTCTCGAACTCCGCCACCTTGGGGCCGCTGGTAATCCAGCCGGAACGCAGGGTATCGGACACTGAGGCGATGGTCGCTTCATCTATCGTGGGCTTGGAAAAAGGCAAAAAGGTACTCATAAAAATCCTTATAATTCAATAGGTTACAAAATCAGGCGCGGGAAATTATCACCACACCCAAAATAATCACGCCCATGCCGATCAGCTTGGTCGGATTGAAAGCCTCACCCAGCAAATACCGGCCGCTATCGCGTTTACAACGTAAGCCATTGATAACATTGGAAAAGCGATACTGACCGGGACGCGCGACAGCGCCAGCACCCAGATCACCACACTGAGCGCATAGCAAAACAGCGCGGCGACGATATGCCACTCGGTCGCCAGTTTCCAGCCTATCGGCACGATGTTTGCCACGCTGAAATCAAAATAGCCGATAGCATTGGTGCCCGCCTTCATCAATATCTGCGCGGTCGCGTTGAGCATCACGCCGGTAAAAATCAAGCCAAAGCTGATCAGGTTCATGGCTTTTTTACCACGATGTGTTGGGTATCAGCAAAGATGACTTGCATCGGTAGGCCTTTTTGTTGTAACTGGGGATAAAGATACGTTTCCATAATGGCCAGCGCTTCGGGTTGTGCTGCCCATACCTTGACGAAATCCTCCACCGTCGGTATCCAGCGCCTGGGCTCCTGCTGGATACCGAAAGCCATTTCATCCTGATACTGCACCAGGGTAAAGGTGTGTTTGAGATAAAACGGCAACGTCTGCTCGTAAGTCAGCACCGAATAAAACGGTATATCCGGTTTTACTTCGGCGCGGATCGCCTCGGCGATATGCTTGGCGGAACGCTCGCGCGCCACGGTGTTGTAGCCCGACAAGCCGATCTGGGCTGCCAGCAAGGCGCTTATCGCTATCGCCACCACGGCCTGCGGTTTTTTGCCGCGCCACAACAGCGACATCCCCGACAACAGGCCGACCAGCCATATCCCCGACGCTGCCACCAGCCAGATGCGGTAATCGGGATAGAGCGCAATCTGGTTGGGCGTGTCGGCAAACTTGTCCACGTTCATCCCCAACCCCAGCAATCCCAGCACCACCGGCACGATAGGGGCGAGTTGCCAAAACAGTACCCGACAGCGCATCTCACTAATGCGTTTGCCCATCAACAAAGCCAGGGCAGGAAACATCGGCAACAGATAGGACGGCAGTTTGGAACCCGAAACGGTAAAAAACAAATAGATAAACACCGCCCAAATCAACAGGAAACGCGCGGCATTGAAAGGCTTGTCGGAACGATGGCTGGCGCGACCGGGCTGACCGGCCAATACCGTCTTCCACATCGAGTCGAACATCAACACCGTCCAGGGCAATGCCCCGGCGAGCAGGATAGGCACAAAGTAATACCAGGGCTGATAGCGCCCCAGATCCTTGGTGGTGAAACGCGTGTAATGCTCGTAGATGAAGAAGCGACCAAAAAACTCGGGATTAGCCTGCATCACCTGATAGAACCACGGTGCGGTAATCAGCAGAAACAGCGCCAACCCCGCCAACCAGTGCATGCGCTTCAATACGCTGAAATCGCGCTGCACCACGCAATAGATAAACAGTGCTGCACCCGGCAGGATGATGCCCATCAAGCCTTTGGAGAGCACTGCCAGCGCCAGCCCCGCCCACGCCAGCAACATCCAGTTGCGCCGTATCGGCGGATAGGGCTGCGACTGCCCGAGCAACAAAGCGACAATGCCCAGCGTCAGGAAAAAGGTCACCCCCATGTCCAGCGTATTGATATGGCCTATCAGCACATAGAGCAGGCTGCTGCCCATCAACAGCGCGGCATAGCCTCCCGCCTCGCGTCCGAACAATTTAGTGCCGGCGAACCACACCAGCAACAGCCCGGCAAACCCGGTCAACCCCGCCCACAGCCGCGATGTCCATTGATGCTCGCCGAACACCTCGTAAGCCGTGGCCGTCGCCCAGTATTGCAGCGGCGGCTTCTCGAAATACTTGAGATCGTTCAGGCGCGGGGTCACCCAATCGCCGCTCTTCACCATCTCGCGCGGAATTTCGGCGTAACGCCCTTCGTCGGGCTTGATTAGCGTGCGATATTCGAGGTTGGCGAACCAGATGACCGCGATGGCCACCACCAGCCAACCAAGCGGCAAAGTCGAGAGTCTTTTCAACATTGAGTCAAAAACGGCGGGTAAGTCTGACAAAATTTCATGCGAATTCCTGAAATAAACATTACCGGAATCAGTCCGGCGTGGGTTAGCGGGCGAATTTTAACGTGTCCTGCGTCAATGCTCCAAATTTCTGCACAACACAACTTAATTGCAGACACTTCGGATTTGTTCGATGTTGGTATGTCCTTGTAAAACCAGCTCTATCCCGCTTTGCTTCAAGGTGCGCATACCCTGTTTGATAGCCGTGGCTTGCAACTCCACCACGCTCGCCTGATGCTGTATCTGACTCTTGATCGGCGGGGTCGCTTCCAAAAATTCATACACCCCCATGCGCCCCTTGTAGCCGGTTCCCTCACATAGCTCGCACCCTTGTGCCGCATATAGCGTAAAACCCCCGTCTTCATTGCGGTAAGTTTGATGCCACGCCTGCATCAC
>Ga0210035_1001626_pt1 | contig 13206 bp, 13 predicted proteins | sample CryGeymeta201507_FD_183975 | JGI IMG/M metagenome (GOLD analysis project Ga0210035, IMG submission 183975) | Groundwater microbial communities from Crystal Geyser aquifers in Utah, USA - Crystal Geyser metaG 2015-07 (SPAdes) (version 2) | ecosystem: Environmental > Aquatic > Deep subsurface >...
AATGTGTATTATTGGGGTCAGGTGATTACCGGCGCCGACCCCGCCAGTTTTGTCGCGTTGAGCGAAAGTTACGCCAAAGACAAAAACAACTGCTACGGAAATGGTCGTATTGTCGAGAAAGCGCAATGCGAGAGGGTATTGGAGGAATGAACGCGCAGTTCAGTCGCGTATGCTATGACTAAATCATCACTTGTAATTTTTATTTTTATTGGGGCAGTAGCCGTCTTTATTGCCTTGATTATCCACGAATTTGGTCATGTGCTTACTGCGCTTATTATGGGTGGAAAAGTAACCGCGTTGCGGCTCTGGGGGTTTTCCGTGTATCCTGAATTTAGTTATATCGGATTTAGGGGTGGACTCATTGGATATACACATTGGGTGTTACCAATGTTCACTTCGGTCGAAAATGCCATAATCCTTATGGCGGGTTCCGGGATAACACTCTTGGTATCGGTAGTTTCTATTGCCTCTCTATACTTTTTTAGACCCGTCTCTTTTTTTATGAAAACAGCACTTTTCTTTTTTTCACTTCTTTACTTGGATATCGTTACCTATACATTTGGTTTGCGATTTTCAGGAAAAAGCGAACCATTGGACGCAGCGCAAACTCTCGGCATAAATGAATTTTTGTGGAAGTTATGTATGATGATCGTTTTCTTTGTTTTTTCTGCGCTCATCGCCTTTTACTTTTTTAGAAGATCATCCGTGCGGTAGGAACTTTCTTCGAAAGCGTGTAAAGTACTTTTCTATCAAGTCTCGCTGAAAATCGCTATGGGTTAGGTGATCTTCGAAATGGTTCCGAATCATATCCAATGGTGTTATTATATATACTATGGTAATTTTTAGTATAAACTGTTCAATTACAAATTAATTTATGGCAACGCTTTATACGCACAAGGATCGAAATATCTTGAAAACATGGCTTTTCATGGTGATGTTTTTTGCCGTAGTGATCGGTGTTGGCTGGGCGGTCAGTTGGTATTATAGAAATACGGCTATTCTTTATGTGGCGGTGGCGTTCAGTGTCTTTATGAACGTCTTAAGCTACTGGTATTCCGACACGATCGTTTTGCGCATGGCGGGAGCGCGGCCGGTTGATCGCGAGAGCTATCGCGAACTTTGGAACATCATCGAGAATCTTTCCATTACAGCCGGTCTGCCGATGCCGCGAGTCTACATCATAAACGATCCATCGCCCAATGCGTTCGCCACGGGGCGCAACCACGAGCACGCCGTTATCGCGTTTACGACCGGCATTCTCCACATTCTCAACCGACAGGAGCTTGAGGGTGTCGCGGCGCACGAGCTTTCGCACATCGGCAATCGCGACATGCTTCTCTCAACGGTCATCGTCGTTCTGGTCGGTTTCGTAACGATTGTCTCGGATATGTTTTTGCGCATGACATTCTGGGGGAACAGCGGCAGAAGGAGCGAAGGGGGGAGAGGCGGCAACCAGTTCACCATAATTATCGCGATCGTGCTGATCGTGCTTGCTCCCATCGCGGCGACGCTCATGCGGCTTGCCATATCCCGCAAGCGTGAATTGCTTGCCGACGCGTCTGGTGCGCTTCTGACCCGTTATCCGGAAGGTCTTGCGAGCGCGCTCGAGAAAATCTCATCCGTGGGAATCCCGCTTCGGAAGGCGAGCAACGCGACTGCGCATCTCTACATATCGGACCCGTTTACGAAGGAACAGCGTGCCGGATTTTTCGAGAAACTTTTTATGACCCATCCGCCCGTTATCGAGCGCGTCGCGGCTCTGCGAAGCGGCGATTACTAGCGCAGGCGCGTAAACCCGTGGATTTTGTTAGAGTACACAGGTAAAAAGAAGGAGGGATGCCAGAGCGGTCGAATGGGCCACCCTGGAAAGGTGGTATATCCGAAAGGGTATCGCGAGTTCGAATCTCGCTCCCTCCGCCAATTTTCACTTTTTGTGAAATCGTAAGAAACAGCCTCGGCGCAAAGCGCCTCGGCATGGTATTTTTCCGCAATTTGAAAGGCATTTTTGAAATCGCACGCCAGCGTGCGGTCGGCAATACGGAAGTTCGAACCAATCTTTTGCAGATATTCCCGAATCCTTTCGGGATTTTCTTGTTGAGCGTATTTTTCGGCTTGGTTGACCTCTTTTAGAAAGGCAATGGCAAGTTCGAACCGATTATTGCTCTTTCGCCCAAAAGCGGAGATTTTTTCTTCTAAATCCTTTTTGGCGAGAATGAGCTTGTGCTTTTTAGCGGTATATTCCGTTTGCGACAAATTGCCGTTCAGTTGCAAATCAAGCAAACGATCAAGTTTGGTTTCTATCTCCACAAGCTCATCTCTCGCTTTTTGGGCGAAAGAGCTTTCCGCTTGGGCAATTTTCATTTTCTCATTTTCAAAATAATTGATTGAAGCATTTGCCCAAGCGGAAGACAAAGAAACTTTTTTGATTTCCTCTTTTATTTGAGAAGTGATGGCGTCCTCTCTCGCGTATCTTTGCGAACAAGGATTTTTCCGTTTGGTACATCGTAAATAGTTATGACCTTTTTGTGTTTCGGTGGTAATGAAACAGCCGCATTCTCCACAACGGAAAAATCCTCTAAAAATGTAAGGTTTCAGTTTTGGCGATTTCGGCTTGCTCTTGTTCGCCATCACTTCTTGGCATAAATCAAAAAGTTTCTTTGTGATAATCGGTTCATGCTTTCCGTCATACAATTCTCCATTATATTCAATCATTCCATAATAGATTTTGTTCTTCAGCATATATTGATAATTTGAAACGGAAAGCATTTTGCCTTTCTTGCCAACAAGTCCCAAGCCGTTGATAATTTTTCGGAGATTTTTCAAAGTATAGTTTCCAGTGTCGTATGCCTCAAATGCCTTTTTGATAAATGGCGATTTTCCTTTATCAACATAAAACATTTTTGTTTCTTTATTATTCAAATATCCTAAAGGAGCCATTTGAGGTCATAAGCCATTTTTCAATTTTTGCCGATGACCTCGCTTTATATTCTCCGAAAGATTATCAACATAATATTTTGATTGTCCGAAAGCGATTGAAAGCATAAATTTTCCTTGCGGAGTAGGATCAAACCAGAAAGTCGGGAATTTTAGCGTGGTTATTTTTCCAGTATCTGCGAGATAGATAATCCGCCCGCCGTCTATGCTATTCCTCGCCAATCTGTCGGGGTGTCACGCTAAAATTCCCAGAGCCCCGCCTGCTTCAAGTTTTTTCAATATTTCGGCAAACAAAGGGCGACCAGGTTTCTTGGCGATTTGTTTTTCTACGATAGTATCAACAATTTCTAAATTTTCTTTCTTCGCCAATTCTTGTAATTCAGAAATTTGGTCGCCAATACTTCGCACTTGCCGATATTCAGTATCGGTAGATTTTCTGGTGTAGATAAAAAATTTTCTAGTTTGATTATTCATATAATTGCATTGGCTAACGAGGAGCCACGCTCTGCGTGGCGAACCCTTTCAGATTCAGGATTTTTTGGGGGGAATTCAGAACAGACGGCACTTCGTGCCGACCATATTTTTGCATCCGAACCCGATTTCGTTTTCTGGCGGTATGTTCTGGACAAAGTTCGAATGTATTTCGAGCAAAATCCCAGTGATGAATGAATCGTTCCGCCACTGCCTCGCAGAGCCTCGGCAACCCCGAAAGAAAAAACACTCCTTGCATTTCTGATTTGGCGGAGGTGAAATTTCTTTTGAAAAAGGAGAGGGTGTTTTTCTTTCGGGGTTCTGCCCTCCAAGTATTCGGGCAGGTGGCGGGGCTGTCCACAATTTGATTTCGCAAAGGAAAAGCGGAATTCCCCAAACCCCCTTCCTTTTTGCCCGCCTGCTTGGACTTCGCACCCAAAACTTTTCTGCGGGACGGCGGGACAGAAAAAACAAAAGAAGACAAAAGAGGAATAACGCTTGCTTTATTTACCCGTGCGCGCGTTATGTCGAAGGAACTCCCTAATTTTGTTTGACTAAATGCTAAAAATTCCATATACTAACTATAAATAAGCGATGTTTTTACTATTATACAATAATAATAGTAAAACTATACGAATATGCCAAACGAAAAATCCACAATTGGGGACAATATAAGAAAATACCGAAACAAGCTCGGTATTTCTCAAGATGTGCTTTCAAAGAAAGCGGATTTAGCTTTTCATACAATCGCCAAGATTGAAGCTGGCTCAACTCCTAATCCTACAATTGACACAGTCAAAAAAATAGCGGACGCTCTCGGCGTTTTGCTCGATGATTTAATGAAATAAAAAATATGTTTAAACTTTTTTTAAAAATATTTAAAACTCCCAGCAATATAATCCCCTTACAAAACAAGGACTCTGATCAGGCAGGTATCGTGGCTGTCGGGAAAAAAATAGAAAATAAAGTAAAAAAATTGTTTCGTGGATCTTTGACGATTCGACAAATTGATGCCGGCTCTGACAATGCCTGCGAACAAGAATTGGTCGCTTTGTCTAATTCATTTTATGATATTGAGCGATTTGGAATTCATTTTGTGGCTTCGCCACGGCACGCTGATATGCTTTTGGTGACTGGGCCGGTAACGCGCAATATGGCGGAAGCAGTCAAGCGAGCATACGAAGCAACGCCTGAACCAAAAATTGTCGTGGCAGTGGGAGATGATGCTATTGACGGAGGGATTTTTAAAGACTCTTATGCAGTTTTAGGAGGAGTTGATTCTGTCTTGTCGGTAAATTATCAAATTCCCGGCAATCCGCCGACGCCCAAAAAAATCTTGTTTTCCCTGCTGAATATTCTTGAAAATTTAGATAAAAAGCCAGTTATATTAAAATAATATGTTAGAAATTATCACATCACCGATAAGTTTTTTTATTTTGCTCTCGCTGTTTTTTGTCGGCGCGATTGGTTCTTTATTGCTAAGAAAAGATGACGATTCGGCAAATATCTGGAGTAATTTTTTTGCCATCGCCGGTTCTTTGTGGGGGTTACTTTTCTCTGTGGCAACAATTATTTCCGAACACACCGCAGCTTTTTTGGTTAATGGTTCTCCTTTCCCTTTGCTTTCTTTCTCTTTCAATATTGATTTATTGTCCGCCTTTTTCATTTTTATTATTTCTTTAATAGCACTTTTCTGTTCCATATATGCAGTCGGTTATGTTAGACATTATTATCAAAAATATAATATTGGCGCCTTGGGATTTTTTTATAATTTTTTCATTCTAGGTATACTTTTAGTTTTAACAGCATCCAATGGAATTTTCTTTTTGATCGGCTGGGAAATTATGTCAGTGGCTTCATTTTTTATGGTTATTTATGATCGCGATGATCAAGAAAATGTAAAAGCCGGATTTTTATATTTAGTTATGACTTATATCGGTACCGCTTTTATTGTGGTGGCTTTTTTATTACTTTATAAGTTCATCGGTTCTTTCGACTTTGTGACCATCAAGAGTGGCGTTGCCTTGCTTCCTATTGGAGCAAAAAATATTATCTTTTTAGCCGCTTTGATTGGCTTTGGCGTCAAGGCAGGTATTATTCCTTTGCATATTTGGCTACCAGCCGCTCATCCAGCGGCGCCTTCACATATTTCGGCGTTAATGTCCGGGGTAATGATTAAGACGGGAATTTTTATGATGATGAGATTATTTTTGGATATTCTTCAGCCAATTCCAATTTGGTGGGGTATTGTTGTTTTGATTATTGGGATAATCTCTTCTTTATTAGGTGTTTTATATGCGCTGACGGAACATGATATCAAAAGATTATTGGCTTATCATAGTATTGAAAATATCGGTATTATCCTGCTTGGCCTTGGTAGCGCGCTTATTTTTTCGTCATTAAGTATGCCGGCGTTAGCGTTCTTGAGTTTAGTGGCGGCTCTTTTCCATACCTTAAATCATGCTATTTTTAAGTCTTTGCTTTTTTTAGGAGCCGGATCGGTTATCAATCAAATGCATACGCGTAATATGGAAGAATACGGCGGACTGATTAAATATATGCCGCAAACGGCTTTCTTTTTCTTGATTGGTTCAATGGCAATATCTGCTTTGCCACCATTTAATGGATTTTTTAGCGAATGGCTGACGTTTCAATCCTTATTTCAAGGAATTGCAATTTTGGATTCTTCAATGAGATGGTTATTTATATTGGCTGTTGGAGCGTTGGCCTTTACTGGTGGTTTGGCATTGGCTTGTTTTGTTAAAGCTTTTGGATCGATATTCTTGGCTCGCCCAAGAAGCACGGAAGTGACTCACGCCAAAGAATCGCCACGATCAATGTTGATTGGTATGGGCGCTTTGGCAATGCTATCGTTTTTGTTTGGAATTTTTTCCAGTCAGACAGTGTCTTTGTTGGAAAAAATAGGGCGAAGCTTTGACGTGCTTCAAAAAATTCCAGAAACTATTTTAGTGTCCAATAGTCAAGGTTTGATGATAGAAAATAGTTTTTCTTCTGTCTCCGGTTTGACCTTTTTATTGTCTTTGGTTGGCGCTTTGATAGTTGTTGCTATTATAATTGATTTAATAATCAATAGAAGTCAAAAAATAAAAATCGGCGCTACTTGGGATTGCGGAACTGACTTAAATCCACGTATGGAAATTACTTCGACTGGTTTTGCTCGTTCTATTGTTGTTATTTTTAAGGGCATACTAAAACCAAGTATCCAGCATACGATTGATTATAGTGATTCTGAATCAAGATACTTACCAAGAACTAGAACAGTATCATTGGGAGTGGGTGATGTTTATAAGTCTTATTTTTATCAACCTATATTGACAATGATTACCAGCTTGTCGATGCGAGTAAAAAATATCCAAAGTGGTAATACTAATATTTATGTTTTATATATTTTAATAGCATTGCTTGTTTCTTTATTTTCAATATTATAAGTTTTATGACAATTATAATTTTGGAAATTCAAATCATCCTAACTCCGCTTGTGTCGCCACTCTGTGCTGGTGTTATTAATAAAATAAAAGCCAGACTGCAAAATAGAAAAGGGGCGAGTATTTTTCAACCATATCGCGATCTCTGGAAGCTTTTACACAAGGATGAAATAATTAGTCGAGATGCTTCTTGGATTTTTCGTATTGCTCCTTTTATTGTTTTTTCAATTACCTTATTGATAGGAGCAAGTATTCCTCTTTTTACTTCTTTTTTGACCAATACTTTGACCGGCGATATGTTGCTTATCGTTTATGCATTGGCTATTGGCACTTTTTTTCTGGCGTTGGGAGGATTGGATATTGGCAGTGCTTTTGGTGGATTTGGCTCTAGTCGTGAGATGACTTTGTCTGCTTTGGCTGAAGGTGGTTTTATTTTTTCACTTTTAACGATTGCTTTGATAAATGGAACAACTAATATTTTTGCTATTGCTAACGCTGATATATTTTTACACGGAAAATATTTGTTTCCGACACTTCTGGCGTTTGGCGGTTTCTTGGTGGTGCTATTGGCTGAAACGGCCAGATTCCCCTATGATAATCCTGCTACTCATTTGGAATTGACGATGATTCATGAGGCGATGATTTTGGAATATTCCGGCAAAAAATTAGCCTTGATGGAGTGGGCGTCTTTTAATAAGCTGTTCATTTTTTTAGCTTTGTGGGTAAATTTATTTTTTCCAATTGGCTTAGCTTACACCCCGGGCGTAATCACAATTAGCATGGGGATTATTATTTTTATGATAAAAATATTTTTAGGCGTCTTGCTTATTGCTTTACTGGAATCAAGTATGGCTAAGTTTCGTTTTTTTCGTTTACCGGACCTTTTGTTAATTTCTTTTATTCTTAATGCTATTGCTATTGGTCTCATTCGTTAATTATGAATCAGATATTTTTACAATTTTTGCTCGGAATAATGTTTTTGACGATTGTTTTTCTACATCTTTCCAAGAAAAATTTTTCGGCGTCAATCGCCTATGGTATTCAATCTCTGGTTATTGTATTATTTTTTTTGAATTCTTTTTTTGAAACAAATAATTTAGCTATTCTTTTGGTTGTTTTCCTGATGTTGATTGTAAAGGTTATTTTAGCGCCATTATTTTTTATTCGTTTGATAAAGAAAAATGCCTTGGCTTTTTCCGTTAGCACCTATCTTAATACGCCATTAACGATTATTAGCATTGCTATTCTAACCTTCATTGCTCATTATCAAAAATTTTCCCCGTTAACCAGCATTGTTCCGGCCAATCAAGATTCGCTTTCTTTAGCGCTTTCCGCTATGTTTCTTTCACTATTCTTAATCATTAATCGCAAGGGCGCTCTTTCGCAAATTTTGGGTGTGCTGTCTTTGGAAAATAGTATTGTCGCTTTTGTTATTTTTGCCGGGCTGGAGCAGAATCCGGCATTGCAAATCGGGATTATGTTTAATATAGGAATTTGGATTTTGATTGCAACTATATTTATGTCAATGATTTTAAAGCACTTTGGAACGCTCAATGTATCTTCTATGAATAATTTAAAAGGTTAAAGTTATGGAAATTTTGTTTATATTTACAACTATTATAATTACAATCGCAATAAGCATTTTTGTTAAGCGAAGAAGCGTTATTGAATTTTTTTCTGTCTTAACTGCCTTGGTGGTTTTGTTTGAGTCTGGCGCAATTGCCTTGAAGGTCTCAAGCGTTGGCAATTATACTCCTTTTGGTTTATTTTCTGTTGATTCATTGGCGGTGATTATTTTGCTTGTGATTAGTTTTATAAATCTAACAGTTGCAATTTATTCAATAGCTTATTTGCGTCAAGAAACGGCTAAAAATATTATCGGTTTTACTCGGGTGCGGCAATATTTCACTTTGTTAAATACTTTTTTATTGGCTATGATTTTAGCGATTGGCGCTAATAATCCTATTCTTGCTTGGATTTCTGTTGAAGCGACAACATTGTCCACGGCTTTCTTAATTAGTTTTTATAATAAGCCCTCAGCTATTGAAGGGGCTTGGAAATATTTAATTATCAATTCAGTCGGTTTGTTGTTAGGTTTTTTTGGAACGATGTTGTATTTTACCGCGGTTAAATTTCCGGATGAGAGTGGGCTTATTGATTGGCAGTTGCTATTAAATAGTGCCTCACAATTAAATCCGGTGGTTGCCAAGATTGCTTTTGTTTTTGTTTTAGTCGGCTATGGAACCAAAGTCGGTCTGGCTCCTATGCACACGTGGAAGCCAGATGCTTATAGTAAAGCGCCTAATCCAATCGGTGCACTGTTGTCAGGCGCGCTGTTGCCGATTGCCTTTATGATTATTTTGAAATTCAAGAGAATAACCGATGCGGCTGTTGGTCAAGGTTTTAGTCAACATTTATTAATCGTGTTTGGATTATTATCTATTGTTATTGCCGCACTAATAATGTTTAATGCTCTAAATTATAAAAGATTATTAGCTTATTCGAGTATTGAGAATGCCGGAGTGATGGCTCTGGGCTTTGGATTTGGTGGCATGGGCGCTTTGGCGGCTATTTTGCACTTAATTTATCATTCACTAGTAAAGGGGGCTATGTTTTTTTCTTCTGGTAATTTATTGTTGAAATATAGTTCAGCAAGAATTGCCAATATTAAAGGGGCGACAAATGTCGCTCCGATTACCAGTACACTTTTTATTGTGGGCTTTTTGGTTGTGACGGGAGTGCCTCCATTCGGAATATTCTTAACTAAGATGCAAATTCTTTCTGCTGGCATCGAGAGCTATCCGCTCATTAGCATTATTGCTTTATTTTTTACACTCCTTGTTTTTGTGGGTTTTTTGAAGCACACATTGGCAATGTTTTTCGGAGAAAAACCGAAAGGCATCGAAGTCGGTGAAAATAATATTTGGTTGATTCTTCCACCAATATTATTGTTGACTAGTATTATTATTTTAAGTTTCTATATCCCGTCATTTTTATCTGCTTTAATAAATGATGCATCTGTAATTTATAAATAATATGATTAAGGAAAAAATTAGGTCTTATATCCATGCGAACGCAAAGGTCGATTGGCATGATAATATTGCTTCTTTTGCGGTGCCTGCTTCGGAGATAGTCGCGGTGGTTAGCGAGTTGTATGCTAATAAAAATCTTTCGCTCAAGCTTATTACCGCCACCGACGAAAGAACGGAAAATGATTGTTTTAAAGTTTGGTATGTCTTTGCTTATCCCAAAGAAAATGTATTTATTGTTCCTTTTCTTGAATTGAAAAACATTACCGAATTTCCTTCTCTTTCTAATGTTGTTCATAGTGCTTGGAGCTATGAAAAGAAAATTAAGACTTTTTTTGGTCTAAATCCAATTGGACATCTAGATACGCGACCTATTATTTTGCATGAAAATTGGCCAGTTGATGTTTATCCATTGCGAAAAGATTTTGCCTGGAATGCGCATCCTCAAGAGGCGCAAGGAACATATCAATTTCAAAAAACAGAAGGCGAGGGAATATACGAGATACCTGTCGGACCAATTCATGCCGGCATCATTGAGCCGGGACATTTTCGCTTTAGCGTTGCCGGAGAAAGTATCGTCTATCTTGAATCGCGCCTTGGTTATACGCACAAGGGCAGTGAAAAATTATTTGAAACACTTTCTATCGGTGACAAAATAAATTTATCAGAAAAAATTTCCGGTGATAGTTCATTTAGTCATTCACTAGCCTTTTGTCAGACATTGGAAAAATTAAACAACACTGTTGTGCCGGCGCGGGCGCGATATTTGCGGGTTATTTATGCTGAGTTGGAACGACTGGCTAACCATTTTGGCGATATCGGGGCAATTATGATGGATACTGGCTTTAATTTTGGCGGAGCCCAAGGCTCTCGGTTGCGAGAAATGCTTATGCAAATAAACGAAAGACTTACCAGCAGCAGATTCTTGCGAGGTGTAAATACAATCGGTGGAGTTACGAAAGATATTGCTGATTCAGAAAAAAATAAGTTAAGGGTGGAATTAAAGGATATAAGCCAAGATTTTGCTGAAGTTATGCAAGTGGCTGAGAATAGCACCTCGCTTTTAAATCGTCTCAAGGGCACGGGCATACTTTCATTAGCGACTGCTCAAATACATGATGCAACCGGAGTTGTCGGAAAGGCTGTTGGTATAACAAAAGATGCGCGCATTGATTATCTATATGCAGCCTATGGTGAACTTTCTCTTGGTGAAATCATCACCGAGTTAGAAGGAGACGTTTATGCGCGATTCCATGTTCGAGTTAAAGAAGTGTATGAGTCAATTAAGATTATAGTAGACGCGTTGGAAAAATTACCAAAAGGAGATATCAATATTCAAAATAAAAAAATTGTTTTTACAAAAAATACTTTTTCAATAAGCATAGTTGAGGGTTGGCGAGGAGAAATTGTTTATTTTGTCACTACCGATGCAAACGGAAATATTAGTCGGGTTGTTCCTCGTGATCCTTCGTTTATTAATTGGGCAGTATTGGGAGAGGCTGGTATTAATAATGTTGTTCCTGATTTTCCTTTGATTAATAAAAGTTTTAATTTGTCGTATTCCGGTAATGATTTATAATTAGAACAAAGAAATTGTCTTTTCCATCCCGCCGAAAAGTTTTGGGGGCGAAGTCCAAGTGGGCGGGCAAGGGGGGGGAATTCCGCTTTTCCTTTGCGAAATCAAATTGTGGACAGCCCCGCGCCACCTGCCTGAATACTTGGAAGGCAGAACACGCCAGATTTCCAAGTTTGAACCGAAGTGTTTGCAAGGCTTTTTGAGCCTTGTGACGGTTTCGGAGGTTCTATCTTGGAGACTTGCAAGTCCATAAGAACATCAAAGACTGGCGTCCACAACGGCGTCAGTTTTTGATTTCTGACGATAAAACCCTCAAAACAAAGCTTCATCAATGTACGCTTTTGATGCAACCCGCTGGTCTGGAATACTCTGTCTGCGTGATCAGTGAAGTCCAACAGCTCATTGAACTTTTGAACGAACTTGTCCGACTTTCCCTCGAGCTCTCCTAACCGATTCTGATGCATCTCCTTCTCCCTTAAAAGCTCGTCCTGAATCTTTATAAAGACATCTGCGTCTATGATGCGTTTTGAACGATCCATAACGATATTGCGGATCTGTTGTTGAAGCCTTATAAGCTATTGTTTGAGACTTTTTCTCTTTTTATCCTCCTGATCCAAACGCTATTTGGCGAAATATTGAAAATAAGAACCAAGCACCTTTTTGAAATTATCTGGCACTTGATGAGAGATTTCGGCGACGGCAATCCTTAAACAACCGTGTATTAGTAGTCTATGCTCAATGCTATTATACCCTAAAATCAAGTAGCATTAAAACGCTTGACAAAACCGTTGATATTTGCTATACCGACATGAAGTTAAATGTTCTTTTAAAAAGGCTGCGTGTAGTAATTTTGTGAGGTTAGTGTATTGGATATAAGTGGTTTTTGTATCCAGCACGCTCGCCTCACAAAGAGGCAAGGCGCTGACCGGAGCGACTCCGGGAATTCAAAAAAGAAGGAGGATGACGATGAAAACATCGATCACCAACACCAGCATCACCAAAGGACAGAAAAAGCAGTACTTCAGGTTCGTCGAGGGTGCCGCCGAACGTGCGTTCAAGGAAACGGGTCTCTACAAGGACGGGCTTCAGAAGCTCATCGAAAACGGCGACAAATTCCAGGCAATGATCATGACGGCCGTCCGTAAACTCTCCGTAAGCAATCAGTTCGTAGACGAGGAAACAGAATCCAACTACGGCTACTTCTCCGGCTACAAGCCCAAGGGAATCACCGAGCAGACCAACCGGTTGCGCGAGTTGTTCCCCTGGATTGGCTACGCCGATGAGAAGCTGGCCGAGCAGTGTCTTCCCCCAAATGCCGAAGGATGGTTCGCCATTCCGAGGTGGGAGAAGATCGCCCCGACATACGGCGAAGCCGTGCAGAAGATGCTCGACCTGATCAAGCAGACCCAAAACGGTGTGTTCTACAATTATCGTGAAGGTCAGCTCGGTCCGCAGTATCTCCGTCAGTCGCAAAAGTCGTCCAAGGCGTTCCAGAAGCTCGGTGACGAGCAGAAAGAACACGACATTCTCGTCGTTTCGGCTCAGTTCGGTCTCCGTCACAGGGGCCGTTCGATTCGCCGGACACGCAAAGTCATGAACGCCAACGAGTTCGGTCTCGGGGCTTTCGCCATCGGGATCATGATCATGACGCATCCGGAACGGATCCAGCACTATGACGATCTCTGGATCAACTGTTCCGGGGACGAGTTCTCTCCGGATGCCCGGGGCGACTTCTCGTGGTCTCCGTACT
>Ga0210035_1001648_pt1 | contig 13084 bp, 6 predicted proteins | sample CryGeymeta201507_FD_183975 | JGI IMG/M metagenome (GOLD analysis project Ga0210035, IMG submission 183975) | Groundwater microbial communities from Crystal Geyser aquifers in Utah, USA - Crystal Geyser metaG 2015-07 (SPAdes) (version 2) | ecosystem: Environmental > Aquatic > Deep subsurface >...
GAAGATTCTGGGTCAAGCCCAGAATGATTTTTATGGTTACCTGTTTTTATTTTAATTTCTAATCCCGAACTCAAAATACAAGCAAATAAATCATCCTGATTACTCGAGAGGAACTTGAATATCCCATCGTGTTCCAAATGTACTATCTGATGATAAAGTAGCTGATCCATTCAAAGTTTTTGTCCGTTTCTGAATATTTTTTAGTCCATTATTACCCTTCATTTTATTTTCAGGAATTCCTTTTCCATTATCCTGAACTGTTAATAAAATTCGTTCTTGATTTAGTTGTAAACGAACACTTACGTGAGTGCAGTTTGCATGTCTCACAATATTGGTAATAATTTCTTTTATAATTAGCCAAAGTTGATGCCTATGATTCATCTGTAATTTTGCATCAATTTTTTCAGGTATTGTTAAATTAAATTTAATTCCAGCGCTCTCGAAAATATCTGCACTATAACGCTTAATTTTCGAAAGAAAAGCTTCCCAATTATCATGTTCTGGATTCACTGCCCATACAATATCGGTTATTTTCTCTTTTGCATCCAATGCACTTTCGGCAATTAAGTCAACAAATCGTTGTTTTTCATGGTCAGGTTTATTTAAACTGAGCGCTTTTACAAAAAAAGAAATACTACTTAAGGTTGCGCTCACTTCATCATGTAAATCGCCAGCAATTTTATTTCTAAGATTAACTTCTTTCATGATTTGAGTAATTCTCCAAGAATATATGCCATAAAAAGTGAATCCAACAGCTATAAGATAAAGTGAAAATGCCCACCAAGTACGATACCAAGGAGGCAAAATTGAGAAGTGGAATTCAGCTTGTTTGCCGATAACTTCATACGCATCTTTTGCTTCAACTATAAAGGAATACTCACCTTCAAACAAATTTGTATAATCTTTCTGTGACTCTGTAGACCATTGACTCCAATTTTCGTCAGATTCTCCAAGTAATTTGTATCTGTATTGAGTTCTGGATTCATCCCAAAAAATTGGAGCTGCAAAACGAATTCTTAGTTCATTATTTTGATACGAAAAAATATTTTCTTCGGGAAATCCTCCAAAACCAACACGGTACAAAGAATCATTCTTTAAGCGGATTTCTGCAATTCTTGTGCTAAATGGAATTGGCGCCGGAAGATTTTCGGGATCAAATCTCCACAGGTTTTTGGTTGTACTTAGCCATAAACCGTTTTTATTACGAACTATACCATTAACCGCCTGATCATAGGCTACTTGAGTAAAAGGAATAGACTCTATTATCCAATTCGTTTCTTTTTTTGTAAACCTAAGTAAATTGTGATGCCCTTGTACCCAAAGTTGCTTTTCATTTTCAAGAAAAAAATGAAATACTGAACCTACAGATTTTAATGATTCAAAAGCTGATTTTTTTACAGGCTTCCCTGTTGAATTATCCAAAGCTAAAAATCCATTTTGAAAACCAATTAATAATTCATTTTCAAGCAAAACTATTTCATTGGGATTTTTTACTCTTGTAAAAGAATCAACGTTAAAGATCCAATCAACTTCTGCAGTCTTTGTATTTATTTTTTCGATTGTTCCATCTAAATATACAAAATAAAGTTTCTGAGCTGAGGTATAAACTAAGCGTAAAGCATGTCTTATTTTTTTTGTAAACCGTTGTTTTTTAAATTCGCTATCACAAATTCCCCATTCTTGATTAGTAGCCCAAACCATTAAATTCTTTTCAAGTAGTTCAAGGTGCTGAATTTGCTCCGTTTTGATTTTCTGCCAAGTGTTATTCTCTTTTTGGAAAACACCTTGAATTGTTGAGACAAGGACTTTACTGCATTCAGAGTTTAAGTTCAGGATGTCGTAAACTCTATCAATTCCACTTACTTTTTTAACAGAACTATTTAACTCACCATTAATTTCATATAAACCAAGACTTGTTCCAACATAAACGGTCTCATTATTGCTAGAAATGGCAGTAATTATTCCTGATAATCCCTCATTTTCTGTTAGTTGAACAATGGAAGAAGGAATTTGAAACCGTGTAATTCCTTGATCTTGACCAACCCAAAGTTGATTTCTGTCATAAAATAATTCATAGACAACATTGGTTAACAATCCATTTTTTTCTGTTAAATGAGTTACCATTTCATGATTTTTGTTTATGATAAAAACGCCAGCTGATAATGTACCTAAAGCCAACAATGTGTCGTTCATTACATTTGCTCGGTAAACGGTATGTAAACGAAGAGAGTCGTTCAAAGCACCAGAAAGTTTGTTTATTTTCGATCCATCCCAATATTTTACAGATTCATTAGCTGGGAAAAAATATAATTTATTTTGAAATGGGATTTGAATATAAACCGATCTTCCAATAAAATGATCTTTTGAATCAACATAAATAAGAGAATCTGTATTCTTTTTAAAATAGCCGTAACCTCCTATATAATCCCGAATCCACAATTCACCCTTAAACTCAAAACTTTTGTTAATTTTCCGGCCATTTAAAAAAGACGAAATCTTGTTATTCGAATAGGTAAAAGTCTGTTTGATATCTTGATAGAAAACAGCCGAATCTATTTGATTAATGTACAATACATTTGATAATGGAGTTTCAAATTGAAACTGATCCGAGATATATTCATAATCCAAATTTCCAACAGAATCCTGTTTTAACCACCCAAAATAATCATCCCCACTAAATAACATTTTTTTTTTCTTAACATCATAATTCAAAGCTCTAATTATTGCTGAATGTTTCTTAAAAGGGATATGAGATTGCCAACGAACACCATCGTAAGTGACTATTCCAGCTGTAGTTCCAAAATACATTAAACCAGTTGAATCTAAACTGATTGACCATACTTGTGGATTTAGTTTATAAACTTCGGGTGGATATTTTTGAAATAAATACTGCCCCTGTGCAAAAATATTCAGTGGTAGTACTACTATTAAACTCGTAAAAAAGAAAATGAGTTTTTTCATGAATGGATTTTTTATCCGCCACCGACGGGATGTTTAACAGTTGGATCAATATGTGTTATAATCGCATTTTTTGAATGTTGGTGACTTTCTTTAAAATAATACTCGAGTTGAAGTTCTTTTTTTGATGGAGAAATTTGATGAACTCGATATTCCATAGATACTGGATTTGAAGATTCACCTAAACTAATTGAAATTCCTTCGCAATTTGACAATGAATCATGGCTTAACAACTCTTCGAAAACAAACCGATACGAGTAATCTCCACTTGTAGGATGATCCACTAAATCTGCAACTGAAGGATACCCATTTAAACTGCCTTTAGAACCGACAACGGGATCACCACTTGCATTACTAATTCCAGGAACTACTATATTTCCATTTTTAATCAACCAAACTCTGAATGGTTTTTTTGAATCATTTCGAACTTGAGCATTTCTATGATACTTATTTTTTTTTTCACTCATAACTGATTGTTCCTATTCTAATCTAATCTACTTGTTCAATTTTACCCTTTTGCTTAAGAATTTTTTACTTAAGTTTCACCTGAGTAAACGGTTTAAAAGAATCTACAAATAGATTTTCAATGAACAAAAAGTTGAGTTTAATTTTCTATCAGAAACGGAATCTCTTTGCTGTTTTCTCAATTTGGAGCTACTGTACACCTGAAACCAACAATAAAAATTTATATAGTGTACTAAGTAATTAATTATCAATACCATTACCGTCTATAAATGTTTAATTCCTCCATATCTTAAATTATTGATTTTACATTCGAAAAACCTTTTTACGGTTTTGGGATAAATACCTTCAGAGTACCCAAAAATTAACTTTGCATTTAAAAAATGAATACCTGTGGGTTACTTTTTTTATTTAATTGAGTTTGGGATAAGAAATCGTGTACTTTTCTTTGCGAATACCAAGAATAAAACAAGTGAAACGTTATTTCATTGAAAATGGAACCAATAAATTAACTCCCAATTTGACAAACATTCAACATTCCAGTTAGATAGTAGGTACTATGAAGACAAATAACGAACGTTTTATACTATTTTACTAATTGAGAGTACTCCGAAAAGTAGTTTTTAGCAAACTATTCGTAGGATTCGTAGGATTTGGAAGGGTGAAAATCGAAAGAATCGACTTTTTGGAGTGGCCCCCTAATTTATTTCTTAACTCGAACTCTGATTATTAAATATTTAAAAGAATCAATTAACAGCTAAAATGTTTTTATTAATGAGTTGACGCTTGATATTTATTTCACAAAGTCACCACTTAATCGCATTAATTCAACTTCATTTACCCTAACATCAAATTCGGCATTTAAAAGTCGCAAGCGTGCGTTTAACCAGTTTCTTTGCGCTTCTCGGAATTCAACCGCACTCATAAGCCCTTGATTATATTTTTCTTTACTGATTCCCAATGTTTTTTCAGCTGCATCAAAATTGGTGGTTTCAAGCTTAAATATCGATTTACTTTGAACATAAGCTAACCAAATTGTCATTGTTTGATTTTCCAATAACATTTCAGTTTGCATTAACCGAATATCATTGTTTTTCATAGCCAATTTTGCATTATCAATTCGTCTTTTTTGGTTGAAACCTTGAAATACATTTAGTCTTGCTGTGAAATTGTAATTCAAGCCCTGAGTTGTTAAGAAACGCAACTGACTCGCTTCTGCTTCCTGATCGTTGAAAGCATAACCTACATTAAAATCAAGTTCAGGTAAATACTCTGCTTGAATTTGACGAATCACAATTTGTTGTTCATTCGTTTGAAGCTGTAACCGCTTTAATTCTGGATTTTGATTTTTAACTTTCAACAATACATCATCAATACTGAACTCATACGATTTCCATTCTTCGTCTTGAATTTCAATTAACGATTTTGATTGTAAACTAAGCAAGCCGATAAATTGAAGTTTTAAGGAAGTGTATTGAATTTCCTGACGCATAAATGCTGAACTATCGGCATTTAAATCAGTCTGAGCTTGTAAAACTTCTAATTCACTTCCTGTACCAATTTCTAATTTCGTTTGTTCTAACTGTAACCGTTCGTGAGAAATCCTCAGTCCTTGTGCTAAGATATCAACAGCTTCTCGTAATCTAAGTAATTGTTGAAAGGTTAAGGAAACCTCCGCTAAAGTGGCATTAATTTGAGATTTTAAAACTTCTTTTTGAATCTCAGATAAGATTCCTAATCGCTTGTATGCCATAAACATACGAGTTCCATCAAACAAGCGCCAATTCATGTCTAGACTTGCTGTTAGAACTTTTGTCTGTGCTCCGTCTCTGTTAATTTTTGTTCCATCAAATAATTCAATTTCTGAATTTAAACTACTTGTCGATTTTCTTGCGTTTAGATTTATTGTTGGTAGAAATCCTGCATTGCCTAAGGAATTATTTTTTGCTTCTATTTCGGCTGTATTTTCTGCTATTTTGATATTGAAGTTTTTTTCTAAGGCGATTTGTAGCGATTGTTTGTAAGTGATTTTTTCTTGCGCTTTTAGGTTTGTTGTTAGCGCAACGCTTACTAAAATAAGTACACAAGTCTGAAGACTTTTTTTTGCATTTTTGGCACTAGTCTGAAGACTCGCGCCTAATGAGTTATATGTTAATATGGACATGTTTATTTTTTTGAACCTATGCATACACTTCTTTTTTACCTTTTTTGCTGGTTAACAAAGTGTAAACTGGAGGTACAACATATAAGGTTAACAATGTTGCAACTATTAATCCGCCAATTACGGCAATTCCCATGGAAACTCGGCTTTCTGCACCAGCGCCTAATGCCAATGCAATTGGTAGAATTCCTAGAACTGTACTTAAATTGGTCATTAAAATCGGTCTGAATCGCGAACGGGCGGCATCAATTGATGCATCAAAAACGGAAAGTCCTGCATCTTTTCTTTGATTGGCAAATTCTACTAATAAAATTCCGTTTTTTGTCACCAAACCAATTAACATGATTACCCCGATTTGAGAGAAAATATTTAAGGTTTGATTGAATAACCATAATGAACCGAAAGCACCAACTAGCGCCATTGGAACCGTTACAAAGATGATTACAGGATCTCTAAAACTTTCAAATTGAGCGGCTAAAACCAAGTAAATTAAAACCAAAGCTAATAAAAAGGCAAACAATAAACTGCTAGAACTTTCTGAAAAATCTCGACTTGGGCCGGTTAATGATGTAGTAAACGTATCGTCTAACACTTGATCTGCAACTGCTTGCATGGCTTCGATTCCTTCTCCTAAAGTTCTTCCAGGAGCTAAAGCAGCAGACACGGTTGCAGAAGTATATCTATCGAATCGGAACAAAGCAGGAGGCGAACTTTGTTCGGTTAATTTCACCAAATTGTCTAACTGAATGAGTTCTCCAACATTATTTTTTACTGTAATAGATTTTAAATCGACAGGTGCGTCGCGGAATTGACGTTCAACTTGGCCAATAACTTGATATTGTTTTCCATCTTTTATAAAAAATCCAAATCGTTGACCAGAAAAAGCTAATTGTAAGGTTTGAGCAATATCAAGCACTGAAACACCCAAAGTCCGTGCTTTTTCTCTATCAATATCTAATTGAATTTCTGGTTTATTGAATTTTAAGTTGATATCTACGAAAGTGAATGTTGGGTTTGTTCTAGCAGCTTCTAAAAACTCTGGAATTTTTTGTTTTAGTTTTTCAAAATTCGGAGCTTGTAACACAAATTGTACAGGTAAACCACCTCTTCTATTTCCGATGGACTGCTCCTGAGAAACAAACGATCTAGCTTCGCTTAATTGCGCAACATCAATTGCCAATTGATCAACCACTTGTTGTTGCGAGCGTTCACGCTTGTCTTTATCAACTAAAAGTAAACGAGCAAAACCTGAATTCACTGAACTAGCCGCTGCAAATCCTGGGCTTGTAACGGTAATAATTCCATCTAATTCCGGAACAGTTTTTTGAACCAAATTGACAATTTTATCAATATAAAAGTCCATGTATTCGAAAGTGGAACCTTCAGGTGCGCTTGCATAAATTCGAGCACTTCCACGATCTTCTAATGGAGATAATTCTGATTTTACTTGTTTAACTAAGATGGCAATGGCACCGATACATAAAACAATAGTTAAAATCGCAATCCATTTTTGACGCATTACAATGGCTAAGGATTTAGCGTAAGCATTATTCAGCCAAACGAAAAACGGTTCGGTTAATTCGTATAAAAAGGGTTGTTTTTCGCGGTGTTTTAGAATTTTTCCGCATAACATCGGGCTTAAAGTAAGAGCAACAAAAGAAGAAATTATAACTGAAGCAGAAATTACAATTCCAAACTCACGAAATAAACGACCTGTTAAACCTTGCAAGAAAATTACTGGAAGAAATACCGCAGCTAAGGCAACGGTTGTAGATACAACAGCAAAGAAAATTTCTTTACTTCCTGTTAAAGCAGCTGCTATGGGTTGCATTCCACTTTCAATTTTGGCATAAATATTCTCCATTACTACAATGGCATCATCAACCACCAAACCGATTGCTAAAACAATAGCCAATAAGGTGAGTACATTGATGGAAAAACCTGCGATATACATCACAAAGAAAGATCCAATTAATGAAATAGGAATTACAATTACTGGAATAATTGTAGTTCTCCAATCACGTAAGAAAATAAAAATGATGGCAACTACTAAAATAAACGCAGTAAAAATCGTCTCCTGAACCTCAGAAATGGAATTTCGAATGTATTTAGTAATATCGAATCCGACTCCAATTTCAATATCGGAAGGTAAATCTCTTTTTATTTGTTCAACTCTGCGATAAAATTCATCTGTTATGGAAATATTATTTGCACCAGGTTGAGGAACAAGCACCACTCCAACCATCGGAATTCCATCACGTTTTAAAACCGTACGTTGATTTTCAGGTCCTAATTCGGCATAACCTACATCACGAAGTCGAATTTTTCTTCCAAACTCTTCGCGAATAATCATATTGCTAAAATCTTCAACCGTATTTAATCTACTACTTGTTCTAACGGTTAGCTCTGTGTTGTCTCCCTCAATTCTACCTGATGGCAATTCAACATTTTCTCGACTCAAGGCATTTCTAATCTCAATGGGCGCAACGGAATACGCTTGTAGGCGAGATGGGTCTAACCACAAACGCATCGAATATTTTTTTTCGCCCCAAATCTGAATAGAACTTACACCGGGAATGGTTTGAAGCCGCTCTTTGAAAGTATTATTTGCAATATCGGTTAATTGTAAGGTATTTCTACTGTCACTTTTAACATTTAAAAAAACAATGGGTTGAGCATCTGAATCTGCTTTAGAAACGATTGGATTTTCAACATCTGGAGGCAATCCACTTTGAGCTCTTGAAACTCGATCTCGAACATCGTTTGCGGCATTATCAATATCGATTTCTAATTCAAATTCGATGGTAATGGTGCTTCTTCCTTCTCTTGAAACGGAAGTTAAGGAACGAATGCCTGAAATTCCATTAATAGATTCTTCTAACGGTTCGGTGATTTGTGATTCAATAACGTCTGCATTGGCACCAATATAATTTGTGGCAACAGTTACAATAGGCTGATCCACAGAAGGATATTCACGAATACCAAGGTAGCTAAAACCGATAATTCCAAATAGGATAATAGCTATGGACATTACCGAAGCCAATACAGGCCTATTAATGCTAATTGAGGATAAACTCATTTTATAATGTAATTAAGTAGATTGAGTTGTGAATACGTGAAAAGACTTGAACATTAGTTCTTTTTTACTTTTACAGGCATTCCAGGTCTTATTTGAAGAATTCCAGTAGTGATGATACTATCTCCTGCTGAAACTCCAGAAAGAACCTGAACTTCTGTGTCAGTTCTAATTCCTGCTTCAACTGATCGTTGGGTAACAAGACCATTTTTTAGAATAAATACTTTTTGCCCTTTTAATTCAGGAACTATGGATTGACTTGGAATCAAAATGGCATTTTCTATGGTTTCGAGCTTGTATTCGATGTAAGCAAACAATCCTGGTAATAATTTTGCCGTTCTATTATCGAATTTTGCCCTCATAATTACCGTTCTTGTATTGATATCAATCTGTGGTTCAATAGCATAAACTCTAGCGTTGAAATACGTCTCTATTCCAGAAACTTTGAATTGAATGACATCATTTACTTTTGCATTCCGAAAGTATTTCTCTGGGATGGAGAACTCAATATTCAAATCGTCTAAATTTTGAATATTCGCAGTTAAAGTTCCAGGATTTAAGTAAGCACCGTTTGAAATTTGACGCAAACCGATAATTCCATCGAATGGCGCACGAACTTCTGTTTTTTCAATTCTTGCTCTGGTTTCGTCCATTTGAGCTTGTAAAACCTGAACTTTGTTTTGAGCAAAATCGTATTGCTCACGACTAATTCCACCTTTTTCAAATAATTGTTTTTGGCGGCGTAGAGTAGTTTCTGCAAAAGTTTTTTCTAAACCAATTCGATCTAATTGTGCGGTTAAATCTCTGTCGTTCAATTTGATAAGTAAAGTATTCTTGGTAACATACTCTCCTTCTTTGAAATAAATTTCGGTTACTTTTCCACTAGTTTCAGAAAACAATGAGGCTTCTTCACTTGCCAATAAAGTTCCAGTAGTATAAATTTTATTCGCCAAAGGTTTTGCTTTCGCTCTAAAAACCTCCACTGGTAAGAGTTCACCCGAATCCGTTAGTGGGATTGGAGATGCAATTAATTGTTCTGAGTTTTGGGTAAACCTAAAGTAAATGAGTACGGCTACGATTGTCAGTGTAAATAGAATCAGAGCTGTAAGTTTTTGATTTTGAGTCATGTACGGTCTTAATAGTCAATGCGAAATTTCGAGTCCAAGTTTACGAAGGCGCATGTCTAAAAACATGATTATTCGTTTTCTTTTACTAAGTTTTTACAAAGATTGATTTAATTTCAATACTTGATTCTACTTCAAAACTCAAATTCGGATTTAGACCTTTTGTAAAGTTTATTATTTTTTAAAAAAGGTTCAATTTTACAAATAGATAAATGAGTACACCTCGAAAAGTTGTTTTTAGCAAAATAATAGTCGAATTCTTGTATTTGGAAGGGTGCAAACCGACAGAATCGACTTTTTGGAGTGGAATCATAAATAAAAACAATAACCTATTTGAAAAATATAATTCTTATTTCACATACATCGTTTCGTCATGTTGGGTTCCGCCCCAGCATCTCAGGCTTAGAACTTTACCTATACTAAAGAACTGCTTATAGCGTAAAAAGATTTTGACCAAGAAAGCACTTCGTGGTTCTTCGAATCGTGTCGGTGTACGAGATGACCTTTTTTTGTAAAAACTAGTGAAGTTTGTTTAGAAACGAAGTCCGAATTTGGGTTCATAAATTCAATTTTAACGTTTTCGACTTTTTTACATTCCTTGAAATATCACTATTTTCAAGTAGGAGTACTTTCTTTAGTCGAGCCATATCGAAAAGTCGATATTTTAGTTTTCATCCTTCCAAATAGTGCAAATTCGTTGAAAATTCCGCTAAAAACTCCTTTTCGGTTTAACTCAGAGTTTTATCCTTTTTATCATTGAGTCCCCTCTGATTACCCTCATTTTTCAAAAAGTTGAATAATGGATAATTTTTGGATTTTTAGTTGTCATTATTTTGGCTGCAAATGCAACTATACTAAGTTGGATTTTGTAACCTATTTTCACCAAATTATTGGTCGATTTTTGTCCTGAAAGCCTATATTGACATAATTGCATTAAATAGTTACGTATTCGCACGAAGTTTATCCACAAAGTGTGGGAGTAAGCCCATAGTTTGTGCTTGGCAAGACCTCTATATTGGCTCTTGTCGTTTGAGTAATGGTATCCTAGCTGAAAAATGGTGGCTTCAACATTGTTTCTAATCGTGGTTTCCTCAATGGGGATGTCCTTTAGCTTCTGTCTTAGTGCGGCGGCTTGGACACTTTTCATATCGAAGTAGCGATAGACTCCTTCTTCAGTTTTGATTTTCCATTTCTTTTGCTTTGGGTCTTTGCGTGTATTAACTTCTTGTGATTCAATTACTTGGTTTGTTTTATTGTCCGTAACTAGTAGCTTGTTGTTATCTTGCTCATCGAGCTTTATAGCGTATCTTGGTTTAGCTCCCTGCATGGCTGAGAGCAGTAAATGAATGTCGTTGTTTTGGCAATACTCTTGATTGTCAGTACTATGGTAAGCCCCATCGGCATAGGATTTTTCTATTTTATGGGGAACTATTTTTTGTGTATTTGCCAATGATGTTTGTACATAATCCATGTCTTGTGTCGATACCACATCCACTTGTACATCGGTAATCAGATTTAATACCGGTTTATCATCTTCACCGGGTTGGTCACACGTTTCGGTTACATTTACGGAAAAGCCTTTTACTTTATTTCCGTCTTTGTTTCGGTAATGAGCATCTACATCGTGTGGGGATTGAATGGACTTAGCATCAATTTTTTCCTTTTCGACAGGCAGTACTAGTTTGTCTTTGCTTACCGAGTATTGTTGCTCAAATACCGTTTTTAGTGTAGTGTGTTGACTGTAATGAGTTGATTTAAAAACAAGTAGTAAACGATGCATAAGCTTGCCCAATGCAATAAGTCGCTCGTCAATCTCCGACTTTGTGCTGCGATAAACTACCTTGTTGCCCGTCTCCTGTAGTATGCTTTCAATAAGAGATAGTTCCTCTTTTGACAAACTTTTCTTGTAGATAGACTCCTGAGTTTGAAGAATAAATTGGCGAAGTGTTTCATGAATCAGTTCGTAGCGACTTAGCCAGGCGATGTTGCTACCCAATAATTTGCTATCCATACGAACTTGTTTGCCACTTACATTGAATTCAAGTAGTTGGCTTGCCGTGAGTTGATCCTGACACGTTTTATACAAATCAATTCCGTGTTCTTTGTTGTACATGACCAGATTGCGACGGAAAAGATAGTACGTAGAAGCGACTGGCACCGCATCATCAAGTCTCATTAAGCCTAATGCGCTGCGGGTTAACAGATTAAAGTTACAGCTCTCGAAGAGTTGTTCATCGCTCCAGCCATGAGCCTCTTTTAGAATCATCATACCAATCAATACACGTATAGAGGCATTGGGAGCCCCTGTAAGTTCGGTGTACAATACACTAAATAGGGATTCATCAATGCGCATGACAACCTGTTTTCGAAACTGGTTATGCCAAGAATCATTTTTTAGATAATAGTTCATCGGAGAGGTTTTTAAATACTCTATGGGCGATGAGAAGACATCTAATTGCTTATGCTTGTCTGACTTTTTAAACATATACAGTATGTTAATTAAACTCCTAAGGTATATAATAATAATGATATACGCAAAATTTACAAGAGCTTTTAATGACTTATTTCACCCACTTATATACCTGTTTTAAATAAATTTTTAATGAACAGAATCCTGCTAGTCAAGTCTTTAAAACTTGTGTAAAATAGAAAGGGTGTTGCCTGCTCGGACTTTTCGGAGTGGACTCAATTATTAATTAATTGATTCAAACCTAGATACTTATTTTTATAGATTTTATCCCATAAGCCTTAACAGAATTCTATATACAATCAACATTTGTCCTATTCTCAACATAAACGTTTTGAGATTAACCTAAGAAATTGGGAAACATCGCAGTAACCCAATTTTTTTAGTTAATTACTTACCAATTATTTCACACTCGGACGACCAACACTATAGTAGGTAAAGCCTTTTGTCCTAACATCTTTTAAGTCGAATAAATTTCTACCATCAAAGATAATTGGCGCAGCTAGTTCTGATTTAATATCATCTAAACTAGCTCCTCTAAACTCATTCCATTCTGTACAAATTACCAAAGCATCAGCGTCTTTGATAGCTGTTTTGGAATCAGATACAAATTCAACTTGTGATGCTACAGATTCACCGATTGCCATTATGAAGGTTTCAATTGCTTCAGGATCATAAGCTTTTACTTTTGCGCCACGAGCTAATAATTCTTTGATGATATAAATGGCTGGAGCTTCACGAACGTCATCTGTTTCGGGTTTGAAAGCCAAGCCCCAAATTCCGAAGGTTTTGCCTTTTACATCATTTCCATAATGTTTATCCATTTTCGCAACAAT
>Ga0210035_1001687_pt1 | contig 12832 bp, 12 predicted proteins | sample CryGeymeta201507_FD_183975 | JGI IMG/M metagenome (GOLD analysis project Ga0210035, IMG submission 183975) | Groundwater microbial communities from Crystal Geyser aquifers in Utah, USA - Crystal Geyser metaG 2015-07 (SPAdes) (version 2) | ecosystem: Environmental > Aquatic > Deep subsurface >...
CTATACTAATATTATGTCAACATTTGCAGAGGTGATGGGGGAGAGACGAAAAAAGCGAGATGCCTTATTAGCTTTTGGTATGAACCCATATACTGCTGTTACGAACGCTACTCATACCAATGCCGAAGTATTATCACAGTTTCTATCATTACAAACAACAAATACTTCAGTCACTATTGCAGGTCGAATAATGGCCTTGCGCCTTCATGGGGGAATGGCTTTCGCTGATGTTTTTGATGGGACTAAAAAATTACAATTATTTTTTTCCAAGGAAACCTTAGGTGAAAAGTTGTTTGATTTATTTTTTAATAACATTGATATTGGTGATTTTATTGAGGCTTCGGGTGTGCCGTTTGTAACAAAGCGTGAGACCAAAGCAGTTGGAGTTGCAAACTGGCGCATTTTAACTAAGTCATTGCAGCCAATTCCGACAGAACACTTCGGTCTTAAAGATGAAGATTTACGTTTTCGTAAACGTTATTTAGATTTATTGCAAGATGAAGAAGCTCGCGAAATATTTTTCAAAAAGGCAAAATTTTGGGATGTCATCCGCAGTTTCATGAAGGATCATGGTTTTCTTGAAGTAGAGACTCCAACGCTCGAAGTGACGACTGGTGGTGCCGAAGCACGTCCTTTTAAGACGCACCACAATGATTTTGATATGCCGGTTTATTTACGAATTTCAATTGGTGAATTATGGCAAAAACGTCTTATGGCCGCTGGTTATATCAAAACTTTTGAAATTGGTCGGGCATACAGAAACGAGGGCAGTAGTCCAGAACATCTCCAGGAGTTCACCAACCTTGAATTTTATTGGGCTTATGCTGATTATAAAGACGGGATGATTTTCGTTCAGGATTTATATCGTACCATTGCAACTGAAGTTTTTGGTACTACAAAGTTTACGGCTCGCGGTCATGATTTTGATCTGGCTGATGAATGGCCAGAAATTGATTATGTAACAGAAGTTAAAACACAAACCGGAATTAATATTCTAACTGCAACTGATGATGAAATGAAAAGTAAGCTAACTAATTTAAACGTTAAATATGATGGTGTAAATAGGGAACGATTGATAGACACTCTGTGGAAATATTGTCGCAAGAATATTGCTGGTCCAGCTTTTCTGATCAACCATCCGAAGCTAATTGCTCCTTTAGCTAAGATGAGGCCAGGTACTGAAACAGTGGAAATGTTTCAACCAATTATTGCTGGAAGTGAAGTGGGACGTGGTTATAGTGAACTGAATGATCCAGATGATCAGCGAGCTCGTTTTGAAGTGCAACAAGCTTTGCTAGAAGCTGGTGATGACGAGGCCATGATGCCGGATTACGAATTTGTGGAAATGCTTGAATATGGTATGCCTCCAACCTGTGGCTATGGTTTTGGGGAACGGCTTTTTGCTTTCTTGGTGGGGAAGCCATTACGTGAGGTTCAATTGTTTCCCCTGATGAAACCAAAAGTAGAACAAGATGACAATGAAACGTAAGCTATAACATCAAAAATGACGATCAGCGGATGACCGTCATTTTTGATTGTGTTTAGCGTTGATAATTTTTCAATTTTTAGCGGTTTTTGCAGTTTGAACAATCAACATTAGCGAAACTAACTTCTTAACCACACGTTTTTAATAATTTGAATTTAATAATTAAAACTTAGGCAAATTAATCACCCTCCCAAACCTTTCATTCGAATGAAAGGTTTGGGAGGGTAATTAATTTAATACCCAGAATCATTATGGCTTTAGGTACTATTTTATCTATCCACACAATTGTGGACAACTGTGGTTGTTGGTGGGATGGAGTGGTGTATAGTGTACATGTGGTGGGAGATAGTGGTATACTTTAGAAATAAAGTGTACGGAGCGAAGTTTGTTTGGAAACCCACCGTGATCACTCCACTGATTGTGGTTGGTTTCCAAACAAACTTCTAACTATCAAGAAATATGTTAATTGGCGAATATAAGCACACGTTGGATCCCAAGAAAAGGCTGTCCATTCCGTCTAAGTGGCGGAAGGATCTTGGGAAAATGCTTATCGTCACACGCGGTCTTGATAATTGTCTCTTTGTATATCCGCAGAAAGAGTGGCAGAAGATCACTGAAAAAATTGGTCAACTGCCACTCGGACAGGCGGATACAAGAAGTTTCAACCGATTCTTCTTGTCCGGAGCAGTAGAGGTGGAGGTAGATTCAGTTGGACGTATTCTCGTTCCAGATTTTTTGAAGGATTTTGCGCATTTAGACTCAAAGGTAGTCTTGGCCGGAATCCATGATCGTGTAGAAATTTGGGATGAGAAGCAGTGGACAGAGTACAAAACGCAAATTGAGTCTCAAGCTGATGCTTTGGCAGAAAAGCTGGGACAAATTGGTGTCCTCTAATCACCCAACCTCGCTCAACCTATGAAGCATATTACCGTCCTACAAAATGAAGCGGTGACCGCTCTCAATTTAAAACCGACCAGCATTGTTATTGATGCTACTCTCGGTGCTGGTGGTCATGCTCAATTAATTCTTGATCAGCTATCTGAGACAGGTAAATTTATTGGTATTGATGCCGATTCAACAGCTATTCAAGAATTGACTAATAAACTAATTGGGAAAGCAAACATTAAATTATTGAACAGAAATTTTTCGGAACTTTTAGTCATTCTACAGGAATTAAAAATTGAAAAGGTTGATGCTATCTTAGCTGATCTTGGTTGGCGTACTGATCAATTTATTGACGGTAACCGGGGTTTTTCATTTACTGATGAAAAAGGTTTAGCCATGACTTATGGCAGACCAGAAGATTATCTATTTATTGCTTCGGATATTGTAAATGGTTGGCAGGAAGAGGATATCGCTAATGTTTTGTATGGTTACGGTGAAGAAAGATATTCTAGACGAATTGCCAAGGCGATTGTTGAGACAAGAAAAAAAGAAAAAATCACCACCGCCAAAGCACTGGCTGACATTATTGCGGGATCCGTTCCTGCTTCTTATCGTCACGGTAAAATAAATCCCGCCACCAAATCTTTTCAAGCCCTGCGAATTGCTGTAAATGATGAATTTGCAGTATTAGAATCATTTCTGGCTCAAGCTTGGCAAGCTCTAGCAAAGGATGGGCGACTAGCCGTGATTACCTTCCATAGTTTAGAGGACAGAATTGTCAAACATACTTTTCGTTCATACACACATGATCAATCTGGTGTTTTAGTAAATAAAAAACCTATTACACCAACTAGTGAAGAACTTAAAAATAACCCCAAAGCGCGCAGTAGTAAGTTAAGAATTATTCAAAAAGTATAAAAATATTATGAATCGGCGAGTCGCGAAAATTTCACAAAATAATCATCATCTCTACTTTAGCTTATTGGGGGTGACTATTATCCTTTTGCTGTTCTTATATATGTACTTTTTGTCCGCGACGGTGGTACATGTTGTATTACGCAAACAAGCCATTACGGCTACCGCTAATGTAGAATCCAAAATTTCCCAATTGGAGGCAGCTTATATTTCAAATCAAAATTTAGTAAGTGAAAAAATTGTTTCCACCAAAGATTTTAGTGAACATACCGAAAAGATTTTTGTTAGCCGAGTGACTCCAACTGTAGCAATGTCAAACGGCAATTTTTGATGAGGTATGAGTAAAGAGATTAATTTTAGAATTAGAATTATATCTGTATTTTTTTTGTTGTTGGGAATTTTACTGATAACACGTTTATATTTCCTGCAAATCGTACATTCATCCTATTATCGTGGTAAGGCGGAAAGTCAATATATTCATACTGCTAAGGATCTATATTCCCGCGGAAATATTTATTTTACCACCAAGGATGGTGAATACGTTTCCGCTGCATCTATTCAGTTTGGTTATGTTTTGGCCATCAACCCCACACTAATAAATGACCCTGGTGAAATCTACAATAAACTCGCCACTTTCCTAACTATGGATAGGGAAACTTTTTTGCTAAAAGCAAAACAAAAAAGCCGTACTTATATTGAAATAGAAACAGAACTTGATGGTAAAAATGCTGAAATTATTGATGTACTGAATTTGCCGGGGGTGATGCTTTACCGCAACCAATGGCGCTATTATCCCGGGAACGCAGTCTCGGCTAAAGCAATTGGTTTTGTTGGCTATTCGGAAGAATATCCAGATGATCTTCATGGTAAATATGGATTAGAGAGATTTTACGATGAAGTTTTGACTTATGATGACACTATATTAGCGGTTAATTTTTTTGCTGAAATATTTAGTAATTTTGGTAATATGTTGTTTGACAGTAAACCAGCTAAAACTGGTAGTATTGTGACTACCATTGAGCCGACTGTAGCGAGAATTCTTGATAAAATTCTAGAAGAAACACAAGTAAAATATCATAGTCAAATGACTGGCGGAATAATTATGAATCCAAAAACTGGAGCTATTTATGCCATGAATACTATTCCAACTTACAATCTTAACGATAGAAAAGATGCCACCGTAACTGATTTTCAAAATCCTTTAGTGGAAAATGTTTATGAATTTGGTTCCATTATAAAAGCTCTCACGATGGCTTCAGGCATAGATAGTGCTAAAGTCACTCCGCAATCAACCTATTATGATGCCGGATTATTAAATCTTGATGGTTATACCATCAAAAACTATGACGGTCGTGGTCGGGGTACGGTGTCTATGCAAGAAGTATTAAATCAATCCCTTAATACTGGAGCCACATTCGTAATGCAACAAATGGGTCGTGATAAATTTAGAGATTATTTTTTGAAATTAAAAATTGGTAGCGAGACTGGTATTGATTTACCAAATGAAGCACAGGGTTTAATACAAAACATCGTAAACTCACCGCGTGATATAGAATATGCCACAGCTTCTTACGGACAGGGAATTGCTATGACTCCAATTGCTACTACTCGAGCTTTAGCCACCCTTGGTAATGGCGGTTATTTAATTACGCCACATCTAGTTTCCAAAATTGAATATCAAGACGGTACAAGCAAAGACATAAATTATCCGCTTGGAGAAAAAGTTTTTGAATCTAAGACCAGTGAAACAATTTCACGGATGTTAACAACAGTAGCTGATGAAGCTCTTTTACACGGTAAAATATCCATGCCTCATCATAGCTTTGCGGCAAAAACTGGTACTGCCCAAATGTCTGATCCAAAAACCGGTAAATACTACGAAGACGAATTCCTGCACTCTTTTTTTGGTTATTTTCCTTCTTATGACCCAAAGTTTTTGATTTTCCTGTATACTGTTGATCCTAAAGGAGTACAATATGCTTCGGGTACCTTGACGGAACCATTTGGTGAATTAACAAAATTTTTAATTAACTATTACGATATTCCACCGGATAGATAATATTATGAAACAAATCTTCAAGAAATTTATTGTTTTTATTTTAAACTACGAGGCCAGGTTACTTTTATTTAGAGCAAAGCCATTTATTATCACCATTACTGGTAGTGTCGGTAAAACTTCTACCAAGGATGCAATTTTTTCAGTGTTAAAAAATTATCGCCGAACGCGCAAAAGTGAAAAAAGTTTTAATTCTGAAATTGGCGTTCCTTTATCAATCTTAGGGTTACCAAATGCTTGGGATAATCCCTGGTTATGGCTAAAGAATTTAATAGATGGGGCAATAATTTCCTTATTCAGTAAACAATATCCTGAAGTATTAGTACTAGAGACAGGGGTTGATCGTCCTGGTGATATGGCTAATTTAGCCAAATGGTTAAAATCTGATATTGTAATCATCACCAGCTTACCTGATGTACCAGTACATGTGGAATATTTTGCTACTCCAGAGGCAGTAACAAAAGAAAAATTAGAGTTACTCAAGGCCTTAAAACCAAATGGAGTATTTATTTATAATCATGATGATGATAAATTATCAGCAATTACAAAGGAAGTGCGTCAACCTAGTATTGGTTATGGACGTTATAATCCAACCCAATTTTTAGCTTCTGCTGATACTGTTCTTTATCGTGATGATGTAGCGATTGGTACTATTTTTACCCTGAAGCATCTTGATGAAACTGTTCAAATTAGAGTGATGGGCTCGGTGGGGCTACAAAACACTTATACCTATAGCGCGGCGGCGGCGGTGGCATCTCAGTTTGATATCACTTTGGAGGCAGTAGCAAATGCCTTACAAAACCATCAAGTACCACCAGGCAGAATGTGTTTGCTTTCAGGTATTAAAAATTCACTTATCATAGATGATACTTATAATTCATCACCAACAGCAGTGGAATCAGCTCTTTTGTCACTGAAGGAATTAAAAGGAGCAAAAAGAAAAATTGCCATCCTAGGTGACATGTTAGAGTTGGGTCATTTTTCTTCTCGCGAACATGAAAAAGTGGGTGAATTAGTACCAAAATGTGCCGATGTTTTGATTACCCTAGGTGTTCGTTCAAGAAAGATTGCCCAAGTGGCCCTTGAATTCGGTATGAATGAAGAGTTCATTTTTCAGTATGATGACGTTATGCGCGCGGGACGAGAATTGCAAAATTATCTCCAACCAGGTGATGTTGTTCTTGTAAAGGCCTCACAAAGTATTAGAGCAGAAAAAATTATAGAGGAAATTATGGCTGATCCAAAACTAGCTAGTGAACTATTAGTGCGTCAGGACGAAGCGTGGAAAAAAAGATAGTTTTGTCAATTTTATTTGCGGAGAATTTCCTCCAGCTCATTTGATTGATAGAATAAGGTGCCAAGATAACCAAAGCTATAGTTTTGACCACCAATTTTAATATCAGCACCAGCTACTTGAGGATTTTCCTTTGGTAAAGAGGCAGCAAAACCAAGATTAAATAATGTTACCAGTACATCGGGACGTTCTCTAATATCAAAACCTTCCTTTTGCCATTGATTGATAATTTCTTTGAGAAAGATTGCTGTGTATAAATAAGAATAATAGTGATTTTTTTCATCGGTTAAACGATTAAATAAATCACGGTCATGATTGGTATTGTCGGGGTAGGAAATTAATGGAGTTATTTCGTCCCCTGGATAAAAATCCGAATTTTGATCATTGACATATTGTTCAATCATTACAGCAGTATCTTGTTTAATACCAGATACCCCAAGAGAAAATTTTGATAAAGAGACCAACAATTTTAGTGGTTCAAAATATCTTTTAAAAATTTCACGGTTGTTATCTTCAGCAAAAAAACGCAATTGTTCGGGTATTACGGCCGAGGCAATCAGACGAGCAGACACACCAGTTTCCTTGGCCACTTTATTTATAATAGGGGCATCTTTTTCCAGACCACCCTTAACTACCGCCCACTCCACGGTTTCATTCCATTCACAGGGATCAACTTGACTATATTGTGGTTGACAGCCAATTGATTTGGGAAGGGGATTAGTGGTAGTTGGCACAGGACCAAAAGAAGCATTACGATTAATAATTGATCCGGGTACATTAAAAACACCATATTGCATACCGAAAAAAACCACTGTCACTAAGACTCCGATAACAGCAAAAGTAAATATCACTAGGGCAGAAAATATCTTTAACACCAAATACATTGCCGGCACTTTAACATAAATAAAAAATAGTTTAAAGTATTTATTTGCTACTTAAATTTTGACTTTAATAAAAATGTCTAACTTATAATATGGCTCGGTAAATATTATTTTCGGAAATAATTAAATCCTTCATTTCCATTTCCATCAAGATGGGGTTTACAAGATGAGAGGGCTGTCCGAGACGGCGGATCAGAGTATCTCTATCAGTGGGTTCAAAAAGTAATTTGATAATTTGTTTTTCCAGTGGTGAGAGATCAAACAGTGGCACAAAAGACTGCGTCTTTTGTGCCACTGTTTGATCAATTCCTAAAACTGATAAAATATCTTCCGCTCTAGTAATTGGGGTAGCGCCTAACTTAAGAAATTGATGAGTACCGAGAGAATTTTTAGAAAAAATACTGCCAGGCACTACCAGTAACTCTCGGTTGTAATCAACGGTCATTCTAGCAGTGATTAGAGTGCCTGATTTCTCTGATGCTTCTATTAAGAGTGTGGCCTGCGACATTCCGGCCATAAGGCGATTTCTTTGCGGAAATGTCCAAAGAGCAGCTTTTGCTTCGGGCGGTAATTCAGAAATCAAACCACCTCCATTTTCAATAATTTTTCTAGCTAATTGACGATGACTGGCGGGGTAAAGAACAGATTCATCTAATCCACTTCCCGGTACAGCGACAGTATACAATTTAGCTTTAAGGGCTGCTTCATGCGCCAACCCATCAATTCCCAAAGCTAGACCAGAAACAATTCCGATTGGATAACCAACTAAATCGCCAATCAATTTTTCTACTACTTGTTTGCCATAGGTAGTGTATTGACGAGAGCCAACCACGGTTAATAATTTTAATTCTAGGGGAGGAATTCTACCAACCGCCCAAAGCTCTTTTGGAGGCGTTGGAATTTCGGCTAATAAGGGCGGAAATTCCATCGTTTTAAGTGGCCGAACATCAAACAAACTCATACTTAAAGTTTAGCATATTAAAATCGGACAATGATTAACTTTGTTTTATGTATTGCTAGATATAAGGTATAATCTACCTTATTATTTGGAAGTAATATTACTATGCTTGATATTAAATTCATCCGGGAAAATTTGGAAGTAGTAAAAATGGCCGCAGTTAAAAAGAAGATCAAAATTGATCTGGATAGATTAATAGTGGTAGATGATCTGAGGAGGGAAATAATGACTATTCTGGAGACAAAAAAAGCCGAACAAAACCGCGTGTCGGCTGATATTATTTCTGCCGATGCTGTAGTTAAATCCCAACTTATTACTGAAATGCAGTCATTAAAGATTGAAATTCAAAATGATGAAGAAAGATTAAAACCAGTGCTTGATGAATGGAAGACCCTTATGCTTCAGGTTCCTAATGTGCCAGATATGTCAGTTCCTGATGGTGACAGTGACGCCGATAATTTTGAAGTAAAAATATGGAATCCCGATGGTTCTATAGAAAGACCAGGACCACTATCTTTTCCGATGAAGAATCACATTGAGCTCATGACAGCTCTAAAGATGGTTGATTTTGAACGGGGAGTAAAAGTACATGGTTTTCGGGGGTATTTCCTAACTGGAGACGGCGCTAGATTGTCATGGGCAATTTGGAATTACGCTAACGATTTCTTCGGAGCCAAGGGTTTTGAACCTTTACTCGGACCAGCCATTGTGCGTAAAAGTAATCTTTATGGAACTGGGCATTTACCTAATGATGCAGAAGATGTCTATAACACACAAGACGATGATTATCTGATCGGGACTAGCGAGGTTTCCACGATGGGTTTTTATGCTGATGAGATATTAAGTCAAACACAATTTCCAATTAAATTTCTAGCTTTTTCTCCTTGCTATAGACGGGAAGCTGGTAGCCACGGTAAAGATACCAAAGGTTTGATTCGGGTGCATGAATTTTTCAAAGTGGAACAAGTAGTTTTGTGTGAAGCTTCACATGAAGAAAGTGTACGATTGCATGAAGAAATCAACCGTAATACTGAAGAATTTATTGAATCATTAGGTATCCCTTATCACACGGTTCTTAACTGCGGAGCGGATATTGGACAAGGTCAAGTCAAAAAATATGATATTGAGCTTTGGGTACCAGGCGAGAAAACCTATCGTGAAATCAGTTCGGCTTCTTATTTCCACGATTTTCAAACTCGCCGTTTTAATATTCGTTATAAAGACATTAATGGGGTGATGCGTTATGCCCATTCGCTTAATTGTACGGCTATTCCAACTCCCCGCATTCTTGTATCTTTGGTGGAAAATTTTCAGCAACCAGATGGTAGTATCAAAATTCCTATAGCTCTGCAAAAATATCTGGGCAAGAGTGAGATTAAATAATTTTAATGGTTCTATTCCTTTAAGCCATTAAAATCGGGTGTCAAGGTGGTAGTATTAAAATAATGTTTAAAAAGAAAAGTAAAGTTAAGTCAAAAAATAAACTTCGTCGTCATACCTTAGATCCAAGTAAACGAATGTTAATCAAACAACTTTTGATTGGTTTTTTTGTTTTATCGCTGTCCTCTCTGTTTATAGTAGGTCTTTGGTATGGTACTAGACTAGAAAAACTGACAATTAATAAAATTTCCATCACTGGTGGACAGACTATTTCTCATGCTGAGATTAAAGAAAAGACCGAAACATTATTAGCAGGTAATTATCTCGGTCTAATACCAAAACGATTTATTTGGTGGTATCCGCATGAAGTAATTTTTAAGACTATTTCAGATATCCCCCGGATAAAAAATCCAGTTATCAATAGAGTTTCTGGCACTGAAATTGGGATTAACTTTGAAGAATATCTTCCTGATGCTCTATGGTGTGACACTGCTAATGAAGAGCAATGTGTTTTTGTTGATAGTTCTGGTTATGCTTTTGGTGAGGCACCAAAATTATCTGGGGATACTTTATTACGATATTATTCCCTGGAAGTAAAGCCCGCGATTGGTACTTTTTTTCTAGATACCGCTAAGCTGACGGAGATCACTAAATTTATTATGTTACTTAAGTCAATTCCTAATTTTGACATTTCGTCAATTCAAGTTGATGCTGTTGATGATGTTTTTTATATTTTGTCTGCCGGCGGTGAGCTTAAAGCTAGTTTATTAGTTCCAGCGGAAACGATTTTTGCTAATTTACAATCTATTTTAGAGGCCAAAGAATTTAGTCATCTAGAACCGGGTAATTTTCAATACATTGATTTAAGGTTTGGTAATAAAGTGTATGTGAATGATAATCCTATACCGTTGGCTACCAGTACAGCCACGACTACTGCATCAAGCTACGATGCTGAAGAAACTTTATAAGTGAAATTAAACCGAACTGATTTAACTAGCAATTTGTGGTAGACTGCCGTTTCCATGAAAGATTTTTGGCAACTATTACCCACCCCATTTTTTGTTCTAGCGCCGATGGCGGATGTGACTGATGCCGCTTTTAGAAAAATGATTGCTAAATATAGTGCGCACGAAAGAGCTGATGGCACTAAAGGTGGTCCAGATGTAATGTGGACAGAATTTGTAGCGGCTGATGGATTGGTATTAGCAACAAAAGCTGGTCAAGAAAAATTATTGGCCGACCTTATTTATCATAAAGAAGAACGACCGATTGTCGCTCAGTTGTTTTCTAGTCATGAAGACAATATGGAAAAAGCTTCCTCCTTATGCTTGCAACTTGGTTTTGACGGTATTGATATCAATATGGGTTGTCCTGATAAGACAATTGAAAAACAAGGTTGTGGAGCCGCGATGATAAAAAATCCAGTTTTAGCTAGGGCAATCATTAGAGCCGCCAAGCGTGGAGCTGAAAATGATAAGGGTGGAATTCCAATATCTGTTAAAACTCGTTTGGGATACAATCGTGATCAGGTAGAGGAATGGATACCGGAAATTTTAGCTGAACGGCCTTCCGCTCTAATCATCCATGCTCGAACGAGAAAGGAAATGTCAAAAGTACCAGCTAGGTGGGAACAAATAGCGCGAGTGGTGGAATTACGAAATGAATTATCACCAGAAACAAAAATTATCGGCAATGGAGACGTTTCCTCGCTTGCCGATGCGCGCCAGAAAGCTTCGCTTTCTGGCGCTGACGGTGTCATGCTTGGACGGGCAATTTTCGGTAATCCTTGGTTTTTTCATCCAGAAAAAAGTCTTATGAACATTTCACTTGAAAAGCGACTAGAAGTTATGATTGAGCATACCTACCTTTTTTCTGAATTATTACCACATAAAAGCTTTTCCTTGATGAAGAAACATTATAAAGCTTATGTTTATGGTTTTTCAGGTGCGGTGGAATTACGAACCAAATTAATGGAGCAGGAAACACCAGAGGCGGTTGAGGCAGTTGTCCACGTTTTTTTGGCAAATCAGCTAAAGATATTATAATTCACTGATAAACTAATGGAGATGAACGAAATACTTCACGCCAATATATTTTTTATTATTGCCAGTGTCGCTACGGTGGCTTTTGCTATTATGGTTTGCATCGCAATGTATTATTTCATTAAAATTCTCGTTTCAATTCGCGCTATTTTAAGCCGAATTGAAGAGGGAAGTGATATGATTGCTGAAGACATTACGGCCGTTAGGAATTTTATAGCGGGCGGTGGATTAATTTCACATTTAGTGAGCTTATTTATGCGTGTGTCAAAAAAACAACCTACCAAGCGAGCTAGTAAAAAAGATATCGTTATTAGTGATTCAGAATAATTATTTTAATATGACAAAATCAAACATGAAGAAAGTATTATCAGATAAACAAAAAATAGGATTAGGTGTTGGTTTAACAGCGGCAGCTGTGGCCGCCGCTGGAACCTTCTTTCTTTACGGTAGTAAGGCATCCTCAAAAAATCGTAAAACGGTCAAGAGTTGGGCCCTTAAAGCCAAGGCGGAGGTGTTAGAAAAACTTGAAGGTGCCAAAGAAATGACCAAGGAAGAATATGAAGAATTGATTAGCACTATCGCCAAGACTTATACCACAGCCAAAACTGCTAGTAAAAAAGACCTAGTAGAATTTTCTAAAGAAATGAAAGATAATTGGAAATCAATTGAAAAGGCGGCTAGTCCACTAAAAAAAGCTGTCAAAAAATCAGTCAAAAAGGTTATACCAGCCAATGCCATTACAAAGAAAGCCGTTAAAAAAGCTGTCACCAAAAAGTAATTTTTAATCATCTTATTTTCAGGTGAAAAAGGAATTGTGGTATCTTTTCGGTGCAATTCAATCTAATTTAAGACCTTTTAAGTCTTTTAGTGAGAAAATTATTCAAAAATACATTATCTCAATTTGAAATTAAAATTGTTTCACCAATACCTCGGTT
>Ga0210035_1001698_pt1 | contig 12790 bp, 7 predicted proteins | sample CryGeymeta201507_FD_183975 | JGI IMG/M metagenome (GOLD analysis project Ga0210035, IMG submission 183975) | Groundwater microbial communities from Crystal Geyser aquifers in Utah, USA - Crystal Geyser metaG 2015-07 (SPAdes) (version 2) | ecosystem: Environmental > Aquatic > Deep subsurface >...
CGGTGTGGAGCGCCCGCCGGCGGCCGCCAGCGCCCACACCGATTCGGCGACGGAGTAGCGGCGCGCGGTGGTAGCGGCGGTGCGCCCATCGGCGATGCGACCGCGCCCTTGTTGGTCCGCAAGGCGGGGCGCACGCGCGGCCTGGCCGACGCAGAGGGTCGCGGCGGGGGGTGCGACCGGCAACCCTTGGCGGCCGGCGGTGCGGTGGCCAGCGCTGGGGCGGGGATGGGATAACTACCCCCTCGATGGCTACCCCGGTCCACCTTGGTGATTGGCCCCCGCTGGTGATCTCCACCGCCGGCCACATCGACCACGGCAAGACCGCCCTGGTCCGTGCGCTGACCTCCATCGACACCGACCGGTTGCCCGAGGAGCGGCGGCGGGGGATCACCATCGAGCTCGGCTTCGCCCACCTGACCCTGCCGTCAGGGCGCACCGCGGCGGTGGTGGATGTCCCCGGCCACGAGCGGTTTGTCCGCCACATGGTGGCCGGTGCCCAGGGTGTCGACCTGGTCCTCTTGGTGGTGGCGGCGGACGACGGGGTGATGGAGCAGACGCGCGAACACCTGGAGGTGTGCGACCTCCTCGGTTGTGGCGCCGGGGTGGTGGCGATCACCAAGGCGGACCTGGCAGAGGCGACGTGGCTCGACCTGGTGGAGCAGGAGGTGCGCGACCTCGTCGCCCCCACCTTCCTCGCCACCGCCCCGATCGTCCGCTGCTCCGCCGCCACCAACACCGGCCTCGACGACTTGCGCGCCGCCCTCGACCGGGTGGCGGCGACGATCGCCGGGCGCGCCGCCGATCGCCCCTTGCGCCTGGGGGTGGACCGCTGTTTCACCCTTCACGGCTTCGGCACCGTGGCCACCGGCACCCTCCTCGATGGCAGCCTCGCGGTCGGCGACCGGCTGGTCTGCCTACCCGCCGGGGTCGAGGCGCGGGTGCGCGGCCTCGAGCGCCACAACCAGCCGGTGGCGCGCCTGGCGGCGGGGGCGCGCGCGGCCGTGAACCTGGCGGGGGTGGCGCCCAGCCAGATCGGGCGCGGGAGCTGGCTCTGCCACCCGGATACCTACGCGCCCGAGCGACTGCTCACGGTGGAGGTGACCACCCTGGCGCGTACCGCCCCGCCCCTCACCGGCCGGCTGGGACTACGCCTCCACCTGAGCGCCGCCGCGGTCGGTGGTCGCGTCCGGCCCCTGGCGGGGCGGGAGATCGCCCCGGGCGCCACGGCCATCGCCCAACTCACCCTGGCCAGCGGCGTGGTCGCCCTGCCCGGTGACCGCTTCGTTCTCCGCACCCCGTCCCCCGCCGCCACCGTCGGCGGCGGCCGCATCCTGGCGATCGGCCCCCCCCGACTGCGGCCCAAAGGCGGCGCGACCGTGGCGGCGATCCAGCCGCTGACCAGCACCGACCCGGACGACCGCCTCGCCTGCTGCCTTGCCCTCGCCGACCGCCACGGCATCGCCGCCGGCCGCCTCCCCTACACCACCGGCCTCGCCCCCGGCGCCGCGGCGGCCGCGGCGGAACGGCTGGTGGCGGCCGGCCGAGCAGCGCGGGGGAGCGCGGTCTATTTCGCCGCCGCCCTCCTCCCGCCACTGGCCATCGACCTCGTAACCTACCTCGCCCGCCGGCACGCGGAGCGGCCGTTTGAGGGGGTGGTCTCCCTCCCCGAACTCCTCCACGCCCTCCACCTGCCGCACGCCGCCCTCGTCGAAGCGGTGGTGGCGACCACCGTGGAGGTGGTGATCGAGGGCTCCGGCGCCCGCTTGGCGAGCCACCGGGTACGCATCGACGGGAGCCAAGCCGCCCTGCGCGACCGCCTCCTCGCCCTGCTCGGAGTAACCCCCTTCGCCCCGCCCACCGCCAGCGAGGCAGCCACTGTGCTGGGCGTGGCCATGGCCGAGCTGGAGCCCCTTCTCGCCCACCTCGGCCGCACCGGGGAGGTCATGCGCATCGGAGCCGACCGGTACTACCTGCCGGCGGCAATCGTGGAGGTCGAGCGGCAGGTGCGCACCCACCTCGCCGGCCACCCCTCCCTCACCGTGGCCGAGTTCAAGGCCCTCTTCGCCCTCACCCGCCGGCACGCGATCCCCCTCCTCGAACACCTCGACCGCACCGGGATCACGCGCCGCGACGGGGAGGTGAGAAGGGCGGTCGAGAGGCGGGGGTAGAAGCGACGCGTATGTTGGGGTCAGGCCTTTACTTTATACTCCCGGTCCAACACCGGCCTCGGATGGGTCACGTCGGAGTAAAAAGTAAAGACCTGACCCCACGTGGGTGTCGCAGGCGAACGACCGACCACCATCCCGGCCTGGAAGGCGGGTCTCGCGCTTGAGACGCGGAGACGCGGGGGGGGAGCCGCGGGGGGGGCGTCGCCGGTGGTGCGGCCGACCTCCGCGCACACCGGGTAGGCGGGGCGAAGGCGCGAAAGGGGGCCGCGCCGGTCGGCCACGGGCCGCGCCACCTACTCCACCCGCTCCACGAGGGGGGGAGCTCGGCGGCGGTGAAGTCTTCCCGGGTGGAGGCGAGCATGAGCAAGACGGCCTCGTCCGCGTCGGAGACGTCGGTGTGGGCAGCGGCGCGGGCGCGGACCCGGCTTTGCAGGAGCGCGAGGGGCGCGTCGCAGTGGAGGATGCGCAGGGGAACACCGAGCTCGGCGGCGAGGGTTGCCACCGGCGCGCGGTACGCCTGGCGCAGGTAGGTGGCGTCGAGGATCGCGGTGTATCCCGCCGCCACCACCGCCCGGGCGTGGCGCAGCAGGGTCTGGTAGGTGAGCGCCCCAAGGGGGTCGCCGTAGAGATCCAGCGCGGGGTCGGCGGCGTGCAGCCGCTTGCGCTCCACGTCGGAACGGATGCGCACCCCACCCTCCGTGCAGGCACGCGCCAAGGCGACGGTGGACTTGCCGCTTCCGGGCAGCCCGACGGTCAGGGTGAGGGCACCAGGGTGCGGTGCCAGGGTCTCCGCGGCGAGGGCGAGGTAGCGGTCGCGCCGCCGCTTCAGGCCGGCGCGCTCGCCGTCCGGGACCCCGGGCGCGCTGGCGGTGAGGTGGGCGATCTTCGCGCGCACATGGGCGCGGTAGGCGACAAAGAGGGGGAAGGCGGGCAGTCCGGCGTAGTCGCCGGTCACCTCCAAATACCGGTTCAGCACCCGCCACGCCGCCGGGATGAGCCCCCGCTCGGTGAGGTCCATGAACAAAAAGGCGAGGTCGGCGAGGGTGTCGATGGTGCGGAAGTCATCGTTGAACTCGATGCAGTCGAACGGCAGTGGCCGCCCCTCCCAAAGGCAGATGTTCGCCAGGTGCAAATCGCCGTGACACTCGCGCACCCAACCGGCGGCGGCGCGCCGATCGAGGAGCGGCCCCTGCGCCGCGAGGTGGCGGTCGAAGGCGGCGCGCAGGGCGCCGGTGGCAGGGGAGCCAGGCAGGGTCGCGAAGTTGCCGTCGATCGCCCCGGCTAGGCGCGCCGGGTAGGAGCGGGCCATCGCCTCCGACGCAGCCGCCGCCTTGGCGTGCAAGGCGGCGACGTTGTCGGCAAGCGGGTCGAGCACCGCCTCCGCGAGCCCCCCCGCGCGCGCTGCCACCCGGTCGAGCTGCAGCTCCGGGTCGAACTGGCGCATCTTAACCGCCCACTCCACCGCCTCCCCCGCGGCGCCGATCCGCCACCCCGCCGTGGTCTGCACGAGCGGCACCACGTCGAGATAGAGCGCCGCCGCCGCTCGCTGGTTGAGCCGCACCTCCGCCGCGCACGCCCGCCGCCGCTTCTCCAAAGTGGTGAAGTCGACAAAGCCGTAGTCCACCGGCTTTTTCAGCTTGTAGGCGTACTCACCGGTGAGGGCGACGACCGACAGGTGGGTGTGGACCACCTGCACCGCCGCCACCGGGTGGGGATAGGTGGCCGGATCGGTGAGGGCATCGAGCCACGGCAGGGCGTCGTCCATGGAGTTCTCGCGGAAGGTGGGGGGCGGGCGAGCAGCCGCCCATGGTCCCCCACCCGCGCGGGCGCTGCCAAGGCGCCGGAGTGGCCACGGCAAGTAGCCTGGGGTCAGGTCTTTACTTTATACCCCCGGTCCAACATCGGCCTCGGATGCGCCACGTTGGAGTACAACGTAAAGACCTGACCCCACTCCGATCCCAGAGGGGGGTGTGGCTGGCAGGCGGCGCGGCGGGGCACAACAACGAATCAGACGCCGCCCGGAAGGGGCAGGCAGTTGCCCTGCACGACGGCAACCCGCCGCGAGGAGCCACTTCGCCACTTCACCATGGGAAGAGCCCTCTGCGCCTCCGACTCTCTGCGCGCGACCCGCCTTCCAGGCGGCACCCTTCCCGTTCGATTCGCCGCAACACCCCGCCCGCGCCGCGGGCGATCGATCCAATCCGACCGCGCCTAGGCCGGGTGGCCACGCCACCCCAACCCCAACGCGCCGAGGGCGAGGAGCGGTGGTGCGACCATCGCCAGGACGGCGGGGTGGAGGCGGCCGGCGAGGTGGCGGGCGGCGAGGGAGGCGATGCCGGGGGCGGCGAAGAGGCGGGCCAGCCGCGCCGGACCCCGCGGCTGGTAGAGGGCGTTGGCGAGCCAGCGACCGCCGGCGAGCTCCAGGCCGAGGCGCGAGCGGGCAAAGCGGCCGGCCGCGCCGCGAAAGGACCAGTCGCCGCTCGTTGCGACGCGCGCCACCTCCGCCGCCACCAGACCGCCGTGGGCGAGGGCCTGGGCGATCCCCTCGCCGAACAGCGGGTCGATCCCCGCCGCCTCGCCGGCGAGCAAGAGGCGCGGCCTAGCCACCGCCACGCCACGCGCCAGCTCGCGCTCGTGAAAGCCGCCGAGCACACAGGCGTCGAGGTCGACCCCGCGCGCGGCGAGGGCGTCGCGAAAGAGGGGCTTGAGGTTACCGCGCCGGGAGCCTTCATCACCGCGGTCGTAAAGGCCGCGATGGCACCCGACGCCGGTGGGGAGCGGGCTCGGGAAGTCCCAAAGGTAACCGTGCAGCCCCGCCGCCATCGGGGTGAAGTCGAGAGAGAGGGTGGCAACGTCTTCGGGAGGGCCATCCGTCTCCACGTAGAGGAGGCGGGCGCGGTGGGTGGACGGTGGCCAGGCGAGGAGCTTGCGCACGGTGGAGGAACCGCCATCCGCCGCCACCAGGCAGCGGGCGGTATAGGTTCCACGAGCGGTGGCCACGCGCACCCCCGCCTCACCCACGACCACGCCAGTCACCACCTCGCCGTCATGGAGGGTGGCGCCCGCGGCCACGGCCTCGCGGGCGAGCCAGTGGTCGAAGGCCCCCCGCGCCACGGTCACTGCCAGCCCCTCCGCCTCCACCGCCCAGCGCTGCGCGCCGAGGCTGACCTCCACCCGGTGAATGGGCAGCGCCGGGACCCCAAGGGTGAGACCAAGCCCACCCAGCACCGCCAACCCCTTGCCAGTCACCCCACCGGCGCACGGCTTGGGGCGGGGCAGGGTCGCCCGCTCGAGCAGGAGGGTGCGACGCGCCAGGGTTGGGGCGAGGCGCGCTAGGTGCAGGGCCACTGACGCCCCGGCCGGCCCTGCCCCCACGACGATCACCTCAAAGTCGGGCTCCACGGCGCGATCGTCGCACCGTCCCGGCGGTCAGACCACGCCGGTTGTTTCGCCACGGAATCTTCGGAAGGGGGTGAAATCGAGCGGCGTGGGGGGGGTTGTCGGTGGTGCTTCCAGGGAGGAAGGGGGCGGGGCTCTCTTCCGGCGGAGGTCCGCAGTTCACGCCCTTGCGTACCCTTCCGTGGATTCCGTGGGCGATTCCCCGGTCAGGCAACCACCGGCTCGCCGGCGGGTGCGACTACGCTACCATCGCGCCGCTTCGCACTCCGCCGGGGTGGCGAAATCGGTAGACGCAAGGGACTTAAAATCCCTCGGCCGTCCGGCCATGCGGGTTCGACCCCCGCCCCCGGCACCAGGGCGTGCGGCGGGCCAGGTGGCGTGGCCGCGGCGACCTTTGCCGCCACGGCCACGCCTTGCACTAGGAAGCTACCGGAGCCGCGCCCGGTGGACTGCAGAGGAGGTCCGCTATCCCAGGATCGGCCCTGTCTCCCCACCCCACACGATCGCCAGCGCCCGCCAGACTCCTGGCGCCAGACCGGCCTCACTCCCCGTCGTCGCCGATCGCCTCGGCGGGGCACTCGGCCATGGCCTCGCCACACAGGGCGATCTCCGCGCTGGTGGTCGGCTGCTTGACCACATACGAGTGCTCGCCGGCGTCGTCGCGGCCGAAGAAGGCCGGGGCGATCTCGCGGCAGCTATCGCAGTCGATGCACTCGCTGTCGACGTAGAAGCGGCCGGTGACGTTTTGGGAATGTCGTTCTGCTACGGATGCCATGGGGTTCTCCTGTCCGCGGGACCCTGGGAGAAAGGGAGTCGAGCCGGCGTGGGGTCCATTGCACGCCGTGGGCGAGGCTAAGCAACGGGCGTGCCAGCCATGCCGATCCTCCCCCCACCGGAGGCGACCCCCCTTCGCCAAGCCCCTGGGCGCGCGTTGCGTCGGGTCACCGCGACCGCCGCCACGACCGCGGCCGCCCCTTGCCCTATAAGGAATCGCCCCGTTATTCGGGGCGATTGCGGCGCGCCGAGGGGCGCGGGAACGGCGGGGGCGGCGCGCCAACCCCCGAGGGCGAGCGGCTGCGCACCTGGCTGCCAGGGGTGGCAGGAAAATACCTCCACGTGCGTCGGGTTTCTCCTGCACCCCGCGGGGAAGGGGAACGGGGAGAGCCCGCAACCGCCCTCGCCAAACCCCGCTGTGGCCACAAAACCCGCGCCCATGGCGCACCGCCGCGAGTGTGGCACAGCCATTGCTCTGCCTGCCCCACCTCTCTTCCCACCCACCCCGCCCCGCACCGGGGCGGCCACCAAGGATTGTCGCCGTGCGCCCAGCCTCTCCCTACCCCCGGACCTGCCTCTTGGCCCTCGCCGTCGCCGTCGCCGCCGCCTGCGTCGGTTCTGGCTCTGGCTCCAACCCGAACAACCAGCCCCCGGAGTTCTCCGCGACGGGCCTGACCCTGTCAGCATCGGTGTTGATGCCCGAGGGGTCGGTGACCGTGTCGAGCCAGGCCACCGACCCGGATGGCGACCCGCTGACCTACACCTGGGCCGAGGCGACGGGGGGCGGCACCTTCGAGGCGGCTGCAACCGGTGACGCATGCACCTGGCACGCACCGAGCGCCGAGGGGGTGTACGAGGTCCGGGTGACCGCCCGCGACCCCGCCGGCCATACGGCGGTCCTCGCCAGCACGGTCGAGGTAACCACCACCCTCCACGTCCCCTCGGAGAGCTATCCGACAATCCAGTCGGCCCTCGACGCGGCGCAGACCGGGATGACCGTGGCGGTCGCGGCCGGCATCTACACCGAGGACCTGACCGTGAAGGAGGCGGTCCACCTGCAGGGCGCGGGCGCCGCCACCACCGTGGTCCACGGCACCGGTACCGATGCGGTCCTCGCCCCGGAGTTCTCCAGCGCCGCCGGGATCATCGTCGAGGGGCTCACCCTCGAGGGCGGCTCGACCGGCGTCGACGTCTCCGCCGCCGCCGACTTCACCCTCCGCGACTGCGTGGTGCGCGACAACAGCACCAGCGGCATCGCGCTCTTCTCCGCCCCCGCCCGCATCGAGAACTGCCGGATCACCGGCAACTCGGGCAACGGCATCGAGATCCGCTCCTCCGCAGCGACGGTGCAGGGGTGCGTCATCGCCGACAACGCCGGCTATGGCGTAGAGATCACCACCTCCGGCGCCACCCTCCGCTTCACCACCATCGCCGACAACGTCGGCGCGGGGATCCGCATCTACCAGTCGAACGCCACCCTCCGCGACTCGATCGTCGCCGCCAACGACCTCCTCAACTTCAACGCGGTCACTCTGCTCGGCGCCTCCGGCGTGTCGATCGCCAATGCCCAGCCCCTCCTGAGCCATCTGCTTCTCTTCCACAACCAGCTCAACATCGACGCCACCCAGGTGAATGGCGACGCGGTGGTGGTGGACGGGAGCTACGTCACCGGCGACGGCGGAGAGCTCTCCGGCAACGGTGACCCGCTCCTGGCGGACGACGGGAGCTACACCCTCGGCGCCTCCTCCCCGGCCCTCACCCTCGCCACCGGTGGCGGCGAGCTCGGCGCCTATGGCGGCGGCTTTGCCCCACCGCTGGCCCCCTAACCCCACAACGATCGATTCATGCGTCTGCCCATCGAGCTCGCGATCCTCGCCGCCACGGCGATGCTCCTCGTCTTCATCGGCGGCCTGGGGAGCTATTACCGCCGGGTGATCGCCCAGTACCGGGTGGGGTCGGTCGCCACCAACGACCTCGACCGGCGGCAGGAGCTGATCAACTGGCTATTCATCGGCGTCCTCCTCGCCTTGGCGATGGCGATCACCCTCTTGCTGACCTGGGAGTACCTCGCCATCGACCGCTGGCCGCACCTCTCCCTCGACGTGCTCCTTGGCCTCATCCCCAACCCCGCCCACCTGCGGCCGCTGCTCCCCGACCGGGGGCTGGGCGAGTGGCTCGGCTACCTCGGCTCCGCCCTCATGGGGATCGCCCTTCTCTACCGGACCGGGTGGGTCCACTGGCTCCTGCGCTCGCGCATCTCGCGCAAGCTGTGGCTCGACTTTCACATCTTCTGCGGCGTTCTCGGGCCGATCCTCATCACCTTTCACTCCACCTTCCGCCTCGGCGGTCTGGTGGCGATCTCCTACTGGGCGATGGCCCTGGTCTTCCTCTCCGGGTTGGTCGGCCGCTACATCTACGTCCAGATCCCGCGCGGTCTCGCCGGCCAACTCCTCGCCCGCGAGGAGCTGGAGCGGCGCATCCAGACGCTGACTCGTGACCTCGCCGGCGCCATCGACGAACGGGCCATCGCGGCGCTGCTGAAGCTCCAAGAGGTCGAGCTCGCCGAGGCGGGTTGGTGGCGCACGATCATCGCCCTCGTCGCCGCCGATCTGCGCGGCTGGTACCACCAGCAGGTCGTCGCGCTGGAGCTTCGCCACCGCCTCAACCGCGACCAACGTCGCACCCTCCTCGCCTGCTACCGCGAACGACGCCTGCTCCTCCGGCGCAGCCGCAACCTCGTCCAGAGCCAGCGGCTGCTCGCCGGCTGGAGCCGCCTCCACCACCCGATGGCGGCGATCATGGTCTCCTTCGCCGTCCTCCACGTGGTGGTGGCCCTCCTCTTTCAGGTGGAGAACTGAGTGCGGCGGTGGCCCTCCCTTCCCCTCCTCGCCACCCTGCTCCTCGTCGCCACCGGCGCAACGGCGGCGGCGGTGGAGGAGCCGCCCGCGGCGCGGCGGATCGTGGCGACGCCCCCGGCGACGGTGGTCACCACCCCGGTCATCGAGCAGCAGGCGGATCCCAGCCAGACCGACAAGGCGAACCGCGTCCTCGGCCTGCTGGCCAACCCCGGCGAGCTCTCCGCGGTCCACGCGATCGCCGACGGCCTGAGCCACTGCATCGACTGCCACGCGCTCGGTGGCGGCGTCCGAGATGAGAAGTGCCTCGTTTGCCATCCGCGGATCGGCAGCGGGGTGAAGGAGGGGCGAGGGCTCCATGGCCACCTCGATAAGCCGTGCCACACCTGCCACACGGAGCACGAGGGGCGGGCGAAAGCCATCACCACCTTCACCCCCCGCGACTTCGACCACGAAAGGCGCACCGGCTACCCCCTCACCTTGGGCCACCGCGACGCCACGTGTGACCAGTGCCACAACGCCCGCCACACCACCTCCGGCCGGCCCACCTACCTGGGGCTGGAACGGGCGTGCACGGCCTGCCACGCCGATCCGCACGCCGGCCAGTTCAACCGCCTCCCCGCCACCGACCCCACCACCGGCGTGTGCACCAACTGCCACACGATGGATAGCTGGCAGCGGCCGCGCTTCGACCACGACACCACCCGGTTCAAGCTCGCCGGCGTGCACAAGGGACCGGCGTGCGTGGCCTGTCACCGGCAGGGCCAGATGCACGATAGCCCGCGCACCTGTGACGGCTGCCACGCCTCACCTCACGCCAGCCAGTTCGACGCGCTGGTGAAGAAGGCGAACGCCACCACCGACCCGTGCAGCCTCTGCCATCGGCCGAGCCGCTGGGCCGAGCTCGCCTTCGACCACGCCAAGAGCCGCTTCCCCCTCGCCGGCGCCCACCAAAAGGCCACCTGCCTCCAGTGCCACCGAGACGGCAAGTTCGAGGACAACACGCTGGACTGCACTGGCTGCCATGCGAACCGCCACGGCGACCAGTTCAACCAGCGCATCACCAACGCCGCCGCGGGCAAGGGGCCAGGGGCGGCGTGCCTCGCCTGTCACACCATCGCCACCTGGCGGGTCGCGAAGTTCGACCACGATTTGACCGACTTCAAGCTCACCGGCGCCCACCAGAAGGCGACGTGCGCGCAGTGCCACCACGACACCACCTTTGAGACGCGCGACACCGCCTGCCTCACCTGCCACGCCACCTGGCACGACAGCGGCCTCCGTTTCGCCGGTACCCACGAGCAACGCAAAGACCACTGCCTCGATTGCCACACCACCACCACCTGGCGGGTTGCGAAGTTCGACCACGACCAGACCGACTTCAAGCTCACCGGCGCCCACAAGCAGACCGCCTGCACCCAGTGCCACGGCAAAACCACCTTCGCCCGCGAGCAGGTGGCGTGCGCCGACTGCCACCGCGATCCCCACGACCTCCAGTTTGCCCAGCGCGCGTCCACCCGCCCGCCGGCGACCGCCTGTCTTGACTGCCACACCACCAGCGCGTGGCTACCCGCCACCTACGACCACCAGCGCGACGGGTATCAGGTCGAGGCCAGCCTGCTCAGCCACGTGCGCAAGCACGAAAAGCAGCCCACCTGTCTTGGCTGCCACGCCCTCGGCCAGTTCGCCCGCGACCGGTTCACCTGCACCTCGTGCCATCGCGACGGCCACGCCGGACAGCTCAGCGACAACTGCCGCGCCTGCCACCAAATCGACTCGTGGGAGATCGACCTCGATCGTCACGCGGAGCTCGACTTCAAACTCGAGGGGCGCCACCGGGAGATCACCTGCGCGGCGTGCCACGCCGAGACCATCGGCCTCGGCCATCTCGACCCGAGCTGCTCCGCCTGCCACCAGGATCGCCACGGCGGCAGCTACGGCGGTAGCCAGGCGTGCGCCGACTGCCACTCGCAGGAGGACTGGCAGACCGAGATCGGCCTGCGCACCGCGGACCGCGCGCCGGTCTTTTTCGACCACACCACCACCGACTTCCCCCTGGAGGGGGCCCACGCCCGCGTGGCGTGCGGCGACTGTCACTTCAACAGCCAGTTCACCGGCAACGACACCCGTTGCTACACCTGCCACTGGCAGCGCTCCCAGGACGACGTCTGGTCGCTGGCGATCGGCAACGAATGCGGCGACTGCCACACCCCCGCCGCCTGGACACCCGCGCGCTGGAGCCACACCGACGCGCCCGCCAGCTACCCCCTGGAGGGGAGCCACGCGCGCGCCGCGTGTCTCGACTGCCACGCCGGCTACCGCGCCCGCGGGACCAGCCACGAATGCATCACCTGCCACCAGGGAGACCTGCGATGAACCGCTGTGTGCTGCTCCTCGCCTGCTGCCTTCTCCTCCCCCACCTCGCGGAGGCCAAGCTCGATCACAAGGGACCCGGCTTTCCGACCGACTGCACCCTGTGCCACGACCCGGCCGACCCCGACTGGTCGCACACAGCCTTCGTCCACGACACCACCCGGTTCCCCTTGGAAGGCGGCCACCGCGCCCTCGACTGCGAGCAGTGCCACACCGGTTCCCAGTTTGCCGGCCTGGGCGCCGACTGCGCCGGCTGCCACTGGGACCGCTCCCATGACGACGTGTGGAAGCTCCAGATCGGCCGCGACTGTGGCCGCTGCCACCAGCCCACGGGGTGGCAGGAGACACGCTGGAACCACGACGACGAGCCGGCCCACTACCCGCTCGCCGGCAAGCACGCCACCGCGGCCTGTCTCACCTGCCATCCGAACTACCAGACCCGCGACGCCTCGGCCGCCTGCATTACGTGTCACCAGCGCGACTACGGTCGCACCGACCACGCCAAGGTCGGCTTCTCCACCACCTGTGACGTCTGCCACGACGTGGCCGCGACCGATTGGCGCGCCACCGGCTTCGACCACCACGCCTTTGACCACGACCGCACCGGCTTCTCCCTGCACGGCCGCCACGCCTCCCTCGACTGCCAGACCGCTTGCCATCAAAACGGCCAGGTCCCAACCGCCACCGACTGCGCGAGCTGCCACCGCGCCGCCTGGCAGACGAGCCGCCACGACGGCGCTCACCTCAACCTCCCCACCACCTGCGCGTCGTGCCACACGGAGTCCGGCTGGCAACCGGCGACCTGGCGCCACGACGACCCGCCCGCCAACTTCCGCCTCGACGGCGCCCACGCGGCGGTGGCCGCCTGCGCCACCTGCCACACCGGCTCGGTGACCCAAGGGGCCAGCCGCGCCTGCGAGAGCTGCCACGCGCAAGACGAGCCCGCGGGCCACTTCGGCACGCCGTGTGCGAGCTGCCATACGGCCGCCGACCCGAACTGGCAGGCGGCCGACCTCGGCCCCAACTTCGACCACACCCCTACCGGGTTCCCCCTCACCGGCCTCCATCAGACCGTGGCGTGTGGCTCGTGCCACACCGGCGGCCAGTACGCCGGGACCCCCACCGACTGCTTCACCTGCCACTGGACCCGCTCCCAAGACGATCTCTGGCGGTTGCAGATCGGCTCCCCGTGCGGAAGCTGCCACTCCACCGCCGGCTGGG
>Ga0210035_1001710_pt1 | contig 12740 bp, 10 predicted proteins | sample CryGeymeta201507_FD_183975 | JGI IMG/M metagenome (GOLD analysis project Ga0210035, IMG submission 183975) | Groundwater microbial communities from Crystal Geyser aquifers in Utah, USA - Crystal Geyser metaG 2015-07 (SPAdes) (version 2) | ecosystem: Environmental > Aquatic > Deep subsurface >...
GCGCGGCCTGTCGGAAGAGCAATTGAAAAACGCGCAACCCGATCCCGAGGCGTTGCAGGAGCTGGAGCGCTACGCCGCCAACCGGCGTGACGCGCAACGTTTTGCGGCCGAGGGTAAATTGCAGGCGCAGCGCGTGGATTATCTGTCGGGAGATAAAAAATGAGAGCCCTCATACTTTTATGGTCGATGACCTTGGCCATGTCGGCACAGGCCTTCGATTTCGGCAGTATCGATTGGGATAAGGCGGCCAAGGTGGTGCAGAAAGTCAAGAAAGCCAACACCGAGGTTACCGAGCCGCAGGAAATCGAACTGGGTTCCGGTATCGCCAGCAGTCTGCTGGGTGCGGCGCCCCTGCTCGACAATCCGGCACTGCAAAACTATGTGAACCGCGTCGGACGCTGGATCGCCCTGCAAAGCGAGCGTCCCGATCTGCCGTGGCACTTCGGTGTGCTGGATGATGCGGACATCAACGCTTTTGCCGCGCCCGGCGGTTACGTGTTCATCACCAAGGGCTTGCTGGCGCGCATGAACAGCGAGGCCGAACTGGCGGGGGTGCTGGCGCATGAGATTTCACACGTGCTGCGCAAGCATCATTTGCAAGCGCTGAAAAAGGGCGCGCGGCGTGAGCTGATGGCTGATCTTGCCGATGACGCGATCGAGTCGCACGGCGGCGATGAGCGTTTGAGCAAGCTGGTCAGCGCGGGCACCGAGCTGTATGCGCGCGGTCTGGACAAGGAAGATGAATTTGAATCGGACCGCATGGGCGTGGTGCTGGCGGCGCGCGCCGGCTATGACCCCTACGGGCTGCCCGCGGTGTTGCAGACCCTGCAGTCGATCAATCCGACCGATTCCAATCTTGCGCTGATGTTCAAGACCCATCCGGGATTCGACAAGCGTCTGGAACTGCTGGGCCCGCTGATGTCGCCCGCGCTGGATGGCTTGGAGGATCAGCCCGATCTTGATCGGCGTTTCGCGGCGGCGATCAGCGGCAGGAAATAACAGCAACCCGATTCCGGGCCAGTATGCGGCGCCCAATCTCCGGCAACCCCCGCCGCTTGTCATGCCGGTTGCCGGACAAGGCGGCGACACTGAACAGATATACCGACAAACTGCCATGACCCACGCCGAAAACGACTCACCCTTCGCCATCCACAATCATCAGGAGATCGTGCATGTCCTGAGCGAGTTGGCCAAGCATCGCGTCGTGATCAATCTTGATGCGGGCGCAGGGGTCGGCTTGGTGACGACGGTGCTCTATGTGAGCGGGGACAGGAAATACGTCTGCATCGATGTCAGCGCCGACGACAAGATCAACCAGCAGATCACCGACAGCAAACAGGTTTCGTTTGCCACACAGACTGACATCAAGGTGCGCTGGCATGCCAGCCATCTGCAACTGGTGTCGATGAAAGATGGCCTTGCCTTCTCCATGCATGTGCCCGCAGTCATCGAGCGCATCCAGCGCAGGGGATACTTCCGTTTGTACACCCCGCAAGGGAACAAGGCGCTCATCTGTCGCATCCCGACCGCAGCGGAACCGCTGGAGGTCACCCTGGTGGATATGAGTGTCGGGGGTATTGGCATCACCTATCGCGGGGCACAGAACGAAGTTTTTGTGCAAGGGGCGGTACTGGAGGGGTGCAGTATCGACTTTCCGGGAATCGGCAGGGTTCCCGTCAGCCTGCGGGTGTGCGGGATCTGGTCTTCGATCCAGACCCGGAGCGGTGAACAGGTCCATCGCATTGGCCTTGAGTTCGTCGATTTGAGCCGGGGCGCCGCCAACGTTGTCCAGCGCTACATGATCCAGCTGGAAGCGGAAAAGATCAGCCTGACTTGAGCCGGTTTACCGGGGGGCACCCAAAGCAAGGGCGCGCAACCGGCTCTGTTCCAGTTGCGCGGCATCGGGTGTCGGCAACCAGCCGTGCAGGTTATCCAGCACCAACCCGGTCAGCGCGTGGAGCCAGTCATTGCGGTCATTGAGGCAGGGGATGTAGTGATACTCGCCGCCGCCCGCGTGCTGAAAATCTTCACGGCCTTCCAGCGCGATCTCCTCCAGCGTCTCCAGACAATCCGCCACGAAACCGGGGCAGACCACGTCCACCCGTTTGATTCTTTGCTTGCCCCATTCCTTCAGGGTGGCGGTGGTGTAGGGCTTGAGCCATTCGGCCTTGCCGAAGCGCGACTGGAAACTGATGGCGTATTGGGTTTCGTTCAGCCCGAGTTCCCGCGCCAGCAGGCGCGCGGTCTTGTGGCACTCGCAGTGGTAGGGGTCGCCGCGCTCCAGCGTGTAGCGCGGCAAGCCGTGAAAACTCATCAGCAATTTTTCCGGGCGGCCGTTCTTCATCCAGTCATCGTTCACGTTTGCCGCCAGCGCCTTGATGTAGCCCGCGTCATCGTGGAAATGCTTGATGGTGCGCAGGGCGGGCGTGTTGCGCCAGTGTTGCAGTTCATTGAACACGATATCGGTCGCGGTGGCGGTGGTGCTGGATGCGTATTGCGGATACAGCGGCACGATGAGAATACGCTGGCAGTTTTGCTCTTTCAGTTTGCGCAGCGCAGACGGGATGGACGGGTTGCCGTAACGCATGGCGTATTCGACTGCCAAGGGTGCCTTGGTTTTCTGGCTCAAATAACCATGCAACAAAACAGCCTGCTTTTCGGTGTAAACGCGCAGCGGCGAACCCTCCGGCAACCATACTGAAGCGTATTTCGCGGCGGACTTTTTTGGCCGCACGTTGAGGATGATGCCGTTGAGGATGAACCACCAGATGAGGCGTGGAATTTCGACCACGCGCGGGTCGCCGAGGAATTCCTTGAGATAGGGGCGCACCGCCTGCGCGGTCGGCGCATCCGGCGTGCCGAGGTTGATCAGCAGGATGCCGGTTTTTTCCGGCGTGCCGTGGGTGAATGCAGGTTCAGTTTGATAGTGCATTTTGGTTGGATGAGGTCAGTTAATTTAGCCGCGGCTAGACACGGATTTTCACGGATAGGATCGGTGTGATTGCGTAAATTGGATGTTTTATCTGTGCGTATCTGTGGTTATCGGTGGCTGATTTAATGTTGGGAAAGGGCGTTGCTCAATAATTTTGCGGTGATATCGACGATGGGCACAACGCGCTCGTAATCCATGCGTTTCGGCCCGACCACGGCCAGCGTGCCAACAATCTGACCGTCGTCCGAGGTGTAGGGTGCGCTGACCACGCTGCACGCATCCAGTCCGGCCAGGCCGGATTCGTTGCCGACGAAGATGTGCACGCCGGGCGCCCGGCGGCTGGCATCCAGCAGTTGCAGCAATTCGGTTTTCTGCTCGAACACGTTGAACAGGTTGCGCAACTGTCCCATGTTGGCGGACAGGTCGTTGCTGTGCAGCAGATTGCGCTCGCCGCTGATCACATAATCCTCGTTCTTGCGTGCCAGCGCCTCGTCGCTGGCGGCCATCGCCGCCGACATCAGAGCGGTCATGTCGTGCTGTAACTGGCGCAATTCATTCTGCACGCGCTGGTGGATGTCGCCGAAAGGCAGATTGGCGTAGTGATGGCTGAGGAAGTTGCCCGCCTCGGTCAATTCACTCTGGCTATAGTCCTTGTGCGTCAGCAGCACACGATTCTCCACTTCGCCGTCCGGCATCACGATGATCAGCAGCACACGTTTTTCCGACAGGCGCAGGAACTCGATCTGGCGCACGGTGATGCTGGCGCGTTTGGGGGTGGCGACTACACCGGCGAAACGGGTGAGCTCCGACAACAGGTGCGAAGCCTGGGTCAGGACCCGGGAAGGGTTGTCCGGGTGCAACTGGTTCTTGAGTTGCAACACGCGCGAGGGGGACAGTGGTTGCACCACCATCAGGGTGTCGATGAACAGCCGGTAGCCCAGCGCGGTCGGCACCCGGCCCGCCGAGGTGTGCGGGCTGGCGACCAGCCCCATCTCTTCCAGATCGGACATCACGTTGCGGATGGTGGCGGGGCTGACTTCGAGACCGGAAAACTGCTGCAAGGCGCGCGAACCGACCGGCAGGCCGTCGCTGATGTAGCGTTCGACCAGGGTCTTGAGCAGGATTTGTGCGCGTTCGTTCAACATGGCCGGCGGATTCTATCACCAAGCAGTGGCATGGCCGCACCTTGTGGGAGCCCGATTCGTCGGGCGATAAACAAGGAAACCATCGCGCAATAAATTGCGCTCCCATAACGGCATGACAATACAAAACCCTGGTCATGTTTGGCTGGTTCTCGAAACTTGCCTGGGGCTCGTTTTAACCTCATTTGACTGGTATAAAGGAAAATGTGTTGATGAGCGTTTTGAAGAAGGAAACTGGCAATGAGAATTATCTATGTTTTTGTGTTGCCGCTTATTTTATTGAGTGCATGCGGCAAGGATTCGCCGCCGCCGACCACGACCGTACGACCCGCCGCAACCATCGTCGTCGGTGACACGGATGACGCGCAAAGTCATCTGTACAGTGGTGAGGTTCGCGCACGATATGAAACCGTGTTGGGCTTTCGCATCGGCGGCAAGCTCATGGCGCGCAATGTGGAGGTGGGCGAGCGGGTCAGGCCGAGGCAGGTGTTGGCGCGCCTCGATCCGGCGGATAGCGGCTTGCAAGAAAGCGCTGCCAGCGCGCAATACCGTTTGGCCGAGGACGAGTTGAAACGCTACCGCGAGTTGCGTGACAAGGGCTTTGTCAGCCAATCCGCGCTGGACGCGAAGGAAACCGCTTTCGAGGCCGCCGCCGCGCAGGCTGGGCTGGCCGGCAATCAGCTCGCCTATACCGAATTGACCGCGGACCACGCCGGGGTGATCGCCGCCATTCTGGCCGAAGCGGGGCAGGTGGTCAGTGCGGGGCAGCCGGTGTTCCGCCTTGCGCGCGAGGGGGAGCGCGAGGTGGCCATCGACATTCCGGAATCCCGTTTGGCTTCCATCAAAGTGGGGATGCCCGCCGCCATCCAAATCGGCGCGGCCGGCGGCCCAATGCAAACGATCGCCGGGCGTGTGCGCGAGATCAATCCGGTCGCCGACGCGGCCAGCCGCACTTATGCCGCGCGTGTTGCGTTCAAGTCGGCGGATGCGTCCGTTGCACTGGGGATGACGGCGCGGGTGCGCATCAACGAGACGCGCAAGGCAAAGGGAAAACAAGGTTACCGCGTGCCGCTCACCGCCATTTTCCAGCAAGGCGAGCAGGCGGCGCTGTGGGTGGTGGCGGCAGATCACAGCGTTTCCCTGCGTCCGGTCAAAGTCGCGGCGTATCTTGATGATGGCGCGCTGATCGCCAGCGGCATCGAGGCCGGCGAGCGCATCGTCAGTGCCGGGGTGCACAAGCTGACCGCAGGCGAGCAGATTCGGCCTTTTGTCTCCGGGAATGCGCAATGAAGCTGCCCAATCTTTCCGCATGGGCGCTCGAGCATAAGCAGTTCATCGCTTTCCTCATCGTCATGTTGACGGTGGCGGGCGCTTTGTCCTATTTCAGCCTGGGGCGGGCGGAAGATCCCAGTTTCACTTTCAAGGTTATGGTGGTGCGCACGCTGTGGCCGGGCGCAACGGCGCAGGAGGTTGAACGCGAATTGACCGAGCGGATCGAAAAGAAATTGCAGGAAACGCCGTGGGTGGATGTATTGCGTTCTGCCTCCAAGCCCGGCGAATCGCTGATCTTCGTGGTGCTCAAGGACTTCACGCCAAAAACCGAGGTGCCGGAATCCTGGCGGCAGGTGCGTAAAAAACTGGATGACATCCGCCACACCTTGCCGGTGGGTGTGCAGGGGCCGTTTCCCAATGACGAGTTCGGTGATGTGCAGATCAACATCTTTGCTTTGACCGGGGATGGCTACGACCTGGCTACCCTGCGCCGCTATGCAGACCGTGTCGCGCTGGAATTGCGCCGCGTCCACGATGTGAAACGGGTCGAATTGATCGGAGTGCAGGACGAAAAGATCTTCGTCGATGTCGATCCGCAGCGCATGGTGATGCTGGGGATCACCCCGCTGCAAGTGGCAGATGCATTGCAAAAACAGAACGCCATCAGTCCCGCCGGTTTTATCGAGACCGACAGCGACCGTATCCGGCTGCGCGTAAGCGGCGGTTTCGACAGTGAGCAACGGGTGCGCAACACCGACCTGTTGGTGAATGGCAGACATTTCCGTTTGGGTGATATCGCGCGGGTGGGCCGGGGCTTGGCCGATCCGCCCAGTCCACAGATGCACTTGGGCGGACAGCCCGCGATTGGCGTGGGTGTGGTGATGGATAAAGGCGGTGACGTGATCGCGCTGGGCGAGCATCTCAAACAGGAGATCCAACGCATCGGCGCAGAACTCCCCGTCGGGGTGGAAGTGCATGTGGTGGCGGATCAACCCGAGGTGGTGCGCGGTTCGATCCATCTGTTCCAAAGCGCACTGACCGAGGCCGTGTTGATCGTGCTGGCGGTGTCATTCCTGAGTTTGGGCTGGCGCACGGGCACGGTCGTGGCACTCTCGATTCCGCTGGTGTTGGCGATCACTTTCTTTGCCATGAAGTTGTTCGGCATCGACTTGCAGCGCATCTCACTGGGTGCGCTGGTCATCGCTTTGGGATTGTTGGTGGACGATGCCATCATCGCGGTGGAGATGATGGTGGTGAAGATGGAGCAGGGCTGGGATAAATTCAAAGCCGCGACTTTCGCTTACACCTCGACCGCCTTCCCCATGCTGACCGGCACCCTGATCACGGCAGCCGCGTTCACCCCGGTGGGATTTTCCAAATCAGCCGCCAGTGAATACACCATCTCGATCTTTCAGGTGGTAACGATCGCGCTGCTGACTTCATGGGTGGTGGCGGTGGTGTTCACGCCTTACATCGGCTACAAATTGCTCGACCCGAAAAAACTTGTCGAGAAAGCGCAAAAGCACGGTGTGGATATTTATGACACGCCGTTCTACCGGCGTTTCCGTGCACTAGTCACCTGGTGCCTGCGCCATCGCTGGAAGGTGATCCTCGCCACTGTGCTCATCTTCCTGCTGTCAATGGTGGCGTTCAGCAAGTTCGTGCAGCAGCAATTCTTCCCCTCGGCGAGCCGTTTGGAGCTGATGGTGGATGTGTGGCTGCCGCAAGGCGCATCCATCAAGGCGACTGCCCATGAAGTGCAGCGCATCGAAAAATTGCTCAAGGATGATCCCGCCGTGGCGTATTCCTCGTCTTACATCGGCAACGGTGCGCCGCGTTATTTCCTGTCGCTGGATCAACAATTGTTCGCTGATAATTTTGGTCAGTTCGTCATTGTCGCCAAAGATTTGGCAGCGCGTGAAGATCTCAAGTCCCGACTTCAGCAACGCTTTGCCGCGCCGGATTTTGCCGACATCCGCGTGCGTGTGGTGCGTTTGGAAAATGGCCCGCCGATCGGTTATCCGGTGCAGTTCCGCGTGATGGGCGACGATCTGTTGCAACTGCGTGAGCAAGCTGCTGCGGTGGCGACGATGATGCGCGCCAACCCACACCTGCAAAACATCAATCTTGATTGGAACGAGAAAGTGAAAAGCGTGCGCGTCGAAGTGGACCAGGATCGGGCGCGGCAACTGGGCACCTCCACCCAGGAGATCGCGCAAATCCTGCAAGCCTGGCTGAACGGCATCGCGCTCACCCAATACCGCGAAGGCGACCAGTTGATCGATGTGGTCTGGCGCGGCAGGCAAGCCGCGGAGGCGCAATCATTGAATGCCTTGCCTGATCTGGAATTGCCGCTGGCCGGTGGTCGCCACGTGCCGCTGGCGCAGGTGGCCAGGCTGGTGCCGGTACTGGAGGAGGGTGTTGTTTGGCGGCGCAACCGCGTGCCAACCATGATCGTGCGCGCGGATATGGCGGACACCTCACAGCCCGCCACGGCATCCGCAGCGTTGAATGCGCAACTGGATGCAGTACGTGCCAGGCTGCCGGCCGGTTTTCGCATCGAGATGGGTGGCAGTATCGAAGAATCGGACAAGAACGGGAAAGCGATTGCAGCGGTGATGCCGTTGATGCTGGTGGGCGTCATCACATTATTGATGATCCAGTTGCAAAGTGTCAGCCGCACCGTGATCGTGCTCCTCACCGCGCCGCTCGGTTTGATCGGTGTGGCGTTGGCGTTGCTGGTGTTTCATGTGCCGTTCGGCTTTGTTGCCAATCTGGGCTTTATCGCCCTGGCCGGCATGATCATGCGCAACTCGGTGATTCTGGTGGATCAGATACGGCAAGACGAAGAAGCCGGGAAGTCGCGCTGGGAAGCGATCATCGGTTCGACCGTGCGCCGTTTCCGCCCCATCGTGTTGACCGCTTCGGCAGCGATTCTGGCAATGATCCCGCTCACCCGCCAGGTGTTCTGGGGGCCGATGGCGGTGTCCATCATGGGCGGTCTGATTGTGGCGACCTTGCTGACTTGTTTATTCTTGCCGGCGCTGTATGCGGCGTGGTATCGGGTGTGGGAAGAATCCTCTCCCTGACGTGGCGGCTATGCGCCCGATATGGTTTAATCCCGCACCATGAAATTCCCTTTCCAGACCATTGCCATCATTGGCAAGCAGAAATCACCAGAGGTGGCGGAGCCAATGCTGCGCCTTGGCGATTTTCTCGCCGCGCGCGGCCTGCGCGTGGTGGTGGACGGGCTGGCGGCGGAACATCTGCGCGACCATTCTTTTACCGCGTTGTCGCTGGACGAAATCGCGCGCGCGGTTGATTTGGCGATCGTCATCGGCGGCGACGGCACCATGCTCAATATCGCGCGCACCCTGGCGCCGCATGGTGTGCCCCTGGTCGGGGTCAACCAGGGCCGCCTGGGCTTTCTCACCGACCTGACTCCGGAAAACATGCTGGACGAGATTGGCGCCATGCTGGAGGGCAGGTTCATCACCGAAGAGCGCCTGCTACTGTCGGCGCGCGTACTGCGCGATGGCCAGGAAATCTACAGCGGGCTGGCGTTCAACGAGGTGGTGGTGCACCGCAGCAACATCAGCAGCATGGTGGAGTTTGAAGTGCGCATCGACGGCGAGTATCTGTACAACCAGCGTGCCGACGGCCTCATCATCTCCACGCCCACCGGCTCCACCGCTTATGCCATGTCGGCCGGCGGCCCGATCATTCATCCCGGCCTGGACGCGCTGCAACTGGTGCCGGTGTGCCCGCACTCATTGAGCAACCGTCCCATCGTGGTCAGGGGCAGTTCCGAGGTGGAATTGTTGATGCACCGCACCGGCGACATCTGCGTGCGCTACGACAGCCACACCAACGTTGACCTGCAACTGCACGACAAGATCATTGTCAGTCGCTATGCCAAGCCAGCCTGTCTGCTGCATCCACAGGGACACAGCTACTACCACACGCTGCGCGAAAAACTGCTGTGGAACCAAACGCTCTAACGTACGTGGCATTAAGCCAACCCGGATGATGAATCTTTACCCCCTGCTGAAATGGCCTCACGTGGAGCCGCGAAGAATGCGGCGGCAAGGCGTTTTTCTCCGTGTCTCCGCGCCTCCGCGTGGGCAAGATTTGTTTTGGCAACTGGAGATTTACGCTAATCCATGCTGAAGTACCTTTCCATCCGCAACTTCGTCATTGTCGAAATCCTCGAACTCGAATTTTCATCGGGTTTCACCGCGCTCACCGGCGAAACCGGTGCGGGCAAATCCATCCTGATCGACGCCTTGTCCCTGGCCTTGGGCGAGCGCGGCGATGCCGGCATGGTGCGTAGCGGGTGTGAACGTGCCGAGATCGCTGCCGAATTCGACATCGGCGCCTTGCCAACCTTGCAGGCCTGGCTGCGCGAGCAGGCGCTGGCGGGCGACGACGATGTGTGCCTGTTGCGGCGCACGCTGGATAGCGGCGGCCGCTCGCGCGGTTTCATCAATGGCAGCAGCGCGACCCTGCAACAGATGCGCGCGGCGGGGGAACTCCTGCTCGATATCCACGGCCAGCATGCGCACCAATCGCTGCTCCGCGCCGGGGCGCAGCGCGAGCTGCTGGATAGCCATGCCGGATTGGGCAAAGTCAGTGAGCAGGTCGCCGAGCGCTATCAAGCGTGGCAGGCCTTGCAGCGCCGCCGCACGCAGCTCGAACAGAATGCCGAGGCAGTGGCCGCCGAACGTGAACTGTTGAATTTCCAGCGGCGCGAACTGGAGACACTGAATTTCTCCGACGGCGAATGGCAAACCCTGCAGGCTGATCACGCGCGCTTGTCGCATGCGGCAGGTTTGCTGGAGACGGCACAATTCGGGGTGGAGGTGTTGAGCGATGCGGACACGGCGTGTCTGGCGCAACTGAATGCGCTGGTGGCGCGTTTGCGCGCCGGCCTGGAATTCGATGCCTCGCTCCAGGACACGCTGACCATGCTGGTCAGTGTGCAAAACGAACTGCAGGAAGCGGTGTACGCCTTTCGCCATTATCAGGAAAAACTGGACGCCGATCCGCAGGCGTTGCAGCAAATGGAGTCGCGCATCGCCGATGTGATGGAAGCGGCGCGCAAATACCGCGTGAAGCCGGAGCTGTTGCCGCAAGCACTGTTGCAGGTGATGGCGCGTCTGGACGAATTGGGCGGCACTGCCGATCTGGCGGAATTGGCCAGGCAGGAAGCCGTCGCGCACGACGAATACCTGGCGTTGGCAAAGAAGTTGAGTGCGGCGCGGGCCAAGGCGGCCAAGCAGTTGTCCGCCGAGATCACCGCCGCCATGCAAACCCTGGCGATGCAGGGCGGGCAGTTTGCCGTGGCGTTGTTGCCTTTGGCCGAGGGCAACGCGCACGGTCTGGAAAGCGTCGAATTGCAGGTTTCCGCCAATCCCGGTTCGCCCCTGCGCAGTCTGGCCAAGGTCGCATCGGGCGGTGAACTGTCGCGCATCAGTCTGGCGATCCAGGTGGCCGCCAGCGATGCCGCCAGCGTGCCGACGCTGATCTTCGATGAAGTGGACAGCGGCATCGGTGGTCGTGTGGCGGAGATCGTCGGCAGCCTGCTCAAACAACTGGGCAAACGCCATCAGGTACTGTGTGTCACCCATCTGCCGCAGGTCGCCGCGCAGGCCGACCAGCAATGGCAAGTGAGCAAGGCGGTCGAGCAGGGCGTCACCCTCAGCCATATCCAAATACTCAAGGACGAGCAGCGGGTGGAGGAAATCGCCCGCATGTTGGGCGGGGTGAAGATCACCGCCACCACACGCAAACATGCCGCCGAGTTGTTGGGCATCGCCGCCTGACACGCTCCCGTCTGGGTCGGGGCAATGACTTGCGGTATGATGCCGGCCTGTTTTGTGAAAGTAACCCATCCCATGCGCATCGCCATCATTCTTGTTACCGCATCGCTCGCCGCGTGCAGCAATCCATCCCAATACCTGCCCACCTTTACCCCGCACAAGATCGATATCCGGCAGGGCAATCTCGTCACCCAGGACATGCGGGCGCGCATCAAGCCGGGGATGACCGAGGCGCAAGTCAAGGCGGCGCTCGGTGCGCCGCTGGTCCGCGACATTTATCATCCGCAGCGCTGGGACTATCTCTATCGTCTGCAAGAAAAAGGCCGGGTGACGGAGAACCAGCGCCTGACCCTGTATTTCGAGAACGGTGCACTGGTGCGCATCGACGATGCGACGCCGCTCGCACCCCCTTTGGCGCAGGAGGAAAAACATGACAACTAAAGTAGTCATCGCCGGATGCGGCGGACGCATGGGCAAGACCCTGCTCGAATGCGTGGCACAGGCGGACGATCTGGTGCTGCATGGCGCGCTCGAACATGCAGGCAGCGCGCTGCTGGGCAACGTTGCGGCGGAAGGCGTGAAAATCACCGCCGATATCGATGCGGCGCTGCAAGGCGCAGACGTGTTGATCGACTTCACCCGTCCCGAAGGCACGCTGCAGCATCTGCATGCCTGCCGCAAACTCAAGGTCAACATGGTGATCGGCACCACCGGCCTGAACGCGCAGCAAAAGGCGCAACTGGGCGCGGCGGCACAGGACATCGGCATCGTGTTCGCCCCCAACATGAGCGTCGGCGTGAACCTCGTCTTCAAACTGCTGGAGACCGCTTCGCGCGTGTTGAGCGAAGGCTACGATATCGAGATCATCGAGGCGCACCACCGCCACAAAGTGGATGCGCCATCGGGCACTGCGCTGGGCATGGGCGAAGTCGTCGCCAGGACATTGGGGCGCGACCTGTCCAAAGTGGCGGTGTATGGCCGCGAAGGCGTGACCGGCGAACGTGAGCCCTCCACCATCGGCTTCGCCACGGTGCGCGGCGGCGACATCGTCGGCGATCACACGGTCTTGTTCGCCGGCACCGGCGAGCGCATCGAGATCACCCACAAAGCCAGCAGCCGCGCCACCTTTGCGCTGGGCGCATTGCGTGCCGCGCGCTTCCTGCAAGCGAACAAGGCCGGCCTGTACGACATGCAGGATGTGTTGGCGCTGAAGTAGCGCACTTCTTTTTGCCTTATGGGCGAAGTTTCCATGCTGCCCGGCCACTGCACTGACCCGGCCCGAATGTTGGCGCCCCTCACGTTCTGCTCACTGCACGATTGTGCAAAGTGGAGATTACAGAGCAGTCAGTTAGTCAGGCAACACATGTACCAATAGTCAAAATCATTGCTTAAACCAAAACGTCGTTGTAGGAGCCCGATTTATCGGGCGATAGTCAATCTTGAAATCGCCCGATAAATCGGGCTCCTACACCTGATAAATCAATCTTTTGTAGCTTTAATTTCTGACTGCTGAGTAACGCTCGCCGGGCAAAGATCAAATGAATTTCCAGTGCCATGAATGATGTCGTGAAC
>Ga0210035_1001719_pt1 | contig 12691 bp, 5 predicted proteins | sample CryGeymeta201507_FD_183975 | JGI IMG/M metagenome (GOLD analysis project Ga0210035, IMG submission 183975) | Groundwater microbial communities from Crystal Geyser aquifers in Utah, USA - Crystal Geyser metaG 2015-07 (SPAdes) (version 2) | ecosystem: Environmental > Aquatic > Deep subsurface >...
GTGGATTGGCAAGAAAAAGCTCGCAAGAGAATTTAATGACAATCCAGTTGGTACTTATGCCTACACAGCACAGGAAAAGGTAGGCTACCCCACTCAAAAACCCGAAGCCCTCCTCGAACGCATCATTAAAGCCTCATCCAACGAAGGCGACCTCGTAGCCGACTTCTTCTCCGGCTCCGGCACTACCGCCGCCGTGGCGGAAAAGCTGGGGCGTAAGTGGATTGCGAGCGACCTGGGCAAGTTCGCCATTCATACCACGCGCAAGCGCATGATCGGTGTTCAGCGTCAACTCAAAAAAGAAGGCAAGGACTACCGCGCCTTTGAAATTCTCAATCTGGGCAAGTACGAACGCCAGCACTACATCGGTGTCAACCTCAACCTGCGCGAAGCGGAACAGCAGAAGCAACTAGAGGAAAAGGAAGCCGCTTTTCTCGACCTGATCCTGCGTGCCTATCGTGCTGAAAAGACTGATGGCTTTCAAACCTTTCACGGCAAGAAGGCCGGGCGGCTGGTGGCGGTGGGGCCAGTCAACCTGCCGGTGACGCGCCTGTTCGTGGAAGAGGTCATCCTGGAGTGCCGCAAGAAGCACATCACCCGCGTGGACATTTTGGGTTTTGAGTTCGAGATGGGCTTGTTCCCCAACGTGCTGGACGAAGCCCGCGCCAAAGGCATCGACATCGCCCCCAAGTACATCCCCGCCGAGGTGTTCGACAAGCGGGCGGTGGAAAAGAACCAGGTGGTCTTTCACAATGTGGCGGCTATCGAGGTCAAGCCGCACGTCGCAAAGAACAGCGTGGCGGTGGAGCTGACCGACTTCTCGGTCTTTTATTCGCAAGATTCCATCGCCGCCGCCGAAGCGTCGCTCAAGGACAAACCCAAGATCGTGGTGGAGAAGGGGCAGATCGTGAAGGTGAGCAAGGACGCGAAGGGCATCGTCAGCCGCGAACGGCTCACCAAGAAATGGACGGACTGGATTGATTACTGGTCGGTGGATTTTGATTTTGAGAGCAAGCGTGAGATCGTGCGCGTGAAGAACGAGGAAAGCGGTGAGTGGGAAGAGCGATGGACCGGGGATTACATCTTTGAAAACGAGTGGCAATCCTTCCGCACCAAAAAAGACCGCTCGCTGGAACTGACCAGCGTCTTTCACGAATGCCCTCCGGGGCGGCGCAAGCTGGCGGTCAAGGTGGTGGACATCTTCGGCAACGACACGATGACCATTGTCGAAGTGAGCGTGGGAGGGAAGAAATAATAAATATGGCTTCTCACTTTCTAAACCCCTCGAAGTCGATGGGATTAACAAATAGGCTGGAGATCGAAGGAGTTTTTCGACCATGAGCAAGGAAATCGGGAATACCACCGGAAGTCATATTTCGCCCTTCGAGCGGATCAAGCGCACGAACGATGCCGGGGTGGAGTATTGGTCGAGCCGCGACTTTGCCAAAGTGCTGGACTATGGCGATTACCGCAATTTCGAGGGGGTAATTGAGAAGGCCAAGTTGTCTTGTTTTAACAGTGGGCACCGCATCGAGGATCATTTCGTTGACGTCACCGAAATGATCGAGATCGGCAAGGGGGGACAGCGGCCAGTAAAAACCGTTCTCCTGTCACGCTACGCCTGCTATCTGGCTATCCAGAACGCCGACCCCAAGAAGGAAATAGTGGCGCAGGGACAGACTTATTTCGCCATTCAGACGCGGCGGCAGGAACTGGGGGATGAGCGCATCGAGGAACAGCGGCGGCTTCTTTTGCGCGAGGAAATGCGCCGCCACAACGTCCAACTGGCCGACGCGGCCAAAGGCGCCGGCGTCGTGGAGCCGATCGACTACGCCGTTTTTCAGAATCACGGATACATGGGGCTCTACGGCGGCTTGAAGATGGATGAGATCCACCGGCGCAAAAGATTGAAAAAGAGTCAGAAGATTCTGGATCACATGGGCAGCACGGAGCTGGCGGCGAATCTGTTCCGGGCAACCCAGGCGGAGGAAAAATTGCGCCGGGACAAAGTGCAGGGGAAGGACGCCGCAAACCGGACGCACCACGCAGTGGGCGCAAAGGTGCGCCAGACAATCCGGGAGTTGGGCGGCACGATGCCGGAGAATCTCCCGGTGGCCGACAGCATCAAGAAGATCGAGACCAAAGAGCGGAAGCGAATCGGCAACAAAGATGTGCCGGAGAAGAAAGAGAAGTAAGAAATCCACTATGGCCCTGCATCCTGATTTTCCCGAATCGCCCTATGCCATCCTCGACCCGGCCATCCGCTGGTTTCCGGCTGATGAATCGCTGCGGGAAACGACCATGGACAAGCTCATGCCGCCGCTGGTCCCTCAGCTCCGCAAGAAGGTGAAGGAGTGGCGGGACAGCGGCTACGTGGGGGCGACGAATACGAGCAAGAGCCTGCTCAACTACTGGTTCAACACCCCGCACCTGCTGCCCCGGACCGACGGCACCATGGCCGAGTTCCAGTATTACTTTGCCCAGCGCGAGGCGCTGGAAACCATCATCTACCTGTACGATGTGGTGGGGGTAAAGGACAAGTTCGACCTGATGCGCTTTGACGGTTCCGGCGTGGTCTCCGCCGGCATGTTTGACGAGACCTGGCGGCGCTTTGTGGTGAAGATGGCCACCGGCACGGGCAAGACCAAGGTGCTGAGTCTGGTTCTGGCCTGGAGCTTTTACCACAGATCGTATGAGGCGGACTCGGGCCTGGCGCGCAACTTTCTGGTGATCGCCCCCAACATCATTGTGCTGGATCGCATCTATAAGGATTTTCAGGGCCTGCGCATCTTTTTGAAAGACGACCCGGTCATTCCCGACAATGGCGTGGACGGACGCAACTGGCGCGACGATTTTCAGCTAACCCTGCACGTGCAGGACGAGGTGCGCATTACCCGGCCCACGGGCAATATCTTTCTGACCAATATCCACCGGGTCTATGCCGGAGACGACATTCCCGCTTCGCCCGATGATGAAGACACGATGGATTATTTTCTCGGCAAGCGGCCCTGCGGCGCGACTACCGACTCCAAAGTGGACTTGGCCATGATTGTGCGGGACATTGATGAGCTTGTGGTGCTCAACGACGAGGCGCACCATATTCACGACCCGCGCATGGCGTGGTTCAAGTCCATTCAGGATATCCACAACCGCCTGTTGCAAAAGGGGACGGCACTTGCACTGCAAGTTGACGTGACCGCAACACCACGGCATAACAACGGCGCGATTTTCGTACAGACCGTCGCCGACTACCCGCTGGTCGAGGCGATCTCGCAAAACGTGGTCAAGCACCCGGTCGTCCCCGACGCCCCCAGCCGCGCCAAACTGGAGGAGCGCCAGAGCGCCAAGTACACCGAGAAATACGCCGACTACATTCACCTGGGCGTGATCGAGTGGCGCAAGGCGTATGCCGAGCACGAAAAGATGGGCAAGAAGGCCATCCTGTTCGTGATGACCGACGACACCCGCAACTGCGACGACGTCGCCGAATACCTCGAAAGCAACTACCATGATCTGAAAGACGCCGTGCGGGTGATTCACACCAAGAAGAACGGCGAGATTTCCGAAGCAACGTCGGGAAAAAACAAAGAAGAAATGGATCTTCTGCGGAAACAAGCCAACGAGATTGACAATCCGGACAGCGCCTATAAGGCCATCGTCTCGGTGATGGTGCTCAAAGAGGGGTGGGATGTGCGCAACGTCACCACCATTGTCGGCCTGCGCGCCTATTCCGCCCAGAGTAACATCTTGCCGGAACAAACCCTGGGGCGCGGCTTGCGCAAGATGTACCCCGGCGGCTTGGAAGAATATGTCAGCGTGGTCGGCACGAATGCCTTTATGGATTTTGTGGAATCCATCCAGGCGGAAGGCGTGGTGCTGGAGCGCAAGCCGATGGGCGAAGGCACCGGTCCCAAGACGCCCTTGGTGGTGGAAGTTGACAAGGAGAACGAGAAGAAAGACATCGACGCGCTGGACATCTCAATCCCTGTGCTGTCGCCCCGCGTCTACCGGGAATACAAGAACTTGGGCGACCTGAACGTCAACGCGCTGGGACATCAGCGTGTGTTGTACTTGCAGTTCAGCGAGGATGAACAGCGGGAGATCGTCTTCAAAGACATCACCACCGGCGAGGTGACGCATACCACCATCCTCGACACGGCGGGCATTGCCGATTACCGCAGCGTGATCGGCTACTTCGCGCAGACCATGATGAAGGACTTGCGGCTGGTCAGCGGTTACGACGTGCTGTATGGCAAGGTTAAGGCGTTTATTCAGGACCAGTTGTTTGACCGTCCGGTAGACCTGGAAAGCCCCAACACGCTGCGTAACCTGTCGGAACTGGCGGCCTCCAAAACCCTGCTCGAAACCTTCAAGAAGGCGATCAATGCGTTGACCGTGCAGGATAAGGGCGACGCGGAAATCCGCGACACCATCAAGCTCCGGCAAACGCGGCCCTTTGTGGCCAAGGATCAGGGCTACCTCATCCCGAAAAAGAGTGTCTTTAACCGCATCATCGGGGACAGCCGGTTTGAACTGCTGTTCGCCCGCTTCCTGGAAGACTGCGCCGACGACGATGTGATTTCTTATGCCAAAAACTATCTGGCAGTGCATTTCAAACTGGACTACGTGAACGCGCACGGCGACATCTCCAACTACTACCCGGACTTTCTGGTCAAGCTATCCGCCACACGAATTGTCATTGTCGAGACCAAGGGACAGGAAGACCTAGACGTGCCGCTGAAGATGGAACGGTTGCGGCAATGGTGCGAGGACATCAACCGGGTGCAGTCGAATGTGACCTATGACTTTGTTTACGCAGACGAAGAGAGCTTTGAGAAATATAAACCCACCTCTTTCCGGCAATTGCTTGATGGCTTCAGGGAATACAAAGAGAAAATATAACAAGGCGCTCGACTGGACGCTCCTGACGTCGCGCCAGTGAGCTTGGGCGTTGGGCGCCGGAGCACGGGGTCTGCCATCGAGACCTTTTTTCGAGGGTAGACCCGAACCCCTCGTGTGGAGGCGGTAGAGGCGCGCCAGACTTGGGGTGACCCGCAGGGCCGGGCGGCGGGGGGTAGCCGGGCTACGGGGAGGCGGCATGGCCGAGGGCGCGCCCCAAAGATGGGGTGGCTCAGCCGCCCGTCTCCGCCCGTCACCCGGCGGTCACCACTGGAGGCGGAGGAGGTAGCTCACACCGGCGCGCTCCACTTCCAGCGGCAGGCTGCGCTGGAAGAAGACCAGGCCGAGGGCAGCGTCGAACTCCGCTTTGCCCTGGACGTGGAGTTGGCCGACCCCGCGGATCCAGTCCCCCGGCCGGATCCCCGCCTGGAGCGCCCAGCCGCCGTCGATCACCCGCTGGACCACCACCCTGCCCACCCCCTGCCCCTGACCATCGCCGACCCCCACCCCGAGGAGGGTGGCGGCGATGCGATCCGCCGCCTCCGGCCGGTAGCGGTCGAGGCGCAACCGCCCCTCGTGCACCTGACCGGCGCGCCGGAAGCGGACGGCGAGCTCCTCCTTGGGCAGCGACCCGGCGACGACCGCGAGGCAGTCGTCCACATCGCGCACCCCCACCTGGCCGAGCTTCAGCAGCTCGTCGCCGACCATGAAACCGGCTAGGGCGGCGGGCGACTCGGGGGCGACATAGGCGAGGGTCGCCCCGCGCGCACCGCCGGCGAGGAGCCAGCCCGCCCACGCCGGCGACACCGACCCCTCGCTGGTCAGGGCGTGGACCACCTGCTGGACGCGCGCCCGCGGGATGGCGAAGCCGATCCCCTCGCCGCGGGCGTAGATGGCCGCGTTGATCCCGACCAGCTCGCCCGCCACGTTCAACAGCGGCCCACCCGAGTTGCCCGGGTTGATCGAGGCGTCGGTCTGCAGGAAGCGGTGGTAGACGCGGTCATCGGTGCGGATCGAGCGGTCCAGGGCCGAGACCACCCCGACGGTGACCGTGTGCGACAGGCCGAAGGGGTTGCCGATCGCGATCACCGTCTCGCCGATCAGCGGCGCCTCGCCGTGGTCGAGGTCGATGGCGCGCAGGGCGCGCCGGGTCTCGATACGCAACACCGCGAGGTCGGCGGTGGCATCTACCCCCACGAGGGTGGCGGGCACAGTCTCCTCGTCCTCCATGGCCACGAAGATCCGATGCGCGCCCTCCACCACATGGGCGTTGGTCACCACCAGCCCCGTGCGATCGACGATGATCCCCGAACCGAGGGAGGCGCGCTGCTCCACCCGGCGGCCGGGCTCGAAGAGGGAGCCGAAGAACTCCTCAAAGAGCGGGTCGCGCCGCACCTGGAGCTGGGTGGTGGAGATGTTCACCACCGCCGCCGCGAGCCGCTCCACCACCTGCACCACCGCCGATCGGCGGGTGACCTCCGGGGAGACGGTCCCGGCGCCGGCCGGGAGAGCCAGGGCGACCGCCAGGCCGGCGATCGCCACCCGCCACGCGCGGGCTCTGCAACGCTTTATCCGCGCCTCCCTCACTCTCCCCGCTTGGGTGGTGGCGCCGGTTCGCGGGGGTGCGCCCAAGCCAGGGCGCTTCCGCCCGGGGAAGGTGGCTGGGCCAGGAGACCCGCCGCGAATGAACCCCCATGAACGCGCAAGGTACCGCCGGGCGCCCACCCGAGCGCCGTGGCCGCTTTCAGCCGGCCCTTGATTCGCCACCCTTGGGCATCCTTGGCGGCCCGTTCCAAAAAGAGATTTTTCCATGGCTCTCCCCAAGGGAGCGTCCTCCACCCTCCGCCGGCCACGCTCCTCGCCGACCAAGGCCGACCGACCGCTAGTGCACGATCCGCGGCCCGTAGGTGGAAAAGTCGAACCGCGGGCTGCGCTCGGCGGTGTGGCAGGAGCGGCAGCTCTGCGCGCCGGCGCGGCCGTACTCCGCGGTCGGGTTGTCCACGTGGTTGGAGCCGACGCCGTGGCAGCTCTCGCACTGGACGCCGCCGCGCTCGGGGGTGGTGGTGGCGTCGACAAAGCCGCCGGTGAAGCCGGCGCCCAGGGTGTGACAACCGACGCACTCGGGCGCCCCCTCTTTGCCCTGCGCGGTGAGGGTGGCCAGCGCCTGGGCGTGGGGGGTCGCCTGCCACAGGTCGAAGGCATCGGCGTGGCAGGCGCGACAGGCCTCGGCGCCGGTAAAGCTACCGCCCACCGTCGGCCGCGGCGCGGGCCCGGTCAGGACCCGCGCCTCCTTCAGGCGCCGGTAGTAGTCGCGCACCAGGCGCGCCGCCCCCGGCTCGTCGGGGATCGCCTCGTCGAGGAGGTGGACCGCCACGAGCGCCGGCGAGAGCGGCCCGCGGGGGAGGGGGAGCTCGCCGAGCCACTTGCCGTCGGTGCCGGTGGCGACCAGCAGGGTGGTCCCCACCCGGTGCGCCTGGGCGTCGAGGTGGTCGCGCCCGTCGGCGACCACGATCAGATCGATGCGCGCCACCGCCCGGGCGAGGGCCTCCGCCGCCGCCACCTCCCCCTGGAAGAGGACCACCAGGCGGCCACCGCGCCCCACCGTCGCGGCCACCTTGGCCACCGCCGGAATCGGGTCGCCCACCCCCTCGCCCGTGCCACTCACCCCGGTGATCACCACCTCTTGGCCGTCGACCCGCATCGTGCGCGCCACCTCCCCGGGCCACGGAGGGGTGGCCGCATCGCTGTTCGCATGGACCCACGGCAAACCGCGCACCCCCGCGTCGCGGGAGAGGAAGTCGGCGCCGAGGTGGCGCTCGTCCTCCCCCAGGTTGATCGCCGCCACCCCCGCCGCCACCCCCGCCGCGGCGAGGGTCGCCGCCTGGATCTCGCCGGCTGGGCCGGTGGCAATGAACCGGTTCCCCGCATCCACCAACAGGGTCGCGCCGGGGGCGGCGCGCAGGCGGCGGAGGAGCTCGGCGCGCCGCGCCTCCCCGCCGAGCTGCCCCTCGCTACAGCCGCACGGCTCCACGTAGCCCTCGACGTGGCCCATGAACAACAGCCGTGGCACGGGCGCGACCGGCGCCCCGCGGTACACGGTCGCGCAGGCGGCTACCCCCACCGCCAACAGGAGCATCCGAGAGACGAGGCGGGTGAATCCCATGGGTCAAAGCGGGGCAACGGGGCGGGGCAACGGGGCGGGGCAACGGGCGCCGCCCCCCCTTGCCACGCGGGCAGCGGCAGGCGACCGGCCTCAGGGCACAACAGGCTTGGGCTTGTCGGCCGCCGCGACGCGCGCCCGGATGCGGATGGTCACCACCGGCACGCGCGGATGGTCGGTACGGATCTCCGCGAGGTTGGCGATCACCGGCCGATCGGTGGTGCTGGTGAACTCCACCGCCACGGTCGTCTCGCCGCCGGCGGGGACGGTGGCCTCTTTGACGCTCACCTTGAAGTGGCCGTCGGCCGGCTCCACCACTTGCAGGTGGACCGCCTGCTCCGAGTGGTTGGCGAGGGTCATCTCGCGGGTCACCACCTTGCCCGGGGCCACCACGCCAAACTCGCACACCGGCGGGTTCACCGCGATCAGCTCGCGCACCACCCCCTTGATCTGGAGGATGTACTCCCCACTCGGCTCGGCGTTGGTGAACAGGGTGATCCCTTTGACCTGCGGCCCCTGTTTGTGGTTGGAATCGAAGGTCACCGAGACCTCGCCGCTCTTCCCGGCAGCGATCTCGCGCGGGTAGTCGTTTGCCACCGTGCAACCACAGGTGGTCTTCACCTTGTGGATCTCCAAGGTGGCGTCGCCCGGGTTCTCCACCGTGAACCGGTGCACCACCTTGTCGCCTTGCAGGATCGTCCCGAAGTCAAACGCCGGCTCCCGCACCACCACCTTCGGCGTGGCAACGGCGCTGGCGGCGAGGCCAAGGGTGAGGGCGACGGCAAACAGGATGCGCTTCAGCATGAGGATCTCCTTCCCACAACGGCCACCGGAGCCACCGGCGCGGCCGGAGTCGGAGCCTACACCGCGGCCGCGGAACCGGGGAAGGCAACGGAGATCACCCGCCGCCTTCGGCCGCCTCGCCCACCGCCCGGGCGTACCGCGCCGCGACCCAGGCCAGGGTCTCGGTGACCGCGGCGGCGAGCTCGAAGGGCTCGCGGCCGAGGCGGTGGGCGAGGCAATCGAAGGCGGGGGTGGCGGGGGACGGGAGGAGGAGATCACGGGCGTTGCCGCGCTCCAGGCGCACCGCGTCGATCACCTGGCGCAACAGGATGTAGGCCGCCTCCAGGCGCGCCCCCTCCGCGGCGTCGAGATCGCCGAGGCAAACGAGGGCCTGGATCGCCTCGACGAGGTTGGGGGTGCGCACCGACCGGTGGCGGTGGCCGAGGGCGATCTGCCGGTACTGGACGGCGTACTCCACCTCCACCAGGCCGCCGCGACCGTACTTGAGGTGGGTGGCACCGGCAGGCACAAAGGTCGCGATCTGCCGCCGCCGCAGCTCGGCGGAGGCAGCAAGGTCGAAGGGCTCGGGGCCGTAGGTGAAGCGATCGCGCGCCTCCAAGACCTCGGCGATGAGCGCGGGGTCGCCAACGATCGGGCGCAGGCGGATCAGGGCCTGGCGCTCGAACGGGGCAGCACCGCCGCCCGGCCGGTAGTAGCGGGTGAAGGCCGCCACCGAGGTGGCCAGCGGCCCGTCGTCGCCGTGCGGGCGCAACCTGAGGTCGATCTCGAAGATCCCCGCGCGCCGCGCCGGTAGCGACCGGAGCAAGCTACGCACCGCCCGCTGATACTGCGCCGCCGCCGCCTGCCCCGCGCCGGTGGCGGGGTCGGCGGCGTAGACGAAGAGCAGCTCCAGGTCGGAGGCGTAGCCAAGCTCGCGGCCGCCGAGCTTGCCAAGGGCGAAGATCGCCCAATCCCCCGCGCCCACCCCCGGCGCCGCCCCCTCCCCGCCGCCGCTGCTGGTCGCCTCCTCCCCAGTGGCGGGAGGGGTCACGCCCGCCCCCGGCGCGCCCCCCCCGCCCGGCCCGCCGCACGCCTCCGCCAGCCCCACCTCCTCCAAGGCGAGCGCCCAGGCCGCGCTCACCACCTGATCGGCGAGGTGGGTGAGGGTTTCGCCAAAGTGGCCAAAGGGGCGCGCGCTGGCGACCGGAGTGGGGCGATCGACCCGCACCCCGGCGGGCTCGGCCCCGGCCTGGGCAGCGGCGGCCACGAGGGGTGGCTGAGCCCGCACCGCCCCCCGCCGGGGGGTGGGCTCCGGCGCGGGCGCGGAGCGCGGGCCGCCTCCCCCCTGGGCATGGAGCAGGTGGTCGCAGTCGAGGCGGAAGAGCTCCGCGTCGCGCCAGGCGATCAGCGCCGCGCGCCGCTCCGCCAAGCTCCCGGTCGCCGCCGGCGGTAGGGGCGGCGGGGTACCGCCGCCGGCCACCGCCGCCACCACCGGCAAGAGGTGGCGCGGCGCAACGCGCAGGAAGTCCTCGAAGAGGTGGACACCGGAACCGAGGATGGTGGCCAAGGCCGCGAGCAGGGGCTCCGCCTCCAAGGCGCGCAGCTCGGCGAGGGAGCCCTCGCCGGCGAGACGGTCGAGGAGGGTGTCGAACTGGGCCAGGGCCAAGGCGGGGTCGGCGGCCCGCGCCAGGGAGTAGGCGAAGCCGTGGATGAGGACCGCCAGGACCTCGATCTCGTGGCGTGCCGCCTCGGTGATGATCTTCCGGCCGCTCCGGTCGGTGAGGTAGAAGCGGTCCACCACCCGCTGGCCGTCGGTGCGCACCTTCAAATCGCGGACCCGGACGCCGCGCATCGCGAGTCCGAGGGCGAAGGCGTGGAGGAAGCCGGGGGCGTCCGCGCCCCACAGGTAGACCACCGAGCAGTCGGGGTCGGTGCGGTTGTCAATCTCCAACTCCAGGGCGGAGAGCGGCGGCGCCCCGCCGCCGAGGTGGCTGCGCAGGGCCGCCACCCAGTGGCCGCTTACCTCGCCGCGCACCGCGCCGCGCTCGCCCGCCACCCAGCGCGTCGCCCACCCCACCGCGCGCGCCGCCACCGCGGCGCGGCGGCCCGCGTCGAGGCGCGCGCCATCGACGGGCGTCACGGTGAGGTACTGGAGCGCCCACGGCCCCTGCTCCCGCCCCCAGTAGCGGTCGCGCGGAAGGGTGAAGAGGGTGCCGTCTTGGATCTCGAGACCGAAGCCGGCGAGCGCCCCGGTGGAGAGGGCGACCAGGCCGGTGGCGTCGGTGGCGGCAAGGCGGAACTGGTAGCGGCCGAGGCCCAGCTCCACCAGGTGGGCGACCACCGGCTCCTGCTCGGAGAGGGCAAAAAGCAGCGCGAAGCCATCGGCGATGGCGGTGGGGGTGGGAGCGGCGAGCTCCTCCACGGGCCAGTGGGCGAGGACCGTCTGGGCGGTCGCGGGGTCCACGAAAAGCAGGCGCGCGGCGAGCTCGCGGGCGATCCGCTCCCGCCGGCTGCGCGCCTCCTCACTCTCCTCGCGGGCGAACAGCGACTGGAAGAGGAGGTGGACCCGGTCGCGCAACTCGGCGAGGGTGGCGTCAAAGGCGGTAAGGTCAACGAAGCCGAGGGAGCAGGCGACCCGCCCGCGCGCCTCGCCCTCCGGCGGCAGGAGGTGGGTCTGGCGGTCCTCCTCCATCTGCAGGCGGTGCTCGACACGCCTCAGGAGCTGATAGTCGGCGCGCTGCGAGGCGTGCAGGTCCGCGTCGATCAGCCCCGCCTCCCAGAGGCGGTCGAGGAGCACAAAGGTGTTGCGCTCGCGCAACCTTGGGTCGCGGCCGGCGTGCAGAACCTGGAGGGTCTGGCAGAAGAACTCCACCTCGCGGATGCCGCCGGTGCCGAGCTTCACGTGGAAGCCGCGCTGGCGGCGGACGGCAAGCTGGGCGGTGATCTTGCGCTTCACCTCGCGCACCGACTCCACCAGGTCCGGGTCGATGGTGCGGTGGTAGATGAATGGCTCCACCTCGGCGCGGAAGGCGTCGCCCACCGCCGGGTCGCCCGCCACCGGCCGGGCGCGCAACAGCGCCATCCGCTCCCACGCCTGACCGACCGCCTCGTAGTAGCGACCGCACCCCTCGGGGGTGAAGGCCAGCGGCCCACCGTTGCCGTCCGGGCGCAGGCGCAAATCGACCCGGAAGAGGCGGCCATCGGCGGTGTCGTGGCCGACGATCTGGGTGAGGAGCTTGGCCGCGCGCACCGCCCACTCGTGGTTGGAGATCGACCCCGCGTCCCCGCCGGTGGTCTCGCCCTCGCCGCCGTAGAGATAGAGGAGGTCGATGTCGGAGGAGTAGTTGAGCTCGGCCGCTCCCAGCTTGCCGAGGGCGACCACCGTGAAGCCACCCCCCGCACCGGCCCCCCCCAGCGCCCCGAAGCGGCGGCCAAGGGTGGTGCGGACGAAGGCGACCGCCGCCTCCAGCACCACCTCCGCCAGACGCGACAGCTCGCCGGCACTCTCCTCGAGGGTCGCCTCGCCGAGGAGGTCGCGGGCGGTCAGGCGCACCATCTCGCGGTTGCGAAAGGAGCGCACCGCCGCCATCCACGCCGCCTCATCCGGATCGGCGGTGAGCCAGGTGGCGAGGTGGTCCGCCATCGCCGCCCGCGGCCGGCCGCCCGCCCACGCATCCGGCGCCACCGCCCAGGCGAGTGCCTCCGGGTCGCGGCCGAGGTGGCGGCAGAGGAAGGGGGCGTGGGCGGCGATCGCCCCGAGGGCGCGCGCCACCCACCCGGGCGCCGCGGGCGGCGGGCTGAGGAGACCCTCCAGGGTGGCCAGCCGTGCCACCGCCGCCTCCCCGCCGCGAC
>Ga0210035_1001720_pt1 | contig 12689 bp, 9 predicted proteins | sample CryGeymeta201507_FD_183975 | JGI IMG/M metagenome (GOLD analysis project Ga0210035, IMG submission 183975) | Groundwater microbial communities from Crystal Geyser aquifers in Utah, USA - Crystal Geyser metaG 2015-07 (SPAdes) (version 2) | ecosystem: Environmental > Aquatic > Deep subsurface >...
GTGGTAAAGATGGAGCAGGGCTGGGACAAATTCAAAGCCGCGACTTTTGCCTACACCTCGACCGCTTTTCCCATGCTGACCGGCACCCTGATCACCGCGGCCGCGTTCACCCCGGTGGGATTTTCCAAATCCGCCGCCAGCGAATACACCGTCTCGATCTTTCAGGTGGTGGCGATCGCCCTGCTGACCTCGTGGGTGGTGGCGGTGATGTTTACACCCTACATCGGCTACCAATTGCTCGACCCGAAAAAACTTGCCGGGAAAGCGCAAAAGCACGGCGCGGACATCTATGACACACCTTTCTACCGGCGCTTCCGCGCCCTGGTCACCTGGTGCCTGCGCCATCGCTGGAAAGTGATCTTCGCCACCGCGCTCGTCTTCCTGCTGGCGGTGGCGGCATTCGGCAAATTTGTGCAGAAGCAATTCTTCCCCTCGGCGAGCCGGCTGGAGCTGATGGTGGACGTGTGGCTGCCGCAGGGCGCGTCGATCAGGGCGACCACCCGCGAAGTACAGCGCATCGAGAAATTGCTCGGGGATGATCCGGCGGTGGCGCATTTTTCGTCTTACATCGGCAATGGCGCGCCGCGTTATTTTCTGTCGCTGGACCAGCAATTGTTTGCCGACAATTTCGGCCAGTTCGTCATCGTCACCCGGGACATGGCGGCGCGCGAGGATCTCAAATCCCGTCTGGAGCAGCGTTTTGCCGCGCCGGATTTTGCCGCGATCCGCGTGCGGGTGGTGCGTCTGGAAAACGGCCCGCCGATAGGCTATCCGGTGCAATTCCGCGTGATGGGCGACGATCTGGCGCAACTGCGCGAGCAGGCCGCCGCCGTGGCGGCGCTGCTGCGCGCCAACCCGCACCTGCAAAACATCAATCTCGACTGGAACGAGAAAGTGAAGAGCGTGCGCGCCGAAGTGGACCAGGATCGCGCGCGCCAGCTTGGCACCTCCACCCGGGAGATCGCGCAAATCCTGCAAGCCTGGCTGAACGGCATCGCGCTCACCCAATACCGCGAAGGCGACCAGTTGATCGACGTGGTGTGGCGCGGCGGACAAGCGGCGGAGGCGCAATCATTGAATGCCCTGCCCGATCTGGAAGTGCCGCTGGCCGGCGGCGGCCATGTGCCGCTGGCGCAGGTTGCCAGGCTGGTGCCGGTGCTGGAGGAGGGGGTTATCTGGCGGCGTAACCGCGTGCCAACCATGACCGTGCGCGCCGATATGGCGGACAGCACGCAACCCGCCACGGTATCCGCCGCATTGAACGCGCAACTGGACACGCTGCGCGCCGGATTGCCGGCCGGCTTCCGCATCGAAATGGGCGGCAGCATCGAAGAGTCGGACAAGAACGGCACGGCGATTGCGGCGGTGATGCCGTTGATGCTGGTCGGTGTCATCACGCTGCTGATGATCCAGCTGCAAAATATCAGCCGCACGGTGATCGTGCTGCTTACCGCGCCGCTCGGTTTGATCGGCGTGGTGCTGGCGTTGCTGGTGTTTCAGGTGCCGTTCGGCTTTGTGGCCAATCTGGGTTTCATCGCCCTGGCCGGCATGATCATGCGCAACGCGGTGATTCTGGTGGATCAGATACGGCAGGACGAGGAAGCCGGGAAATCGCAATGGGATGCGATCATCGGCTCGACCGTGCGCCGTTTCCGCCCCATCGTGCTGACCGCTGCGGCCGCGATACTGGCGATGATCCCGCTCACCCGCCAGGTGTTCTGGGGGCCGATGGCGGTCTCCATCATGGGCGGTCTGATCGTGGCAACCTTGCTGACCTGTTTGTTCCTGCCGGCGCTGTACGCGGCGTGGTACCGGGTGCGGGAAGAATCCGCTGCCTGACATGGCGGCTATGCGCCCGATATGGTTTAATCCCGCACCATGAAATTCCCCTTCCAGACTGTCGCCATCATCGGCAAGCAGAAATCCCCCGAAGTGGCGGAGCCGATGCTGCGCGTCGGCGATTTTCTCGCCGCGCGCGGCCTGCGCGTGGTGGTGGACGGGCTGGCGGCAGAACATCTGCGCGACCATTCTTTTACCGCGTTGTCACTCGACGAGATCGCGCGCGCGGTCGATCTGGCGATTGTCATCGGCGGGGACGGCACCATGCTCAACATCGCGCGCACCCTGGCCCCGCACGGCGTGCCGCTGGTCGGCGTCAATCAGGGACGGCTGGGCTTTCTCACCGACCTTACCGCGGAAAATATGGAGGCCGAAATCGGTGCCATGCTGGAAGGCCAATTCATCACCGAGGAGCGCCTGCTGCTGCGGGCAGCCGTGTTGCGCGAGGGCAATGAAATCTACAGCGGGCTGGCATTCAACGAGGTGGTGGTGCACCGCAGCAACATCAGCAGCATGGTGGAGTTCGAGGTGCGCATCGACGGTGAATATCTCTACAACCAGCGCGCCGACGGCCTCATCATCTCCACCCCCACCGGCTCCACCGCCTATGCCATGTCGGCGGGCGGGCCGATCCTGCACCCCGGTCTGGATGTGCTGCAACTGGTGCCGGTGTGCCCGCATTCGCTGAGCAATCGTCCCATCGTGGTCAGGGCCGGTTCCGAGATCGAGCTGCTGATGCACCGCACCGGGGACATTTGCGTGCGCTACGACAGCCACACCAACATCGACCTGCAATTGCACGACAAGATCATTGTCAGCCGCTTCGGCAAGCCGGTATTCCTGCTCCATCCGCAGGGGCACAGCTACTACCATACGCTGCGCGAAAAGCTGCTGTGGAACCAAACGCTCTAATGCAGGCTATTGCGCGGAAAATCTGCGGCGTTGCGTGCTCGCTCGCTTCTCGCCCGCCAACATCGCCATGTCTCGTCGCTCGTTGCGCGGCGCCTTGCATATTGCCCTGCTCGTTACGCTTGCAATAGGAATGTGATGCTGAAGTACCTTTCCATCCGCGACTTCGTCATCGTTGAAACCCTGGAACTTGAATTCTCCAGCGGTTTCACGGCGCTCACCGGCGAAACCGGCGCGGGTAAATCCATCCTGATCGATGCCTTGTCGCTCGCCTTGGGCGAGCGCGGCGATGGCGGCATGGTGCGCAGCGGTTGCGGGCGTGCCGAGATCGCCGCCGAATTCGACATCGGCGCGTTGCCTGCCGTGCAGGACTGGCTGCGCGAGCAGGCGCTGGCGGGCGACGACGATGTGTGCCTGCTGCGGCGCACGCTGGATAGCGGCGGCCGTTCGCGCGGTTTCATCAATGGCAGCAGCGCAACCCTGCAACAGATGCGCGCAGCGGGCGAACTCCTGCTCGACATCCACGGCCAGCATGCGCACCAATCCCTGTTGCGCCCGGAAGCGCAGCGCGAATTGCTCGACGGCCATGCCGGACTGGGGCCGGACAGCGCGCAGGTGGCGGGGCTTTACCAGGCCTGGCAGGCACTGCAACGGCGCCGCATGCAACGGGAACAGAACGCCGAAGCGGCGGCAGCCGAGCGCGAACTCTTGCGTTTTCAGCGCGGCGAGCTGGAAGCGCTAAACTTTGCGGCGGATGAATGGGAGTCTTTGCAAGCCGAGCACGGGCGCTTGTCGCACGCAGCCGTGCTGCTGGAAACCGCCCAGTTCGGGGTGGAAGTGTTGAGCGAAGCCGACACGGCCTGTCTGGCACAACTGAACGCGCTGTTGGCGCGGGTCCGCTCCGGGCTGGAATTCGACGGCGGGCTGCAGGAGCCGCTGGTGCTGCTGGAGAGCGCGCAGAATGAATTGCAGGAAGCGGTGTATGCCCTGCGCCATTACCAGGACAAGCTGGATGCCGATCCGCAACGGATGCGCCAGATGGAGCGGCGCATCGCCGATGTGATGGAGGCGGCACGCAAATACCGGGTCAAGCCGGAACAATTGCCGCCGGTGCTGTCTGCCATCGTCGCGCGGCTGGACGAGTTGGGCGGCGATGCCGACCCGGCGGCCTTGGTCGCGCAGGAAGCGGCGGCGCAGGCCGCTTATCTCAAGGCGGCGAAAAAATTGAGCACGGCGCGGGCCAAGGCGGCGGCCAAACTTTCCGCCGAGATCACCGCCGCGATGCAGGCGCTGGCGATGGAAGGCGGACAATTTGCCGTCGCCCTGTTGGCGCTGGCCGAGGGCGGCGCGCAGGGGCTGGAGGCGATTGAATTGCAGGTTGCCGCCAACCCCGGCTCGCCCCTGCGCAGTCTGGCCAAGGTTGCCTCCGGCGGCGAATTGTCGCGCATCAGTCTGGCGATCCAGGTGGCGGCCAGTCATGCCGCCGCCGTGCCGACCCTGATTTTCGACGAGGTGGACAGCGGTATCGGCGGGCGCGTGGCGGAGATTGTGGGGCGTCTGTTGCGCCAGCTCGGCGCCCGCCACCAGGTGTTATGCGTCACCCATCTGCCGCAGGTCGCGGCGCAAGCCGACCAGCAATGGCAAGTGAGCAAGGCGGTGGAGCAGGGCGTGACGCTGAGTCGCATTCAAGTGCTCGAGGGCGGGCAGCGGGTGGAGGAGATCGCGCGCATGCTGGGCGGGGAGAAGATTACCGCAACCACGCGCCAGCATGCGGCGGAGTTATTGGCGGGCGCGGCTTGAGGTATGATGCCGTCTGTTTTGTGAAAGCTTCCTATCCCATGCGTATTGCCATTCTTCTTTTTTCCGTGCTGCTCGCCGCGTGCAGCAATCCGGGCCGCTATCTGCCCACTTTCACCCCGCACAAGATCGACATTCGCCAGGGCAACCTGGTGACGCAGGAAATGCGCGCAAAGATCAAACCCGGGATGAACGAGGCGCAAGTGAAGGCCGCGCTGGGGGCGCCGCTGTTGAACGATATTTATCATCCCAACCGATGGGATTATCTCTACCGTCTCGAACAGGGCGGGGAGGTGTCCGCGCAACAGCGTCTGACCCTGTATTTCGAGAACGGCAAGCTGGCGCGCATCGACGATGCGACGCCTTTGCAGGCCGCGCGCGCCGGGAATGGCGCCGATGCGCCCGCGCCCGCTGTGGTCGTCGCTGCGGCGGCGGTTGCCGAGGCGCCAAGTGCCGGCGTGCCGGTGGGGACACTTCCGCCGCCGGTGCCGCTCGCGCCGGTCGCCCTTGTGCCACCGACCGGGATGGACGCGGCGCAACCCGACCCGGCGGCAGAAGTGCGGCAGAGCTTGCTCGATTGGGCCGGCGCCTGGTCGGAGCGCGATGTGGAGGTGTATCTTGCCAGTTACGCGCCGACCTATGCCGCGCCGGGCTTGAGCCGCAAGCAATGGGAACAACAGCGCCGCCAGCGCATTCGCAAACCGCGCTCGATTGCGGTTGAGTTGAGCGACATCACGATTGAATTGCAGGGCGAAGACCGGGCCACCGCCGCGTTCCGGCAGGATTACCGGTCTGATGTCTACCGCGATCAAACCCGAAAATCACTGCGCCTGCAAAAGATCAACAACGTGTGGCTGATTGTCGGCGAACAGTCGGTCAAATAAGGAAAATCACAGATGGCTAAAATTAAAATCGCGGTCGCCGGGTGCGGCGGAAGAATGGGCATGACCGTGCTTGAATGCGTGGCGCGGGCGGACGATCTGGTGCTGCACGGCGCGCTCGAGCACGGCGGCAGCGCGCTGCTTGGCAACACGGTGGCGGACGGGACAAAGATCACTGCCGACATCGAATCCGCCCTGCAGGGCGCGGGGGTGCTGATCGATTTCACCCGTCCCGAAGGCACGATGCGACACCTGGAAATCTGCCGTCGGCTCGGGGTCAACATGGTGATCGGCACCACCGGCCTGAGCGCGCAGCAAAAGGCGCAACTGGGCGCGGCAGCGCAGGACATCGGCATCGTATTCGCGCCCAACATGAGTGTCGGCGTGAATCTGGTGTTCAAACTATTGGAGACCGCTTCGCGTGTGCTGCGCGAAGGCTACGATATCGAAATCATCGAGGCGCATCACCGGCACAAGGTGGATGCGCCGTCCGGCACCGCACTGGGGATGGGCGAGGTGGTGGCGCGCACACTGGGGCGCGATCTGGCGCAATGCGCGGTGTATGGCCGCGAAGGCGTGACCGGCGAGCGCGACCCTTCGACCATCGGCTTTGCCACCGTGCGCGGCGGCGACATCGTCGGCGACCACACGGTTTTGTTTGCGGGCACCGGCGAGCGTATCGAGATCACCCACAAAGCCGGCAGCCGTGCCACCTTCGCACTCGGTGCATTGCGCGCGGCGCGCTTTCTCGCCGGCCATCCGGCGGGCCTTTACGATATGCAGGATGTGCTGAATCTAAAGTAGCCGGTCAGCGTGCCCCTGCGGAAACCCGCGCGGCGTTTCTCCTCCTCACGCCGTCGGGGTGTTTCCCGGCGGGTAAAAGCCCGGCCTGGTTAGACATTCCTCCTCGCAGCCATTAGACTTGCCGCCTTTTCGCACAGGCCAGCCTCATGTCCGACGCCATTGATTCAATCCCGAACGAAACTGCCGTGCCGGGCGACAAGCTCGCGCGCGAAGTGGCGCGCCGCCGCACCTTCGGCATCATTTCCCACCCCGACGCGGGCAAAACCACGCTGACCGAAAAACTGCTGCTGTTCTCCGGCGCGATCCAGTTGGCGGGGGCGGTGAAGGCGCGCAAGAGCGGGCGCCATGCGACTTCCGACTTCCTCGACATCGAAAAGCAGCGCGGCATTTCGGTCGCCAGCTCGGTGATGCAGTTCGAATACCGCGACCATGTGGTGAATCTGCTCGACACGCCCGGCCACCAGGATTTCTCCGAAGACACCTATCGCGTGCTGACGGCGGTGGACTCGGCGCTGATGGTAATCGACGCCGCCAAGGGCGTGGAGGCGCAGACCATCAAGCTGCTTGGTGTGTGCCGCATGCGCGACACGCCGATCGTCACGTTCATGAACAAGATGGACCGCGAGGTGCGCGATCCGCTGGAGCTGCTGGACGAGGTGGAGTCGGTGCTGCAGATCCAGTGCGCACCGGTGACCTGGCCGCTGGGGATGGGCAAGAATTTCCGTGGCGTGTATCACCTGCTGCGCGACGAGATATTGCTGTTCACGCCTGGCGAGGAGCGCGCCGACGGCGAGGTGGAAGTCATCAAGGGAATCGGCAATCCCGCGCTGGCGGAGCGCTTCCCGCTGGAGATCGAACAACTGAAAATGGAAGTGGAACTGGTGCACGGCGCCTCGCATTCCTTCGATCTGCAGGCCTTCCTTGCGGGCAAGCAGACGCCGGTGTTCTTTGGTTCCGCAATCAATAATTTCGGCGTGCGTGAAATTCTGGATGCCTTACTGGATTGGGCGCCGGCGCCGATCGAGCGCGATGCCGGCGTGCGCAGCGTGAGTCCGGCCGAGCCGACGTTCTCCGGCTTCGTGTTCAAGATTCAGGCCAACATGGACGCCCACCACCGTGACCGCATCGCCTTCCTGCGCGTGTGCTCCGGCTATTTTCAGCGCGGCATGAAGATTAAACATCTGCGCATCGGCAAGGAGATACGCGTGTCCAGCGTGGTCACCTTCATGGCCTCGTCGCGCGAGCAGGTGGAAGAAGCCTACGCCGGCGACATCATCGGCCTGCCCAACCACGGCAACATGCAGATCGGTGACAGCTTTTCCGAGGGTGAGCTGTTGCAGTTCACCGGTATCCCGTATTTCGCGCCGGATTTTTTCCGCTCGGTGCGCATCCGCAACCCGATCAAGGTGAAGCAGTTGCACAAGGGCCTGCAGCAACTGGGCGAAGAGGGCGCGGTGCAGGTGTTCAAGCCGGTGGACGGCGGCGACCTGATTCTGGGCGCGGTCGGCATGTTGCAGTTCGACGTGGTGGCCAGCCGTTTGCGGGGCGAATACGGCGTCGATGCGATATTCGAGAGTGCCAGCGTCAGCACCGCGCGCTGGGTGACCTGCGACGATGCCAAAGTGTTCGCCGATTTCCAGAAGGCGTTGTCGCACAATCTCGCCGTCGACGCGGCGGGCAACCTGGCCTATCTCGCGCCGAACAACGTCAATCTGCGACTGACCCAGGAACGCTGGCCCAAGGCGGTGTTCCACAACACGCGTGAGCACGCAGTAAAACTCTGATGATCTACATCGCGCACAACGTCATCATCGAAGATCGCGAGATCGAACTGATAGCGGTACGCGCGCAAGGCGCGGGCGGGCAGAACGTGAACAAGGTGTCGAGTGCGGTGCATCTGCGTTTCGACATCAACGGGTCTTCCTTGCCGCAGGAGATCAAACAGCGCTTGCTGCAATGCAACGATCAGCGCATCAGCAAGGACGGCGTGGTCGTCATTAAGGCGCAGGAATTCCGCAATCAGGAACAGAACCGCAATGAGGCGCTGCGGCGATTGAAGGCGTTGTTATTGTCGGTCGCGGTGCAGCCGAAGCCGCGCGTGGCGACGCGGCCGACGCGCTCGGCACAGAAAAAACGCGTCGAGGGCAAGGTGCTGCGCGGCAGGGTGAAGGCGTTGCGCGGGAAAGTGACAGACTGATTCAGTCGGCGAACTCGAATTCGACCCGCAACAAGTGGTGATCGGAGGCGGGCGTCGGGATGACGGCATGATCCGCGCAGCGCAGTTGCTTGTTGTAGAACACATGGTCCAGCACGTAAGGCATGCGCCGCCAGGTGATCTCTTTGCTCTGGGCCGTGGCAAAACCCGCCGCCGCAAATTGTGCCACCAGCGTTTCATAACCGCTGACATTGAAGTCGCCGCCGAGCAGCGTCGGCAAGGATGATTCCTGCAATTGCTGCAGAACGATCTCGCGCTGTTGCGGATGTTCTGAACTGGAAGACTTCAGCATGAAAAACGCCAGCAAGTGGGTGTTGAACAATTGCACCGTGTGTCTGCCGAGGGTGGTCTTGGCGCCGATCATCAGGCGGTCGGTCGGCGTTTTGATTTCCCCGTTGAAGTTGAATTCGAGCGGGGGAGAAGGCAGGGCAAGGTGGCTCGTGTCGAACAGCGGCGTGCGCGAGAAGATCGCCAGGCCGATGCCGAACGGCAATTCGCGCGGATCGCGTTTTGGGTAAGAGAAGTAACTGTCATAACCCGTCAGGGCGGCTTTGAGGCGGGTGTAATTCGGGGGCGGTTCGATCTGCACCCCGTTGGGCTCGGCATGTTCCACTTCCTGCAACAGAATGATGTCCGCATCCATGCGCCGAATCTCGGCAATCGTCTGTTCCAGATCAATAGGAGCGCTGTCCGGATAAGCATCTTCCCATGCCTGGCCGAACTGCATATTGAATTGAAGGACACTGAATTTGGACATATTTTTTATACTTTTTGATTTTTGCCGAACTGTATAGAAAGCGGCTGACAGAATCAAGCAGGCCTGTTTTCGCCGCGCAGGTATCTGTTGCGCAGCGGCGGCGCAAAGCGCTCGATGGCGTAGCGCAGCATGGTGCGCGGCATCTCGCGCTGATGTGTTTGCAGGAAGGATTCGAGCGCGGCAAGGTCGCGTTTGCCGACTTCGCGCAACATCCAGCCGACTGCCTTGTGAATCAGATCGTGCTCGTCGCGCAACAGGATGCGTGCGAGACGCAGGGTGTCGGCGCAATCGTTGTGGCGGATGAAGTGATGGGTGGCGACAATGGCGATGCGGCGCTCCCATAACAGCGGCGAGCGCGCCAGCGTGTCGAGCACCGCGCGCGAGCGTTGTTCCAGGTGGCAGCCGACGATGTGCGGCGCGGAAACATCCACCAGATCCCAGTTGTTGATGTGTGCCGTGTTGCCGAGATAGAGATCGAAGGCAGCCTGTTTCCCGCTTTTATCCGCCGCCCGATACCGCTGCATCAGCAGCAGCAAGGCGAACAGACGTTCCTCGTGATAATGCGAGTCGAGCAGGGCGGCGATGGTGGGGAGAGCGACCCCGCGATGCTGCCTTGCCAGCGCGCGCAAGGGCGGCACCTTGATGCCGAGGAATACATCGCCCTCGCCGTATTGCCCCGGCCCGGTCTTGAAGAAGCGTTGCTGGGTGAGGGCGGTGTCGGGCGCGGCCAGGGCGCGCAACTCTGCGCGAATCGTTGCATGCTCCAAGGTAGGTCGGGCTTCAGCCCGACTGCGAGTTGTCGGGCTGAAGCCCGACCTACAACGCAACGCTGAAGGTTTGCATAAGTTCAGCATGGGGCGCAACACGATATTAGCGCCGTCCGCCCAGCAGCGAGCCGAGTACGCCGCGCACGAGGCGACGCCCCAATTCCGAACCGACCGTGCGTGCCACGCTCTTCACCAGCGCTTCGCCGGTGCTCTGGCGGCGCGAGCTGCCGCCACCCATCAGCCCGTCCAACAGTCCGCCACCGCCGCTTTGTTGCGCAGCCGCTTCGGCCTGTTTCGCTTCCGCGCGGCTCTTGAGCATCTCGTAAGCGGATTCGCGATCCACTGCTTTTTCATAATGTCCGGCCACCAGGGAATTGGCGATGATTTGCTGCCGTTCGGTTGAGGTGAGCGGGCCGATCTGCGCGCGCGGCGGCACGATGAGGGCGCGCTCGACGACAGCGGGACGTCCTTTTTCATCGAGCAGTGAAACCAGCGCTTCACCCACGCCGAGTTCGGTGATGGCGGTTTCTTCGTCCAGCGCCGCATTGTCGCGCATGGTCTCGGCGGCGGCGCGCACCGCTTTCTGGTCGCGCACCGAGAAGGCGCGCAAGGCATGCTGGATGCGGTTGCCGAGCTGGCCGAGAATCTTGTCCGGCAGGTCCGCCGGGTTCTGCGTGACGAAATACACGCCCACGCCTTTGGAACGGATCAGGCGCACCACCTGTTCCACCTTGTCCAGTAACGCGGCGGGCGCATCGTTGAACAGCAGATGCGCCTCGTCGAAGAAGAACACCAGCTTGGGTTTTTCCAGATCGCCCGCTTCCGGCAGGTTTTCGTACAGTTCCGACAGCAGCCACAGCAGCAGCGTCGAATACACCTTGGGCGATTGCATCAGTTGGTCGGCGGCGAGGATGTTGATGATCCCCGCGCCCTGTTCGGTCTGCATCAGGTCGGCGATGTCCAGCATCGGTTCGCCGAATAATTCGGCGCCGCCTTCGTGTTCCAGTTGCAGCAAGCCGCGCTGGATGGCGCCGATGCTGGCGGTCGAGACATTGCCGTATTCGGTGGTGTAGGTCTTCGCGTTTTCGCCGACATGCTGCACCATCGCGCGCAGATCCTTGAAGTCGAGCAACAGCATGCCGTTGTCGTCGGCAATCTTGAACACCAGAGTCAGCACGCCCTGCTGCGTATCGTTCAGGTTCAGCATGCGCCCCAGCAGCAGCGGCCCCATGTCGGACACAGTGGCGCGCACCGGATGGCCCTGCTTGCCTGCCACATCCCAGAAGGTCACCGGATAGGCGCGATGCGCGAAATCATCCAGATGCAACTGCTCAACGCGCGCCTGCACTTTGGCGTTGTCGCCGCCTTTCTTGGCCACGCCGGAAAGGTCGCCCTTGATGTCGGTCAGGAATACCGGCACGCCGATGCGGGAGAACGATTCCGCCAGCGATTGCAGGGTCACCGTCTTGCCGGTGCCGGTCGCGCCCGTGATGAGGCCGTGGCGGTTGGCCATCTGCGGCAACAGGACGAGCTGGAGTTGGTCGTTTTGGGCAATCAGTAGCGGTGCGGTCATTTGTCTCTCCGAATCTTCAAATATTTGCTAAAGGTTTGGCGCGGACTGCCGATAATGGGTCATGGATGGCGTTTATTGTATCCATTGCCGCTAAAAGAGGAGTTTCATCATGTCAACGACCCCCGTCAATTCAGGCAACAACTATGTTTCGCAGGTGCAACCGCAGCCGCAGCAGTATGCCGAGCGCGTGGCCGAGCGCGAGAACGACAAAAACAGCGAAGAAGCGCGCCGCAGCAGCCAGCGAAGCGCCCAAGCCGACGGTCAACAGCCAAGGGCAAACGGTGGGCAGGGTTGTCAACACACAGGCTTGAACGATCTTTCCCCAGGAGTCAGGCGACGCCGGCCTGTTCCGCCTGCACATCGGCAAAGTAGCTGGAGCGCACCATCGGCCCGCAGGCGGCATGTGAAAAGCCCATCTCTTTCGCCGCATCCTCGAACATCCTGAAAGTTTCCGGCGGCACATAACGCAACACCGGCAGGTGGCCATCCGAAGGTTGCAGATATTGTCCCAGCGTCAGCATCTCCACCTCGTGCGCGCGCAGGTCGCGCATCACTTGCAGTACTTCTTCATCGATCTCGCCCAGGCCCAGCATCAGACCGGATTTGGTCATCACCTGCGGGAAACGCGCCTTGAATTGCTTGAGCAGTTTGAGCGAGTGCGCGTAGTCCGCACCGGGACGCGCCAGCGGGTACAGGCGCGGCACGGTCTCCAGATTGTGGTTCAGCACATCCGGTAGGTCGCCGGCCATCGCCTCAAGCGCGATCTCCAGCCGGCCGCGAAAATCCGGCACCAGGGTTTCCAGCTTGGTGGCGGGTGATGCGGCGCGGATGGCGCGCAGACAGTCGGAGAAATGCTGCGCGCCGCCGTCGCGCAGATCGTCGCGGTCGACGCTGGTGATGACTACGTAACGCAGTTTGAGCAGGCCGATGGAGCGGGCGAGGTTGTGCGGTTCCTCGGCATCGGGCGGCAACGGCTTGCCGTGAGCTACATCGCAGAACGGACAGCGGCGGGTGCAGATGTCGCCGAGGATCATGAAGCTGGCCGTGCCTTTGCCGAAGCATTCGCCGATGTTGGGGCAGGTCGCTTCTTCGCACACGGTGTGCAGGTCGTTCTCGCGCAGGATGCGCTTCATGTCCTGGTAGCCCG
>Ga0210035_1001762_pt1 | contig 12454 bp, 11 predicted proteins | sample CryGeymeta201507_FD_183975 | JGI IMG/M metagenome (GOLD analysis project Ga0210035, IMG submission 183975) | Groundwater microbial communities from Crystal Geyser aquifers in Utah, USA - Crystal Geyser metaG 2015-07 (SPAdes) (version 2) | ecosystem: Environmental > Aquatic > Deep subsurface >...
CGCGAAATCATCGAACTTGAAGCCGAAGATGTCTTTCACCTCCGGGTTGATCTTCATCGTCGGCAGCGGACGCGGCTCGCGCGACAGTTGCAGTGCGGTCTGCTCCAGATGATTCGAATACAGGTGTGCGTCGCCGAAGGTGTGCACGAAGTCGCCCGCCTTCAGCCCGCACACCTGCGCCATCATCATGGTCAGCAACGCATAGCTGGCGATATTGAACGGTACGCCGAGGAAGATGTCGGCGCTGCGCTGGTACAACTGGCACGACAATTTTCCATCGGCAACGTAAAACTGGAAGAAGGCATGGCAGGGCGCCAGTGCCATCCGGTCCAGCTCGCCCACGTTCCATGCCGAGACGATAATGCGGCGCGAATCCGGGTTGTGTTTGATCTGCTCAACCGCGATCTTGATCTGGTCGATCACGCGGCCATCGACGGCTTCCCACGAGCGCCACTGCTTGCCGTACACCGGGCCGAGATTGTCGTTCTCGTCCGCCCACTCGTTCCAGATCGAGACGCCATTCTCTTTGAGATATTTGGTATTGGTGCTGCCCTGCAAAAACCACAGCAGTTCATGGATGATGGATTTCAGGTGGCACTTCTTGGTGGTGACCAGCGGGAAGCCCTCGGAGAGATCAAAACGCATCTGGTAACCGAACACGCTGGTGGTGCCGGTGCCGGTGCGGTCGGATTTATGGGTGCCGTGTTCCAGCACGTGTTGCATCAGGGCGAGATAGGCGCGCATAAAGTCAAACCATTTATCCGCAGATTACGCAGATTTCACAGATTAATATCGCCGTACTTACGCAAGGTTGTGGCAGTTGATTCTGATTTAAATCTGCGCCAATCTGCGTAATCTGCGGATAAGAAGTTTTTTCAGAGATAATGACTGCTACTGTCATTTTTCGAGGACGCAATGCTAGCACAACTGACCTTCTCCCAGACCCTGCCCACCGGCACGCACCTGCTGGTGCTGTTGCCAAAAACCAAAGCTTTGCCCCAGGATATTCCGCACGGCGCATCGCTCGCCGCCGTGCTCAAGCGCCGCGCCATGAAAGCGGACGAACTGGCGAAGATGCCGGTCGCGGCGAACGCGCCGGACGGCACGCTGGTGGCCTGGGCGATGCTGGATGCCGCAAAAGACACCTTCGCGCAGCAGGTACAGGTGCGCAAGGCGCTGCAATTACTGCTGGAGGAACAGCCGAAGGCGCTGGGTATCGCCGTCCTCGGCGACACCGCGCAGCGCGCGGCCGAGCTGGCGGTGTATGGTGCCTGGGTGAACGGCGCGCTGCTGCCGGTGCACAAGAAGAAGGACGAGCGCAAATCCTTGCAGAAGATCAATCTGTACGGTGTGAATAAGTCTGTAGGTCGGGTTTTAACCCGACACGTCGGACTAAAGTCCGACCCACAGCAGGACATTCATGGCAATGCATTCGACGCCCTGCGTGCGCAAGCCGCCGGCAACCTGCTGTGCCGCGAGCTGACCATCCTGCCGCCGAACGAGCTGACCCCGGGCATGTACCGCAGCCGCGTGAAAAAACTCGCGCAGGCCAACGGCTGGAAACGTGAAGAATTCGACATGAAGGCGCTGCGCAAGATGGGCGCGGGCGCGTTCGTCGCGGTGGCGCAGGGCAGCGAACACGAAGACGCGGCCATCGTGCATCTGACATACAAGCATCCCAAAGCGAAGCAGACCATCGCGCTGGTCGGCAAGGGCATCTGTTTCGACACCGGCGGCCATAACCTGAAACCGTCGCGCTACATGCACAACATGCACGAGGACATGAACGGCTCGGCGGTGAGCCTGGGCATCCTGCTCGCGGCGACGCAACAGAAGCTGGCGGTGAACATCGACTGCTGGCTGGCGCTGGCGCAGAACCACATCAGCCCGAAAGCCTACAAACAGAACGACATCGTCAAGGCGCTCAACGGCACGCACATCGAGGTGATGCACACCGACGCCGAAGGCCGCATGGTGCTGGCCGACACGCTCACGCTGGCGTCGCGCGCCAAGCCGGATCTGATGATCGACTTCGCCACCCTCACCGGCAGCATGGCGATGGCGCTGGGCGCGCGCTACAGCGGCGTGTTCGGCACGACCGATGAATTGGCGCAACGCGCGGTGAGTATCGGCAAGCAAACCGGCGAACGCCTGTGCGCCTTCCCGCAGGACGAGGACTACGAACCGGCGCTCGATTCCAAAGTAGCGGACATCAAACAATGCACGCTCGACGGCGAAGCCGACCACATCCTCGCCACGCGCTTCCTCAAACGCTTCGTCGAGCACGACACGCCGTGGCTGCACATCGACCTGTCGGCCAGTCGCTGTGACGGCGGACTGGGCATCGTCGCGCATGACGTGAATGGTTTTGGTGTGGCCTGGGGGCTGGGAATGTTGCAGGGCGCGTCTGCATCCTCTACCCTGATGCCGTAGCCTACCGCTTTGAATCTGGCATATCGTTCGATTCGTTAATGGCCGGCCGTTGCAATCAATTCGGAAACCGAACCGTCAATGACCGCTTACCACAGCGCAAAACTTTTGATCAGGGAGGATGCGGACGCCACGGCGCAGGCTGTCCGGGTGAGTTGCAGCGGTGCGTGGACGGTGCGCGGAATCGCCGCCCTTGAACCGTTGTTGAGGGGGATGGCATGGCCTGACGCAGCGGAGATCGAGATCGACGGCTCGGCCATTTCCGCGCTGGATACTGCGGGTGCCTGGTTGCTGCATCGCACAGCGGGAGAGATTGAACGGCAGGGACGCCGGGCGCGGGTGTGCGGCCTGCGCCCGGCGTTCGATACCTTGCTGCAACTGGTTGCGGCGGGTTCTGTCGCGCCGCTCGCTGCGGCGCCCGCGCCGATGGGAATGCTGGAGAACGTCGGTCGCCAAACGTGGCGCGCGCGGGAGCAATTTTCCGCCCTGCTGGCGTTCGTCGGGGAGTGCTCGTTTTCCCTGCTGCAATTATTTCCCCAGCCGCTGCGCATCCGCTGGCGGGCGCTGTTTCATAATCTGCAGAGCGCCGGTTTCGAGGCGCTGCCGATTGTCGGCCTCCTGTCGTTCCTGCTCGGCGTGGTGATCGCCTACCAGGGGGCGGACCAGTTGCGGCGCTTTGGGGCCAATGTCTATATCGCCGATCTGGTGGGGCTGGCGATGTTGCGCGAACTGGCGCCGCTGCTGACCGCGATCATCGTCGCGGGCCGCTCCGGTTCGGCCTATGCCGCGCAAATCGGCACCATGAAAGTGACCGAGGAAATCGACGCCCTGCGCACCATCGGCATCGCCCCGCAGGAACTGCTGGTGCTGCCCAAGGTGCTGGCGCTGGTCATCGCCCTGCCGCTACTGACCGTGTTTGCGGATGTGACCGGCCTGCTCGGCGGGATGATCATGGCGCGCTCGAAACTGGATGTGGGGTTTGATGTGTTCATCAACCGTCTCGGCGATGCGGTCAGCGTGTCCTCGTTTCTGGCCGGTCTGGTCAAAGCCCCGGTGTTCGCCATGATCATCGCGCTGGTCGGCTGTTTTCAAGGCTTTCGCGTCGGCGGCAGCGCCGACAGCGTCGGGCGGCAGACGACGCTGAGCGTGGTGCAATCGATCTTTCTGGTGATCGTGGCAGACGCGCTGTTTTCAGTGGTCTTCAACTGGCTTGATATATGACGGCAGCCACGCAATCCGCGCAATCCCCGGCCCATGTCATCGAGGTGCGCAACCTGCGCACCTGTTATGGCAGCACCGTGGTGCACGAGAATGTCAGCCTGGCGGTGCGGCCGGGCGAGATTTTTGCGCTGGTCGGCAGCAGCGGCTGCGGCAAATCGACCCTGCTGCGCGCGATCATCATGCTGCTGCAGCCGGAAGCCGGTTCGATCCGGGTGTTTGGCCGCGAGGTGATCGGTTTGGGCGAGCGCAAGGCGCTGGAGCTGCGCCGCCGCTGGGGGGTGATGTTCGAGCGCGGGGCGCTGTTCAGTTCGTTGACGGTGGCGGAAAATGTCGGCATGGTATTGCGCGAGCACACCCGCTTCGGTGACCGTTTGATCGAGGAGCTGGTGGCGGTAAAGATCGCGCTGGCCGGACTTCCGGCGGAGACAGGAGCGAAATATCCTGGCGAATTGAGCGGCGGCATGCGCAAGCGCGCCGCCCTGGCGCGCGCCATCGCGCTCGATCCCGAGCTGCTGTTCCTCGACGAACCGACGGCGGGACTGGACCCGCTCAGCGCCAACGGCATCGACACGCTGGTGCACAATTTGCGCGACGCGCTCGGATTGACCATCATGATGGTGACGCATGATCTGGATTTGCTGTGGCGCGTGGCAGACCGGGTTGCCGTATTGGATCGCGGCAATATCCTGGGGGTCGGCACGATGGACGAGCTTTCACAATCCGAACATCCGCTGATCCGCGAATACTTTTACGGCCCGCGTGGGCGCGCCGCACGGGAGCAGGCATGGAAGAAAAAGTGAATTTCACGCTGGTCGGGCTGTTCGTGCTGGTGCTGGGGGCGGCGCTGGTCGGCGGCGTGCTGTGGCTGGGCAGCGGCAAATCCCTGCGCGCCTCGTATGACCTCTATCAGGTTTACACCGACGATTCGGTGGCGGGGCTGAATATCAACGCCCCGGTCAGCTATCGCGGGGTCGAAGTCGGCCATGTGCGCAGAATCGCGCTGGCCCCGGACAACGTCGAGCAGGTGCAACTGACGCTTGCCATCGAGCACGGCACGCCGGTCAAAACCGACACCCTCGCCGTTCTGCAAACCCAGGGACTGACCGGCCTCGCCTTTGTCGATCTGGCCGGAGGAAGCCGCGACGCACCCGCCCTGCGGGCGCAGGCCGGCCAAGCCTACCCGGTGATCCAGAGCGGCCCCTCGCTGATGAAACGGCTGGACCTGGCCGTCACCTCGCTGCTCGCCAATCTCAACCGCAGCAGCGAAAATTTCAACGCCCTGATGGACGAGGACAACCGCAAAGCCGTAAAAAGAACACTGGCAAATATCGCAGTCCTGTCGCGCACCCTGGCGGCGCGCTCCGCCACCCTTGATGCCAGCCTTGACAATGCGGCGATTACCCTGGAAAACACCGCGCGCCTGAGCGCGGAATTGCCGCAGCTCGCACAGCGTATCCAACGCAGCGCCGATGCGTTTGATCAGATGACCAACCAACTTGCCCGTGCGGCGGAAGGTGCCCACGGCACGCTTGAGGATACCCGCCAATTTACCGGCACCACCTTGCCGGAGGTGCAGCAACTGGTGGCTGAGATGCGCGAGCTGACCGGCTCGCTGCGCCGCCTCGGCGGCGAACTGGAACACAACCCCGGCGCGCTGCTATACGGCAAACCCGCGCCGCCGCGCGGCCCCGGCGAATAAGCGGCGACAGCAGAATGGGCAAACCTTTTTCAGGAGCAGACACGAGATGAACAGACAAAATTTTCGCCGGCGCTTGCGCCTGCTTATGGCATCCACAGTGGTGCTTATTTTGGCGGCATGCGGCGGTTTGCCCGCGCCCAAAGTGCCTGCCCAGAATACCTACATGCTGGATGCCGAGCCGCTTTCCGCCGCGCCCCAAACCCGGCACGACTTGGTGCTGCAGATTGGCATGCCGCGCGCGCGGCCAGGGTTCGACACGCCGCAAATGGCCTATCTGCAACAGCCGCACAAGCTGAATTATTTTGTCACCAGCCGCTGGGCGGATACGCCGGCACGGATGCTCGCCCCGCTCGTCGCCCAGGCCATCGCGCGAACGCAAAGCTTCCGCAGCGTGGTGCAGACCCCGGCAGCAATTCCCGCCGACCTCCGGCTCGATACCGAAGTGGTCCGGCTGCACCAGGATTTCACCCGCAAACCCAGCCGCGTGCGGCTCACCCTGCGGGCGCAACTGATCGACGTGCGCGGCAAACGGGTGCTGGCCGAACGGCAATTTGACGAAACCGAAAACGCCGCCAGCGAAGATGCCTACGGCGGGGTCGCCGCCGCCAACCGCATGCTGCCCCGATTGCTGGGGCAGCTGGCTGAATTTTGTATCGCAGCGCCAAGCCTCGATGCGCCAGGCGTGCCCACCCGCCCTTGATTCGGCAACCCCGATTGCCTGTTAATTCCTTTGCGACGACGATGCTCCGGTCAAGAGTGACCGGTTCTGACAAGTTACAATCGCCGCCGGAATTGATCCTGTCCCATTCCCTATCCGAGGAGCAACTCACATGAAACGCCGCGAATTTATTCAGCTTGCTGCATCCGCTTCCCTGCTTGCCGCCGCCCCCCGCGCCTTCGCGTTCGGCACGCAGCCGGATGCGGGCTGGCGCACTTTTGATCTGACCTACACGGTCGATCTGGCGGCGCACGATGCGGCGGGGCGCATCTGGCTGCCTTTGCCGGGCAATGCGGGCGACTACCAGAAAGTGATCTCTACCCGCTGGCAGACGGGGAAGGCCGAAGCCGCGCTGTATTGGGACGAGGTCTATCAGGCGCCCATTTTCACCGCGCAGACGGAGGGTGCGGAGCAGCGCATTGCGGTCACCACGCGGGTGGCGACACGCGACCGCAACCGGGCTGCAGCCGGTCGTACACTCAAGGATGCGGACGAAGCCGCTTTCTATCTGCAACCGACCAAACACATGCCGGTGGACGGCATCGTGGCCGCAACCAGCAAACAGATCGTCGCCGGCGCGTCGTCTCCCGACGCCAAGGCTCGCGCCATTTATGAATGGGTGGTGGACAACACGTTCCGCGAGCCGACCACCCGTGGCTGCGGCCTGGGCAACATCAAATCCATGCTGGAAACCGGCAACCTGGGCGGCAAATGCGCGGACATCAATTCGTTGTTCGTCGGGCTGGCGCGGGCGGCGGGTATTCCCGCGCGCGAGATGTACGGGGTGCGGGTGGCGGAATCCGCGCAGTTCAAAAGTCTGGGCAAGGCGGGCGATATCTCCAAGGCGCAGCATTGCCGCGCGGAATATTTCTCGCCGCGCCACGGCTGGGTGGCGGTCGATCCGGCCGACGTGCGCAAGGCAGTGCTGGAAGCGAAACTGCCGCTCACCGACACGAAGATCGTCGCGCTGCGCGAGCGGCTGTTCGGTTACTGGGAAATGAACTGGGTCGCCTTTAACAGCGCCCGCGATTTCGAACTCAGCCCCCCCGCCAGCCAGCCGTTGCCCTATCTGATGTATCCCTACGCCGAGATTGGCGGGGAACGGCTGGACGGGCGCGATCCGCAAGATTTCAGGTTCAGCTTGCTTAGTGTGGAAATTTGACCCAATCGGCTTTTTGCTGCGGCAACTGCACCAGAGAAGAACAACTGGTGTTTTGCCGCCGATAAGCACATAGTGAACCAGCAGGAAATTTCCGTGCAACCCATGCAGGAGGAGGCGAGATGATGCAGCAAAATTCAGGTTTTATACGTTGGACCAGTCGTGTGATGATGGTGCTCATGCTGAGCATGGGCATGCCGCTGACGGCTTCTGCCGGGATGGTGGAAACCGGTCAGGCGGTGAATCACGCTCTGGCAGAGCAGGGGCGCGCCCGCATTCTGGCGCTGGTCGATCGCGACGATGTGCGTGCACAGATGGTGGCGCGCGGCGTGACTGCCGAACAGGCCAAGGCCCGTGTCAACGCGCTGACCGACGATGAGGTTCTCCAGGTTTCAGAAAAAATGGATCAGTTGCCGGCAGGCGCAGGGGTTCTTGGTATTTTGTTTGCGGTGTTCATCGTGTTGCTGGTGACCGATATTCTGGGGTTCACCAAAATTTTCCCGTTCACCCGCCCTGTCCAGTAACCGATCATGTTTGGCCTCGCCGCCCGCCTGTCGGCGGGCGCTGTTCTTTTACTGATCGGCGGTTGCGGCGGCACACTGCAAACCCGCGCCGTGCTGGATGCACCGCCGCCGCAATTGGCGCCCCGGACCGAACTCGGCGATACCCGTTTTTTCCCCCAGGAAGATTATCAATGCGGCCCGGCGGCGCTGGCGATGGCGCTGGGTTCGGCCGGCGTGGCAAGTGATCCTGAGGTATTGAAGCCCGAAGTGTATCTGCCGCAACGCCAGGGCAGCCTGCAGGTGGAAATGCTGGCGGCGGCGCGGCGCCACGGCGTCGTCGCCTACCAACTGGCCCCGGAGCTGGCCGATCTGCTGGCCGAAGTGGCCGACGGCACGCCGGTGATCGTGTTGCAGAATCTGGGATTGAGCTGGTATCAGGTCTGGCACTACGCGGTGGTGATCGGCTACGACCTGGAGCGCCGGGAGGTTATCCTGCGCTCCGGGCGCGAGCAGCGCCAAGTGCTGCCGATGACGACCTTTGAGCGCACTTGGGCGCGCAGCGGCTATTGGGCAATGTTGGCCGTGCCGCCCGGCAAGCTGCCGCGCACCGCCGATGAACTGCGCTTCGTGGCTGCCGTGAATGCGCTGGAAAAAAGCGGACGCCCCGAACAGGCGCGCAGTGCTTATCTCGCCGCCGTCCAGCGCTGGCCGCATAGCCTGGCGGCCCGGCTTGGCGCGGGCAATACGGCCTATCGGATGAAGGACTTGACGAATGCGGAGGCGGATTTCAGAGGCGCGGTGGAAGCACATCCGGATTCCGTGGCGGCACTGAATAATCTGGCGCAAACCTTGTCCGATCTCGGGCGCAATCAGGAGGCGCTGGGCTACGCGCAGCGCGCAGTCGATCTGGGCGGGCCACTGAAGGAAATCGCGCGGGCCACGCTGGAGCAGATCAGTCAGAAGTTGAAAAAGTGAATTACACCGCCCACGCGATCACGAGATAACGCGCGCCCTTGCCGAGCGCCATGAACAGTGCCGCCTGCCACGGATTCAGGCGCAGCCAGCCGGCGGCGAGGCACAACGCATCGCCGACCAGCGGCGCCCAGGCGAACAGCAAGGCTGGCGTTCCGTAGCGCCGCAGTTTTTCCACCTGCCTGAGCTGCTGCGTCCTGTCTCGCGCAGCTTCATCCGCAACCCTGTCTGTCCGCGTCAGCGGGTCAGACGCAGTTCCTCCCGCACCACCGCGTTGAAACTGCGGCAACAGCCAGCCCATAGCGAAACTCACCATGCCGCCCAGCGTATTGCCGAGGGTGGCGACGGCCAGTGCCGGCCAGAATGATTCCGGATGGGATTTCAATACGAGGAACAGCACCGCTTCCGAGCCGCCGGGCAACAGGGTGGCGGCGAGGAAGCTGCCGGTGAACAGGGAAAGCAGGCTGGCGGTTTCGGTCACATTGAGTCGTCATTCGGCGCAGGCGGGAATCTGTAGGTCGGGCTTCAGCCCGCCATGCCTGCCCGGGAATGACTGGGTTATTACAACTTGATCGCCGAGAAAATCTTCTTGGCAAGATTGCCGCTCGCCTTGAGCGGGTCGGCGCGAATGGCCTTTTCCTGCTCGGCCATCATCAGGAAAAGCCCGTCGAGTGCTTTGTTCGTGATGAAGTCGTTGAGTTTTGCATCTTGCTCCTTGACCAGACCGAATTGCGCGCCCTTGCCGGCAAACTGGTCGTAGGTTTTGGCCAGCTTCACTTTCTTCATCGATGCGCCGACGATGGGTTTGAATTTGCCTGCCAAAGCCGTTTCGGTATTTTTGCGGAAATAGCGTGTGGCCGCATCATCGCTGCCGGTGAAAATCGCCTTCGCATCTTCCACCGTCATTTTTTTCACCGCGCCAAGCAGCAGTGTTTTGGCTTCCGGCACGGCGGCTTCGGCCGCGCGATTCATCGAGGTTTGCAAGTCGTCGGCATAACTGCCCATGCCGAATTTGCGCATCATGGCGGCGGCTTTTTGCAGATTTTTCGGCAGCGGAATGCGCACTTTGTTGTTGCCGAGGAAGCCGTCTTTTTTGGCCAGACCTGCCACCGCCGTTTCGGCTCCCTGGGCCAGCGCCTGTTTCAGGCTGCCCACTTGGTCCGCATTGCTGAATTTGGCCAGCGCGGAAGCGTTTGTTGCGGCAGGTGCCGCCGCCGCAGTGCTTGGCGCAGGCTGCGCGAGCGTGCCGAGTTTGTCCTGCAAACCGCCCAGATCGAAGGCCTGCACCGGGCTGCCGATGAGCATGAGCGAAACCAAAGCCAAGCGTGCCGGTGTCATTTTCAATTCCTTATTTTTTGCGCGGCGGCAGCAGGTCGGTGATCGTGCCTTCCGCCATCTCGGCGGCGAAGCACAGCGTCTCCGACAGGGTCGGGTGCGGGTGGATGGTGAGGCCGAGGTCTTCCATGTCCGCGCCCATCTCCAGCGCCAGCACCGCTTCCGCGATCAGCTCGCCCGCGTTGACGCCGACGATGCCCATGCCGAGGATGCGGCGGCTCTTCGGGTCGAGCAGCACTTTGGTGGAACCCTGTTCGGCATCCATGGCCAGCGCGCGGCCGGAAGCGGCCCACGGAAAACTGCCCTTCTCGTATTCGATCCCTTTGGCTTTTGCTTCGGTTTCGGTGAGTCCCATCCACGCCACTTCGGGATCGGTGTAGGCGACCGACGGAATCGTCAGCGGCTCGAAGAACGACTTGTGTCCGGCGATGTTCTCCGCCGCGACCTTGCCTTCGTGCACCGCCTTGTGCGCCAGCATCGGGTTGCCGACGATGTCGCCGATGGCGTAGATGTGCGGCACGTTGGTGCGCATCTGCTTGTCCACCGGAATGAAACCGCGCTCATTGACGATGAGTCCGGCCGCTTCGGCATTGATCAAACGCCCGTTCGGGCTGCGCCCCACGGCCATCAGCACACGGTCATACACCTGCGCTTCCGCCGGCGCCTGTTCGCCTTCGAAGGTAACTTTCAAGCCGTTCTTCAGCGCCTCGATTTTGGTCACTTTGGTCTTCAGCATGATCGCCTCGTAACGCTTGGCGATGCGGTTATGCAGCGGCTTGACCAGGTCCTTGTCGGCGCCGGGCATCAGTTGATCCATCAGTTCGACCACGGAAATTTTTGTCCCCAGCGCGTCATACACCGTCGCCATTTCCAGACCGATGATGCCGCCGCCGATCACCAGCATGCGCTTCGGCACCTCCTTCAAAGCGAGTGCGCCGGTGGAATCGATGATGCGTTCATCGTCATAAGGGAAGCCGGGGATGCGCGCCACGCTGGAACCGGCGGCGACGATGGCATGGTCAAAGGTGACGATTTTTTCGCCCTCGGCGGTCTGCACCGAGAGGCTGTTGGGCGAAGTGAATTTCGCCGTGCCGCGCACCACCTGCACCTTGCGCTGTTTGGCCAAACCGGCGAGGCCGCCGGTGAGCTTGCCGATGACGCTTTCCTTCCAACTGCGGATGGCGTCGATGTCGATCTTGGGTTTGGTGAAGGTCACGCCGTGATGGCCGACTTCTTCCGCTTCGCTGATGACTTTTGCCAGATGCAGCAATGCCTTGGACGGGATGCAGCCCACATTGAGACACACGCCGCCGAGTGCGGCATATTTCTCGATCAGCACCACCTGCTTGCCGAGGTCGGCGGCGCGGAAGGCGGCGGTGTAGCCGCCGGGGCCGGCGCCGAGCACCACCACTTCGGCGTGAATATCACCCTTGGCGACGTTGGTCGCCGCTGTTGGCGCGGCCTGCGGGGCAGCGGGCGCAGCTTGCGGCGCGGGTTGGCTCGCAACGGGAGCCGGCGCGGTCGCGCTGCTTTCCAGCAACAAAATCACCGAGCCTTCGCTCACCTTGTCGCCGACCTTGACCTTCATCTCCTTCACCACACCGGCGGCAGGCGAGGGCACATCCATCGTCGCCTTGTCGGTTTCCAGCGTGATCAGCGCCTGCTCTTTTTCAACCGTGTCGCCCGCCTTGGCCGCGATCTCGATGACCGCCACGCCCTTGAATCCGCCGATGTCCGGTACTTTGATTTCGATAGTGCTCATGATTTTTTACTCCACTGTGGGTCGGACTTCAGTCCGACGGTTTTCTACGATTGATTGTCGGGTTAAAACCCGACCTACATGCGAATCTGCCCGCTGCCCAACACGATGTATTTCTGCGACGTCAATCCTTCCAGTCCCACCGGCCCGCGCGCATGGATCTTGTCGGTGGAGATGCCGATCTCCGCGCCGAGGCCGTATTCGAAGCCGTCGGCGAAACGCGTGGAGGCATTCACCATCACGCTGGAAGAATCCACCTCGCGCAGGAATCGCATCGCTTTGGAATAATTTTCCGTGACGATGCTGTCGGTGTGCTGCGAGCCGTAGGTGTTGATGTGCACGATGGCGGCATCGAGGTCGGCGACCACGCGCACGGCAAGGATGGGCGCCAGATATTCGGTGCGCCAGTCTTCCTCGGTCGCCGCTTTCATCTGCGCGACGACGGCGCGTGCAGCCTCGTCCCCGCGCAGTTCGACGCCCTTCTTCAAATAGATGGCGCACAGTTCCGGCAATACTCCGGCGGCGACTGCGGCGTTCACCAGCAAAGTTTCCATCGCGTTGCACACGCCATAGCGGTGGGTCTTGGCGTTGTCGGCGATGCGGACGGCTTTTTTAAGGTCGGCTTCGTCGTCGATATACACATGACAGATACCTTCGA
>Ga0210035_1001772_pt1 | contig 12405 bp, 15 predicted proteins | sample CryGeymeta201507_FD_183975 | JGI IMG/M metagenome (GOLD analysis project Ga0210035, IMG submission 183975) | Groundwater microbial communities from Crystal Geyser aquifers in Utah, USA - Crystal Geyser metaG 2015-07 (SPAdes) (version 2) | ecosystem: Environmental > Aquatic > Deep subsurface >...
ATGTGGTGTTAGCGGCTGTGTAATAGAGCGCAAATCTGGCGGAGATTTATTCTGGCGAGCACGTAAAAGCAAAGGGGCCTGTCGGCCCCTTTGCTTTGTCCGAAGAACGACTCAACTCAAAACGACAGACCTTCGTCGTCGTCAGCGCGGTCAACATCAACCTCAGTGATCCGGGTGGATTTCCAATAGGCGTAAAGCTCGCCCTGATAGCGGCTGTGAATCAAATGCAGCAAATCCTCCAGCAACTCAGCCACGGCCACCGCCTGCTCAGTGCTCCAGTCATCCCCAATGAACATGGGCAGACCCGATTGCCGCCCCGATGGCAAGTGCATATCTTTCATGATGCGTTCTATGGCGTGCTTCATGACTTCACCTTCTTGCGTTTGGTCGCCAACAGCTTGGCCTGTTCCTGTGCCTCTTTGAAACGGTACGACTGCCCCTCAATGGCAATCACCTCAGAGTGATGCACCAGGCGGTCGATCAACGACACCACACAAGCGGCGTTCGGAAACACCGTATGCCAATCGGCAAACGCCATATTTGTCGTCACGATCATGCTCTTGCATTCATAGCGCCGGTTGACCAGTTCAAAAAGCAAATCAGCTTGCCGGTTCGAATACGACAAATAGCCAATCTCATCAATCACCAGCAAATCCGGATTGACGTAATGACGCAGCCGCCGACGCAGTGCCGCATCACCATCCATGGCAGCCAACTCCCCGAGCATCTCCCCGGCGGTGGTGAAACGAACCGTGTAGCCCTGAACCAGCGCCTGATGCGCCATATTCTTGGCCAGCATCGACTTGCCCACCCCGTTATTGCCGCGCAGCACCACGTTGGCGCCTTGCTTGATAAAGTCCAGCGTCATCAAAGCCTCAATGGCGCCGCGGTCACACTGCTTGGGCCAAGACCAATCGAAGTCAGCAATGGCCTTAAAGCGCCCGATATGGGCGCCACTCAGACGCCGCTCAAGACTGCGCTGCGTGCGCGCTTGCTCCTCCCAATCAATCAATTGGGGCAACCAGTGGGCATCGACCAGTTCTGACCAATGCGCCAACACACCGTGCAAGTGCAAATCTGAGGCACGCTGGCGCAAGCTATCATTTTTTGGACTCATCACGTTCACTCCTTTTTTACTTTGGGTTGCGATTGGGTGGATGGGGTTGTCTGGGTTTTTTTTGCCGGTGGCGCTGTGATGGTGGTCAATGGTGTTGCCACTTCATCGTCTGCAACACTGTCTTGAGCGGCTGCAGGCGTGCTGCTCAACTGGTCATAGCTGGCCAAGGGCTGGGCGTGAATGACCGTGTCACGCAACCTGGCCTTCTCGCTCAACTGCACCGCCACTGGAGCGGGCGCTTGGCGCGCCTCGCGCTGGGCCTCCAAGGCCAGACGAACCGCATTGGGGTGGGGCACCTTGCACGCCAAGGCGCTCAGCACCGCCGTCTGCACCTCGCTGGCACCATAGCGATCCACCAGACGCAACAGGGCTGAGGTGATCGCGCCCAGGTTTTCTCCCTTGGTTGCGGCTTGGGCGAGCAACTCCACACTGGCGGGCACGGCCTGACTGAGCCGCCCCATGCCGCGCTGGGCGTGGGCCTGAGCCTTGCGTTCAACCAAATCTGTGATGTGCGACTCAATCTCGATTTGTTGGCCCTTGTCATAGCTGCGCGCATGACTGGCCAGCACCACCTGGCCATCCAGGATACGCACCGTCATGGTGTCAGCCAGCACCGTGAGCGCTTTGCGCACCTGGGTGTGCGGTACCGAGTAGTCATTGAGGTCAAAGCGCACATAGGGGGTCTTGCCCACTGTGACCACCAGCCGTTCTTCAACCGGATAGGGGTTCGCTGGCAAGGCCAACAGGCGTGGCACCTCCTGGACAAAGGCTTGGCCCACCGTCAGAGTCTTGTCTTGCGGGCAAGGCCGCTCATCGGCGGGGCCATTGACCCACGCATCAGCCTGGGCATTGAGGTCATCAAGGTCGGTGAACGTGCGCGCGGCAAAGAAGTTGTCACGGATGTACCGAATGGCGCGTTCGACCCGGCCTTTCTCGTTACCCCGGGCCACCGCCACCGGGCGGGGTTCGAAGTGATAGTGCGCGGCAAAGGCCAGCAGTGCGGGGGAGAAGCGAATGGCATCGCCCTGGCGCTCAAGGACTGCACTTTTAAGATTGTCATACAGCAGCACTCTGGGCAGGCCGCCCCAGGCTTGAAACGCCCCAACATGGCCACGCAAAAAGCTCTCCATGCGGGCGTCCAGCGAGAAGCGCAAGAAGATGTGCCGTGACCAGGAGAGCACGGCAACAAACGCCATCAGGGGACGCTTGGCTTTGCCGATTTGCAAGAAGCCAAAGTGGCCCCAGTCAATTTGGCCTTGTTCACCGATGAGGGTGACCAATCGCAGGTAAGCCTCAGGAATCGATCGAGGGCGATGGTAGGAGATCAGGTGTCGAAAGTGGTCAGACCCGCCTTGGTAGCCGCGCTGTTTGACCATGGCGTACAGGCGGCTGGCCCGCAGGTCAGGGAACTTCTTGAGGGTCTCAAGAATGAACGGTAGGTAGGGGTCGATGTTGGAGGGGCGCATCGCCCCAATGCGCGCCAGTCCTGCTTGGCGCAAGGCTCTCTCCACGGTGCCGTGATGCACCTTCAATTGCCGGGCAATGGTGCCGACTCTCCACTGCTCGACATGGTAGTAACGCAGGATTTGGGCTTTGAGTTCAGGGGTCACGGGCATGATGCGGCTCTTTCTGGTCGGGTAGGCGAGGCAGGCGACGTATCCGGTGGCGTAAAAAATCAATACGCACCAACTCAGCGCAGTTGCAGTGGCAGAAATGGCAGCGCCAGAGCTCAGCTGGTGTGCTTTGAGAGCACGTCTTCGGATCCGCTGGCAGTAGAGCAGGCAGACCCAAGGGTGGGGAACCCTGATGCGTCACTTTCGCGCGTTTTGCGCGGTAACGGCGCTGCCTTTGGGCATGGGCATGGCGCCCACGTCGGCTGGCTTGGTAGCGTTGTCCAGCCGCTCGCACGCAGCAGGTGCGTTGCTTGGGTGCGCAGTCTTTGCAGTAGCGGTTGCCGTGATCGCAGTAGCTGCACAGCAGCACTGGGGCGCGACAACGGGCGCACAGGTAGCGTCGGGCGGGAGGTTCCATCGGCGAAATAAGCGCCGCCGGGGGTTGGGCTCGACAGAGCCCGGTGTTTCGTGAAATACTGACACCGGCAACGTCGCCCTCCCGGGCTCTCGGGGCACGACATCGGTTGGAACTTTCGACGTTATTGGCCGGTGTCGTGCCTGCTCAAGCCTTTTACGGCAAGACCAGTTTCTACCGCACCTTTTGCGCAATGGCTATTCCAACGCCAGACCAGCGCATTGCCCAACCAACTCACGACACCCAAATTTCCGGCGACCGCGCGCCAGGGGGTGTTTGCACTCGCCCTTCGGGCTCCTTCCAACACCCCCTGGCGCGCAAATCAGAAAATACCGCCGACAAGCTTTGCCGCCAGATTTACGCGCTTTTCGATAGCCGTTCACACCAGTCATCCGTGTATCAATTTGATGCCGATGGGCGCACCTATACGTTGCGAGTCGGCGAGCAGAATGCCGCGATAGCCACACTCTTCAAAAATCACGACGTTAGTGGCGCGACGTTCATTACGGCCCATAACCCAGCCAGTTTGCAACTGGGTTCTGTACACAATGAACTCGCTGACAGAGCGCTGAGGCAGGATTTAAGGGGGCTGGCGAAAGTTGTTTTTCCTGGCGAAGGGGGAGACCCTGGCGGACTATGGCCACCAGAGCAAAGTCTGTTGGCTGCAGGTATCGATCGAAGCGAAGCCGAGATGTTGGCTAGGCGATATGGGCAATATGCAGTCCTTTGGGTTGATGCTGAAGGACATGTCAGCCTGGTCGAGCTGACAGATTTGGACAAAGCGAGTCGCTATCCTTTGAAAGTGCCGCCATTCGGCTGGGTGGAGCTCGGTGTCAATTGGGGTTACGAATGGGCCACTTTGCGTTTGACGCCTTCCCAATGGCTACACATCCTTCAAGGGGGTGATTTCGGTAAGACAAGCCGATCGCGCTATGACGGAAAAGCATTTACGCTATCTTGGGGATTTTCAGGCGGCACGCATCTGGAAGTCAGCTATGGTGACGGTGGCTGCGCCTACAACGGCGAACTAGCAGGTGTTTCGCTCACTTTGGTGGCCCGCAAATGACGATCATCACAGGTCGCAAAGATTGATACAGCGAGGGTGGTTCAAATAAGCAACAGAACGGGGATTTTTCGTTGATGGGCGTTGACAAAAACAGCCTGATCGCTTACATTCATACATGTGCCGAGTTACTAGTTGAATTGCAGGGCACGTTAAACATTCTTGCTAAAGCGACCAAGCCCGCTTTGGCTATTTCGAGCCCCTTGTGATTGAAAAATCACCAGCCGTTCGAGACAGATGAAGTGGGCTTTTTCGTTGGTATTTTGATTCTGGTCTGGATTCAGACCGTCGCCGGATTTGATCGACATCTTGCCGGGGCGACTCATAAATACATGGCTAAAGCGGCGGCTCTCCGGCATTCCGGAAGCCATTTTTGGTAATGACACTGGAGAGCTTTCATGACACGCACACAACTGCACACCATGCGTTTACGACGCTGACGACTTAGCTGGTTCAAGAGCTTTTACCGCGACAGCGGAACTGCGCCCAATTCGGGGTGAGGTTTCCTGATGCGGCTGGGAGAACTCACGCCCGAAACCTCTGAAAGGTTTGCAGGCTCAGGTTCCCTCAGGTGCGTCATCGCGGTTTCTCTGGACTTTTACTTAAGGAGAAAGCCATGTCGAACGCCGTGTTTGTTGAATCTTTGTCGTCGGACCCGTTTGTGAAGGAATTGCACCGCAGGGCGGTACGACTCCTGAACGATCCATCACTGGATCGCCAACAGCGGGAATTTCATATCAGGCGTGTGCAAAGCCTGTTGCTGGCCCACCAGGCCAGGCAGTCAGCGAAAGCCCAAAGGCTGGCTGACAAAAAAACACAGCGCGAACTGGTATCGCGCAACAACCGCAACCAGGGGGTTGCAGACCCGAGCCAGGTTTTGGCTCGCCGCCGGGAGTTTGGGCAAGTGGCCGCAGAAGCCACGACGCCCCAGGCCTCGGTCAACGAGGTGGTTGCCGCCAACGACCACCACATGCCCGACCGAGGCACCTACCGCAATCGGCCGGTGTTGACGCTCAAACGGGCGTGAACAACAAGGTGGGGCAACCCATCCTTGAGTCCACGGGGCGCCGGCTTGTTAGCTAGACCGGCACCCGTCCTCTCCAGCCCCCTGATCAACCCAACCTGAAGGAGATGCCATGAAAGTCTTTTACCGTCCTGAGCAAGTAGCCACCTCTCGCCAACCATCCCCCTCGGCGCTTAAGCCCCGCCTGGTGGTAGCGGATTGGCTGGCCGACCCGAAGGTGAATGCAGAAATTTGCACATTTGAGCCCGTCGATGCAGAGATCATCTCGTTTGCGCATGACCCGGACTTTGTTCGCAAAGTGCTGGCCTGTGAGATCGATAACGGTTTTGGCACCCGCGATGCGGCTGTAGCTGCCTCTTTGCCCTACACCACGGGCTCCATGGTGGCAGCGGCCGAATATGCCTTGTTGCATCGCGATGTCGTGTGTTCACCCACAAGCGGATTTCACCACGCGGAGTATGCCCACGGCATGGCTTATTGCACCTTCAACGGTTTGATGGTGGCGGCCATTGCGATGCACAAGGCTGCGCTGGTCAGCCGTGTCGGCATTCTTGACATTGACGCCCACTATGGGAATGGGGTTGACCACATCATCAAGAAGCTGGGAATTGACTGGATCAATCATCAGAGTTTTGGCAAGAATTTCTCTGATGCGGAGGAGGCCGGTGACGGGGAATTTGAATACTGGCTGGAGGACAAGGCCATACCAGCCTTGCGCGACTGCGATCTGATTCTTTACGAGGCAGGGGCTGATCCGCACCTGAACGACCCGCTTGGCGGTCTCTTGACCACAGAACAGATGGCCTGGCGGGATCGGGTCGTGTTCGAGCAACTCGGGCACTTGCCACTGGTGTGGAACCTCGCTGGAGGCTATCAGCTGGCCAAAGGCAGCACAGAGGCGCAAAGACGCGAGCCCGTGCTGGCGCTGCACCGGGAAACCGCCCGTTTGCATACCGAGATTTTTGGGTGAGTCCCTGAAGGTGATGCAGAGCCACCCATCACCCGCCCTTTTCTTCAAACCCTTCTCAACTCTTCAAAAGGAAACCCCACTCATGAAAGCAACCCTCTCGATCACCGGAGACTTTGTACGCGAAGTCGAAATCAGACGCCTTGAGGCGCTGGCAGATACCTACCACCTTGAATTCAGCAGCCGGCTTGCGACGGCCAAAAGTCCGCTTGAGCTGAAACGGAATTTTGACCTGTTGCTCTCGCGCGATGAATTGCTGCAGTTCAAGGACTTGGTCGCCCAGGCACTTGGTGAGTAGCCTAAAAAGAGAAGTCATTTACTTTTAAAGAAACGGACCCTTGTATGCAAACCCTATCCTGGACATCCATTGCGTTTTACTGTGCCTTCAGCATCTTTGTGTTTTACCAGCAGTTGCATGGCAAAAACTTTCGTGGCGCGAGTCAATCCTTTGGGCTGGCGCTCAATCTATCTGCCTTTGCCGGCATGATGACTGGCCTGGCGTATCTGTTGTATTACGGCTGGGCCGTGGTCTGGTGGGCGCCGGTCGTGATCCTGGTGATTGGTATGGCTGCCACGGTCGTCGGTCTTGTGCTGGAGAAGCTTGTTGGCGCTGCAGCCCTGAGTGCGAGCGGATTTATTGGTTGGCCAGTATGCGCTTACTATATGTTCAGCCACATACCGGCTGCCTGACCGCACCAAGGTTAATTAGGGACCCCTATGAACCATTTGGCCTTGCTTGGCGACTCCATTTTTGACAACGCAGCCTATGTGCCAGGGGCACTGGCAGTGATTGATCAAGTAAACGCGAAATTGCCGCCAGGCTGGCAGGCAAGCTTGTTGGCGATCGACGGCAGCCTTGCATGTGACGTCGTTAAGCAGATCAGCCGCCTACCTGGGTCTGCCACCCATCTGGTCTTGAGTGTCGGCGGCAACGATGCATTGGGAGCCCTGGCGCTACTGTATTCACCAACGCCACTGCCGATGATGAATGCGTTGACGATGCTGGCTGAGGTTCAGCTTAAATTTGAGGCGGAGTACAGCAAAGTCATCGCTGCTCTGATGGCAACTGGCAAGCCGCTATTGATTTGTACCATTTACGACAAGGTCCCTGGTTTAACCCAGGAGTTGCGCTCGGCGTTGAGTTTCTTCAACGATGTCATCATCCAGTCCGGCGTGGCAAAGGGTATCCCGGTGCTGGATCTGCGAGCAGTTTGCACTGACGATGCTGACTATTCAATCTTGTCGCCGATTGAACCGTCAACGGCTGGTGGCGACAAAATTGCTGAGCAAATTGTCCGTTTGGTGCAGGGGCACTCATTTGAGACTGGGGTGTGTTCGATCTATCGTTGAGAGCTTGCGGTCGATCAAACTGCCGGACAAAAGCACCCATTTTTTATTGGCATGGATTCATCCAATATTCATTCAGTGAAAACCACACAGGACCTTCAGCATGAAGCAGCGCTACTTTCTAATCGAACCAAAATATTCTGATCCCGACACGTTCTGTCGCTTCACCGTTGGAAATGACAGGGTCCATGCATCGATTCAGATTTATGCTGATTTGTGGATGCTTGGCGAAGTTGCAATTGCGCTGACATTACCCATGTTGAAAGAGGAATGGCCTGTCGTTGCTGAATACATTGATGGCGACGGTGAGCTGTTTTTCTTTTACCTGACAGTGAAGCCGCATGAGGGTGGGGTAAAACGCCTACGGTTTCGCGTATTTCAGGAATGGCAGGATGACGGGGCACCCTATCGGGCCGACATCTGTTTTGATCTTTCCCCGGAGGATGCTGCAGAGTTGGCCAAAGATCTAAAGGCGTGGTGCGCAAAGCCGGAATACACATTCATTTGGAATGGGGCTTGAGCTAGCCATGAGTACCGTTGTTTCAATTCCTTTCGTGCCGATTCTCACCGTGATGGTGGATTATGGGAATGCGCCGTTTCTGTGGCTGGCTGATAGTCCCGAATCTGGCGGTGTTGGCTGTAATCTTTGTGATGGCACTGCCTGGGACGACTCTTTTCCGTTATCGGAAGGTTTGTGGCAAAAGTTCGCGGATTGGGCTATCGAGTTCGACCGGACATCGTTCTATTCTGGCGACTTCAACGCGGACAGTTGGGACTGGCTCGCCTTTCATGCGCGTGGGCTGCAACTGGCGCGTTGGCTGAAAGAGGAGGTTGGTGAAACGTACCGCGTTGTTTACGACAAACCGTGCGAAGACCCTAACTATCAGATAAACGAGCGAACAGAAATCCTCGCAAATGGCGAGTTGGTTCCCTTGCCATCATTGTCCAGTGCTATCTCTGCGCCGATTCGATTCTGCCGGCATATCGTCTCTGGCGGCCAGACCGGAGCAGATCGTGGCGCGCTTGATTTCGCCATTGAGCACGGTTTTACGCATGGCGGATGGGCGCCTCAGGGACGTGAAGCCGAGGACGGCAAGATTCCGCTGAAATATCAACTGGTCGAGTTGGATCATGGCGGCTACCGGCAACGTACCCGTCGCAATGTTTTGAACAGTGATGCCACGTTGATCAGCAATTGCGGTGATCTCGATGGTGGGACACTTGCCACCCAGGTGTTCGCTCAACGCCTAAAAAAGCCTTGCCTCGTCGTCCAACTCGACCATGGTGTTACGGCGAATGTGGTTGCACAAGCACTGGAGTGGGTTCGCCAGTATGAGATCAAGACACTGAATGTCGCTGGCCCGCGTGAAAGCAAACGACCGGGAATCTACCGCCTGACTCGCGAATTGCTGGACCAGGTCGATGCAGCAAACCAGAGTTAAATACACCAGCCTTACGGCAGTCGATACCCAGGCGCCAACACCGCATTCTGCACACCATAAAGCACCAAATGATCTCTAAGCCAGAGCCGGTAGCGGGTGGGCTCCAAACTGTGATCGGGGCTGCAATCCACATTCCATTGCTGCAATACGTAACCGGCGATGGCTGCGCGCACGTTCAACACCAAACTGCCTTTCTTCATGCCAAAGTCCCTGGCCACGATCTCGGGGCGTGCTTGCGCAGGATGTGGCACCAACTCCAGTGTCACGATGCGCGACCATTGAATGTCCTGATCGGATTTTTCCTGGGTGGCAATGTCGGCAGATTCAAGGAGCAAGGGCCTTTCCATCCGAGTGATCACCAGATCCCTGAATTCCTGCGACTTGCGGTCGTACACCCGAGCATGCCAGCGGTGGCCGTTGTCCACCAGCGCAAACGGAACCACCTCACGCTTTGAGACCCCAGTGTTCAGCGAATGGTAAGTCAGGTGGACGGCGCGTTGTTGATGAATGGCACGGGTGATGACGGCCAGCACGGAAAGCTGCGGCTGATTGAGGCGCAGCGGAAACTCGCACAGCAAAAAACCGGCAGATGCTTTGCCAATGCCCTCGCCAAAGCCGCGCGAGAGCGCTGACAGGACCCGATCCGGTTCGTGCTCAAAAACGGGTTCAAAGTCAGCCGTTGGCACATACACCTTGCGACTGCCGTCAAAGTCGATGTTTTGAGGCGCCAGCTCACGGTAGGCCGCCAGATCGCGCGTTGCCACCGCCGGTGCTATGCCAAACCGGTCCATCAGGTCGGGGCGGCGCACATCGCCCAGAAACCATAACCTGAACTCAATAAAGGCCAGACGCTCACGCTGGGCCTGGTTCAGTTCTTCAAGTGGTCGCTTTTCCATGGGGTGCTCTCAAGTTTTTTTAAGTATAGCGCACACAATCATAAAAATACATTGACATGATCTAAACGATCAGTTAAACTTACATCATCAAAACGATCACATACCACAACACACACGAAGGGAGGATTGCCATGAAGAACAAAGTAGCGGTAAAGGATGCTGTAGCACCCGCCTCAAAGAAAACGGTTGGCCAGAGGCGCATCTCTGTGGCCTGGCCGCCCTTTGAGCAAAAGTTGGCGGCGGTCCTGGCCCGGCTCGAAGAAGATCAGTATTTGGTCATTTCAGTCAAGGGAACCAACCGGTATGTCCAGTTTGCCGGACAGGGCTCGTTTGGTATGCGGGTTGAAACCACCAGCAACAACTATCTGTCCAAGCCGGACCAGCTTGATGCCGAGCAAGTTGCAGCCTTGTTGGAGGCAGGCTGGAACGGTCCGACCAGCGATTCCGATGCCGCAACGCCCGAGAATGATCCGGATGGGTCACCCAACTTCTTCGTCGAGTTCGCCGTTCCGGTTCCCTTTGAGTCTGTTGCCAGGCTGACGATTCAAACCTTGGCATCGATCCTGCGCGTGCCGCATCCTCTCTCCCTGGAGTACAAGGCGTTCGAGAGGGAAGGAGCCGCCCTGACGCTGCCTGAGCTGGGGCTCAAGCAGACCAAGCGGGTTCCAAAAGACGCTCAGCCAGACGACCAGCAAGAAGATCTGGCCACGCTGTTGCTGACCACACTGCGGCAACACACCGGTCTCAAGGATCTGGCGTATGACGGCGATGGCGACATCAGCTTTCAGTACGGCAGCGCCCAGGTTTTGGTCCGACTGCTGTCCGGAGCGCCTTTTGTGCGCTGCTACTCCAGGGTTCTTCACGACGTCGAACCGAATGGTGCCATCTTGTCGCACCTCAACGACATGAACGCCAGAGAGCCCATGGTGCATTTCGTCGTTCGGGGTGACGCGATCTTTGCCTTGTCTGACACCTGCGCGGCCCCCTTTGTGGCGGAACACGTCAACCTGGCGTTGTCGCATTTCTGCGTCATCGTCGATGGCATGGACAGTCTGCTGCAAACCGATTTTGGCGGGCAAACAACGTTTACCGAGTTGATGCCGAGTTCATTGCGACATTGAGCCAATGCCGGTAAAGCGGTAAATCGGTCAAGCGGGTAGCCGGGAAACCGGCCAGCACCGTCGCCAAGGGTTAAGCAAGGCCCCCAATCAAAACCCTGCAATCAAGGTCAGTAACACAAGGAGCATGCCACATGATCCCAGTTTTCTATCGTCCAGAACAATCGAGCACCGCTGCGGTTCACTACAGTCCCAGTGCGAGCAAGCCCCAATTGGTGGTTCAGGACTGGCTCTCCAATGAGGCGATTGGCGCACATGTCCAGATCGAGACCTTCGACCCTGCCAGCGACGACATCCTGTGCGGCGCCCATGACCGCGCTTATGTGCATGGCGTATTGACCGGGCAAAAGAACAATGGCTTCGGCAATACCAGCCAGGAGATTGCCCAATCCTTGCGCTACACAACGGGCTCCATGCTGGCTGCAGCCAAGCATGTGCTGAGCAAGATGCCGGCTTCAAGCTTTCGGGTGGCGGTGTCACCCACCTCGGGCTTTCACCATGCGGGGCGCAACTTTGGTGGCGGCTTTTGCACTTTCAACGGCCTCATGGTGGCGGCCATCCAGGTGCACCGCCTGGGGCTGGCACGGCGCATTCTGATTCTCGACATGGACCAGCACTATGGCAACGGCACCGATGACATCATCGACAAGCTGGGCCTTGACTATGTTGACCACATCACCGCTGGCCAACCTTATCGGACCGCTGCGCAGGCCCTGCATTGCGCTGATCTGTTGCGCAACGACGCATTTGGCCGCAAGCAGTATGACCTGGTGCTTTACCAGGCAGGTGCTGACATCCACATCGATGATCCGCTGGGCGGTTTGCTGACTACTGAGCAAATGCGACAGCGCGACCAGCTGGTGTTTCATGCCTGCGCTGCGCTGGGTGTTCCCGTGGTTTGGAATCTGGCAGGGGGATACAAGCGCGACGCCCAGGGCGGGATTGGCCCTGTGCTGGCTCTGCACAGGGCCACCATGATGGAATGTATTCAACAAGGGAGGAACCATGGCCTATGACGTTATTGGGGATATTCACGGGCAGGCGGACAAGTTGCATGCCCTGCTGGCTCACCTGGGTTACCGCGACATCAAGGGTGCTTATCGGCATCCTGATCGCACGGCGATCTTTGTCGGGGACTTCATTGATCGTGGTCCGCGCCAAATCGACAGTGTCATGACGGTGCGGCGCATGGTGGATGCCGGCAGCGCGCAAGCCATCATGGGCAACCATGAATTCAATGCCATCGCCTGGCACACCACGGATCCATTGTTGCAACATAGTGAATACCTGCGCGTGCATTCTGGTGTGAAGGGGGAAAAGAATCGAAATCAACATGCTGCCTTTTTAAGGGAAGTGCAAGACAAGCCTGAATTGCACAAGGAAGTCATTGGCTGGTTCATGAC
>Ga0210035_1001786_pt1 | contig 12298 bp, 10 predicted proteins | sample CryGeymeta201507_FD_183975 | JGI IMG/M metagenome (GOLD analysis project Ga0210035, IMG submission 183975) | Groundwater microbial communities from Crystal Geyser aquifers in Utah, USA - Crystal Geyser metaG 2015-07 (SPAdes) (version 2) | ecosystem: Environmental > Aquatic > Deep subsurface >...
GTTGCCGCCGGGGCCTGGAGCAAGAAGTTGCTGGGAAAGTATGGCGTGCAGCTCGATATCAGGCCCGTGCGCGGCCAGATGCTGCTGTACAGGGCACAGCCCGGAATGCTGCGGCATATTATCCTGCAGAACGGTACTTACCTGATTCCTCGCGTTGACGGACATATTCTGGTCGGCAGCACCCTGGAGGACGTCGGCTTCGACAAGGCGACGACCGGGGAGGCCAGGGCTGAACTTCATGCACGGGCACTGGGCATGCTGCCTCAACTGGCCCAGGCAGAGTTCATCAAGCACTGGGCGGGTCTGCGCCCCGGATCGCCTGACAATGTCCCGATCATCGCCCAGCATCCACAGCTGGAGAACCTTTTTCTCAACAGCGGGCATTTTCGCTACGGCGTCACCATGGCGCCGGCGAGCGCTAAAATTCTCGCAAATCGTCTATTTAACCGGGAACGACCTTCCGATTGTTCGAGCTATGATTGGCCAAGGTTGAATTAATCCGGGCTTATCTGAATTGAAATTTTGGTTGCGTTTTGTCAACTGCGATACTAGAATTAGTGGTAGATTGATAGTCTAGACACAATATGTTGTGGATATGTTGAGGACAAGAGGCTAGTCACGCAGACGTACCGCAATAACAAAACAGGAGGATAACCCCCATGCAGCTTTCTACCGATTCTGTTTCGCTTTCTCCTTTTTCTGCTTCAAGCTTTGGTTCCGACGAAACCGCGACGGGCCGAGAATCCGTTTATGCTCAATACAAGATTATCCGCCGCAACGGTTCGGTGGTCGGCTTCGAACCCGCCAAGATCTCGATTGCACTGACCAAGGCATTCATCGCTGTCAATGGCGGCCAGGGTGCGGCTTCCGCCCGTGTGCGCGAGGTCGTCGCCGCGCTGGCCGAGAGCGTGGTGTCCGCCTTGATGCGCCGCCAGCCCAACGGCGGCACTTTTCTTATCGAGGATATCCAGGACCAGGTCGAACTGGCGCTGATGCGTTCCGGCGAGCACGATGTCGCCCGTTCCTACGTGCTGTACCGCGAGCAGCGCACCCAGGAGCGCGCCCGGCAGAAGCAGGAGCAGCCAGCCGCCGCGCCGCATGTCATCAACGTCACCGAAAACGGCCAGACCCACCCGCTCGACATGGCGCGGCTCAACGGCCTGCTGCAATCGGCCTGCGACGGGCTGGGCGAGGCCGTTTCCCCGCAGCCTATCCTCGAACATACCCTGAGGAACCTGTACGACGGTGTGCCAGTCGAGGAGGTGGGCAAGTCGGCCATCCTCTCCGCCCGTACCCTGATCGAGAAAGAGCCGGCCTACAGCTTCGTCACCGCGCGCCTGCTGCTCGACACCATCCGCAAGGAAGTGCTGGGTGAGGTTGCCAGCCAAGCCGACATGGCGACCCGTTACGCCGAATATTTTCCCGATTTCATCAAGCAGGGCATAGCAGCCGAGCGCCTCGACGAGCGCCTGGCGCAGTTCGACCTGAAGCGCCTGGGCGCTGCCCTGGTGGCCTCGCGTGATTCGCAGTTCGGTTACCTCAGCCTGCAAACTCTATATGACCGCTATTTCCTGCACATTGACGAGCGCCGCATCGAGCTGCCGCAGGCCTTCTTCATGCGCGTGGCGATGGGCCTTTCGCTCAACGAGATCGACCGCGAAACCCGCGCTATCGAGTTTTACAATTTGCTCTCCAGCTTCGATTTCATGAGCTCGACGCCGACACTGTTCAATTCGGGCACGCGCCGCTCGCAGCTTTCCTCCTGTTATCTGACCACGGTGAGCGACGACCTCGACGGCATCTACGAAGCGATCAAGGAAAACGCGCTGCTGTCCAAGTTCGCCGGGGGCCTCGGCAACGACTGGAGCCGGGTGCGCGCGCTGGGCAGCCATATCAAGGGCACCAACGGGAAATCCCAGGGCGTGGTGCCGTTTCTGAAAGTGGTCAACGACACTGCGGTGGCGGTGAATCAGGGCGGCAAGCGCAAGGGCGCGGTGTGCGCCTACCTGGAAACCTGGCACCTCGACATCGAGGAATTCATGGAGCTGCGCAAGAACACCGGCGACGACCGCCGCCGCACCCATGACATGAATACCTGCAATTGGATTCCCGACCTGTTCATGAAGCGGGTGATGGAAGCCGGCGATTGGACGTTGTTCAGCCCGAACGACGTGCCCGACCTGCACGACAAGTTCGGCAAGGCGTTCGAGGAGGCCTACGTCGGCTACGAAGACCAGGCCGCGCGCGGCGAAATCAAGCTGCACAAGAAGATTCCCGCCCTGCAACTGTGGCGCAAGATGCTTACCATGCTGTTCGAAACCGGCCATCCCTGGCTCACCTTCAAGGACCCGTGCAACATCCGCAGCCCGCAGCAGCACGTCGGCACGGTGCACAGCTCCAACCTGTGCACCGAGATCACGCTCAACACCAACGAGAACGAAATCGCGGTGTGCAACCTGGGTTCGGTCAATCTGGTGGCACACCTGCGCGCCAGCGATGATCCGAACGAGCCAAGCGTGCTCGACACTGTTAAATTGCAAAAAACCGTGCGTACCGCGATGCGCATGCTCGACAACGTCATCGACATCAACTACTACGCTGTGGCCAAGGCGCGCAACGCCAACCTCAAGCATCGCCCGGTGGGGATGGGCATCATGGGCTTCCAGGACTGCCTGCACACCCTGCGCATCCCCTACGCCAGCCAGAGCGCGGTCGAATTCGCCGACCGCAGCATGGAAGCGGTCGCTTACTATGCCTACATGGCCTCCACCGAGCTGGCCGAAGAACGCGGCCGCTATGCCACCTTCCCCGGCAGCCTGTGGAGTCAAGGCATCCTGCCGCATGAGGGAAACAGCCTGGTGCGCGAGGCGCGCGGCGGTTACCTGGAACTGGACGAGTCCGTTACCCTGGACTGGGAAGCCCTGCGCGCCCGCATCCAGCAGTTCGGCATGAGGAACTCCAACTGCCTGGCGATTGCGCCGACAGCGACCATCGCCAACATCGTCGGGGTCTCAGCCAGCATCGAGCCGACCTACCAGAACCTCTACGTCAAATCCAACCTGTCCGGCGAATTCACCGTGGTCAACGAGTACCTGGTGAAAGACCTGAAAATGGCCGGGCTGTGGGACGAAGTGATGATCTCCGATCTCAAGTATTTCGACGGCACCTTGAGCAAGATCGACCGTATCCCGGCCGAACTGCGCAGCCTTTACGCCACCGCCTTCGAAATCGACCCGAGCTGGCTGATCGAAGCCGCCGCCCGCCGCCAGAAGTGGATCGACCAGGCGCAGAGCCTGAATATCTACATCGGCCAACCGTCCGGCAAAAAGCTCGACGAAACCTACAGGCTGGCCTGGATTCGCGGCCTCAAGACCACTTACTATTTACGGTCGCTGGGCGCTTCCCACGCCGAGAAATCCACCTCCAAGGCCGGCGCGTTGAACGCCGTGCCGGTGGATGGCGGGATGGCGGCGGAGACCCAGTTCTGCTCGATCGACAATCCCGAGTGCGAGGCTTGCCAGTAAAAGGCGACTAACCACAGCCATGTAGGTTGGGTTAGCGGCTTTATCGCGTAACCCAACAGACCCAAACTTCCTTAAAAATGTTGGTTTCGCCTAGGAGCCTACTTTTGGTGAAGTTTGGGTCTGTTGGGTTACGGCGCAAAAAACCGCGCCTAACCCAACCTACATGAACCGAGGTGAAGAAATAATCAAGGAGACAATAATATGCTGAATTTCGAAGACACTACCCCCGTCAAGCCCATGCCGCAAGCCGCACCGCAGTCGGCCGCCGCGCCCCTATCTGCTGCCCTCACCGGCATTCACGACACCCGCCGCATTCGCGCCGAGGACAAGCGCATCATCAACGGCGGCGCGGACGTCAACCAGCTGGTGCCGTTCAAGTACAAATGGGCGTGGGACAAATACCTGAATGCCTGCGCCAACCACTGGATGCCGCAGGAAGTGAACATGAACCGCGACATCGCGCTGTGGAAAGACCCCAACGGCCTGACCGACGACGAGCGCCGCATCGTCCTGCGCAACCTCGGCTTCTTCACCACCGCCGACAGCCTCGCCGCCAACAACATCGTGCTTGGCACCTACCGCCACATCACCGCGCCGGAATGCCGCCAATACCTGCTGCGCCAGGCGTTCGAAGAGGCCATCCACACCCACGCCTACCAGTACATCGTCGAAAGCCTGGGACTGGACGAGGGCGAAATATTCAACATGTACCATGAGATTCCCTCGATCCGCGACAAGGACGAGTTCCTGATCCCGTTCATCGACACCCTGTGCAACCCCGACTTCAAGACCGGCACGCCGGAAGACGACCAGAAACTGCTGCGCTCGATCATCGTCTTCGCATGCATCATGGAAGGCATCTTCTTCTACGTCGGCTTCGTGCAGATTTTGGCTTTGGGCCGGATGAACAAGATGGTGGGCGCCGCCGAGCAGTACCAGTACATCCTGCGTGACGAGTCCATGCACCTCAACTTCGGCGTCGATCTCATTAACCAGATCAAGATGGAAAACCCGCACCTGTGGACGTCTGAATTCCGCGTCGAGATCGCCAGCCTGATCAAGAAAGCGGTGGAACTGGAATACGCCTATGCTGAAGACACCATGCCGCGCGGCGTGCTCGGCATGAACGCCTCGATGTTCAAGGAATACCTGCGCTTCATCGCCAACCGCCGTTGCCAGCAGATCGGGCTGGACCCGCTTTATGCGGGGGCGAACAATCCGTTCCCGTGGATGAGCGAGATGATGGATTTGAAGAAGGAGAAGAACTTCTTTGAAACCAGGGTGACCGAGTATCAGAGCGGTGGGGCGCTGAGCTGGGATTAAAAAGCTATCGAACCGCAGAGGGCGCGGAGGGCGCAAAGGGCGCAAAGGGATTTAAATGCTGGTCGTGAAGCGCACTCACCTGGCCGGTTTTTACATGATCCGATTACGACGAAGGGGCGGATGCAGTTTTGCCGATTTTACTCGGGTAGGCCCATCCGTTGCGCCAGGCGCCAATGACCATGTTGGGATACTCCGGCCTGCCCAGGCTGCCATTGTAGCGGCCCAGGGCGCGGAACAGATCGCCTTTTTCGATGTCGAGGTAGTGCCTGAGGATGGTGCAGCCGTAGCGCAGGTTGGTGCGGGTGTGGAACAGGTTCTGGTCGGGGGTGCCGATATGCTTGACCCAGAACGGCATGACCTGCATGTAGCCGCGTGCTCCGGCACCGGATATGGCATATTTCTTGAAGCCGCTTTCCACCTGGATCAACCCCAGCACCATCTGGGGGTCGAGACCCGCGCGGGAGGCCTCGTAGTTTACGGTTTTCAGGAAGTCCATGCGCACGATTCGGTCAGGAATGCGCTTCTCCATGCGTCGTGACATTTCCGCTATCCAGATATTGGCATCGGCTTGCGAGTCGAAGACCAGGCGCGGAGAAGCGCCATCGCTGACTGATTTATGCAATGCCGCCTGCACGCTGGCGGAGAGCGGCTCCTCGCTCTGCGTGCCGGCGTGGGCCGACAGGCTGATTAACAGTACAAGGAGGACAATTAGATTATGCATGTTACTGATTTTAGGTGACTCACAATATTTTGCAAGGGGATAGTCGTGGCTTTGTCATCCCGGCGCCCCTGGTATTCCACGTTGCCTTCCTTCAACCCGCGCTCGCCGATCACGATACGGTGCGGGATGCCGACCAGTTCAAGGTCGGCAAACATGATGCCGGGGCGCTCGTCGCGGTCGTCCAGCAGCACTTCGATGCCTGTGGCCATGAGTTCGGCGTAGAGCTTCTCGACCGTTTCCTTCACCCGTTCGCTCCGGTTGATGCCGATCGGTACGATGGCGAGCTGGAACGGCGCCATCGCGGGCGGGAAGACGATGCCGTGCTGGTCGTTGCCCTGCTCGATGGCGGCGGCAACAATGCGCGAGACGCCGATGCCGTAGCAGCCCATTTCCATTACCTGCTCCTTGCCATTCTCGTCCAGAAAAGTGGCTTTCATCGCTGCGGAATACTGGGTGCGTAGCTGGAAAATATGGCCGACTTCGATGCCTCGGCACAGCTCCAGTTTTCCCTTGCCGTCCGGGCTATCATCGCCTTCCACCACGTTGCGGATGTCGACCACTTCTTTTAGCTCCGGCAGGTCGCGGCCAATATTGACGCCGGTGAGGTGATAGCCATCCTCATTGGCGCCACATACAAAGTCGCTCATGGCGGCTACCGCGCGGTCGGCGATGAGGGTGACGTCAAGGCCGACCGGACCGAGCGAGCCGGCGTTGCAGCCGGCGGCGGCACGAATTTGCGCGTCGGCGGCAAAGCGCGGCGGCTGGGCAAGCTGGAGCAGCTTGCCGGCCTTGACCTCGTTGAGCTGGTGATCGCCGCGCAGCAGCAGCGCCACGACGCCGCCATCGCGCCCTTCCAGCAGCAGTGTTTTAACGACCCGGTGTGCGGGTATATCTAGAAATTCGCAGATTTCCTCGATACTGTGTTTGCCGGGCGTGGCGACTTTTTGCATCGCTTCGACCGGAACGGGGCGTGGCATGGAGGGGGAAACCGCTTCGGCCAGCTCGATGTTGGCGGCATAGTCGGAACTGGGGCAGAAGGCGATGGCGTCCTCGCCGGAATCGGCCAGGACGTGAAACTCGTGCGAGCCGGTACCGCCGATCGCGCCGGTATCCGCCGCCACGGCGCGGAATTTCAGGCCGAGGCGGGAGAAAATGCGGCTATAGCAGTCATGCATCACCTGGTAGGTCTGCGCCAGGCTGGCGAAGTTGGCGTGGAAGGAATAAGCGTCTTTCATCACGAACTCGCGCGCGCGCATCACGCCGAAACGCGGGCGGATTTCGTCGCGAAACTTGGTTTGAATCTGGTAGAAGTTCACCGGCAGCTGGCGGTAGCTCTTGATTTCGCGCCGCGCGATGTCGGCGATCACCTCTTCGTGGGTCGGCCCGAAGCAGAAGTCGCGCCCATGGCGGTCCTTGATCTTCAGCATCTGCGGGCCAAACACGTCCCAGCGCCCGGTTTCCTGCCATAGCTCGGCGGGAACAACCGCCGGCATCAACAGTTCGACTGCGCCGCTTTGGTTCATTTCCTCGCGCACGATGTTTTCGACCTTGCGCAGCACGCGCAGGCCCAAGGGCATCCAGGTATACAGGCCGCTGCCAAGGCGCTTGATCAGGCCGGCGCGGAGCATCAGTTTGTGGCTGACCAACTCGGCTTCGGCGGGTGCTTCCTTGAGGGTGGACAGGAAAAATTGTGATACACGCATAGGTGTCAGGTACCGTAGTCAAATTCCGAATTCATGATTTTAACCGAAAACAAGGCGTTTATTGGATTGATTTGGACTGTAAATAGCAGTAGCCTATAAATGTTCTGTATCGTTTAACTAAAAAAAGGGAATTATTATGTACAGCGAGGTCGATGAAGTGGCCGATGCAAGCAAGGAAAAACTGGTTGCGGATTTTAAAGTGGTGGTGGCTGATGCAGAAGCGCTGCTCAGGGCGACCGCTAATGATGCGGGTGAAAAGGTGGTGGCTGCGCGCGAAAAAATCCAGTCCAGCCTAGTTGAAGCTAAAGTGCAGTTGGCACGGGCTGAAGCGGCGATTATAGACAAAACCAGGCAGGCTGCCCGTGCCACGGATCGGTATGTGCATGACAATCCGTGGAAGGCAGTGGGCATTTCCGCCTGTGTCGGGCTGGTGATCGGTGTCCTGATCGTGCGTCGCTGACATTCGGATAGCTATGACGGAAACCGATGCAGGCATAGCGCGTGCCACTGGATTGTTTGCTTCCCTGCGCAATTTTGCCGCCACCCTAACGGCGGTAGCCCAGACCAGGCTGGAGTTGTTGGCGAATGAAGTGGAAGAGGAAAAGCTCCGCTTCGGTCAGTTGCTGTTGTTCGGTAGTATCGCGTTGTTTTGCCTGGCTGTTGGCAGCGTGTTTTTCGCGATATTCGTCACCGTCCTGCTCTGGGAGAGTCACCGGCTGTTGGTTCTGGGCGGTTTGGCCGTGCTTTTTTTTAGCCTCGGTGGTGTGGCTGTTGCGATGTTTCGTGCCCGCGCTTCTGTCGGGAGCCGATTATTTTCGGCCAGCCTGGCAGAGCTAGGCAAAGACCGCCAGCAGTTGTCGCCATAATGGGGGCCGAGAAACGGTTGGCCGAGCTTTCCCGGAGGCGTGTCGAACTGGTGGCGCGTAGCGCGGCACAACGCGCTGAATTGGATGAACTCTGTCATGTCTGGCGTGTGCCGATGGCGATTGTCGATCGGGGCGTAACCGTATGGCGCTTCCTTCGCGTGCATCCGGCCTTGTTGGTCGGGCTAGGCGCTGCCTTTGCGGTGGCCCGACCGCGCAGGGCGGTAAAATGGCTCGGTCGTGGCTGGGCATTGTGGCGTTTTTTCGCGGCATGGCAGCCGGGTACGGGAAGCCGAATTGACTGACCGTGGCCGATGATTGTTTTTTGCCACTGAGTAGTCTGTCAACATGAAAAAACTGTGCGTAGGAGCGACCTCCAGGTCGCGATTTGGCGCTGACCATCGCGGCCAGGAGGCTGCTCCTAATCACGCAAATTCAACGTGACTGAATTCCCAATTTCTTTCCTTGCCGCATCCAGCCGGCAGGTGCGAGTCGTCCTGCGCCCTTATTGACACAACCCGGATATATGAAGTGGAGCGACCGGGCTTATCTTGTTTTTTTCTCCGTTACATCGAGGTCACAATGGGAATGTTTTTCGGGCGGCGTATTCATAAATCGGTCGCCGCAGGTGATGTTGTAGACGTTAGTGAGCGCGATGGCGTGCGTTCGTTGCATCTGGGCAGTCAGACGGTGCAAAGTTCGATGCGCATCAGCGCGCCCAACGAGCTTGAGCTTGCTTATACCCGCAGCATGATGGGTTTTCTCTTGTTCAATCCTGATCCAGTGCGATTCCTGATGGTTGGGTTGGGAGGGGGGTCATTGGCCAAATTCGTTTATCACCACATGCCGACCACACGCATCGCGGCGGTGGAACTGAACTCGCAGGTGGCGGCGGCCGCGCGCGCTTATTTTCATCTGCCGCCTGAAGATGAAAGGTTCGAGGTGGTGATCGCCGAAGGCGGCCAGTATGTGGCTGAGCACCCCGATAGCGCCGATGTGCTGATGGTGGATGGCTTCGACGGCGTTTCGCTGGCTGATGCACTGGTTACCCAGCGTTATTACGACGATAGCTCCGCCGCCTTGAGCGAACGGGGAGTCCTGGCGGTCAACCTGTGGGGCGGCGACAAGAATTTTGACATCTACTTGCAGCGTATCGAGACCAGTTTCAATGGCCTGACATTGTGCCTGCCTACGGAAAAGTACGGCAACATGGTGGTGTTCGGCTTCAAGCGCAGTCCCGGCAACCCGCGCTGGGACGATCTGCGCCAGCGCGCCAGAAAGCTGGAGCAGGCGTATGGACTGGAGTTCCTCAAGTTCGTGGAAGGCCTCCGCAGCCTTAATGCCCATACTGAAAAGCGCTTGCTTATTTAGCCCGGATGTTCCATAAATGGATATATGCGTTATTTGGCTTTCATTGCCGGGTGAAATGTGAAAAAATTACGTTAACTTAACGGATTTGAGGTGTTTCACAAATGATAGACCGGGACGGTTATCGCCCCAATGTCGGCATCATTCTATGCAATGCAAAAAATGAGGTTTTCTGGGGCAAGCGTATCAAGGAGCATTCCTGGCAGTTTCCGCAAGGGGGCATCAAGGCTGGGGAATCCCCCGAGCAGGCAATGTTTCGGGAACTGGAGGAGGAAGTTGGGCTGCAACCGCAGCATGTGAAGATTATCGGTCGCACCAGGGACTGGATGCGCTACGATGTGCCGCAGAACTGGGTGCGGCGGGGGTGGCGCGGCAGTTACAAGGGCCAGAAGCAAATCTGGTTTCTTTTGCGTCTGGTCGGGCGCGACAGCGATGTGTCGTTGCGCGCGTCATCGCATCCCGAGTTCGATGCCTGGCGATGGCACCATTACTGGATTCCGCTGGAATCGGTGATCGAATTCAAGCGCAACGTGTACCGCCTGGCGCTCAACGAGCTGGTCGGCTACCTCAATAAATCAGAATAAACATGAAGGATGTCGCTGCGGCGAAAGTGGGTCATATCGTCGCAACTCCGAAAATGCGGTCGCCAGCACGCCTTGGCGGTGAATCCTGCCGGTAAGTAGGGAATGAAAAAACGCTTTGTCTTGTTGTTGCTGGCTGTTCCTCTGATGGCGTCCGCCGAGTGGGGGAAATTCGAATATGAATTTGATGAGGAAAAGCCATGGGCCGAGATCGAGGCTCAGCTCCCGCCTTATCCGAAGGAAGAAAATCGGCTGCCGCTATTCGTTAGCGCCGCCACGGATAACCAGTTTTTTGTCGATGCCGCTTCCATCAGCACAGGTGATGACGGCGTGGTGCGCTACACGATGATCGTTAAGTCATCGGCGGGTGCCGTCAATGTGAGCTTCGAGGGGATACGCTGCGCCAGCCACGAAAGAAAACTCTATGCATTCGGGCGCAAGGAAGGAAGCTGGTCCAGAGCACACTCCGCCAAGTGGGAACCGATCCGCTACCAGGACCGCAACCGCCAGCATCATATGCTTTACGATGATTTCTTTTGTCCCAACGGCATTATCGTGAAAAACCCGCAGGAAGCGGTCGATCTGCTGAAGCGCGGCTTCAGACCTTAAAACACCCTGTAGGGCCGAATTCATTCGGCCAGTGTGAATGAATTCGCACCTACTTCAGAGCAACACCAAGTTGTCCCGATGGATCAATTCCGGTTCGGCCACATAGCCCAGGACAGATTCGATCTCCGCGCTGGCGTGGCGCAGAATTTGTCGAGTTTCCTGCGCGCTGTAATTGACCAGGCCACGGGCAACTTCACGGCCTTTCGCGTCCAGGCAGGCCACTATTTCACCACGCTGGAAATCACCGGCAACCGCGGTCACGCCGATGGACAGCAGGCTTTTGCCTTTCTTCTGCAGGGCATTGACCGCGCCATCGTCGAGCGTGAGTTTTCCGCCCACCTGGAGATGGTCGGCGAGCCATTGTTTGCGGGCCACGGTCTTTATTTCTCCGGCAATCAGTTGGGTGCCGATCGCTTCACCCTGGGCGAGGCGGATCAGCACGTCCGGCTCTCGTCCCCAGGCGATCACGGTATGGGCGCCGCTGCGAGCCGCACGCTTGGCGGCGAGAATTTTGGTCAGCATGCCGCCGCGGCCGATATCGCTACCGGCTCCGCCCGCCATGGTTTCCAGTGCCGGGTCGCCGGCGCGCGCTTCGCCCACCAGCGTGGCGGTAGGGTCCTTGCGCGGATCGGCGGAATACAGGCCGGTCTGGTCGGTCAGGATCACCAGCGCATCCGCATCGATCAGGTTGGTGACCAAGGCCCCCAGGGTGTCGTTGTCGCCGAAGCGGATTTCCTCGGTGACGACGGTGTCGTTTTCGTTGACGATCGGGATGGCGTTCAGTTCGAGCAGGGTGCGCAGGGTGGAGCGGGCATTCAGATAGCGCTTGCGGTCGGCGAGGTCGTCGTGGGTCAGCAGGATTTGTGCGGTGTGCAGGCCATGCTTGCGGAAGCAGCTTTCATAGACCTGCACCAGCCCCATCTGGCCCACTGCGGCTGCGGCTTGCAGTTCATGCACGGCGCTGGGGCGCTTCTTCCAGCCTAGACGTTGCATCCCCTCGGCGATCGCGCCGGAAGAGACTAGCACCACTTCGCGCCCCATGGCTTTGAGGGCGGCAATCTGCGCCGCCCAAGTGGCGATGGCCTGATGGTCGAGGCCGGCACCGCTGTTGGTGACCAGGCTGCTGCCGACTTTTACGACCAGGCGCTTCGAGTTTTCGATTACGGATTTCATTCGTTTGGTTTACCGCAGAGGCGTAGAGACTATGTAGGATGGGTGGTGCGTAGCGATACCCATCATTTGCGCCGCCATTTGATGGGTATCGCTACGCTCCACCCATCCTACTTAACTGTGGCTCTGTGGTTCGATTTCCTGTTCAAGTTCACGGTTCTGGTCAAGAAACTCCATGATAGCGTAGACCACTTCCTTGCAGCCTTCGCCGGTGAGGGCGGAAATGATAAAGCATTTCCCGTCCCAGCCAAAGTCCTTGAGGAACTGCTGTTTGTACGGGTCGCGTTCGTCTGCTGGCAACATGTCCATCTTGTTCAGCAACAGCCAGCGCGGTTTCTGATAGAGCGATTCATCGTATTTCTTGAGCTCGTTGACGATTGCATGAGCTTCTGCCACCGGGTCGGCGGTTTCGTCGTATGGCGCGATATCGACCAGG
>Ga0210035_1001816_pt1 | contig 12145 bp, 9 predicted proteins | sample CryGeymeta201507_FD_183975 | JGI IMG/M metagenome (GOLD analysis project Ga0210035, IMG submission 183975) | Groundwater microbial communities from Crystal Geyser aquifers in Utah, USA - Crystal Geyser metaG 2015-07 (SPAdes) (version 2) | ecosystem: Environmental > Aquatic > Deep subsurface >...
TGCTGCGTGATTTGCCAGCGGCCAAAAGTGTCGAAGCGGTTGAGGCGCTGCTGCCTTGGAATTTGCGTATAGCAGATTTGGTGGACAAAACGGGAATGTGATTTACTGGGGTTGATGGAGCGCTTACTCCAATCGAACAGACCAACTTTCCGCAAATTTGCAGAAGGTCGCCCTGCGACAAATCGTGCAAATTTGCATGATTTCCGCTGAAACGGCACTTACGGCAAATTTGCCGGATGTCACCAACACCAGAGATGCAAATTTGCATCTCTGCCAGCAAAGGCAAGGGCGACCCTTGCAACACGCAGTTTTACAATGCCCCACACCGCCCGATAACTGAAATCCAAATTCACAAACCTATTCATGCACCCATCACCTGCCAGTAAAAATCAGGCAGCAAGCCCAATGCGCACACATAGTGCTGCTTCAAGCCCAAGCCCTTGCGTGGTGGTGAATGCCGACATGGCCGGTGCGCAAGCAGACTGCTTCGACGCTGCTCGTGGCAAAGCCGATGTGAAATGGCGCACCGATGAATTGATGCTTGTACTGCGCGGCGCAGATGTAGCCCTTGCACCATGCACCAAGGCAGACACCGCATGAGACACAACACCATCAGTCGGCACTGACGGGTCAGACAATAAAAAAGGAGGCTTTCATGAGCGATCAAAACAAACCACAAACAAATATCGATCCACCCTTGACTGAAGTGCTGCTGGCCATGGTGCCCCTTGACGGCACAACCATCGGCAACACCGCACTCAAGCGAGCGCTTGAAACCAAATTGACCAGCGTGGAAGGACAAGCTTTCAGTGAAGATGCCTACTGGCACGCGCACACCGCACTCGTCACGCAAGGTCTGCTGGTCAAGGGCCAAGGTCGCGGCGGTTCGGTGCGCTGCGCTGCCGTGCCAGAGTCACACATCGGGGGTGACTTGGCCGATGGTGCGGATGGCTTTGCCTTGCAAGCTGAAGTTGCCCCGGCCACGGTCGCTCAAGCCGTCAAAGTGGCAGCCAAGCCCGCCGGTGCAGCGGCACCAGCCCCAAAACAACGCACTGCCGCAGTGGATGCCAATGACGCGGCGCAGATCATTGCCTACCGCCATGCCGACAAACGGGTCAACAACCCCGAGGTGGGCATGGTCACGCCCGCCACAGACCCCGAGGCTGGCAAAAACCGCTGGGCCTATGACCCGCATCTGGACCCGGCCCTGCAGTTTGACCCGCAGCGCGCCCGCCTGGAAGCCCTGATTGATGATGCTTTAGCCTCTGAGCGCCCGTCGGATATGCGTGAGGCGCTACAAGAGTTGAAGCGTCTTCAAAGCCCCTATCTGGCATGGGCAGGCAAGGCCGAGCGCACCAGTTTTGATGTGGACACTGTCAGCCTGCATGTGCATGAGCGCATTGACCCGGCCAGCATTTTGAGTGCCGTGCGCAAGGCCATGGCGGCTGATGGCCAGGGCAAAAGCCAGGGCGCACAAAAAGCCGTGCAGCCGGGGCTGTTTGACGCGCCGTTTGAGAACTTGCCGCTGCGCGATGCGATAGATTTCTACCGCCACGAGCGGGGTTGGGCCAATCGGCTGATTGCCGGTGACAGCCTGCTAGTGATGAACAGCCTGCTGCAAAAAGAAAGCATGGCGGGCCGGGTGCAGATGATCTACATCGACCCACCTTATGGCATCAAATACGGCAGCAATTTTCAGCCGTTTACCAATAAGCGCGATGTGAAAGACCGCAGTGATGCCGACCTGACGGCAGAGCCTGAAATGATCAAGGCGTTTCGGGATACCTGGGAGCTGGGGATTCATTCGTATCTGACGTATTTGCGGGATCGCTTGCTATTGGCCAAGGAGTTGCTCAGCGAGACGGGGAGCGTGTTTGTGCAGATTTCAGATGAGAATTTGCATTTGGTGCGGAATCTCATGGATGAAGTTTTTGGAGTTGAAAATTGTCTCGCCACTATCGTCCTTGAGAAAACTTCAACAGCATCAGGAAATGAATTGGCGGGCATAACTGACTACCTTGTTTGGTACGGAAAAGATAAGACTCGGACGAAATTCAATTCCATTTTCAGAAGCAAAGTTTTAGGTGGTGAAGGTGTAACTCAGTACACCAATTTGCGAGAGCCTTCAGGAAAGATCGTTCGCCTTACATCGGGTGAGTTGAGCGGAGCTGAAACCCTGCGACAAGGGGATGTTTTTGCGGCCGACAACCTTACGAGCCAGCGCCCCCCACAAGGCGGCGATGTGGTTGAGTTCAGGCACACCGGCAAGACCTTCACTCCAGGAAAAGGCACTTTTAAGACCGAAGCGAATGGACTTCGCCGCCTATCCATCGCGGGAAGGTTGCGTCCGATTGGCGACAGCCTTATGTATGTCCGATACCTTGATGATTTTCCTGTGTCCCCAATCGCGAACTATTGGGCCGATACCAAAATGACCGGATTTAGCGAAGACAAAGTTTATGTAGTTCAAACAGCATTGAAAGCCATCGAGCGCTGCATGCTGATGACCACCGACCCCGGCGACCTTGTACTAGACCCGACCTGCGGCAGCGGCACCACGGCGTTTGTGGCCGAAAAATGGGGCCGCCGCTGGATCACCTGCGACACCTCGCGCGTGGCAGTCACCCTGGCCAAACAGCGTTTGATGACCGCCAGCTATGACTACTTTGCCCTGCGTTACCCGCATGAGGGGCTCAAAGGCGGCTTTATCTACAAGACCGTGCCGCACGTCACCCTCAAAAGCATCGCCAACAACCCCGAGATCGACACTATTTACGAGCGCCTGCACCCCGGCATTGAGGCGGCACTGGCAGCACTCAACACCGTTTTGCAAGCCGCACCAATCGCTACACCTTTTATAGTGCCTGACGGTTATCGCAAGGGGGCTACAGTCCGTTTTGATGCTAAAACTGTGCTGTCTGAATGGGAAGTGCCGTTTGACTTGCCCACTGCTTGGCCTGCGGAGATTGAGCCTCTGTTTGCAGCCTTTCATGCCTCTCGCCAGAAGATGCAGGCTGAGATGGATCGCTCAATCGCAGCCCAGGCGGATAACGAAACGTTGTACGACCAGCCCGAAAAGACCAAAAACAAGCTGCGCATCACCGGCCCGTTCACTGTGGAGGCGGTGCCGTTTCCCAGCGTCAAGTCGCTCGACGAGGCCTCGGGGCCAGATCAGGCCGATGCCAGCATTGCCCGCACCGGCGAGAGTGGTCGCCAGCACCAGTGGCGTGACGAATTGCTCAAAGCCGGTATTCGCGGCAAGGGTGGGCAAATGCTCAAGTTTGCCGATCTGGAGGCGCTGCCAAGCGATGCGCAAAGCCGCAACCTGCACGCCAGCGGCCACCTTGACACCGGCGAGCGAGTGGTGGTGAGCTTTGGGCCGGAACATGCGGCGCTGGAACAGCGCCAGGTCAGCAATGCCATGAACGATGCGGGCAACCTGTTCCCGCTGCCCAAAATGCTGGTGTTTTGTGCTTTTACCTTCGACCCCGAAGCCGCCAAGGACATTGATGCCATCAAGGGCATCACCGCCTTGAAGGCGCAAATGAACACCGACTTGCTGACCGAAGACCTGAAAAAGGCACGAACCAGTAACCAGAGCTTCTGGCTGATGGGGCAACCCGAGGTGGAGGTGCGCCGCATTACAAAGAGGAACCCTGCCGGCAAGTCAGATCAGTGGGTGGTCGAGGTCCACGGCTTTGATTACTTTGACACCGCGCGCGGCGAACTGGTCTCGGGCGGCAAAAACAAGATCGCCATGTGGGCGCTTGACACCGACTATGACGAGCGCAGCTTGTTCCCAAGGCAGGTGTTTTTCCCGATGGCGGGCAAAGGTGAAGGCTGGGAAAAACTCAAGAAGGATATTCGTGCAGAACTGGACGAGTCACTGTTGCAGGCATTTCATGGCACAGTGAGTTTGCCGTTTGATGCGGGTGACAACCGCAAAGTGGCAGTCAAAATTGTGGACGACCGGGGGATTGAGTCGCTCAAAGTCATGAATTTAGAGGGTTAATTGATGTTGCTCACTCGAATCAAACTGAAAAATTGGCGCAATTTCCGCGAGGTGGATGTGCCGCTCGGACCCAGGGCGTATTTGATTGGGGCCAATGCCTCTGGCAAGTCGAACTTGCTCGATGTGTTTCGGTTTTTGCGCACTGTGGCGCAACTGGACGGCGGTGGTCTACAAAAAGCCATCAAGGAGCGCGGCGGGCTGGGCAAAGTACGCAGTTTGCATGCGCGGCAAGACCCAGGGGTGCGCATTGAGGTGGAACTGACGGATTCAACACCCACGGAACCCACAACTTGGCGCTATGTGCTGGCCATCAAGTCTGAAAGTACGGGCCAGCACAGGGCACTGGTTTCACACGAATCTGTTGAGCGCAACGGCGTAGAGGTCTTTACCCGTCCAGACCCCTCAGACCGTGCAGACCCTGACCGTCTGACGCAAACCCACTTGGAACAAATCAATAACAACGCGGCTTTTCGGCCTTTGGTTGAGTTTTTCTCGGAAACTACTTATTTGCATCTGGTGCCCCAGTTGCTCAAATTCAGCGGCGAAATCGGTAGCCGAATGCTGGAAAACGATCCGTTTGGACAAGGGTTGATGCAACGCATCGCCAAAACACCCAGCAAAACCCGCGATGCAAGATTGCGGCGTATTTCGGGTGCTTTGGCAAAAGCCGTGCCACTGTTTTCTGAACTCAAGTTTGAGCAAGATGCTGTGACGGGCTTGTGGCATCTGGCGGCCAATTTCTCACATTGGCGTGGGCACGGAGCCTGGCAAAAAGAAGACCAGTTCTCTGACGGCACGCTACGCTTGATCGGCCTGCTATGGGCCTTGCAGGAAGGCGACGGCCTATTACTGCTGGAAGAACCTGAACTGTCGCTCAATGACGGCATCGTGGCGCACATCCCTTTGATGATTGACCGCATTTTGCGTGACCGCAAAAAGCGCTTGTCGGCACGTCAGGTATTGATCAGCACGCACAGCGAAGTGTTGCTGACCGAAATTGCTGACGGACAGACCGTTTTATTGATTGAACCAGGCGTCAATGGCTCAACGATTCGTGTGCCTGACTCGGATGAATTGACCGCCATGGCGCACGGACTCAACCCGGCGGAGGTGATGCTGCCTAAAACCAGACCCCAAGCACTTGAGCAGTTAGGTTTGTTTGCATGAAGCGCATTCTGGTAGTGGGTGAAGATGCCCTGTGTTGTGCGCTGGGTGAGCGCTTGGTGGCGGCTGGTTTGCCCGGCTGGCAGTTGGCACGGCCATCGATTGACACCAAGGGCGTGACCAAATTGGTGCCAGCCTTGATGCGCTATGTCGAGCAGGCAAAGCACGTGCAGCCTGTGCTGTGCATTGCAGATACCGATGGCAAGTGCGCGGTGACATTGTGCAGGGCGTGGTTGCCGGAGAACCGCCATGATCGTTTTGTTTTACGACTGGCCCATACGGAGGCAGAAAGCTGGCTGCTGGCCGACCGCGAGGGGTTTGCCAAGGCACTGGCTGTGCCGCTTAACAAGTTGCCACAAAATCCTGACGAAGAATCTGACCCCAAGCGGCTGGTGCTGAGTCTGGTACGACGCTCCAAAGATCGGCTGTTTCGCAACGAAGTGATATCAGCCGTTGACCCCAGCAAACCCGGTACAGGCTACAACTTGCACCTCGGTAGCTTTGTTCGCACCCAATGGAACGCCCGGCGTGGTGCGCAGTGTTCACCCAGTCTGACGCGGGCGCTCAAACGTGTTCAGGCTTTGGACACGATTCAAGGGTAAAGCCATGGCAATTGAGAAGTCTCTGATCATCAGCTCGCCCTTTGAGCGTCCGACCCACCACTGGCAGCGCGCCAAAGACAGCAACAGCAAACTGACCCTGTTTGAGGGCCGACGCTCGGCGGGCTATGAAATTTTTGATACCCGCAACAACACCCTGCGTAGCGTTAACCTGGAGTTGGTCAACCGCATACGTGAGCGGGTGGATGCATGGCGCAGCGCAGATTACCCCGGCATTACAGCGATCACTCGGCAACTGCTGGCGCACTGGCAAGACCCGCAAGCCAACCGGGACTATGCCTTTTACTTTTGCCAGATGGAAGCGATTGAGACGCTGATCTGGTCGGTAGAGGCTGCGCCTGAGTTCAAGCAAGGCATTGCCGTGCCGGGTGATGGCGGTGCCTGGGAGCGCTTGTGCAACAAGATGGCCACGGGCAGCGGTAAGACGGCGGTGATGGCGATGATCATCACTTGGCAGGTGCTAAACGCGCTGACCTACCCAAAGCGGAACAAGGATTTCTCTCGCGCCGTTTTTATCGTGGCACCGGGTCTGACGGTCAAGGAGCGCTTGCAGGTGTTGCTGCCCGGGCACCTGGAAAACTATTACGACCTGTTTTCGCTGTGCCCCAACGAGGCCTTGCGGCAAAAGCTCAATCAGGTGGAACTGCTGATCGACAACTGGCATAGCCTGATGCCGCTTAAATGTCAAGACCGCTCAGTGGTCAAAAAAGGGGCAGAGAGCGATGAAGCCTACGTGCGCCGCGTGCTGGGCAAGCTCTCGGGTTACAAAGACCTGATCATCATCAACGATGAAGCCCACCATGCCTACCGCAAACCGGCAGAGGTGAAGGTCAGTAAAAAAGAAGCTGAAGAATTTGGCATCGACTTGGATGAGGCCACCCGCTGGATTGAGGGGCTGGACCGGATTCACAAAATGCGGCGCATCATCCGCTGCTTTGACCTGTCGGCCACACCGTTTGCGCCGACTGGCAAGACCAGTACCGAGGCAGCACTGTTTGAATGGGTGGTGTCTGATTTTGGCTTAAACGATGCCATTGAGGCCGGGTTGGTGAAAACGCCGCGTGTGGTGATTCGTGACAGTGCCTTGCCAAGTACCCAAAATGTGGCGCAGACATACCGCAGCAAGCTGTACCACCTGTACCGCGAACCCGATGTGGCAGAAGATTTGAACCGGCGTGGTGCCCAGCCCCATGAGGCTTTGCCGCAAATTGTGCAGGAGGCCTACACCCTGTTGGGCGCGGACTGGCGCGAGGCACAAAGGACTTGGGCGCAGAAAGGCCATCTGTCGCCCCCGGTGATGCTGACGGTGTGCAACAAGACAGAGACCGCTGCCCGGGTGGAGCACTACTTTCGCCAGGGCGATGCCTATTGGCCGGAGCTAAAGGCACCAGAGCGCACCTTGCGGGTGGACTCGCGTGTGCTGGAAAAAGCAGAATTGGGCGAAGCCGCCATGGCAGACAAAGCGTATGAGGAGGTGCTGCAAGCGATTCTTGAGGCGGCTCGCATTCCAGAGACGCGCAAGGAACTGATGCGCGGCATGAAAAAAGAGGAGCTGCTGCGCGCCATCATCGACAACGTGGGCAAACGTGGCAGCGCTGGGCAAGATTTGCAAAACGTCATCTCGGTTGCCATGCTGTCCGAAGGATGGGATGCCAAGAACGTGACGCACATCATGGGCTTGCGCGCATTTACCAGCCAGTTGCTGTGTGAGCAGGTGATTGGGCGGGGTTTGCGGCGGGTGTCCTACGAGACAGAACCCGTGGTGTGCCCGGATGGCAAGACGCGTGAGTTGTTCCGCACGGAATATGTCAACGTGTTTGGCGTGCCACTGTCGATCTTTCAGGAGTCTGATGGCGGCGGGGATGCGCCACCACCGCCCAAGCCGAGTACGCAAATCGAGTCACTGGCGGAGCGCTCGGAGTTTGAGATTTGCTGGCCTAACGTGCTGCGCGTGGATGTGATCGTGCGCCCTGAGCTGACGGTGGACTGGTCGAAGATGCCGCTCCTCAAAATTGACCCGGCACAGGTGCATGTGAGCGCCGATCTGGCTCCGGCACTGGGTGGTGCTGCGGATTTGTCAAAAGCCGTGTCGATTGACCTGGAAGCCTTGCCGGACGAATTTCGCTTGCAACGCTTGCTGTTTTTGGCGGCACGAAAAGCGATGACAACCATTGAGCATGGTTTTACCGGGAGCCGGGAATTGCTGATTCAGCAACTGGTCCGATTGGTTGAACAGTTTTTTGCCTCTGACCGGCTGGAGATTCCCTCGCTATTCCATCAGGAGCCACTGCGCAAGCGCATTCTGATTGCCTTGTCCATCGACACGCTGGTGGGGCATGTGATTGGGCAAATTCATCAGCAAAACAGCGAAAAGCTAGAACCGGTGTTTGACTCTGAATTTCCGATTGGCTCGACCCGGCTGATGCGCACTTGGTACTCGACCAAGCCATGCATTGAAACTGCCAAGTCTCAAATCAGTCACGCGGTGGCCGACAGCACCTGGGAGCAGTACACCACGACCTTGCTGGAAAAGCGCCAAGAGGTGGCGGCGTTCGTCAAAAACGACCATTTGGGTTTTCAGATTTACTACCTCTGGCGCGGCAGCAAACGGCGCTTTGTACCTGACTTTTTGATTCGTCTTGCCAATGGCAAATTATTGGTGCTGGAAATCAAGGGCGAGGATTCTGATCAAAACCGCAACAAGCGCATAGCACTTGACACTTGGGTGCGTGCCGTAAATTCGCGCGGCGGGTTTGGTACGTGGTGCTGGGATGTGGTGAAGGACGAACCGTCCAAGGTGCTTGATGTCGTCCTGCACCATGCCTGCCATGCAATGCACAGTGAACCGATTGGGGAAGGCGTTTTGGTGGCTGAGCCCAACAAGCCATCAGCCGTTGATGTGAGTAGTGCTGATAGCGATGGGGCATCGGAGTGAGCAAGAACAAACCACCGCAGTCGCCCAAGAAAAATGAGGTCTCGCTTGTCCGTTCATCAGCGGCCGAGTACTTGACCTTTGTCGCCGCGACTGGTAGTGCAGAGACCAGCGTGGAGATGCGTTATGAAGACGAGAATATCTGGCTGACGCAGAAGATGATGGCCACGGTCTACGATGTGTCGGTGCCCGCCATCAACCAGCACCTGAAACGAATTTTTGCCGATAACGAACTCGACGAGGTGGCAGTTATTAAGCAGTACTTAACCACTGCCGCCGATGGCAAGAACTATCAGGTCAAGCATTACAGCCTGCAAGCCATCATCGCCGTCGGCTTCAAAATCGAAAATGAACGTGCAGTTCAATTCCGCAAGTGGGCCAACCAGATCGTCAAGGATTACACGATTCAGGGCTGGGCCATGGATGTGGACCGGCTCAAACACGGCGGCAGCATCTTGGGCGTAGATTTTTTCGAGCGACAACTGGAAAAGGTTCGAGAGATACGGCTTTCGGAGCGCAAGTTTTATCAGAAGATCACCGACATCTACTCCACCTCGCTGGACTATGACCCAACGGCCACGGCGACCAAGCGATTTTTTGCTGCGGTTCAAAACAAACTGCACTACGCGGTCCACGGCCAGACAGCGGCGGAAGCCATTGTGGATCGTGCGGATCACAAAAAGGAAAATATGGGCTTGACCAGTTGGGAAGGCGCACCCCACGGGAAAATCCACAAATACGATGTCTCCATTGCCAAGAACTACCTGTCGGAGTTCGAGTTGGCTCAGATGCAGCGGATTGTCTCCGCCTATCTCGACATGGCAGAGCTTCAAGCCATGCGCCGCATTCCCATGACCATGCAGGATTGGGAGGTACGACTGGGCGGTTTCTTGAAACTCTGGGACCGCGAAGTGCTGCAGGACGCAGGCAAGGTCACCGCAGAAATCGCCAAGGCGCATGCTGAAAGCGAATTCGAGAAATACCGCATCGTTCAGGACCGGTTGTTTGAAAGCGATTTTGACAGGTTGGTGAAGCAAATTGAGTTGCCGAAAGAATAGATTTCCGAAGCAGTTTCATGTTGATCAGGGAGAAAAAAATGGCCAGAAAAAGAAATTCAAGCGTATTTGAAGACATCTTCGAGATAGCTGCGCTCTTGCCGTGGTGGGTGGGCTGTGCACTTGCAGCGGTCAGCTACCTGGTTCTTCATCGGTACGCTTCAGCAGTGGTATCCGCGACAGCTCCGGGCCAATTGGTTGTTGGTACTGTCACCAAGACCCTCGCAAGCGTTGGCCAAGTCGTGATTCCGTTGGTTCTGATGGCTGGCTCGTTGGCATCTTTCTTGGGACGCAGGAAGCGTGCAGGCTTGCTTGAGGAGGCCGCAGGTGACAAATCGGGCGAATGCCTGCGCAGTATGTCGTGGCGCGATTTTGAGATGCTTGTGGGTGAATCTTTCAGGATTCGCGGATTCGCGGTAGAAGAAACAGGCGGAGGCGGTGCAGATGGCGGCATCGATCTAAAGCTTCGAAAAGGCAATGAAGTATTTCTGGTCCAGTGCAAGCAGTGGCGCGCCTACAAAGTGTCTGTCACGATCGTTCGGGAATTGTTCGGCGTGATGGCCGCGCAGGGCGCAACCGGCGGATTTGTGGTGACTTCTGGCATCTTTACTGCTGATGCAAAGGAGTTCGCCAAAGGCCGAAATATCGAACTCATCGATGGCTCGGCACTAGCTAAACTTATCGGTTCAGCGGGCAATCACCAACCACCTGGGAGAGATGGTCATGCTGCCATATCCACCAGAAGTCCTGCCTGCCCTACGTGCGGTAGCGAAATGATCAAGCGCACGGCCAGACAGGGTGCAAACGCTGGAGGGGAGTTTTGGGGATGCTCACAATTCCCAAAATGTCGCGGTGTCCGCAGCTTCGGATAGTGCATGATTACCCATCAACCCCCAGCACTACTCATTAGCTCAATTACGATATTTTCAAGGTGTAAACTTTACGGCACCAATAAACAAAGGGTTCGTTACTATAAAAACAGTAGCAAACCCTTTTGCTTTGTGCTCCGTGTAGCCACTGTGTAGCCACCAGTACCGGGTTTTGTACCGTGTAGCTACCGTGTAGCCAGCAATTGTTTTCGTGACAGTCACGGTAACCATCTTTGCAGTTCAAGGGCATAACGTAACGCTACCCCTTTGACAGTTGGGTCGTTGTTGCCACCAGAGCGGCTCAGGCAGGTTTATCTGGCGCGGTTGTCACCATTGCACCAGCGAAGTGATTCAGTCCAGCATGGTGGCTCAGGCGTTGTTTCGCAACCGGTTGCAAAACACTAGCAGCCGCGTCTGGCGCTGTCGTTGTCACAGTTGCACCAGTGCAGTGATTAAGGCCAGCATGCGTCGGCTGTTTTCAGCTGGGGCTCATTTTGCTCCCTAGCAACCGTATGCTGGTTTACGCTTCCAACAGCTTTCTTTATCCTGTTGTACCTGCGGCCAAGGATTAAAGTGAAATTGTTTGGGTGAAGGTTACGCCGCCCGAGAGCGTTGGCGTCCATCCAATCCGCAACCTCGTCCCGGCTTTCAGCGCCTCCCAAATCTGCTTGCGCGGTTGGCACAGTTGCACCAGCAGATTGATTCAGGCCAGCAGGCGGCTATCTGGCGCGAATGTGGCGTATTGGCTTGCACCAGGCGCACAGAACTACAGCTTAAAAAGAAGTCGGCTATTGCGATAAAGGCGAAGGCAAACACCCGCCAGACATCAATGTGGTTTGGCCGCTCAACATAAAACACGAGATGCGGATAGCGTGTTAATGGCCAAAAGCGCAGACCGGGCAGATTCAATTCGTGGGCATAACGCGGTGAACCGGTCGCAGGATGGCGACCAATGTGGGCGTATGCATCCTCCAGTGCACCAATGAAACCATAGGCCGCTTGCTCAGCAAACTCGCCCAGATAGTAGGCAATGATCTCATCGATATCGTGATGAACCAGCTCGCGTGCGACGACAGGTTTGACTTTCAACCGTGCGTGCCCACTGCGGTGGCTTTGCGAACACGCTCGCGCAGGCCATCAAAGTACGCTGTATCGGCCACGCCTGCTGGCGCAGAGGCGGCACCAGCCACCAGCAGACTGCGCAAGTGAAGCCGATCTTTGTCTTTACGGATTAGTTCGCGCAGGTATTCACTGCTGGTGCCATACGAACCCTGGCAAACCTGTTCATCAACAAAGGACTTCAGGGTGTCTGGCAAGGAGATGTTCATCGTACTCATGCCTACAGTTTCAGATTTCCTGATCCGCACTAGGAGGCTGTCGGACTTAAAAATCCTTTAAAAAAAAGCTTCTAAATGCTATTAAAGATATAGTATTAAAGCTATAATATACGTGGCTTAAAGAAGGATTTATACCCACATGTCGAACTTCATTCT
>Ga0210035_1001893_pt1 | contig 11758 bp, 7 predicted proteins | sample CryGeymeta201507_FD_183975 | JGI IMG/M metagenome (GOLD analysis project Ga0210035, IMG submission 183975) | Groundwater microbial communities from Crystal Geyser aquifers in Utah, USA - Crystal Geyser metaG 2015-07 (SPAdes) (version 2) | ecosystem: Environmental > Aquatic > Deep subsurface >...
TAGCTAACGCCGTTTCGCTCAACAAGGTGGCGTTACTGAAATTATTAGCTAATTTAAAAAAGCTGGTATAAGAAAGGTCATCGCCAGAATTCGGTTTGTAATTCATTTCCATTTTTCCCAAAGCAAAAGTATTGTTGGTATTGCCTGTTGTAAACTTATTTTCAATGGTTTGCGCTACGCCCAAATATTGATTTATGGTTTGGTTATGGGTTGTAGTTTTAGTGGTTGACAAGATGCCATAAGCCGAAACATCTAATTTAGGATTGATATATTGGGTAATATTTGCGGCTGCAAAATTGTTTTTAGCGGCTATAAAATCTTGATCTTCTAAAAAGTTGGCAAAATCGCTGCTAGAAAGTTTAAAATAGGACTCCGGATCGCTAAACAGTTTGCCAATTCCTCCTTCAAAATTGATATAATCGGCAAGCGTAAATGACTTTTTTCCAATATCGTTTAGATCACTAATAAAATTGATGGCTGTTTTCGGACTGTAATAAAACAGGTTAGGATGTGCTAAATAATGCGAATCGGTACCACCACCAACTTCAATATCGCCAAAAGTGAACTTTTTTTTATCCTTTTTTAGCTTGATATTCATCGCCATACGCTGGCTATCGTTTAAACCTTTTAAAAAGCCGACTTTGTTGTAATTATCAATCACTTCAACACTTTCAATGGCATCGGCAGGAATGTTTTCTACACCCAATTTAGTGCCTCCTCCAAAAAAAGGTTTATTATCCACTAACAAGTCGGTTACTTTTTTGCCCAGCACCGTTACGTTGCTATTCTTATCCACTTCAATTCCCGGTAATTTTTTTAGCACTTGTTTCAATTTGCGCTCTTTGCCATTTGTAAATACTTTGGTGTTATAAGTTATGGTATCTCGTTTAATGTTTACAGGTAATTCTTTTATTAAAATTACTTCATCTAATTGATTAGTTGCCACTTGAAGCACGATGTTTTTTGAGGTATCACCGTTGGGTTTAATGGTAAATTCAAAACTTTCATAGCCCAAATAGCTGACCAAAATATGGTAATGCTGGTCTTGTTTTAAGTTTAATTTATAGCGCCCTTGCTCATCGGTTATTGCAAATGCCATATCTACATTAAGGCTGTCGGGTTTTGCCAGCACATTGGCAAAAGCTAAAGGTACTTTTAAACTATCGGTAACCACACCGCTTAACAAACGGGTTTGGGCAAACAGACTATTGATAAAAAATAGGGTGAAAAAAAATAAAAAATAGCGTTTTTTCAAGATATAAACTGTTTATTAAATTAAAAAAATTAATTTCTAAATTTTGGCGAGCTTTGTAAGCCTATGGCTTCAAATTCTTCTTCAGATATTATTTTACCTTTAGTTGGTCGCTCAATTTTATAAGGATTTTTAAGGTTTATTGTTAATTTGTTGATATAAAAAATATAATCACCCTCTGCAAGTTCCATAATTAATCCGGGTAAGCCACTATAGCCTATAGGACCAAAAGGCATGGCTAATTTTGGGGCGTACCAGGCAATGATGGGCTTATTAAAAGTGCCAGCACTATTTTTAGTAACTAGGGTGCTTGTGGCTTTATAACACAAATAATTATTTATGGTTTTAGTTTCTTGGGTTAACTCCCATTGCCTCGTGTCTAAATTTGATTCAACTAAAAATAATTGACCATAAGCGCTTGTTTGATATATTTTTTTATTCTGCACTTTATTAAAATAATAAGTTCCGGTAGCGCCTATTATTTTCATCGTTGTTTCTAAACCTTCATCTCCTTCATTATCCATTCCGTAAATTGGTGTATAAACAGCCTCTTGATTATTGAATAATAACTTCATTTCAATTGAATTTATATTTGATTTAATCTGCTGCTCTAAATCTGCTATGTTCCTTTTAATTTCATCTAAATAGGCAGGAGGCATTGTTTTGAGCTTTTCTTTATCCATCATGGTGAATGATTTATTAAGGCTTACTTTATAGATAATTTCACCATTTATTTGCTGACTATAAGCTAAATTGTTAATTGTCAATAAAATAATACCATTTAAAATAATTTTTTTCATCATTTAAGTAGATTTAAAAAGCTAGTAGTTAAAACCACTAGCTTTCAGTTACCAATTTATTGTTATTTTTGATTAGCTACACATCTATCATATTCTTTATCAGCAAGATAGTTAGCTCTTTCTTTTCCCACACCTAACGCCTCAAGATTAGACTGGTAATAAAAAGCTGCTGCTACGCAATCTACATTAGATAGTTTGTTGTCAACTTTAGCTTCTTTTGCGCTAATTGTTGAAAAAGGTGCATAAGCAAACACAAAGACCATAGTTAATACTATTTTTTTTATATTATGTGTTAAAAAAAACCTAATCAACTTAAATTAAAGTGTTCCTAATAATTTGTTTATAGATCCTATATGATGCATATATAATCCACTATTTTAAAATCAAATCTTTATTTTTTTTAGATATATCTCAGTCATTTCATCGTTAAATTCCTTGATGGAAACTATTTTGCCTTTTGAAGGTTTAATTATAATGGGAATTTTTTTATAATTAATGCTTTTTAAAAAATAATGAAAAGAATTCCCTTCGTTTAACTCAACTATTAAACCTGGAAGGTTTCCATAGCCCAAGGGGCCAAAACTTAATGGTATTTCAGGTGTGTACCAAGCGGTAACCACAATCATTCTGTTTCCATTTCTTCTGTACAATTCTTTTTGAGTAGTTGCTTTATAACATTTATATTTACCAATTAATTTTGATTCATTAATTAATTTCCATTTCTGCGACGATAAATTTTCAACAATAAGAAATTGTTTATCAAACACCTTACTATAGGTAACTTTTTCATCACTTTTAATATTAGTGTAAATTTGTCCTAGATTTTTGGCACTAATTAAATTTATATTCAGATTAGAATTACTTTCATTTTCTAATTTTTGCAAATAAGTAAACATTGATTTTTCTTTACTAAATTTTAACTCAAATTCTAATTCTTCGGAATTATTAGTTTGATTAAGTATTTTTGATAGATTACTTTTTACATCTTTATCATCTATACTGTCTGTATTTAAAGACATATATAATTGTGAATTGTAAATTGCAACACCTTCCTTATTCTGCCCATTTACATTAAAGATAGTTAAGCTTAATATAAATATTATTATTATTTTCATTTTATTAAATTTTTAGAATTATAATTTTTATTTATTTTATAAATGGCTTATCTGTATATTATTATTTCTTAAAAATAGGATAAAATTAGGATATATTTTGAAATTAATTTATGAAAACAAATTTTTACATAATTTAATAAATAAAAATATTACTTCGTTTTATCTAAAAGTTTAACGTAACAGACAGCTTATTTAATAACGTGGATTTTAAATTACAAATCCACGTTATTTTAGTCCCTAAATCATTGACCTACAAACTTGTTCTACTACAAGAGTTATGTATAAAATTGTTTGATTATCAAAATCGAACATCTTCAATACCTGAGGAACGATAAATGCTATTCTTCCACAAATATCAGAGTCTATATTTTTACTCCCTGTTGTAAATTGAATATCCAAATTTTTACTGTTTTTTTCAACAGAAATTGAAATCTTATTTTCCTTAAAAACTACAGAAGTAAATGTCTCTGTATCTGAGTTTACATTATAAGCATTTTTATCATTCAAATAATTTCTTGCATTTCCTATCATATTAAATATCAATGCAAATACTATTAATAAAATAATTTTTTTCATAATATATTTTTAATTAATTTTTATCTTGTTACTTTTTCACAAACCTGCTTAACAATTTCAACAACCAAATCGATTCTCCATTGGCTAATACTCGTGTTTTTTTCTAAAAAACTACCAACTTCTTGACTAAGTTTTAAACAATCTAAATCCACTAGAAGGTCATGGGATACTAATTTTAAGTTATCAGTTTCATTTAGATTTAATTGAAAAGTTTTATACTCTTTTTGAAAATATGAATTTTCAATAGAATGAGCAAAAGCAAAAGAGCCAATTAGCATAAAAGCTAAAATAAATACTATTTTTTTTATGATTTTTAAAATTTAAAAGTTAATGAATGATGCCTTTTGGCACCTTATTTTTTTATCTCGGTGAGGTGTGCTACTTTTGTAGCGTTCCTCTGGTTTAAATTTGGCTAGTTCATAGGCAAGTTGGGTGTTAAATTATACATTTAGAAATCGTTTAAATTTTTTTCCTCAAACCAGAGGAATTTTTATATTCCAACGGCATTAATTTTTAAAATTTCTGAAAAGTATTTTTCTATCTCTAATGATTCATTTTATCGGCATTGTCTCTAATTTTGCCAGTCATTTCATCAAGTTCATCCTTTGTTATTTTTTTTCCTTTAATTGGTCTCGTAATCTTTACCTCTTTTTTGGTGTAAGTTATTTCCTTTAATGTGAGAATTGAGCTATAATTTTTTACTTCCACTATTAAGCCCGGCAAACCGCCATAGCCCAAGGGGCCAAAAGGAACCGGTATTTCTGGTGCAAACCATACTTCTTCAATTTTATTACAAGAACTACATTTTTTTGTGGCTTTCAGGCACATAAATTTTCCTATTTTTTTATAGTCTTTGCCTATTTCCCAATCGTTAACAAGGGTGTCTTTAATCAAAAACAATTCTCCCATAAGCTCGTTTTGATGTAGCACTAACTTCTCTTTTCTATTTTGATAATAAGTACCTTTACCAATCAGTATTTTGGCAATAGTATATAAGTAATTGTTCTTAAAACTTTCATTAACAATACTTTCTTCAATTTGAGAACTACTTTCCGCCTGATTAAATTTTAAGATATAATCAAAATCTTTAGCAATTTCAAAGGCACTAAGGAGCATTTTTATTGTAGATTTAGTAGGTTCGTCATCAGTATCTTTAATTTTATATTTCTCGCTAATTGGTGATAGTTTATAGTTACAAATAGTGGTTGTTTGCGCAAAAATTGCACTTGTTATTAAACTCGCAATAATGATTAGTTTTATGTTCATTTTTATTTAATTTTAAGTGTAAAAGTAAAGCCTAATCTAATTAGATTAGGCTTTACTACATAATTATTTATTCGTAATCCATGCAAGCTGAATATACGTAATCCCAAAGTGCAAAATCACATCTTACAGAACCACAGGTTTTTATTTCTGCAGCGTTTGCTGCAGCCCAACAATCTGGGTACTTTAAAGATGTATTTTGGTCTTTCTCATTGGTTGCATTAGAAAAACTAACCGTTGCAAAAGCAAATACGATACTTAATACTATTTTTTTTATGATTTTTAAAAGTTAAAAGTTAATAAATGATGCCTTTTGGCACCTTATTTTTTTATGTCGGTGAGGTGGGCTACTTTTGTAGTTCGTTCCTCCGGTTTAAATTTGGCTAGTTCATAGGCAAGTTGGGTATTAAATTAAATTGTCAGATTTTTCATTTTTTCCTCTAACCGGAGGAATTTTATTTTCCCAAGGCTAATCTTTTAAATTTCAAGCTCTTTTTTACTAATCCGTCAAGTTTTTAAAACGGCAAGGTAAAGCTTGAAAAATTATAAAAAAATAATTTTCCCATAAAAAAAGTATGGGTTTTCCCTACTTTTAGTATGGGAAAAATTTGGTGGCTTAGTGTAGTTTAAAAATACTTAATATGCTGATATATATATATATATCATTTTTTGGAAACACAACTATCAAAAAAATAAAAAAATTTAGAAAAAAAAGTAAATTTTTTTCAAAAAAAATACTCCAAAAATTGTTTAACAAACGCAGAAAAGTGCCCTATTTTAATTTTAGCGCTTAAAAATTATTTGCTTCAAACATTCAAGGCTTGTTTCGTTGAGAAAGCTACAACTTATAAGTTAGGGTAAACAACCAAAAACGCGGTAAAATAAAGGTTTTATCGTCGGTGATTAAAAAATCTGAAAAGGCATTTTGTTGTTTAAAGCTCGCGCCAAATAGGTTAGTTCCACTCAATTTAAAACCCCAAGCACTTGACTCTTTTTGGTATGATAAAGCGAAATTGGCTAGCTCATATCGGTTAATAATGCCCGTATTGTTGTTATAATTGGTTCTGGTATAATCGGCTTCTAGTTTAAAGCTATCTAAAAAATCATAATCAAAATTTAGATATGGACGCTCATTCGTAAATTTTGAAACACCGTTAAAACTTTTAAATTGACTAAAACTTTTGTCGAAGCCCACTTCAATGTTTGGACCCTTTTTAGCGTTTGTTGCTAAAGAAATACCGATACTTTGCGTGTTTGATTGGTTTTTAAAAGTTGAATTATTTAGATTTTGAAAGTAGTTAGTATAGTTTGTATTTCCCTTTAATTTGAGGGTTAGTTTTTCAACATTTTTGCGAATATCGCTTGAAAATTGCCACGTGCTTTGTGGATTATGGCTCAAAAAAGGACTCGTAAACTGTTCGATACCTTGTAGTTGAACGGTATTTTGGATGTTTCTAATTTTTTTGTTGTAATTGATATAGGCATTCATAATTAGGCCACGATATAAACTGAATTTAGTGAAAATTAAACTGGCTACGTGATACATTTCGTTTTCTAAATCGGCATTACCTTTGGTAACGGCATTATAGCGGACTAATTGAAATTTATCGGCGTATTTAGGGGCGTCTGCGAAAGCACTTTTTAAATTATAGGTAAAATGGAGGTGCTCTGAATTGCTAAGATTGTATTCTGCCTTAAAGGCCGGTAACCAAACCAGCTTGTTTTTATTGGTAAGCGTTTCTTGTAATGCTTTTAAATGATAAAAATGACCAAAAACTCCCGATTTGAAAACGGTTTTTCCTAACTTAAATTTATGCTCTATACCAAAATAAGTATCGCTTAAGCTAAAATCTAAATCATTGCCAAATCCGGCGGCATCAAAAAGGTTTATCACACCATTACTCAAGCTTTGAAAATCAGAAGTTTTATAGGTTTCATATAGTAAATTGCTGCCTAAAGTGGTATAAATATGGTTGCTATTATTAATAACCCAATAGTGTTTTAACAATAAGTCAATGTTGTTGACTTGTAAAGATTTTTGTTGGCTGATGTTAAACTGACTATCGCTTATAAGCGGAATAAGTCCCTGCAAAATTGGTTGATTGGTAATCCAATTTGTAGTAGGATTGCCTTTGTTATATTGGTAATTTGCCGTAAATGAAAAGGTGTGATGGTTAGACAATTTTTTATGCCATTCGGCATTTTGCTTTACCGTTGTGCTAAGCTCCTTTGTGAAGCTGTTTAAATTTGTGTTAGCTAACGCCGTTTCGCTCAACAAGGTGGCGTTACTGAAATTATTAGCTAATTTAAAAAAGCTGGTATAAGAAAGGTCATCGCCAGAATTCGGTTTGTAATTCATTTCCATTTTTCCCAAAGCAAAAGTATTGTTGGTATTGCCTGTTGTAAACTTATTTTCAATGGTTTGCGCTACGCCCAAATATTGATTTATGGTTTGGTTATGGGTTGTAGTTTTAGTGGTTGACAAGATGCCATAAGCCGAAACATCTAATTTAGGATTGATATATTGGGTAATATTTGCGGCTGCAAAATTGTTTTTAGCGGCTATAAAATCTTGATCTTCTAAAAAGTTGGCAAAATCGCTGCTAGAAAGTTTAAAATAGGACTCCGGATCGCTAAACAGTTTGCCAATTCCTCCTTCAAAATTGATATAATCGGCAAGCGTAAATGACTTTTTTCCAATATCGTTTAGATCACTAATAAAATTGATGGCTGTTTTCGGACTGTAATAAAACAGGTTAGGATGTGCTAAATAATGCGAATCGGTACCACCACCAACTTCAATATCGCCAAAAGTGAACTTTTTTTTATCCTTTTTTAGCTTGATATTCATCGCCATACGCTGGCTATCGTTTAAACCTTTTAAAAAGCCGACTTTGTTGTAATTATCAATCACTTCAACACTTTCAATGGCATCGGCAGGAATGTTTTCTACACCCAATTTAGTGCCTCCTCCAAAAAAAGGTTTATTATCCACTAACAAGTCGGTTACTTTTTTGCCCAGCACCGTTACGTTGCTATTCTTATCCACTTCAATTCCCGGTAATTTTTTTAGCACTTGTTTCAATTTGCGCTCTTTGCCATTTGTAAATACTTTGGTGTTATAAGTTATGGTATCTCGTTTAATGTTTACAGGTAATTCTTTTATTAAAATTACTTCATCTAATTGATTAGTTGCCACTTGAAGCACGATGTTTTTTGAGGTATCACCGTTGGGTTTAATGGTAAATTCAAAACTTTCATAGCCCAAATAGCTGACCAAAATATGGTAATGCTGGTCTTGTTTTAAGTTTAATTTATAGCGCCCTTGCTCATCGGTTATTGCAAATGCCATATCTACATTAAGGCTGTCGGGTTTTGCCAGCACATTGGCAAAAGCTAAAGGTACTTTTAAACTATCGGTAACCACACCGCTTAACAAACGGGTTTGGGCAAACAGACTATTGATAAAAAATAGGGTGAAAAAAAATAAAAAATAGCGTTTTTTCAAGATATAAACTGTTTATTAAATTAAAAAAATTAATTTCTAAATTTTGGCGAGCTTTGTAAGCCTATGGCTTCAAATTCTTCTTCAGATATTATTTTACCTTTAGTTGGTCGCTCAATTTTATAAGGATTTTTAAGGTTTATTGTTAATTTGTTGATATAAAAAATATAATCACCCTCTGCAAGTTCCATAATTAATCCGGGTAAGCCACTATAGCCTATAGGACCAAAAGGCATGGCTAATTTTGGGGCGTACCAGGCAATGATGGGCTTATTAAAAGTGCCAGCACTATTTTTAGTAACTAGGGTGCTTGTGGCTTTATAACACAAATAATTATTTATGGTTTTAGTTTCTTGGGTTAACTCCCATTGCCTCGTGTCTAAATTTGATTCAACTAAAAATAATTGACCATAAGCGCTTGTTTGATATATTTTTTTATTCTGCACTTTATTAAAATAATAAGTTCCGGTAGCGCCTATTATTTTCATCGTTGTTTCTAAACCTTCATCTCCTTCATTATCCATTCCGTAAATTGGTGTATAAACAGCCTCTTGATTATTGAATAATAACTTCATTTCAATTGAATTTATATTTGATTTAATCTGCTGCTCTAAATCTGCTATGTTCCTTTTAATTTCATCTAAATAGGCAGGAGGCATTGTTTTGAGCTTTTCTTTATCCATCATGGTGAATGATTTATTAAGGCTTACTTTATAGATAATTTCACCATTTATTTGCTGACTATAAGCTAAATTGTTAATTGTCAATAAAATAATACCATTTAAAATAATTTTTTTCATCATTTAAGTAGATTTAAAAAGCTAGTAGTTAAAACCACTAGCTTTCAGTTACCAATTTATTGTTATTTTTGATTAGCTACACATCTATCATATTCTTTATCAGCAAGATAGTTAGCTCTTTCTTTTCCCACACCTAACGCCTCAAGATTAGACTGGTAATAAAAAGCTGCTGCTACGCAATCTACATTAGATAGTTTGTTGTCAACTTTAGCTTCTTTTGCGCTAATTGTTGAAAAAGGTGCATAAGCAAACACAAAGACCATAGTTAATACTATTTTTTTTATATTATGTGTTAAAAAAAACCTAATCAACTTAAATTAAAGTGTTCCTAATAATTTGTTTATAGATCCTATATGATGCATATATAATCCACTATTTTAAAATCAAATCTTTATTTTTTTTAGATATATCTCAGTCATTTCATCGTTAAATTCCTTGATGGAAACTATTTTGCCTTTTGAAGGTTTAATTATAATGGGAATTTTTTTATAATTAATGCTTTTTAAAAAATAATGAAAAGAATTCCCTTCGTTTAACTCAACTATTAAACCTGGAAGGTTTCCATAGCCCAAGGGGCCAAAACTTAATGGTATTTCAGGTGTGTACCAAGCGGTAACCACAATCATTCTGTTTCCATTTCTTCTGTACAATTCTTTTTGAGTAGTTGCTTTATAACATTTATATTTACCAATTAATTTTGATTCATTAATTAATTTCCATTTCTGCGACGATAAATTTTCAACAATAAGAAATTGTTTATCAAACACCTTACTATAGGTAACTTTTTCATCACTTTTAATATTAGTGTAAATTTGTCCTAGATTTTTGGCACTAATTAAATTTATATTCAGATTAGAATTACTTTCATTTTCTAATTTTTGCAAATAAGTAAACATTGATTTTTCTTTACTAAATTTTAACTCAAATTCTAATTCTTCGGAATTATTAGTTTGATTAAGTATTTTTGATAGATTACTTTTTACATCTTTATCATCTATACTGTCTGTATTTAAAGACATATATAATTGTGAATTGTAAATTGCAACACCTTCCTTATTCTGCCCATTTACATTAAAGATAGTTAAGCTTAATATAAATATTATTATTATTTTCATTTTATTAAATTTTTAGAATTATAATTTTTATTTATTTTATAAATGGCTTATCTGTATATTATTATTTCTTAAAAATAGGATAAAATTAGGATATATTTTGAAATTAATTTATGAAAACAAATTTTTACATAATTTAATAAATAAAAATATTACTTCGTTTTATCTAAAAGTTTAACGTAACAGACAGCTTATTTAATAACGTGGATTTTAAATTACAAATCCACGTTATTTTAGTCCCTAAATCATTGACCTACAAACTTGTTCTACTACAAGAGTTATGTATAAAATTGTTTGATTATCAAAATCGAACATCTTCAATACCTGAGGAACGATAAATGCTATTCTTCCACAAATATCAGAGTCTATATTTTTACTCCCTGTTGTAAATTGAATATCCAAATTTTTACTGTTTTTTTCAACAGAAATTGAAATCTTATTTTCCTTAAAAACTACAGAAGTAAATGTCTCTGTATCTGAGTTTACATTATAAGCATTTTTATCATTCAAATAATTTCTTGCATTTCCTATCATATTAAATATCAATGCAAATACTATTAATAAAATAATTTTTTTCATAATATATTTTTAATTAATTTTTATCTTGTTACTTTTTCACAAACCTGCTTAACAATTTCAACAACCAAATCGATTCTCCATTGGCTAATACTCGTGTTTTTTTCTAAAAAACTACCAACTTCTTGACTAAGTTTTAAACAATCTAAATCCACTAGAAGGTCATGGGATACTAATTTTAAGTTATCAGTTTCATTTAGATTTAATTGAAAAGTTTTATACTCTTTTTGAAAATATGAATTTTCAATAGAATGAGCAAAAGCAAAAGAGCCAATTAGCATAAAAGCTAAAATAAATACTATTTTTTTATGATTTTTAAAAGTTAAAAGTTAATAAATGATGCCTTTTGGCACCTTATTTTTTTATGTCGGTGAGGTGTGCTACTTTTGTAGTATATTCCTCCGGTTTAAATTTGGCTAGTTCATAGGCAAGTTGGGTGTTAAATTATACATTTAGAAATCGTTTAAATTTTTTTCCTCAAACCGGAGGAATTTTTATATTCCAACGGCAATAATTTTTAAAATTTCTGAAAAGTATTTTTCTATCTCTAATGATTCATTTTATCGGCATTGTCTCTAATTTTGCCAGTCATTTCATCAAGTTCATCCTTTGTTATTTTTTTTCCTTTAATAGGTCTCGTAATCTTTACTTCTTTTTTGGTGTAAGTTATTTCCTTTAAGGAAAGTATGGAGCTATAATTTTTTACTTCCACTATTAAGCCCGGCAAACCGCCATAGCCCAAGGGACCAAAAGGAACCG
>Ga0210035_1001898_pt1 | contig 11738 bp, 11 predicted proteins | sample CryGeymeta201507_FD_183975 | JGI IMG/M metagenome (GOLD analysis project Ga0210035, IMG submission 183975) | Groundwater microbial communities from Crystal Geyser aquifers in Utah, USA - Crystal Geyser metaG 2015-07 (SPAdes) (version 2) | ecosystem: Environmental > Aquatic > Deep subsurface >...
CGTAACTGGAGCCTGATTGTGAGGCGGAATTAAAACCGCCGTCACCCCAAAAGCAGCAGCACTTCTAATCACTGCTCCGACATTATGAGGATCTTGAACCTCACCCAAAATTAGTAAACAAGTATCAACAGTCGGATTAACTGCTTGGATAAATTCTTTATAAGGCAACAAAAGATCACTAGCTGAAATACCCGCAATGATACCCTGATGGACGGCTTCACTCCGCAAGCCACCAGGGAGCTTTTTGGGATTAAGTATCTTAGGAGTAATACGACCAAAATGGCTAAGTTTGGCAAAAATTTTGTCATCATTAAAACCCAGTTCAATGAATAATTCTTTGATTAATTCAGGACGATAATTCAAGGCCTCTTCTACCGCGTGTTTGCCAAAAATATAAATTAATTCTTTTTTCATAGCCGGCATGTTAGCACATTTTATTTGAGTTTGTTTATAAAATTCAAAATTCTATAAACAAGAGGTGCCTTTAATAAATTCGGTAGCTGTGGGTGTACCGCCCGCCTTTATTTCATTCACTCTGGTTTGACCAAAGATTTTTACAAAACATTCTTCTTGTTCTGGAGTAATAGTGGTCGGTAATGAATTAGGGTCCACCCCATTTGCTTTTAATGCGTCTGCTTGATCTGAAGTAAGTGAACCCGATCCACTCACTTCTAATAAGTTGGTGTCCTCAGGATGATTATTAGATGATGTCCTTAAACCATCATCTTTGTTTATCCTTGAGGACGAATTTGGAAATATCATTTCACTAATAACCGGCACTAGCATTGGACGTAAATTATAAGGATCTTTTATAAAAAAAGAAATCACTATAACTAATAAAACAAAGAAAATAACCCCGAGAACTACAAAAAATGTTTTGATAATTTTAACCATGCTTACACTCTAACACAAACTAACAGTAAGATATAAAAAAGTGACGCTAGAAGGTGTCCCTCTCATCACTTGACCTTGATCTTATTAAAAGAATCCCTCGTTTATCAAAACAGTCTGCGTTTGCGTTTAGATAGTGAATTTACCATACATTTGATTGACAAAATATTATTATCTGCTATGATAATAATATTCATTTATTCGCCAGAGGAGGGCAAAAAAATGAAATATGCGTTCTTTTTGATCATGTTGATGGTCACCGCGCCTGCGTTGGCCACAACGATCAACCTGTCCAAACAGATTCCACCGACGACCGTCGGTGGAATCAAGACCGATACCACTACCACTGATAACGCGTACTGCACCGCCATGGTGCATGAGAAAGCGACCGGTAGGTCGTACTGCACCGCCATGGTGCAGGAAAAGTGAGAAAAAGGGGGATGCATTCGCGCACCCCCCTTCTACATTTATTTGTAATCGTTTTTTCTAATCCACTTTGAAATACAACCTCTGTTAAATCTGCACGTCTTCACTAAGGACATTTGGCACTTTTCGTATTTATAACTTTAGTATCTCATTTGGAGTTTTTCTATTAATCAAGTGTTGCAATTAATTCTGAAACTGGCCTGTGATGGAAACACACAGGAAAATCCCTTGATCGCGACCCGGTAGGAAACGGCATTTATGCCATGAGGGCCTGTACTTGGTACAGGCCCTCATTTTTTATTTAGTTTTAGTTTAGGATATAAAATACAAAACTACCTAATCGTTTTCCCTTAATTATTCGAAAAAAATGATTTGATATACTTTTGTTATTTATTTTATCCCTAAACCTCTTGCGCCACGGGGATTACTTCAACGTCTATGGACTTGGTGACGGCTGGTTCATTATCCGGATTATCACTAGGGACACAACTGATAGTGAACCTTTGGTAATTGGTCAGTGGTGCAGTCTGAAAATCGGCGGAACTATTTCCTTCAGTAAAAGTAAATGTTCTACTTCCATCTGGACTAGTTACTACACAAGAAGCATCATGATCAGTTTCTATATTCAAATAAATCCTGGTGGATCCTCCGCTTCTAATAATGCTTGGATCAGCCGAAAAATTGATAGTGATTCCTGAGGTGGGAGTGGTGTCAGTAACATCAACACTGGCTATTTTAGAAATAGGCGACCCGTCTGTGCCGGTACAACTGAGTCTATAGTTTTTAGTGGTTCTTATATTGCCGACTAGAACTGTTTGGTTGCCACTATTGTTTTTACTACCGTTCCAGGCACGCGAGGCGGTGCAGGTGTGAGCTACGATATTTCTTCCTATCCAAGTTAGAGTGGTGGTTGCGGTTGGTCCTTTTCTCACACTAGGTGGGTCAGCCCAAAAAGTCAATTCTGGTGCAGTTGATGGTGGGTTGTTAACAAAGAAACTAACCCAGCTGGTTTTATTATTACTCTGATAGAGAGAGGTGCCGGGTTCAACCAAGTATCCTGGGTCTACCATTAATCTCACCTTCCAATCTCCAATCTTGGGGATAGTGATGTCAGGGAAAGTGTGGTTGACTTGGTCACCAATACCCAAAGCATTAACGGTTGATATAATTCTAAAATCTCCATTGGTGTCGAGATGCCATCCGTCATCCCCATAATCAAACTGGAGATATACTTTAATACTGGAAGTGGCTGCTAGGGTGCCTTGGTTTTTTATAACAGTATCAACAGCAAAAGGAACGTCCTTGATTTGATCTGCAACAGTTCCTAAACTACCAGTTAGGTCGATGGTTGGTAACAACGGAACGGGACATGTCACCTGGAAACTTGTTGGGCCATTCCAAGGTGCATGAACCAAATTCACACTAAGATTATCTGATGGCCTAGTGGCTCTTATTGTAACTGTTCTGGGTACCCCATCTTTCCAGGCAAGTGGGGTTGGATAACGATAGTCATTTAGGTTGTCTAGACTTGACCCACAATGATTATTTCTAGAGTTTCTAATAGTTGGCTGCAGAGTGTCATACAAGACACCATCAACATAGATACCAATAGTAACAGGATCAGTATGGGGTACAGTATCACAAGCCCAACCTGTCAGGGCTGTACAACTAGAATTACAAGCTGGTTCCCATGACGCCGTACCATCTGGACAGATGTTATTCCTACCAGCGTAAAGGTGACCATAAAAAAATATTTCTCCATAAACTGTTCCTAAGCTGGGGGTTGTGTGGCCGCCACCGCCACCGCCACCGCCACCCGCATGAACCACACGAACGGATGCAGTATAACTACCATCTGAATTGTAACTCACGGACGACCCATAAACTGTACCTGAGTTATCGTTAGCATTAGCAATTGCTGCTAAATCATTAGCAGCTGACATGGCATCCGCAGAATTATTAAAACCCGATATCGTATCTCGGGCACCTACATAATCACCACGATAAACATTCATATGTAACCCATCATCACTTCCACCTCTACTATCAGTTCCGCCGTTGGCGACATAATCGTCATGGGAACAAACACAATGATCATCTCCAGAACCACCAAAACCACCACCATCAAACATGTCACGAACATTATCCCAAAAGGAGGCCTCTGCCTTATGCACTGGCACCGCTGTTGTCAGTGTAAAGAACATGACTACAAAAACAACTTTAGTCAGAGTAGCTCGATTGGCAGTGAGTTTTTTAAATATTTCTTTCATAAAAATTATTTAGGTGCGGTTGTTAAAAATTATTAAAGGTAGAGACGTCAACCTTCTTATCAAATTTGGTGAAGTATTGTTTGACGAGTGAACGGGCGGCCTCGACATCACTTTGTCCATACCAACCGTATTGAATACCTCGTTTGGCATAATCTTCGGCCAACGCTTGGTAGAATTCCCTGTGGTCAACATCAAGACGAGTGAGTAGGGCAGCTACGGCAAATCCTTCCGCTGCTCGGACACTAGGATAGGTGGCTGGGGTGTCTTCATTTCCATAGACAGCTGGGTACTCGGTACCGTAGTGTTGAATATTCGGTAGTCGTTCATACAGTGGCTTACGCATGTATTGTTTATTAAAATTCAAGACTAGGTGACGGATTTCATCATGGAGTTGGTAGATCTTGTCTTTACTTCCATTAAGTTCCAAGAAGTAACCATACTTAAAACCTTCAAAGGTAAAGGCAGTGAGTACTGTGTCGTTTTCTATATTGGCGATATTTTCAGGAGATAGTTCAACTTGATTGGCTTGATAATTTTCTAAATCGGAAGCATCAGAATCTGGTGGTGGTGGCAAAGTGACTGTTTCTAGAGCATCAGGGACAAGGGTAAATTCAAAGGATCGGTTTTTATATTTTTCAACAATTTGCTGAAGTTGAGCATTTAAGGCCTTGTCCTTTTTGGCTTGCTGGGCTGTTGGTGATGTTGATGATAGATACCAAACAGTGCCCGCAAAGACCATGATGCTAGAAAACAAAATTATCAGCAACCACTTTAGTCGATGTGATGGTACTTCATCTTCTCCCCTTAAAGCAGTTTCTAAATCTGGATTCATAGAAAAATGACAATGTTATTAATAGTATTCATTTAATTAAAACATAAAAATCTCTTCCATGTTAAAGGAATATGCACAGGGTGTTGCAATTATTCCTGGAACCTAAGTGAGCTAGACTTCACTAAACATTATTCTGTGACATAATAACCATATTAACTTTATCTTATGTCAGTGGAACAAAAATTATTACCAATAAAAAGCTTCTTGGTTAATAAAATTAACTACCGTCTTTGGTTTTGGTGGCTTATTTTTACCCTGCTTAGTTTACTAATAATTGGGTTATTAACAACCAAAACCGTTGTTTTTAATGAAATTAGTGAAATTAGTGACAATCAGTTAATTTCCACCAGCAAATTACCGGAACCGTTTCCTCTCGGAGTTAATCCAAATACAAAAACTATTTCCGAAAATCCGGCTGTTACTAATTTCCTAAATAAAAATAATATTGTCAGTAATCATACCAAACCTGCCAAAAATCAAACTTGGCTAGCGCTTCTTATTACCAAATTACAAGATATGAATTGGTACCAAAATCTGGCTTCCCCGATGAGTCGAATTTTAATCATTAAATCTGGTGACCGAGCGGAACAAATAACCTCCTCCTTTGCTAATATTCTTGGCTGGACCAAAGAACAAGAAACTGAATTTTTAGAAAAAATGACCGCCGGGGTTCCTCCTCTCTCAGAGGGAAAATTTTATCCCGGAAAATACCTCATGGCATCTGATGCCTCTCCTCAAACAGTCGCTTTAATAGTTAAAAGTCGTTTTAAAAGTGAAATACTTAGTCGTTATAATGATGAAATTGAATCCACTATCCCATTACGTGACACCATAATAATTGCTTCTCTCATTGAACGTGAAGCTTATGACTTTGAAGATATGCGCTATATCTCGGGAGTAATTTGGAATAGACTTTTTATTAATATGCGCCTACAAATTGATTCCTCTTTGCAATATGTTCGTGGTAGTAAGTCGAACGAGCCATGGTGGCCAGTGCCGATACCAAGTGATAAGTACCTTGATTCACCATACAACACCTACCAAAATAAAGGTCTTCCACCTGGTCCAATAGCTAATCCTTCCATTGATGCCATCATTGCTACTCTTAATCCACGCGAAACCGACTGTTTATTTTATTTTCATGATGGTGATAGTAATTTTCATTGTACCCCAACCTATAAAGAACATGTGGCCTTACTTAAAAAATATTTTGGAAAAGGAAAATAAAATAGAATGACGGTCATCGGATGACCGTCATTCTATTTTTTATCCTGGTAAATAAAAAGCTGATGAAAAATGACAATGATGATACAATATAATAATTATTTACATAATTTATGTGTCTATGAAAATTGAACAAAAATCATGGGATCAAACAAACGGTTGGTTAACAGTTAAAAGCACCTTGGGTACAGAAATACCACAACTGGTACTGGTTTTCGGTGGGCGAAATGAAGTTTCTAATCCAGATAATTATGCCATTTTAAAGCAATGGTATCCTCAATCAAACATTATTATGTGCTCTACCGCAGGCGAAATAATTGACACCAAGGTCCGTGATCATTCACTTGCGGTCACCGCTATTTATTTTGAAAAAACCACTCTCACCTTTACGCACGGCACCTTAACTGAAGGTGATAGTGGAGAAATAATCGGTGATACTCTGGCTGAAGGTATTCCCAAAATCGGACTTAAACATGTGATGGTTTTTTCTGACGGCCTGCAGGTAAATGGCACCAGCTTGGTCAAAGGAATCCTAAAACATCTACCAAATGACATTTCAGTGACTGGCGGTCTTGTTGGAGACGGTACTGATTTTAAAGTAACGGTAGTGGGACTTAATCAAGTACCAGAACCTAAACAAGTAGTTATGATTGGCTTTTATGGTGAAGATATTAAAATTGGTTATGGATCGCTTGGTGGCTGGGATTCTTTTGGTCCAGTGCGTTTGGTTACAAAATCTGAGAAAAATGTTCTCTATGAGCTTGACGGCAAACCAGCCCTTCAACTCTACAAACAATACCTTGGTGAGCAAGCTACTGACTTACCAAGCTCTGGATTATTATTTCCTCTTAACCTACATCTAAATGATGGCGAAACCTCGGTGGAAGTTGTCAGAACTTTACTAGCTGTTAACGAAGATGACCAGAGTATGACTTTTGCTGGTGATTTACCAACTGGAAGTAGCGTTAACTTAATGAAAGCCAACTTTGAACGATTGATAGACGGCGCCACTGGGGCCGCTAGCATGAGTCAGGACTCACTTAGAGATAGCATCCCTAATTTGGCTATTTTAATTAGTTGCATTGGTAGAAAATTAGTCCTTAAGGATCGCATTGAAGAAGAAACTGAGGCCGTCAAACAAGAATTAGGTGGCAACGAAAACACCTTTATGACTGGATTCTATTCTTATGGAGAAATTTCTCCAGTTGCCGCCACTGAAAAACAATGTCGTCTTCATAACCAAACAATGACGATCACTACTTTCAAGGAATAAACTAAATTTACTTTATGCATAAAACTTTGGAACGACAACTAATACGTCAGTTTGGTTCGTTAGCAAATGTCCCATCTGAATGTGCTCCTCTCATTGCCATCGTTGCTAAAACCTATAGTGATTACGATGCTGAATATAAGTTAATTGAACGCTCGCTGGAAATTAGTTCAGCTGAATTAACAGAATCAAATAACAGTCTCCGGCGGGAAAATATTGAGGCCAATGACCGAGCTGAAAAGCTAGCCGCCCTAAACGATATGATGATAGACCGTGAAATCAAAATGGTAGAATTAAAACAAGAAATAAAACGTCTAGAAGCGCGAATACAAAAAAACTCCTACTAAATTCTGTACTATTTTTATCTCTTCTTATGACAATACGCAAAAAAATAATCTGCTACTTTGGTTTGGTGATTTTGTCTTATTTGGCCACCATGCTTTATTGGTATCTTCACCTAAAAAAAATAGATCCTGGTGTCATTAATTTAATTTCATCATTTTTGGGGCAGATAATTATTATCAATTTAATAATAATTATCTTAGTAATGGTTTCAACTGGTTTTTTGATTAAGATATTATTAATCTCACCGCTTGAAAAATTAGGGGGGAAATTACTAGATATCAGCCACGGCATTTTTGACACCACCCTACCCCAATCTTTAACTAGTAGCGATGAATTGGGAACATTGACTCACATAATTATAAAACTAGGAGACGATTTGCACCAAAAAAATAAATTGGAAAAATTTACCAAAGAACTAAATGCTCATGCCACTGCCAACAAGACAAAGCTGGAAAACAGTATTCTAAAATTGGAAAAAACGAAAATTGCTATTTTGAATATTTTAGAAGATCTATCAATCAGCAAAAAAGAAGTAGAAAGAAAAGTCACTGAACGTACGATTGAATTAACTCAAGAGCGAGCAAAACTAGAGAAAATTGCCGAAAATATGAACACTGGTGCTATCTTGGTGGAGAATAACGGAAAGGTTATCTTTATTAATAATAAAGCACATGAATTTATTCAATCTGATACTCTCCATTATGGAGAAGTACTCAAAAAGCTAGCTACAATATTTGATGCGATACCAATCCCGACATACCTCAAGCGCTGTTTGGCAGGAGAAAATATTGTGGTCAAAGAAACAACTGTTGGCAGTGCCATTTATACTATCTCTTTTCAAGTACTTCCTAACACCAACGGCTTAACTGATTGCTTAATTTGGATTACTGATATAACTGAAGAAAAAATTCTAGAACATTCCAAAAGTGAACTAGTGGCGACCGCGTCACATCAACTACGAACACCTTTAACTGTTACTAAAGGTAATACTGAAATGTTACTTGATGAAAGTTTTGGTACTCTAAATGACGAACAAAAGGCGATTATTAAACAAACGGCTGATTCTAATGAAAATATGATTTTATTAGTTAACCAAATGTTGGATATTACTAAAATTGAGCAAGGTAAATTAGCATTTGAACTCCAACCTTTATCCCCTCATCTCATCCTAGAAAAAGCCATTCATGATCTTACTCATTATGCAGATGAGAGAAAAGTTATCTTACAGTATGAACATGATAAAAATGACACTCCATTAATATTAGGCGAAAAATCAAGATTATATCAGGTATTTCAAAACTTAATTGAAAATGCTGTCAAATACGGTATCTCTAAAGATAAGAAAAACCAAGCTGTTGTTAATATTTCATTTCTCAGTAATAACAAAACCTTAACCATTACCGTCACCGATCATGGTTTAGGTATTCCAAATGCAGAACAGGAAAAAATATTTCAACGTTTTTATCGAGCTTCTAATGCCATTAAATCAGTCATTGATGGTACTGGACTGGGACTGCATATTGTCAAATCAATCATTGAACACTTACACGGTACCATCACTTTTGTTTCCAAAGAAAATGAAGGGACCACTTTTATGGTCACCTTTTCAGTTTTACCTAAAGATACGAAAGGTATAGAATAATCACATAAATAAATTATGTTATGAAATTAGCTGGAAAAAAAATCCTTTTGGTAGAAGACGATAATTTTATTGGCGATATGTTTATTCGCAAATTAACGGTTGAAGGTGCCCTCTGCACCAGGGCCATGAGTGGGGCTGATGGGTTACGTAAATTAGCCGAGGCCAATAATGATTTTGATATTATTATCACTGATGTCATGATGGCGGAAATGGATGGTTACGAAATGATTACCAAAATTCAAGCTGACGCAGATGCAAGATCAATTCCAGTCATTGTTTTAACAAATCGCAGTAGCTTAACTGGAGAAACAAAAAAAGTAGTCAATCTGGATATTGCCGGACTTTTCATAAAATCCAATACTTCTCTATCAGAATTAACAAATCAAGTGGCCGAAATCATAGAGAGAAATCCTAGAATTAAAAAAGATATTATCTAGGTTTATTTGTTTAACTGCAAACAAGATTTAATTAAGTTACAAATCTTCTACTCTGCAAATAGTAAGATTACAGCCATTGACATCACTCCTACCATAATAGCAATTACTTGCACTAAACTTTGTTCCGAATGATTTTTATGAAGTTCTGGTATAAGATCAGATAAAGCGATATAAATAAAACCACCAGCTGTAACTGGCAACAATATAACAGCAAATTCTTCAGCCGTGCCTCCTAATATAAGGGCAACTATTGCTCCTATCAACGCCGTCAGGGCTGAAAGAAAGTTACACCACAGAGCTTTTTTGGCTTTATATCCAGCATGGATGAGGACACCAAAATTCCCAATCTCTTGCGGAATCTCATGCAAAATAACGGCAATAGTGGTAGCTATTCCTACCTCAAACGACACCATATAGCTGGAAGCAATAATTAACCCATCAATAAAATTGTGCACTCCATCTCCTAAAAGGATCATCATTCCCACCTGGTGGATATACTCATCAGCATGTTCTAGCGTGTGATGATGCCAATGAATAAACTTCTCTAGAATAAAAAATATTAAAATACCCACAATAAGCAAAAATGCCACGTTGGTTCTGCCAGCAATTTTATCGTATGCTTCAGGGATTATATGAATAAACACATCTCCCAAAAGAGCACCAACCGCCAAGCTAACTAAAATAAAAATACTTTTATTAAGTAAATCTCTCTTCAATACCAAAGCCAAAACCCCGATAAAGGATATTAAGCTAATAATCAAAACACTTATTAGAGTAAAGAAGATAATCATAAAATATCCATATTATTTAATTATTTTTGCACCTAAGACAACTTCCTAAAAATTAAAATGCTGTTAGTAAATATTATCATTTTAAATGTTTATTAATTGCAAATTCTAGTTCTTTGGGGACGTCGGTTCCAAGACTATATATTTTACCATTTCTCATAATTATCTCCACGGCATCAAAACCAGAAACACTATATATCCACATTTTAGGCCAAAACCATATTTTTATACCCCAGCCGTAGTACCAATGATTTTTTACCGTTTTTACGGAAGCAATTTCTCCAAGTAAAAAATTCTTTTTAAAAAGTCCATATCCAAACTTTATTTTCAAATACTTTTCATCAACCAACACCGTCAGCGTGACCAATGATGCCAGAATAAACAGAATGAGTACCATTATTGCAGTAACTGCAAAATTGGTGCCTGAGTCCACCGCTGGAGGTTCTGCTCTGGCGGTAATTTGAAGCCAGGTAAAGAGTATTAATGTTACTATCGTAACGACCAACATTAGATAACCGATTTGCGTGTGTTTATATAAAGTCATATTTCTGCGAGCGAACTCAAATCCAGAACGGGGTTCATTTAGTGAGCGATTCTAATTATGATTTTTTAAGAGGTCAGGTAATACAGAATCAAACAACACTTCTGGTATTTTTCCTATTGTTTGAGTTTCATCAAGATATGGGTATTGATCTCGGTATGCCACCATTACATCACCAAATACTGCTTTGGAAAAATCAAGACCAAGTTCTACAGATACATCCTTGATGATAGATTCATTTTCTGCTTCAATCTCAATATATGTATCAAGCCATGGCCACTCATCAAGCACGACTTCACAATTCCCGTTCTTCCATGTCTCACGTTTTGATTCCTGCATGGACACCACTTCAAGACCAATAGCCGTAAAAATTTTAACGGTTTCTTCAAACGAAGAAGTAACTACCTCAATTTCTTTAGCCCCATCAACTGATAATGAATCAAATCGCTTGTATGTGAGAGTTATTTTTTTACCTTCATTCCGTACACGAATGTATGAGTTTGGTTTCCCTACTTGTAGTCTTCTGTCTCCATAATCAATAATAGCGCGAAACATTAGTCGCATGGGGGCAGTACACACAAAACCAGCGTCAATTAGTTTCTGACGTATTTTATTATGGTTAATGTGAAGAAACTTTGCCTCAATTTCTGTATTCATTCCCATAGTATAGCAAAAACTACTCTCGATGAGAATGGTTTTTGCTACGCGTCTTGAGCTAGCTGCAAGTTTCTTAATTACAAATCCAACTCGTGCTAGATGTCAATAGCTGGCTGTGTGAGACGATGTTAGAACTTTTATCAGTCAAAGCCATACTTAATCAGTTTGGGTTTTTAAAGCGAAAGATCTAGTGTATTTAGTTTTGTTCTGGTTCATCAGCAGGTCGTATCATTTCAATAAAAGGAAGTATATCTTTCCACATTTGAACTGGTTTATCCATTTTTTCATAACCGTACTTTGTATAAAAGCTAAGGGCTCTTTCATTAAAAGAAAATACCTCAAGGTGAGTTGGTTTGTTCTTATTTATCCAAGCCAGAAATTCTTCCATAAGTGCTCCCCCTATCCCGTGACCTTT
>Ga0210035_1001899_pt1 | contig 11735 bp, 8 predicted proteins | sample CryGeymeta201507_FD_183975 | JGI IMG/M metagenome (GOLD analysis project Ga0210035, IMG submission 183975) | Groundwater microbial communities from Crystal Geyser aquifers in Utah, USA - Crystal Geyser metaG 2015-07 (SPAdes) (version 2) | ecosystem: Environmental > Aquatic > Deep subsurface >...
CGGTGATCCGGCAATTTCTTGATTACGCGCGTCTGGATGAAAATGAAACCGCCGTTTTGACCGATGTGGGCGCGCTGGTCGGTGAGGTTGCACAAAGTTTTGCGACAGCTGCCAAATTCATCAACCTCGAATTGCAAGCTGTACCGCCGTTTGCCGTCCGTCCCTGGCTGTTGAAGCGCGCACTGGCCAATCTGCTGGATAACGCCCTTAAATACGGCGGTGGCGACATTGCCGTGCAGCTCACACAGCAGGCTGACAAGGTTGTGCTGGCGGTATTGGACAAAGGGGCTGGCATTCCCGATGAACAACTTGAAAGCATCAAGCGACCCTTTGTCCGGCTCGACGCGGCGCGCGGCGACGTGGCAGGTTCAGGGTTGGGGCTGGCTATCGTGGAACGCGCTGCTCGCCTGCACGGTGGTGAATTTGTGTTGGAAGCGCGCGAAGGGGGCGGATTGGTGGCAAAGTTGGTGCTGCCAAAATAAATCTACCCGGGTTGGGTGGATAAACCTAAAAACAGCAGTTAACTTAAATTTTACAACCATTTCATGTAGTTAAATGGCATTTGTGGGTGCGAATTTATTCGCACATAACTGTCTGAATGTGCGAATAAATTCGCACCCACATACACTTCAAATGCCGTTTCTAGGATAAAGCGCTTGCGCGTATCCGCCTTCATCTGTGGGGACGCTACGCTTTTTTAACCTGCAAATACATAATTTATTCAATAGGTTATGTTTTTTAGGCGGGCGGCGATGACACGGACTGATCGAAAAAAGCCACAGCCTCGGCCTCTATGCGGGTGCGCTTCATCGGCGGCAGGCTTTGCCAGATGCGTTTGCCATATTGTTTGGTGATCAGGCGCGGGTCGCAGATCATCAGCACGCCCCGGTCGGTTTCGTCGCGTATCAGCCGTCCCGCGCCCTGTTTGAGCGTGATGATGGTGCGCGGCAACTGGTATTCCATGAACGCGTTGCGCCCCTGTTGGGTGATTTGTGCGATGCGCGCGGCCAGCACCGGATCGTCGGGCGGGGCGAACGGCAGTTTGTCTATGATGACCAGGGACAGGGCTTCGCCTCTGACATCCACCCCTTCCCAGAACGACTGGCTGCCCAGCAGCACCGCGTTGCCGTGGTCGCGGAAGCGCATCAACAGTTCGTTGCGCGACCCCGTTCCTTGCAACAGCAGCGGATAATTCCAGCCGCGCCGGTCGAATTCCGCCTGTAAAATTTCAAAGGCGCGCTGCATGGCGCGCAGGCTGGTGAACAGCACAAAGGCGCGACCACGGCTGGCTTCCAGCATCGGTAGCGCCGCCTGGATGACCGCCTCGGTATAGCCTTCGCTGTTCGGTTCAGGCAAGCCGGTCGGCACATACAGCAAGGCTTGTTTTTCGTAATCGAACGGGCTATCCCAGCAGGCGGTTCGCGCCTTGAGCAAGCCCATCTCGCCCTGATAGTGGGAAAAATCCTGTTTCACCGCCAGCGTCGCCGAGGTGAATATCCACGCACGCGCATGGCCACCGATCTGTTTCTCGAAAATTTCCGCGATGGACAGCGGCGTGGTGTTCAGTTGCAGCGAGTGGTGAAATACCTCCAGCCAGCGCACTTTGTCAGGCACATCGCCGTCTTGCCATTGCTTTAATTGCAGCACTAGCGCCTGCGCCCGCTGCCAGCAATTTTCCAGCCCTTCGCTGCGTTCTGCCTGTTTTTCCAGCCGTTCTGCCAGTTGTGCAACTTTTTCGTTCAGCATCTTCAAGGCGGGTGCGAACTCCTGGAAATTATCCGTTGCGCTGGCGGGCATCCTGCCTTCCTTCTTGAACACCAGTCGCAGGTCGCGCGCCGCCTTGTCCATCTCGTCGCACGCCTGGGGTAAAGGCGCAAAATCCTTCGCGGATGTCAGTGCTTCGACGCGAGTATCTTGAGCTAAATCAAGCAGTTGCGTAGTGGATATATTTTCGCCGAAGAACAGGCTGGCCGTTTCCGGCAACTGGTGCGCTTCGTCGAAAATCACCGTGTTGCAGGCGGGCAAGAGTTCGGCCACGCCATCGTCCTTCAACATGACATCGGCAAAAAACAGATGGTGGTTGACCACCACGATGTCCGCCTTCATCGCCTCGGCGCGCGCGTGCAGCACGAAGCATTCCTTGTGGTTGGGGCATTCCTGCCCCAGACAGTTATCGCGCGTCGAGGTCACTTGCAGCCAGATCGGGGCGTTTTCCGGCACGTCGGCTATGCCGCTCTTATCGCCCGTGCTGCTGATTTTGGCGTACTTTTTGATTTTTCCCAGATGCCTGATGTCTTCTCGTGTCGCAAAGCGGCCTTCATTGAGCGCCCGTTCCAGATGATAGTGGCACACATAATTGGCGCGCCCCTTGAGCAGGGCGATGGAAACGGGGGCTTTCAGCGCATCGCGCACCATCGGCAAATCTTTCTGGAATAACTGATCCTGAAGGTTTTTGGTGCCGGTCGAAATAATCACCTTGCCGCCGTTAAGCAAGGCGGGCACCAGATAGGCGAAAGTCTTGCCCGTCCCCGTGCCCGCTTCCGCCACCAGAATCGCATTGTTCTTGATCGCGTCGGCCACCGCCAGCGCCATTTCCCGCTGCTGCGCGCGTGGACGGAAGGCGGATACCTCGCTGGCAAGCGGGCTTTGTGCGGAGAAAAATCGTTCGACTTCGGCGGACATGATAGGTGTGGGAAAAGTTTTCAGTCGTGATGGTATATGAAAGTGGCTCGCATGGCGATTGTGCGCTATTGTGCCGAGCATTATCTGGAGACGGCATGGCTAAGGCAAAAACGATTTATTCCTGCACCGAGTGCGGCGGGCAGACGGCGAAGTGGCAGGGGCAGTGCCCACATTGCATGGCGTGGAACACGCTGGTCGAATCGGTGGCGGAAGTGGCGGTCGCCAAAGGCACCAACCGTTTCAACGCGCTGGCGGCATCAGGCGGGGTGCAACTGCTCTGTGAGGTGGCGGCGGAGGAAGTGCCGCGCACGCCGACCGGCATAGCGGAATTCGACCGCGTGCTGGGCGGAGGGTTGGTACAGGGCGCGGTGGTGTTGATCGGCGGCGATCCGGGCATCGGTAAATCCACGCTGTTGCTGCAAGTGCTGGCGCATCTGTCCAGCACGCTCAACACGCTCTACGTCAGCGGCGAAGAGTCCGCGCAGCAGATCGCCTTGCGCGCCAAACGTCTGGGGCTGGATGCGCGCGGTTTGCGGCTGTTGCCGGAAATCCAGCTGGAACGCATTCAGGCGACCATCGCCGCCAAGGGACAACACGACAAACCCGATGTGGTGGTGATAGATTCGATCCAGACCGTGTATTCCGAGCAACTGACTTCCGCGCCCGGCTCGGTGGCGCAGGTGCGGGAATGCGCCGCTCAGCTCACGCGCATCGCCAAGAGTTTAAACATCACCATCATTCTGGTCGGCCACGTCACCAAGGAGGGTGCGCTGGCAGGGCCGCGCGTGCTGGAGCATATTGTGGACACGGTGCTGTATTTCGAGGGCGACACGCATTCCAGTTTCCGGCTGATCCGCGCTTTCAAGAACCGCTTCGGTGCGGTCAACGAACTGGGCGTATTTGCCATGACCGAAAGAGGCTTGCGCGAGGTGAGCAATCCGTCCGCGATGTTTTTGTCGCAACACGGGCAGCAAGTCGCGGGGTCTTGCGTGATGGTGACACAGGAAGGCACGCGTCCCTTGCTGGTGGAAATTCAGGCATTATTGGACGATGCACATTCGCCGAATGTAAAACGGCTGTCGCTGGGCTTGGAGCAGAACCGGCTGGCGATGCTGCTGGCGGTGTTGCACCGTCATGCGGGCATCGCCTGTTTCGATCAGGATGTCTTCATCAATGCGGTGGGCGGGGTGAAAATAACCGAGCCGGGCGCGGATCTGGCGGTGATTTTGGCGATGGTGTCCAGCCTGCGCAACAAGCCGTTGCCGGAAAAGCTGGTGGTGTTCGGCGAAGTGGGGCTGGCGGGCGAGGTGCGCCCAGTGCAACGCGGCCAGGAAAGATTGAAAGAGGCCGCCAAACTGGGCTTTACCTCGGCTATCATTCCGAAGGCCAATGCGCCCCGACAGCCTATCGCCGGCATGGAGATTATCGCGGTCGAGCGGGTGGAGCAGGCGGTTGAGCGGTTTCGTTGATTTGGACTCCAGAAAACAATTCATAATGAGGTAGCAATGAGCGAAGATAATTTCCCCAGGCAGCTCCATATCATCAATCGTGCGACGATTTCCGCGATGCTTTGGCTCAACGGTATCGCGCACATCGTCATCGGTCTGGCGCTGGCGGCTTCGGTGTTGATGTTCACCTGGCTGTTTTTCATGGACATGCAGCAAGCCATCAATGCCAATAATCTGGTACACGGTTTCCTGCGTTCGCTCGGCACCTTGATGTTGCTGTGGACGGTATCTGCCCTGATTGTGGCCGAAATACGTTATCTGGAAGGCGGCAAGCTGGGGGTGGATACCTTTGTCGAGGTCGCAATGGTGGTGGTGTTGCGCAAGGTGATTACTTTGCCGGTACTGGAAGTCGCGCCGCCGATGCAGGAAGTTTTGATGTGGGAGGGCGGGGCGCTGGTGCTGGGCGTGCTGTATCTGGTGGTGCGCTGGGCGCAACGCCAGCAGTATGACGTGGATGGTGTCGTGATACCCGACGATAAACGATAGCAGGTTGTACGCCAGGCCGCCTCGCGTTAAAGTGCGGTACGAAAAAATAACAAACGAGGATATTCATGATGCTTTCGATAATCGTTCTGATCGCCCTGGTTGTATTTACGTTGCTGGCATTTTTTCGCGCCACAGTCGTGAGTTGGTTGCTGGCAATTGTCGTGATAGGGGCAGCCTCGGCGATACAAACGCGATTGTCCGATACGGCGTTGCTGGTGAATTCCGGCTTGCTGTTACTTGTTATTCTGTTGTTTGGCGTTTCCCCTATACGCCGTCATGTCGTCAGTGCCGCTGTCCTTAATCTGTTCCGTAAAATCCTGCCGCCCATTTCCGCTACCGAACAAGAGGCGATTGATGCCGGTACGGTGTGGTGGGACGGTGAGTTGTTCAGCGGACATCCCGACTGGAATAAGTTGCTGGCTTTTCCCAAGTGCGGCTTGAGCGCCGCAGAGCAATCGTTTCTGGATAACGAAGTCGAACAACTGTGCGCGATGCTGGACGATTGGGACATTACCCACAACCGTGCCGATCTGCCGCCGCATGTCTGGCAGTTCATCAAGGACCGGGGTTTCTTCGGGATGATTATTCCCAAGCAGTACGGGGGGCTGGCTTTTTCCGCGCAGGCGCATTCTGCCGTGGTCACTAAAGTCGCTTCGCGTAGCGGCACGGCGGCGGTGACGGTGATGGTGCCAAATTCTTTGGGACCTGCCGAGTTGCTGTTGCGCTACGGCACGGACGTACAAAAGGAAAAATATCTGCGCCGTTTAGCCCAGGGGCTGGAAGTGCCATGCTTCGCCTTGACCGGACCCTTCGCAGGTTCTGATGCCGGGGCGATTCCCGATTACGGCGTGGTGTGCAAAGGCGAATTTGCCGGACAACAAGACGTGTTGGGGATACGTCTGAACTGGGAAAAACGCTACATCACCTTAGCTCCTGTCGCCACGTTGCTGGGCTTGGCATTCAAACTGTATGACCCCGAACACTTGCTGGGAGGGGACACCCATCGCGGCATCACGCTGGCGTTGATTCCCACCGATACGCCGGGGGTGCAGATAGGCCGCCGCCATTTCCCGCTCAATTCTGCTTTTCTGAACGGCCCGACACAAGGGCAGGATGTGTTTGTCCCGTTGGACTACCTGATTGGCGGCATTGAACATGTCGGTCAGGGCTGGCGCATGTTGATGGAATGTCTGGCGGCGGGGCGTTCGATTTCCTTGCCCGCCAGCAGTGTGGGCGCGATGAAACTGGCGGCGCGTACTTGTGGGGCGTATAGCCGGGTGCGGAAGCAATTCAATCTGCCTATCGGCAAGTTCGAGGGCGTGGAAGAGCCGCTGGCACGCATAGGCGCGCACACCTACATGGTGGATGCGGCGCGCAAATTTACCGCGCTGGCGGTGGATTTGGGCGAAAAGCCCTCGGTGATTTCCGCCATCATCAAATATCACGCCACCGAGCGCGGGCGCATCGTCATCAATGATGCGATGGACGTGCATGGTGGCAAGGGGATTTGTCTGGGCAAGGATAATTATCTGGGACGGTTCTATCAGCAAACTCCTATTGGCATCACCGTGGAAGGCGCGAATATCCTGACGCGCACACTGATGATCTTCGGTCAGGGTGCAATCCGCTCTCATCCTTATGTGTTGAATGAAGTCGCCGCCACGCGTGAGCCGGATCACGCGCGCGCCTTGCAACTGTTTGACGACGCGCTGTTTGGTCATGTCGGGTTTGCGCTGAGCAACGCCGCGCGCAGTTTCGTCTTCGGGTTGACGGGGGGACGCATTATTCCGGTGCCGAATGGGGTCGTCTGTCGGCGCTATTACCAGCAATTGACGCGGTATTCCTCGGCTTTTGCCCTGAGTGCCGATGTGGCGATGGCGGTGCTGGGCGGTTCGCTGAAACGTCGCGAAAAGCTTTCGGCGCGGTTGGGCGACGTGTTGAGCCAGCTTTATTTGTGTTCGGCGACCCTGAAACGCTACGCTGACGAGGGGCGTCCCGAGGAAGATTTGCCGCTGGTGCATTGGGCGATGCAGGATGCGTTGTACAAAATCCAGCAAGCCTTCGCCGGCGTGATCCAGAATTTCCCCAATCCGCTGGTGCGCGGCCTGTTGCAGGTGTTGATTTTTCCGCTGGGGAAATGTTTGCAACCCCCGTCAGACCGATTGGGGCATGAAGTGGCGACCCTGTTGATGCAACCGGGAGCCGCGCGCGACCGCCTGACCTCGGGTATTTATATTCCCGCCGATGAAGAAGAGGCGGTGGGCGCGCTGGAAGCCGCACTGGCCAGCATGCTGCAATGCGAGCCGCTACAGGAAAGGTTGCGCATGGCGCGCAAGTCGGGTCGGCTGACCGCGATGGAAGAATTGTCCCGCATCGCTGAAGCGCGCGATAAAGCGATCATCACGGCGGAACAGGCTTTGCAACTGCAACGTGACTATGCGCTGCGCCGCAAGGTCATCATGGTGGATGACTTTGCGCCGGAAGAATTGCGGGTCAAACAGCCATGAGCAGTTTGCGCGACAAGGTGATCTTCATTACCGGTGCAACGCGCGGCATCGGGCGGGAGATTGCGCTGCGCTGCGCGCAGGATGGCGCAAAGCTGGTGATTACCGGCAAGACGGCTCAAGCACATGCCAAACTGCCCGGAACGATATACACGGTTGCGGATGAGGTGAATGAGGCGGGCGGACAGGCGCTGGCGATACAGATGGATGCGCGCGACGAACAGGCTATCACCGATGCGCTGGCTTTGACGGTGGCGCATTTTGGCGGCATAGACGTGCTGGTTAATAACGCCAGCGCGATCAGCCTGACCCCGACCCTGGAAACCGCTGCCAAAAAGCTGGATTTGATGTGGGACGTGAACATGCGCGCTACATTTTTGATGTCGCAAGCCTGCATACCCTGGCTCAAACGGGCGGCAAACCCGCATATCCTCACTTTGTCACCGCCGCTCAACCTGGATGCCAAATGGTTCGCGCCGCATCTGGCTTATACGATGTCCAAATACGGCATGAGCATGGTGACGCTGGGGCTGGCGCGGGAATTTGCGGATATTTCGGTAAACAGCCTGTGGCCGCGCACGACTATCGCCACTGCCGCGATCGCCTTCAATTTTTCCGAGGCGATTTTGCGCGCCTCGCGGCAGCCCGCCATTGTGGCGGATGCGGCTTACCAGATTTTGACCGGGGGGCGCTGCAGCGGGAATTTTTATGTGGATGAAGAGGTGCTGCGTGCGGCGGGGGTGAGTGATTTTGACCGCTATGCCTTGTCGCCCGGCACGGCGCTGTTTGATGACTTGTTTTTGCCTGCCCATAAAAAGCATTAACCTATTGAATAATAACAAATTTATAAGAATGTTATCAGGGAGAGAAGAACATGGTTGCCTTGTCAGATGATGTCATTTCACCCGCCCAGGCGGTTACGCTGCAGGGTTTGTTTTTGGAACGGGTGCGCCGAACGCCCGATAAAGTCGCTTACCGGCATTTTCAGCAAAACGCCTGGCGCGATTTGACCTGGCAACAAATGCTGGGCGAAGTCGCGCGCTGGCAGGCGGCACTGGCCGGGCTGGGCTTGCAGCGCGGCGACCGGGTCGCCATCATGTTGCGCAATTGCCCCGCCTGGATTGCCTTCGATCAGGCCGCCATGTCGCTGGGGTTGGTCACCGTGCCACTTTATATCGTGGATAGACCTGACAATATCGCTTATATCGTCAACGATGCCGACGTAAAAGTGTTGTTGTTTGAGAACGATGAACAATGGCAAGCCCTGCGCACCGTGCTGGATCAGTTGTCGGGTGTGGTGCGGTTCGTCAGCATGGATAACCTGCAAAATACCAGGGAAGCCCGCTTGCAGTCCAGCAGGGGATTTCTTCCAGTCTCGGCACAGTATCAGTCCGCTCCCGCCTGTGATACCCATGCTTTGGCCAGCATCATTTATACCTCCGGTACGACGGGTAAACCTAAAGGCGTAATGCTCAGTCATGCGAACATGCTCAGCAATGCGCGCGCCTGTCTGGACACTTTCGTCGTGACAGCAGATGACTTATTCCTCTCATTTCTGCCGCTATCGCATACCTTCGAGCGCACGCTGGGCTATTACCTGACCGTGATGACAGGAGCTACTGTTGCCTTCGCCCGTTCTATTCCGCAGTTGTCGGAAGACTTGCAGACCATCCGTCCCACCTTGTTGATTTCGGTGCCGCGTATTTACGAGCGGGTATATGGCGCAATTCGCACCAAGCTCGAAGAAGGCTCGCCAGTCAAACGCAAGCTGTTCAAACTGGCAGTGGACACCGGATGGGCGCGGTTTGAATGTGCGCAGGGGCGAGCCCCGTGGCAGGTTTCGTTCCTGCTCTGGCCGCTGCTGCAAAAGCTGGTGGCACAAAAGGTACTCGACAAACTGGGCGGACGGATGCGTGTTGCGATCAGTGGCGGGGCGGCGTTATCACTGGAGGTTTCCCGCGTGTTCGTGGGGCTGGGGCTGCCCATCGTGCAAGGCTACGGCCTGACGGAAACCAGCCCGGTCATTACCGGTAATCATTTGGAAAATAACTTCCCGGACAGCGTGGGGCAGCCGATACGCGATGTAGAAATCCGTCTGGGTGCGCAGAACGAGTTGCAGACCCGAGGTCCTAACGTGATGCTGGGTTATTGGAACAACCCTCAGGCGACACGGGACATGATTGATGCCGAAGGCTGGTTGAGCACCGGGGATGTCGCGCATATCTCGGCGACAGGCCATGTTTATATTACCGGACGCATCAAGGAAATTATCGTCATGTCCAACGGCGAGAAAATCCCGCCGAACGATATGGAACTGGCCATCATGCACGACCCGCTGTTCGATCAGGTGATGATCTTCGGCGAGGCGCACCCTTATCTGATTGCGGTTGCGGTCATCAATGCAGAAGCGTGGTCGCATTTCGCGCAGGAAGTAGGCATCCGCCCCGAGATGCCGGAAGCGTTGACAGACAGCCGGGTAGAGGCCAAGGTGCTGCGCCGCATCGCGCTCAATCTGCGGGGTTTTCCGGGCTATGCCAAGGTTAATCGGGTGTTGCTGTTGCGCGAGCCTTGGAGTATAGAAAACGGTTTGCTCACCCCGACATTGAAAATAAAACGCAAGGAAGTGTCCCGGCGTTTTGCCGAACAGATCAAGCAACTTTACGAGGGGCACTGAAGTGGAAAATCCCACCACGCTGCCATGCCGTCAGCCGACCATCCGCGTGGCGGCCATGCCGTCCGATGCCAACTACACGGGCGATATTTTCGGGGGCTGGCTGATGGGTCAGGTGGACATCGCGGGCAGCATCCCCGCCGTGCATCGCGCCCGTGGGCGTGTCGCCACGGTGGCGGTCAATTCTTTCGTTTTCAAGCAGCCCATCTTTGTGGGCGATGTGGTGAGTTTTTATACGCATATCGTGAAGGTAGGGAAAAGTTCGATTACTGTGGATGTAGAAGTTTATGTGCAGCGCGACCCCGCCAATCCGGTTTGCCTCAAAGTGACCGAGGCCACGCTGACCTATGTGGCGGTCGGCGAAGACCGCAGGCCGCGCGTTGTACCGGCGGAGGAATAAGCGCATTATCGCGAAGGTTTTGGGGCGGTTTTTTATAACTAAGGGAGAAAAAATCATGAGTTTCAAAAAAACAATGGTGGGTTGGTCTGTGGCAAGTGCTTTGGCTGTGATGTCGGGAAGCGTGGGGGCTTCGGGCTTTGCGCTGATCGAGCAAAGTGCCAGCGGCATGGGTAACGCCTTTGCGGGCGGTGCGGCAGTGGCGGAAGATGCCAGCACGATATTCTTTAATCCGGCGGGCATGTCGCGTCTGAGTGGCAAACAGATCAGCATCGCCGCCCACGCGATCCGGCCTTCGGCGAAGTTTAGCGGAACAGCAACAGGACTCGCTCCTCTGCAAATAGCGGGCATAGGCACGGGCGGCGATGCAGGAAGCTGGGCGCTGGTGCCGAATGCCTATTTTGCGATGCAGATGAATCCGCAAACTCGCTTAGGCTTGGGCATCAATGCACCTTTTGGCCTGCAAACTAATTATGATGCCAATTGGATGGGGCGTTTTCAGGGTGTTAAGTCCAAAATTCAAACCATTAACCTGAATCCTTCGGTTTCATATGACGTGAGCGATACGGTATCCCTGGGTCTGGGTCTGAACTATCAGCAGTTGTCCGGCGAGTTGACCAGCATGATTAACTACAGTGGTGCCGCCTATGCGGCGGGTTTTGCTGCCGGAGGTTTGCCAGGGGCGGTGGCCGCGCTGACTGCGGTTGGCGGCCCAGGCAAAGAGGGTTTGAGTACCCTGACAGGTAAGGATTCTGCGTGGGGTTACAATCTGGGCGGCATGTTTAAACTCAGTCCGCAAACCCGTGTCGGCGTGGCTTACCGATCAAGGGTTAAATATAACTTGAGTGGTGCAGTTAGCTTCGCCAATCGTCCCGTTTTTTTGGCTACCAAGCTTCCAGATCAAGCCGTTACATTGGCAATTACCATGCCTGATTCTTTTTCGGTGAGCGGATTTCATCAGTTGAATGACCAGTGGGATGTGATGGCCGATGCGAGCTGGACAGGCTGGAGCGTGTTCAAGCAACTTAACGTGTTGAATACGACGGGCACATCATTGAGTACACCAACACCAGAAAATTGGAAGGACACCTGGCGTGTTTCTGCCGGTGCGAATTACCACTACAACGAACGCTGGATGGCTCGTGCCGGCGTGGCTTACGATCAGGCTCCCGTAAGCGATGTATACCGTACTGTCCGCATTCCAGATAATGATCGGGTCTGGTTGTCAGTGGGCGGGCAATACAAGCCGAACAAGCAAGGCGCATTCGATTTTGGCTATGCCCATTTGTTTGTAAGCAATGCAACGCTCAATCAAAGTGCGGTGGCTAACCCTGATCTTGCAGGAAAGGGTTATTTGGTTGGCAGCTACAGCAACAGCGTGGACATCTTAAGCGCGCAGTACACCTACGGTTTCTAAAGCAGAGAGCATCGGGGGGAGGGGCAACCTTTCCCCTTATTTTGTGACGATTGGGGGAGAACTTCAGTGA
>Ga0210035_1001915_pt1 | contig 11626 bp, 12 predicted proteins | sample CryGeymeta201507_FD_183975 | JGI IMG/M metagenome (GOLD analysis project Ga0210035, IMG submission 183975) | Groundwater microbial communities from Crystal Geyser aquifers in Utah, USA - Crystal Geyser metaG 2015-07 (SPAdes) (version 2) | ecosystem: Environmental > Aquatic > Deep subsurface >...
TGCTGACCGGGCTGGCGGCGATGCTGGGCGCGCTGTTCATCCTGGACGATCCGATTTTCAACGGGCTGGCGATTTCCCTGATTTTCGGCATCTTCGTCTCCACCCTGTTGACGCTGGTGGTGATTCCGGTGCTGTATTACGCCACGCTCTACAAGAAAATCCCGTAAAATCCGCAACTGTTTAATTTTAAGGAGTAATCGTCATGACCGCAGAACGACTGATTCGTATCATCGCAGGCACTTTTATTATGTTGTCTTTGGCGCTGGGTGTTGAAGGCAGCCCGATATTCGTCAGTAAGAGCTTCCTGTGGTTCACGGGTTTTGTAGGTTTGAATCTGTTTCAAAGCGGTTTTACTTCATTCTGTCCGATGAATAACATCCTGGCGAAATTCGGCATCAAGAGCGGTTCTTGCTAGATAGCAAGCTGCAACGTGTCACGTTAACCCACATTAGTCTGACCTTGGTCGGATTGATGTGGGTTTTCCCTTTTCTGCATTACTACCATAAATACCCAATCACCACGTTTTATCAGGAGTGGTGGAGCGCGTTGCTGGGCGTGTTGGCGCTGGCAGGGTTGATTGCGCGCGACTACTGGCGCGAGGCGGCAATCCCGCGCATCGTGCAACTGCCGGTTGCGCTGATTGTCGTGGTGTTGCTGCAAATGTCGCTAGGCATGATGCCTTATGCCGGTCAAGGGCTGCTCTATATCCTGTATCTACTGTTTGCGGCCTTGTTGATGATGCTCGGTGCCAGGTTGCGGGATTGCTTCGGGCTGGAAACGCTGGCATTGACGCTGGCGATTTTTTTGTTGATCGGTGCGGAATCCGGCGCGTTAATCGGCGTGTTGCAGCATTACCGATGGCATACCTGGCTGGATTCGGTGGTAGTAGTCAAGGTCTCGTTTGATGTATATGGTAACCTGGCTCAACGTAATCATTTTGCCGACTATACAGCTATTGGATTGATTTCATTGGGTTTGTTGTTTTATCAGCGCAAGTTGCCGATAGCTGTGGTGGTGTTGCTGGCCTTGCCGCTGTTATTCGTGATGACCTTGAGTGGTTCGCGCAGCAGTTGGCTGTATCTGGTGATGATTAGTCTGACCGCCATTTGGACGGGATGGCGCAAGCCTGAGTTTAGATCGTTGTGGTATTACTGCCTGATGGTGTTGGCAGGATTTGCAGCGATGAATTTTTTGGTGCGGTTACCCCTGTTTAAAGCACCAGGTGGTGCTATCAGCTCGCTGCAGCGCTTTTCGGTCGAGTATTCCGGCGCAGATGCAACTGGGGGTATCCGTCTGTATATGTGGCATGAAGCATGGCTGATGTTCGCTGGCGCGCCGTGGCTGGGCGTAGGTTTCGGTCAATTTTCCTGGCAGCATTTTCAGTTGGGGCCGCTGTTGCAGCGCACCAATCTCAGTGGCTTGTACAACAACTCGCATAATCTGATTTTTCAACTGGCAGCAGAGGCGGGTATCGCCGGATTGATGGCATTGTTTACTTCGCTGGGTGTCTGGTTATACGGCCTGCGGCGTACCACCCCGAGTGCCGCGCACTGGTGGGGTTATGCTGCGCTGGGAGTGCTGGCTATTCACAGCCTGCTCGAATATCCCTTGTGGTATGTCTATTTTCTGGCAATCGCGGCAGTCTTGCTGGGCGCGCTGGATGAGACTCGCTACCGCATGGTGCAAGGGAAGGGAAGCCACGTTGGCGGGCGCGTCGGGATGGGAGTGATTTTGTTATTCGCCTTGCTTGTATTGATACAGTTGCGTAGTGCTTATCAACTGTTGGAGGGGGCGCTGACGGGGCGAGGCGTTTCAGGCAAAGCAGGCACCACATCGCTCCTGGCTCAAGGACAGTTGGCTGATGTCCAGCGCATGCCTTTGTTGTCGTCTTACGCCGAGTTGTCGCAGAGTGCATTGATTGAGGTGAATGCACAGGGGCTTAAAGACAAGTTGGCGTTGAATTCCAGAGTGTTGCGCTTTACGCCCATCGAATCGGTTGCCTATCGGCAGGCACTGTTGCTGGCGCAAAATGGCCAGCAGCAACAGGCGCAGTTGGCCTGGGAGCAGGCTATCTGGTCCTATCCGACAGGCATCAACGAACGCAAACAACTGGAACATTTGGCGGAGAAAGACCCCGCACACTTTGCTGCTCTGCTAGAATTCGCCCTCCAGAAAGAACAGGAGTACGCCCGTGCAGTTCATAACCAGTAATTTTTTGCCGATTTCCCTCGCTTTTGCCAGCGGGTTAATGTTTATTTGGTCGGTGTTTGGCAATCGTATTCGCGGCATCAAGGAAGTGGATATTCATGCTGCCTTGCAACTCATCAATCACAAAAACGCCTTGGTGCTGGATGTGCGTGAACCCAATGAATTCAAGGCGGGGCATCTGTTGAATGCGCAACTGATCCCGCTGGGAAAACTCAAAGAGCGCATCGGTGAACTGGCAAAATACAAAGATCAACCCGTGCTGGTCGTTTGCCGCACCGATAATCGTTCCGGCATGGCATGCGCTACCTTGAACAAGCAGGGTTTTACTCAGGCGTATAACATGACCGGCGGCATGTTGGCCTGGCAAAAAGCCAATCTGCCAACCCAGAAATAACGGCAAGAAATAATGGCTAAGGTATTGATGTACTGCACGGCGGTGTGCCCTTACTGCATTCGTGCCGAGCAATTGTTGCAACGCAAGGGTATTACCGAAATCGAGAAAATTCGGGTGGATTTGCAACCCGAATTGCGCGTCGCCATGGTGGAAAAAACCGGACGGCGCACCGTGCCACAAATTTTTATTGACGGGCAACACATCGGCGGCTACGACGATCTGGCAGCATTGGATCAGGCCGGCGAATTAAACACCTTATTGGCTAACTAATCTCAAAGGATAAAAAATGACTGATGCAGCAACTACTCAACCCGTGTTCAACATGGACAAAATCTATGTGAAGGATATTTCTCTGGAAATTCCTCACGCCCCGCAGATTTTTTTGGAACGTGAAAATCCGCAAATCGAAGTGCAGTTGCAAACCTCGGCAAGCACGCTCGATAACGGTGTAAATGAAGTGACTATATTGGCAACTGTGACCGCCAAGATCGGTGAAAAAGTCATGTTTCTGATCGAAGCCAAACAGGCCGGAATTTTTACTTTGCGCAACCTGCCCGAAGCTGAAATGGAACCCGTGCTGGCGGTAATGTGCCCCAATATTCTGTTCCCCTACTTGCGCGAAGTGGTGTCTGACGTTTCGGTGCGCGCCGGTTTCGCGCCCGTGATGCTCAACCCGATCAACTTTGAGGTGCTGTATCAACAACAGAAACAACAGCAGGCCGAAGCTGCTGCCGCCACCACACACTAACGGGTAAACATTTACCCTGATATGAAACCTGTCACCTTTATTCCGAACGGGCGTATTCGTTCCTGCGCAATCGCACACTAATGAAACGTCTGATTCCATCGCGCCTCGTTGCGTTGTGCGCACTGTTGTTGAATGTGGGTGCAGCCTTTGCGGTGGATTTTGTTTCGGTCGCCGAAAGCACTGCGATTCTTTACGATGCGCCTTCGCTGAAGGCGAAAAAACTCTTCGTGGTCAACCGCTACATGCCGTTTGAACAGGTTGTCACGCTGGATAACTGGGTCAAAGTGCGCGATCGTTCGGGCGGTTTGTATTGGCTGGAAAAGCGTGCCTTGAGCAACAAACGCTATGTCTTTGCGCTCGAACCGCTGGTAGATGTGCGGTCTGAAGCGGATTTCGGTGCGGCTCGTGTGTTTCAGGTGCGCCAGCAAGTCGTGCTGGAATACCTCGAAAATACCGGTACGGGCTGGGTGAAAGTACGTCACAGCGATGGAGATGCCGGTTATGTGCGTGGCACAGAGGTGTGGGGCGAATGAATATTACCGTTATTGGCGCAGGGGCATGGGGTACGGCACTTGCCATCAGTTTTTCAGCACAGCATTGCGTCACCTTGTGGGCGCGTGATGCCGCACAGGTCGCCTTGATGCGTGATACGCGCTGCAACCGGCGTTATCTCCCGAATGCGCCGCTCCCCGAAAAGTTAACCCTGAGCGCAGATTTCTCCGCCGCCTTGGCGGGCGCGGAACTGATCGTGGTGGCCGTACCTACGGCGGCTTTCCGTAATACCCTGAAAATGATTGTCCAATCAGGACGTTGCGCGTCCACTTGCGGCGTAGTGTGGCTCTGCAAGGGCTTCGAGCCGGAAACCGCGTTGTTGCCGCATCAGGTAGCCGGGCAGGAATTGCCGTCGGGCTGGTTGCGCGGCGTGTTGTCCGGCCCCAGTTTTGCACAGGAAGTCGCGTTGGGATTACCGACCGCTTTGGTGCTGGCAGCTAATGACGAGGTCTTTGCTCAGCGTACCGCGCAAGCGCTACATCACGCGCGCTTGCGCGTTTATGCCAGCAACGACATGGTGGGCGTGGAAGTTGGCGGTGCGATCAAAAACGTTATGGCGATCGCCTCCGGGGTCTGCGACGGCATGAAACTGGGCAATAACGCGCGCGCTGCGCTCATCACCCGTGGGCTGGCCGAAATGACCCGGCTGGGGCTGCAACTGGGAGGTCGTCAGGAAACGCTGAGCGGCTTGTCGGGTGCGGGCGATTTGATCCTGACCTGCACCGGTGACCTGTCACGCAACCGTCGGGTCGGGCTATTGCTGGCGCAGAATCAGGGGCTGGAGGAGATTTTGCACCAGTTAGGCCACGTCGCCGAAGGCGTGTATGCCGTGCGCGAAGTGCATCAACTCGCAGCGCGTCTCAACGTCAAAATGCCTATCTGCGAGGCCGTTTATCGCGTGCTATACGACCATATTCCTGTCGCCGAGATGGTCGCCGAGCTACTAAACCGCACCGCAAGCCAGGAGTTTGGTCAGTAATTCAGCCAGCGCAGGGTAGCTTGGTTGAAACACGGTGAAATCTGCTAACGCGCGTTGAATCCCATCACAGGCTGCATGACCTCTGGTCTACGCGTGCTATTTATTGTGATGCGCCTGCCCCCTCGAAACCGCATTGTCGCCACGCCTCGAACACCGCGACCGCTGCCGTATTGGATAAATTCAGGCTGCGGTTGTCGGGCAGCATGGGCAGCCGCACGCGTTGTTCTTGCTTGAATTCATTGAGTATTTCCATGGGCAGGCCGCGACTCTCAGGACCGAACAGGAACGCATCGCCCGCCTGATAACGGGCTTCGTGGAAAGGCTGCGAACCTTTGGTAGTGAGCGCAAACACCCGCGCCGGATCAAACGCCGACAGGCAATCCGCCAGCTTGTCGTAAACGCGCAGCGTGGCATATTCGTGATAATCCAGCCCCGCACGTTTGAGCTGCTTGTCTTCCAGCGTGAAGCCCAGCGGTTTGATCAGGTGCAACTGGCAACCAGTGTTGGCGCACAGGCGGATGATGTTCCCCGTGTTGGGCGGGATTTCGGGTTCAAAAAGGATGATATGAAACATCTGTTGGTCCTGTTTAATAGCCGCTTGCTTTAGCGGTCAAGCCATCGGCCAAGTGAGCTTCGGATTATCGCCTGCACCGAAACAATGCGTCCAGGCAATTTACGCAGGGTGAGACGGGTCGTGCGGTAAAGTCCTTGCCACCACCCATGCGCTGATGTCGGTCGCGCCGCATTGCCTGACCGCTGCGGCGAGTGCGCCGAGGCTGGCACCCGTGGTCAGCACGTCATCTACCAGCGCTATGTGTTTGCCGGTTAAATCCTGGGTTAAGTTCGGGTCGCACTGAAAAGCGCCGCGCACATTTTTGTTGCGTTCCTTCCAGGGCAGTGAGGTTTGCGATGGCGTGTCGCGCAGCCGGTGGCAGGCGTGAGTGAGCAACGGGATATGGAGTAAATCGGACAACCTTGCGGCGACCAGCAGCGCCTGATTGAAGCCGCGTCGGCGCAGTTTGGCAGGATGTAGCGGCATGGGAACCAGGTAATCGGGCAGGCTGGAGCGGTCTATGCGCTCTGCCAGTCTGGAGGCGAATATCTGTGCCAGGGCGAGTTGTTCGTTGTATTTCATCGCCCAGATCAACCGATCCAGGGGGAAACGGTAGCTGAAAGCCGCGACGGTGCGATTAAACAAGGGCGGTTTTTTCAGGCAATGGCCGCAGATTTCGCCCCGCGTTGTCGGTAGCGCGCAGAGCGGGCAATGCGGCATGTCGTGATAGGGCATGGCCACGTCGCAAGCTTCGCACCATAACCCGTGATGGCTCATGCTGCCGCACAGCACACAGGGTTGCGCGGGTAAAATCCGCCTGATTTTTGCGCAGATGTTCAGTTTGGCGCGGTTGAAAATTGACAAGGTGTCATCCTTTCCATGATGATGCACGGCAATTCGCATTCTACTGATAAATCCGACATGAACAGCCAAACCATCAAATTTCATCAGCCTGTCAAACGCGACCCGACCCCGCAACACTGGAGCGTCGGGGAGGTGGAAGCCTTGTTCGAGCTGCCATTTGCCGATTTACTGTATCGCGCCCAGCAAGTCCACCGCGAACATTTCGACCCAAACCAGGTACAACTCTCTACTTTGTTGTCCATCAAGACGGGCGGTTGTTCCGAGGATTGCGGCTATTGCCCGCAATCGGCGTTTCATTCAACGGGCGTGGAAGACCGCAAGATGCTGGCGCTGGATGCGGTGATCGCGGCGGCAAAAGCAGCACAACAGGCGGGAGCGGATCGTTTCTGCATGGGGGCGGCGTGGCGCGAACCGAGTGAAGAAGATATGTCGAGCGTGGTCGAGATGGTTCGTGCGGTGCGCGGGCTAGGCATGGAAACCTGTGCCACGCTGGGGATGTTGAACGACCAACAGACCGAGCAACTGAAACAGGCCGGGCTGGATTATTACAACCACAATCTGGACACTTCGCCGGAGTTTTACGGCGACATCATCAGCACCCGCGATTATCAGGACAGACTGGACACTTTGGCGCGGGTGCGCCGTGCCGGGATGCACGTTTGCAGCGGCGGTATCGTAGGCATGGGCGAAAATTTGACGCAACGCGCGGGGCTGGTCGCGCAACTGGCGAACATGGACCCATATCCTGAGAGTGTGCCGATCAACAATCTGGTCAAGGTCGAAGGCACGCCGCTGGCGGATGCCGCCGACCTCGATCCGCTGGATTTCGTGCGCACCATTGCCGTCGCGCGTATCACCATGCCGACCGCGCGGGTGCGGCTTTCCGCTGGACGACAACAGATGTCCGATGCGGTGCAGGCGCTATGCTTTCTGGCGGGCGCGAACTCGATTTTCTACGGCGAACAACTGCTCACCACCGGCAACCCCGAAGTCGAGCGCGACCGCGCCTTGCTGGACAAGTTGGGCATGTACCCGTTCGCCGAGCAACACTGACAAAAATGTTGGGTTGCGGCACACCGCCTTTCCTATCCCTTAATGCCATTTTCCCAACTTCAACTTGAACTCGACGAGCGTGCAGCAGCGGGCTTGTTGCGTCAGCGGCGCACGCTGGAGCGTCCACAACAGCCGCATATCGTGGTCGAGGGCAAGCCGTACCTTTCTTTTTGCAGCAACGATTATCTGGGGCTGGCGAACCATCCGCGACTGATAGCTGCGTTGCAGGAAGGCGCTCGGCAGTGGGGCGCAGGCGCGGGTTCGGCGCATCTGGTGAACGGGCATTTTTCACCGCACCAACAGCTCGAAGACGAGCTGGCGGCCTTCGTCGGCAAGCCCGCCGCGCTGCTGTTTTCCACCGGCTATATGGCGAATCTGGGCGTGATACAGGCGCTGACAGGGCGAGGCGACACGGTGTTTGCCGACAAGCTCAACCACGCCTCGCTGAATGACGCGATGCGCTTGTCGCGCGCCCATGTCAAACGCTATCGCCATAACGACCTCGTGCAACTGGCGGCTTTGCTGGCCGAGACGCATACCGGGCGCAAACTGGTTTGCACCGATGCGGTGTTCAGCATGGACGGCGACGCTGCGCCCTTGCCGGAATTGCTGGCACTGTGCGAACAATACGATGCCTGGCTCTATGTGGACGATGCCCACGGCTTTGGCGTACTGGGAGAGCAGGGGCGCGGGTCGCTAAATCCCCCCCCCGCCCCCCTTTTTCAAAGTGGGGAGCATGATACTGACGTTGATATTTCAAAGGTGGAAGATGGTAGGTTCGTTGATAACTCTTCTTTTTCAAAAGTAGCAGATGACGGTGAAGTTGATAACCCCCCTTTGAAAAAGGGGGGTAGGGGTGAGCATGATACTGACGTTGATATTTCAAAGGTGGCAGATGAGGATGACTTTGATAACCCTTCTTTTTCAAAAGTGGCAGATGACGGTGAAGTTGATAACCCCCCTTTGAAAAAGGGGGGTAGGGGGGATTTAGGGGATTTTCAGCGCATCATCTACATGGCGACCCTGGGCAAGGCCGCCGGCGTGTTCGGGGCGTTTGTGGCGGCGGAGCCTGTAGTTATAAATTATCTTGTAAATCAATCACATAGCTATGTCTATACGACAGCTGCACCGCCCGCCCTGGCGGTGGCAGTGCGGGAGAGCTTGCGTTTGATCGCCGAGGGCGATGCGCGCCGCGCGCATTTGCAGTGTCTGATTGCGCAGTTGAAAAGCGGGCTGGCGGGGCTGCCCTGGGCGTTGATGCCTTCCGCTACGGCCATTCAGCCTTTGCTGGTGGGCGACAATCAGGCGGCGTTGGCGCTGAGTCTGGCCTTGCGTGAGCGTGGGCTGTGGGTCGCGGCGATTCGCCCGCCCACCGTCCCCGCTGGAACCGCACGTCTGCGCATCACGCTGTCTGCCGCGCACACCACACACGACGTAACCTGTTTGATCGAGGCTTTGCATGAACTTGCACGTTGACGACTACGGCGGCAGTGGCGCGCCGGTGTTGTTTCTCCACGGCTGGGGGATGCACGGCGGGATGTGGGGCGGGGCGCTGGCCGAATTGGCCAAACAGACTCGGGTGCTGGCGGTGGATTTGCCAGGGCATGGATACAGTGTAGGTCGGGATTTATCCCGACACGGCGGCGATGTCAGGATAAATCCCGACCTACATGCCCTCGTTGACCAGCTCGCCACGCAATTTTCCGGTCCTGAACCTTTAACCGTCTGTGGCTGGTCGTTGGGCGGGCAGTTGGCGTTGCGTTGGGCGATGCGCTACCCGCAGCAAGTGCAACGCCTGGTGCTGGTGTCTGCCACGCCCTGTTTCGTGCGGCAAGCCGATTGGCCTTGCGCGATGGCGGCAGCAACCCTGGCGGCTTTTTCGGAGGCCTTGCAGCAGCATTATTTGCAGACTCTGCGCCGCTTTTTATCGCTGCAACTGCGCGGCAGCGAGCAGGAACGCGAGTTGCTGGCAGCGTTGCGCGGCAATCTGCTCAGTCGCGGCGAGCCTGACTTGTCGGCGTTGCAAGCGGGGCTGGCCATTTTGCGCGACTGCGATTTACGCGCCACTTTGCCGGATATCCGCCAGCCCACGCTGGTGATTGCCGGCGTTCGTGATACGCTCACGCCTTTGCCCGCCGCGCAGTTTCTGGCTGCTTCGATGCCAAATGCCCGGCTGGCGGCAATCGAGGGCGCAGCACATGCGCCGTTTTTGTCGCACCCTGAAACCTTTGTGAAACTGTTGGCGGATTTTCTGCATGAATGAATTTTGGATAGACAAGAAGCTGCTGCGTCGCGCCTTCAGCCGTGCGGCGGCAGATTACGATGCGACGGCGGTGTTGCAGCGCGAAGTATGCAAGCGCATGTTGGAGCGCCTGGATTACATCAAGCTGACCCCTTTGCGATTGTTGGACGCGGGCAGCGGCACGGGCTGGGGCGGTCGCCAGTTGGCGGAAAAATATCCGGCGGCGCAGGTGATTTCGCTGGACATCGCCATCGGCATGTTGCAGGCCGGGCAAGGCCGTTCGGGCTGGTGGCAAAAGCTGTTCGGCGGCACAAAACAATTACCGGTGTGCGGCGACCTGGAAGCCTTGCCGCTGGCGGCGAACAGCGTGGAAATGGTGTGGTCGAATCTCGCCGTGCAGTGGTGCAACGACTTGCCCGCGACGTTTGTCGAATTGCACCGCGTGCTGAAGGTGGACGGGATGCTGATGTTCAGCACCTTCGGTCCTGATACGCTGAAGGAATTGAGGCAGGCGTTTGGCGGTGTGGACGGGCATAGTCACGTCAACCGTTTTGCCGACATGCACGACATCGGCGACATGCTGGTCGCTGCCGGATTTTCTGCGCCAGTGATGGATATGGAACACATGACGCTGACTTACGACGAGGTGCGCTCGGTGTTGCAAGACCTCAAAGCCATCGGTGCGCACAATGTCACCGCCGGGCGCGGGCAGGGCTTGATGGGCAAGTCGGCCTACGCTAAGCTGCTGGAAAATTACGAAAAATTGCGTCGTGACGGCAAGCTGCCGGCGACTTACGAAGTGGTCTATGGTCACGCCTGGAAACCGCAGCCGCGCGTGACGAGCGATGGCGCTGCAATCATCAAGACCTCGTTCAAAATAAAATGAGTTACTTCGTTACCGGCACGGACACCGATGTCGGCAAGACGCTGATCAGTTGCGCGCTGCTGCATGGTTTTGCCGCAGCGGGCAAGCGCGTGGTCGGCATGAAGCCGGTGGCGGCGGGGTGCGACGAGCAGGATCACAATGACGATGCCCAGCGTTTGCGTGCGGCCAGCAATGTGCTGGCGAGTTACGGGCAGGTCAATCCTTATTGCTTCACGCAGGCCGCAGCCCCCCACCTGGCGGCGCGCTTTGCCGGGGTCAGAATCAATCTGGAGCGTATCGTCACCTCCTGTCGGGAGTTGGAGGCCCAGGCGGATGTGGTGATCGTCGAGGGGGTCGGCGGCTTTTGTGTGCCGTTGAACGACGAGCAGGACAGTGCAGACCTTGCGAAACTGCTCAATCTGCCCGTCATTCTGGTGGTCGGGATGCGGCTGGGTTGCCTGAATCACGCGCTGCTCACCGTACAGGCCATCGCCGCCAGCGGGCTGACCCTGGCGGGCTGGGTGGCGAATGGGGTGGACGGACAAATGATGATGCTGGATGAAAACATCGTCGCGCTTCGGCAACGCATAGACGCGCCTTTGTTGGGCATCGTGCCGTATCATCAATCAGCGCCTGATGCGCGCAAAATTGCGGAATATCTGGATATAGCCCAGCCAGCCCGTTAAACTTCGGCACTAACCACTAACCACTAACCACTAACCACTAACCCCTAACCACTAACCACTTATCCTCCCATGACCGAATTCAGCATTATCGCGGTGTTTTTTGTTGGCCTGCTCAGCGGCGTGCACTGCCTTGGCATGTGCGGCAGCATTGTGGGTATTCTGACCGGACAACTTCCCCAAGGCAAAACACGCTGGCCGTTTCATCTGGCTTACAGCAGCGGGCGGGTGGCGAGTTACACGCTGGCGGGGGCATTGGTGGGCGCGGTGGGGCAGGCGGGGTTGCTGTTGCGCGATGACGTGCCGGTGCAACATCTGCTGTTCGCCTTGTCCAGCCTGATGCTGATTGCCCTGGGGCTGTATATTGCGGGTATCTGGGGGCTGGTGCGGCGCATCGAAGGGCTGGGCAGGTTTTTGTGGCAGCGTATTCAGCCGCTGACGCGCGGGTTGTTGCCGGTCAAGACCCCGTTTCAGGCTTTTTTGCT
>Ga0210035_1001929_pt1 | contig 11551 bp, 8 predicted proteins | sample CryGeymeta201507_FD_183975 | JGI IMG/M metagenome (GOLD analysis project Ga0210035, IMG submission 183975) | Groundwater microbial communities from Crystal Geyser aquifers in Utah, USA - Crystal Geyser metaG 2015-07 (SPAdes) (version 2) | ecosystem: Environmental > Aquatic > Deep subsurface >...
TTAAACAATGGTTGCAAGACTTTTTCAGCCGAACCGATTACCCAGCGTGCCAAGGTTTGAACTGGCACCGGTGCGCCGTGACGATTCAGTACCTTGTTAAAGCGGGTCAGCGGCAAACCATCGACATATTTGACCGTCAGCAACATCGCCAGAAAGTCGGCGCTAGCGTTGGTCTTGGGGAGTGGTTGAACGGGAACTGGGGCGGTGACCGGCGCGTGTTCGCTGACGGGGCAGCCGTACGTGTTACGAACATGTTGCAGCACGCGGATTTGCATCGGCACGATGTCGAGTTGTTCGCTAATTTGCTGCCCCATTAGCACCATCGGCGTACCACATGGGCAGAATCGATCGACTTCAGGCACATCATGGAGAATCACAACGCGCGGCAGTTCGGGCGGTAGCGGCGCACGTTTACCGCGCGCTTTGGCTTTGGGTTTATCCTCGGACGAAGAGGCTGCTGCTTCAGTCGGAATCGGTGCGATGTCTTGTGCTTCGGTGCTCTCTGCCGCCAATACCTCCGCCTCATCGAACAAGCGGCCTTGACCAGATAGTTGTTCAGAGCTCACCCCAAACTGGCGGTGACGGGACAGAATGAATTGCTCGATTAGACGATTGAGTTGGTTGCGAAACTGCCCTTCAAGCAGATTGACGGCAGCCTGATGGGCGGCTCGTTGCGCGTCCATCAATAAGGTTAACGCAGCAAGATCGACAGGTAAATCTGATGGCAAACTCACCTCAGGCAAGGTAAGTTTATCGGGTAGGAATGAGGATTTGAAGTTCGCTGAATGCATAGCGAATTTTACCAAAAAACCTTATGAAACAGAAGCATAATTCAATGTTTTATGCGGTTTATTTGCCCATAAATCAAAGCCTTCCAGCAACCATTCAAATTCATGGATACCGATTATTTGGGCATCCAATTCAGTCTCGCGCAGCCAGGCGAATTTCTCCGCTTCCAGTCGTTTCAGCCATAGGCAAAAACCATTGCGATGCCAGTACAGCACCTTGATTTTAGTGTGTTGACGATTGATAAACACATACAGTGCACTACCAAATGGATTTAGCCCCAACTCCTGTTCGACCAGCACGCTCAGTCCGTTGATGGATTTGCGAAAGTCGATCGGCTCACGACACAAATACACTTGTTCGATATGGCAGCCCGGGTGCATCAGCTTACCCCTTGTGCAGCCTGCTGTACTTCTCGCGCCAAATCAGCCAGCCACTCAGTCGACGGTAGCGAGGACATTTCAAGACGCAATCCGGATGGCCATGCCAACGCATAATTAACCGGACGTGGTGTGGTGACCTGCAGCGCAACAAATTTGCCGCCAGGCATCGGTTTGGCCAGGTTGTCTGCGCGCCGAGAGAGATTGCTGGGCGCACCCAGTTTCCATCGCCAGTAGTACAGCGACTTCACCGCAAGACCATGCCGTTTTGCATATTCGCTGACCGGCATCGCTTCCAGACTGATTGCTTTAACATGTGCCGACCAAAATTCCGCTTTCTTCGTCATGTTTTACCCCATTCGTGATTGAGAAGGGGCAATATTGCAGAAATTAATAACAGCAAACCAGTCTGTACTTCATGGGGCGCTTACAACTTTTGGTAGGTCGGCGTGAGGTCAAACGCTGCGGCAGCTCCCTGTTTGAACCAGACTATCGCCTGTGAGCGATGCTCCACCGACATGCCAATTTTCTGCACATACAGCTCGACATGGTCAATTTCGTGCTGCGAGACATGCCCGTCTGCCTTGGCCAGCTTACCCATCGAAATAAACACCGTTTCGAGAAAAACCGCCTGCCGCAGGGCATTCTGCAACGGGTTGATCGCGCCAGCGCCATACACTCTGATACGGTCTAAAAACGAGCCTATAAATAAGCCAAGCAACGCGCCGAAAAAGCCAAAAAAGTAATAACCTGCAATAAAACCAATGAGTTTGAACAAGACAACTCCAGAATAAAAGTTAAGTAAAAATCCGTTCAGCAAGGCCGTGCATTATACCTGCACCGTTGTCGGCAGCCTGAAATCAAACTGCGCAGCAAAAATCACGGCGTGGCGACAATGCCGCCATCGGCAAAATACATAGACTGTTTGGCCTATTGACCGTTGCTCTATTAGCCGCTACTTTGCCACGCAGTGCGGATAGGCATCCTCCTCACCCCAGTGTCGTCGTTACCCTTGCAGTTACTTGTAAACCAGATTGTGATTGTCATCGCTCACCCACCATAAGGGAGAATGGAAAATGCAAAATGCACAAACGGTATTGTTAATGCGGGGAAACGCCGGCAAGGAGGTCGCCAATCTCAAAAAATCCCTGCGAAAGGTACTGTCTGATGCCGCGACAGCCTACCCCGGCCTGACAAGCGGCAATGCGTTCGATGCCGAAACCGAAACCGCCCTGCGTGCCTGGCAGGCCGGCGTGGGGCTGGTGGCGGACGGTATCGCCGGGCCACGCAGCCTGTCCGCTCTGGGCGTTACGCCGCCCGCGAAGCTGGATATTGAGTTGGATAAGGCCACGGTGAGCAAACTTTTCCCCTGCACCCGAACCTCCAGCATCGCAAAAAACCTGCCCTATGTGACGGCAGCTCTGGCGGCCTTCGGCCTGACCGATGTGAACATGATCTGCACAGCGCTGGGCACGATACGCGCCGAGACCGAAGGCTTCGCGCCCATCGCCGAATTGCCTTCCCACTTCAACACACTGCCGGGTCAGGCTGCCTTCAGCGCCTACGAATACCGATGGGGTAACAAAAATCCGGGTGATGGGGCGCGCTATCGCGGACGCGGCTATGTGCAATTGACCGGGTACGACGATTACCAGAAATTTGGTGAAATACTCGGCATTCCGCTGGCGGACAACCCGGATAGCGCCTGCGCACCAGAAGTTGCGGCCTGCCTGCTGGCCGCCCATCTTAGAGCAAACAGCGAAAAACTGACGGCTGCACTCGCCAACAACGACCTGGAGGGCGCGCGCGTGGCGGTCAATGGCGAAAACTATAGCCAGGAGCGGTTTTCAAAAACCTTCCAGATGGCGCAGCAAGCCATAGCCATACAACAGTCCATAGCGGCCAAAACGCGCGCCGGGGCAGCGGCAGCCGCACCCATCGCGGCACGTCGAGCCACCCTGAACGTGACCAACGACCCGAAAGATTTGCGCGACCGCCCGTATATTCCACCGCCCAAGTCGTTGCCCAACCTGTACCCGGCCAACGAAAAAATCAAGGCTTTGATGGGGGCTTATAGCAAGGCCGGACTCATACTGGATCAGGGTCAGGAGGGCGCTTGCACAGGCTTTGGACTGGCCTGTGTCATCAACTACCTGCGCTGGAAAGCCGCCGGGATGCCCAAAAAACTCGAATCGGTCAGCCCACGCATGTTGTACCACTTCGCGCGCCGTTTCGACGAATATGAGGGTGAAGACTACGACGGGTCAAGCTGCCGGGGAGCGTTGAAAGGCTGGTATTACAACGGGGTTTGCCGCAAAGACTTATGGACTTACCAGGCTGGCAGCGAGACGCTCCCCCAATCGGGCTGGGACAGTGATGCCATCGAACAAACCCTGGGCGTGTATTACCGGATAGACCTGCAAACCATCACCGACTTGCAGGCCGCCATTCTGGAGGTCGGCGCAATTTACGTTTCGGCTTATACCCATCAAGGTTGGGATACGCTAAAAACCCGTACCAGGCAGCCCTCCTCCCACGCCGACCTGCCGATAATTGACTACGATGGAAAACCGTCGCGTAGCGGTGGTCATAGTTTCGCGCTAGTGGGCTTCAACAGGGACGGCTTCATCCTCCAGAATTCCTGGGGCAACAACTGGGGCGCAGGCGGCTTCGCCGTCATCAGCTACCAGGACTGGCTGGCTCATGCCATGGATGCGTGGGTCGCCGCGCTGGGTGTACCGGGTGTCGTATCAGCACGCTTCGCCAGCGGTGCTGTAAAACCATCCTCTAGCGCGGCCAACGCCGCTCACGCCCACTGGTGGGACGAGGATACGGCCTATCGGCACAGCATCGTGCTGGGCAACAACGGTCACGTCAATCACTTCGACAAGCTGGATGAAGTCACCCGCACCTTGCAAAACCAGGCGTGCGTCATGCCGAATAGCTGGTTTCGCCAAAACCCGCAGCAACCCATAAAACGCTTGGTAATCTACGCTCACGGCGGTCTCAACAGCGAAGCCGACGCGATTCAGCGCGCCCGTGCCATGGGTCGGTATTTTCTGGGCAACGGTTGTTACCCGTTGTTTCTGGTCTGGAAGTGCGGTCTGCTCGAATCCATCAAGAATATCCTGGCGGATAACTCCGACTCCGGCACGGCAGGCAAGGCGGGCGGCATTCGCGACTGGATCAATGACAAAATCACCGATCCCATCGTCGAAAAAACCATAGGTCGCCCCTTCGCGCGTCCGCTGTGGACTGAAATGAAGGAAAACGCCGAGCTGGCGGCGGAAAATGGTCGTGGCGGCGACTTGCTGACCGATGCATTGCTCGCGCTGGCGGGCAGTTGGGGCGAGAATTTTGAACTGCACCTCATCGGTCATTCCGCCGGTTCCATCATTCTGGGCAGGCTGTTGAGCAATCTGAAACAAAAAAACCTGACCCGGCATATCAAGTCTGTACACCTGTACGCGCCTGCCTGTACCGTCGCCTTCGCTAACCGCTACTACGCCCCGCATGACGAAATCATGAACCGGCTTTATTTGCACATTCTGGCAGACCAACAAGAGCGCGATGATAACGTGGCTTATCTTTACCAGAAATCGCTGCTCTATTTTATTTCCAATGCGCTGGAATCCGATGCACATATCCCCATCCTGGGGCTGGCAAATGTCTACGATCCCGACTTTGCCGGCTGGGACGGCACATCAGATACCAGCGAAGCCCTCACCAACTGGCGCAACGCGATGACAATCAGCCAACTAAAAGAACGCATGACCTTCCATGGCGAAGAAAAATTCATCGCCCGAAAAGGAAACGGTGCGGATGTCCGGGAAAAAGCCGATAACCCGTCGCACGGCGGCTTCGACAACAATGTGGAAGTCATCGGCAAAACACTGGAGCGTATCACCGGCACGGATACGCTCACACTGCCAGTTGATGATCTGGTCGGGTTCTAGGAGTCTGGCTCGCAAGTCGGCGCTGGCTTGGATGAAATTGCGCGTCGTCATGACTTATTCGACTGCCACACCGACTGGCATAGACCAAAGTACATAGGCAATTTGACCTATTGACCCGTCACCTGATAAGCCATAACCTGCGAACCCGTTTTCCGTTTTCAGATATAAGACCTAACCATATGATTAAATTATAGTTTATGGTTTATAAAACCTGGCCGCACTGTTGCAAGTCTGGTACGGCTATCTTCAATTCTCTGACCCAAATCAGGAGGAATCATGGCTGACTTCTCATCAGCATTTTCCGCAACCATGCAAGCCGAGGGCGGGTATGTGAACGACCCGAAAGACCCCGGCGGCGAAACCTACAAAGGGGTGGCACGAAAACTCAATTCCAAATGGGAGGGCTGGATTCTCATAGACCTGGCGAAACGGGAACACAATTTCCCCGCCAATCTGGACGGCAACGCCCAGTTACAGGCAAAGATAAAAACCTTTTACGAGGTCAATTACTGGGACAAGGTTCGCGGCGACGACATCAGCGACCAGCATGTCGCCGAATCCATCTTTGATTTCGCCGTCAATGCCGGCACGGCTACCAGCGCCAAACTCGCGCAGCTCACCGTCAATGCAGAACCTGACGGCGTGATCGGCCCCGCCACGCTGCAAAAAATCAACGCGGAAGACCCGCGTACTTTCCTGGCACTTTTCGCCTTACACAAAATCAGGCGTTATACGCAAATCTGCGAGCGACGACCGGACAGCAAAAAATTCTTCTACGGATGGGTCAAACGAACTCTGGAGGTGGTTTAATCATGGCTAAAAATATCCCCGCCAGCCGGTTAAGCGGCGGCACAAGCATCCTCGTCGGCGCAGCGGATGCCCCCGACTCCGACCAGGAAAAAGCGGAACTTGCCAACGAAATCGCCAGGGCCACCCTGCAACACGACGCGCAAATGGTCGCACTCGGCTTGCAGGAAACGCAAGCGCAGCTGACCGATGTCGCCGATGCGCGTGAACATGAAAATCGCTTACAGGAATCCGAACATGCCAGCGAACTGGCAAAGAACGTCCAGCCCATGCTCGCTATCGGCGTTATCGTGCTCACTTTCATTCTTTACATGATCGTCATCTATGGCAGCACCAAAGATGGCTTCCTCAAAGAAGGCACAAAAGACATCGTCATCTACATCCTCGGCGCGCTCACCACCGTTGCCACACAGGTCGTCTCCTATTATTTCGGTTCCAGTTCGGGCAGCAAGGACAAGAGCAATGCACTTAATTCGATCGCAAAAGGGAAATCCTGACCCGCAAAAAAGGCGACCGGTGGTCGCCTTTTTTACAGCAAAGTGACGCTTACCCCACCCACTTCCTCGCGTTCTGGAACATCTTCAGCCAGGCACCGTTTTCCTGCCAGTCCGATGGATGCCAGGAGTGCTGTACGGCGCGGAACACGCGTTCGGGGTGCGGCATCATGATACTGAAGCGTCCGTCCGGTGTGGTAAGACCCGTGATGCCTTGCGGTGAGCCGTTGGGGTTGAGCGGGTAGCTTTCGGTCGGTTTGCCGGTGTTGTCCACATAGCGCAGCGCGACCAGCGGCTGTGCGGCGGCAAGTTTTGCAGCATTGCCAAAGTCGGCATAGCCTTCGCCGTGCGCCACGACCACCGGCATCCGGCTGCCCGCCATGCCGTCGAACAGGATAGCAGGCGACTGCTGCACCTCCACCATCACGAAGCGCGCCTCGAACTGTTCCGACTGGTTGCGCGAAAAATGCGCCCAATGTTCCGCCCCCGGAATGATTTCGTGCAGCTTGCTCATCATCTGGCAGCCGTTGCACACGCCCAGTGCGAACGTGTCGCAGCGTGTGAAGAAAGCCTCGAATTCGTCTCTGGCGCGCGAATTGAACAGGATGGATTTCGCCCAACCTTCGCCCGCACCCAGCACGTCGCCGTAGGAGAATCCACCACACGCCGCCACCCCCTTGAAGTCGGCAAGCGCAACCCGACCGTTGATGATGTCGCTCATATGCACGTCAACCGAAGCAAATCCGGCACGGTCGAACGCCGCCGCCATTTCCACCTGACCGTTCACGCCCTGCTCGCGCAGGATGGCCATTTTGGGGCGCATTTTCAGAATGGCTGGCGCGGCGTTGAGGTCGAAGCTCAGTTTTACATGCAAACCGGGATCGGCGACATCCAGCAGTCGGTCAAATTCCTGCTCGGCGCAGTCCGGGTTATCGCGCAATTTCTGCATCTGATAGGTCGTCTCCGACCAGATACGTTGCAGATTGACACGGCTGTCACCGAACACGCGCTCGCCGCCCCGGCTGATTTCCAGCCTGTCCGTCCGGTTAAGGGTGGCGATGCGGTAGATATTTTTCAGCCCCGCGTCATGCCCCATTTGCAAGACATGCGCCACGTCACTGTTCTTGACCTGCACCAGCGCCCCCAGCTCCTCATTGAACAAATTACGCAGCGTATCGCCGTGCAGTTCGTCCAGATGAATATCCAGCCCCAGGTGTGAGGCGAAGGACATCTCGCACAAGCTGACGAATGCGCCACCGTCCGACCGGTCATGGTAGGCGAGCAGCACGCCATCCGAATTAAGTGCTTGTATCAATTCAAAAAAAGCCTTGAGCATGGCAGCCGAATCCACATCCGGCGCGACATCGCCTACCTGTTTGTAAACCTGCGCCAAGGCTGAACCGCCCATGCGATTCTTGCCCTGCCCCAGATCAATCAGCAACACGGTAGTATCCAGCTCTGTGGAAAGTTGCGGCGTGAGCGTCAGGCGGGCATCCATGCAGGGCGCAAAAGCGGTGACGATGAGCGAGAGCGGCGAGGTCACGGACTTATTCTCGTCGCCGTCTTTCCAGGTGGACTTCATGCTCAACGAATCCTTGCCGACCGGAATGCTGATGCCCAACTCAGGGCACAGTTCCATGCCCACCGCCCGTACGGTGTCATACAGCGCGGCATCTTCGCCGTGATGTCCGGCGGCCGCCATCCAGTTCGCCGACAGCTTGATGTCGGCTATCTTCTCGATGCGCGTCGCCGCGATGTTGGTGAGCGCCTCGCCCACCGCCATGCGTCCCGAAGCCGGCGCGTTGACCAGCGCCAGCGGGGTGCGTTCGCCCAGCGCGAACGCCTCGGCCTTGCAGGTGTTAAAGCCCATCAGCGAGACCGCCGCATCCGCCACGGGGACTTGCCAGGGGCCTATCATCTGGTCGCGCGCGGTCATGCCGCCGACGGTGCGGTCGCCGATGGCAATCAAAAAGGTCTTGTTTGCCACGGCAGGCAGACGCAACACGCGTTCAACCGAACCCCGCAGCTCCAGTGTGCGGGTGTCGAAGGCGTGCAAATGTGGCGTTTCATGCAGCACGTTGCGCGTCATTTTGGGCGGTTTGCCGAGCAATACCGACAGCGGCATGTTGACCGGGGCATTGCCAAATTCGCTGTCATGCACGGTCAGGTGATCGTTTTCGGTTGCGACCCCCACCACCGCAAACGGGCAACGCTCTCGCTCGCAGAAGGCGCGGAACTGTTCCAGTCGTTCTGGCGCGATGGCCAACACATAACGCTCTTGAGACTCGTTACACCAGATTTGTTTCGGCGACATGCCGGTCTCGTCCAGCGGAATGTCGCGCAACTCAAAAGCAGCACCGCGCCCGCCACCGTGTACCAGTTCCGGCAAGGCGTTGGACATGCCGCCCGCGCCCACGTCGTGGATGGACAGAATCGGATTGTTTTCGCCCAGTTGCCAGCAGCGGTCTATCACTTCCTGCGCGCGCCGTTCCATTTCCGGGTTGCCGCGCTGCACCGAATCGAAGTCCAGATTTTCGGCATTGCTGCCAGTGTCCATGCTGGAAGCAGCCCCCCCACCGAGGCCGATCAACATGCCGGGGCCACCCAGATGCACCACCAGTGCGCCTGTCGGCAGCGCGTGTTTGTGGGTGTGAATGGCGGCAATATTGCCCACGCCGCCCGCCAGCATGATGGGTTTGTGGTAGCCGCGCATCTCGCCGCTGACGTTCTCCTCAAAGGTGCGGAAATAACCCGCCAGATTGGGACGACCGAATTCGTTGTTGAAAGCAGCCCCCCCCAGCGGCCCCTCCAGCATGACCTGCAAGGCCGTGACGATACGGGAAGGTTTGCCGTACCCCCCATCCCCACCCCTGCCCTCCCCTTGAGGGGGAAGGAGGGATTTTTCCCAAGGCTGCGCGAAACCAGGAATGTTCAGGTTGGAGACCGAAAAGCCCGTCAGCCCCGCCTTGGGGCGTGAACCCGTGCCGGTCGCGCCTTCGTCGCGGATTTCGCCGCCCGAACCGGTCGCCGCGCCCGCAAACGGCGCAATTGCGGTGGGATGGTTGTGCGTCTCGACCTTCATCAAAGTGTGCGTCAGCTCCGCAGAGAACGCGTAGCTGCCATCCGCGCGCGGATAAAAACGTTCGACATTCGCCCCTTCGATAACCGAACAGTTATCGGAATAGGCGACCACCGTGCCTTGCGGACTGAGTTTATGGGTATTGCGTATCATGCCGAACAGCGACATGTCCTGCACTTTGCCGTCTATCACCCAGTCGGCATTGAAAATCTTGTGGCGGCAATGCTCCGAATTTGCCTGCGCAAACATCATCAGCTCGACATCGGTGGGATTGCGCTTCAACTTCTTGAAGTTTTCGACCAGATACTCGATCTCGTCCGCCGACAGTGCCAAGCCCATCTCGCGGTTGGCCGCTTCGAGTGCCGCGCCGCCCCCTTTCAATACATCCACCACAGCCAGCGGTTGCGGTGCGCCGTGCCGGAAAATTTGTTCTGCCGCACCGGCCAGCGTCGCCAGCACCGATTCGGTCATGCGGTCATGCAGCAACGGCAACACTGCCGCCTGTTGTTGCTGGCTCAAAGCCTTGCCGTTCGTGCTTGCCAGGTAATAAATCACCCCGCGCTCAATGCGCTGCACCCCGGTCAGCCCGCAATGCTGCGCGATGTCGGTAGCCTTGGTTGACCAGGGCGAAATCGTACCCAGGCGCGGCACGACCAGCACACCAAGCCACGCGCTATCCGGTGTTTTTGCCTGTGCGGGTTCACCTGCGGACTCGTCCAGCCCCAGCACCTTATCCAGTAAACCGGCTTGCGCCTTATCCAGCTTTGCCCCCTGCAAGGCGCTGAAATAACAATAGCGCGTATCGGTCAGCGTCATGGCGGGTGCGACGGCGTTAATCGCGGCGCGTAATTTTTCCAAACGGAAGGCGGATAAGGCGGAACTGCCGACAGAGACTTTAAACATGACGGTGAAGGTGTGAATAAAATTCGGGACGCGATTATACTATGCCGCACCACCTAGATATGCAGACCATTTCATGACCCCAGCGATTGCCACTCTCACCCAGCAACAGGTCGTAGACCTGTTGCCACCGCGCCCGCACGACAGCCATAAAGGCATGTTCGGCACCGTCACCGTCATTGGCGGCGCTTCCGGCATGGTCGGCGCGGCCTTGCTGGCGGCGCGCGCGGCGCTCAAGTTAGGCGCGGGTTGCGTGCATGTCGGGCTGCTGGCCGAAGCGGCACCGATAGTGGATTTCATTGAACCTGAACTGATGTTGCATTGGCTTAAAGCGCGCAATGAATCTCGCCACTACGATGACACGCAACCTCACGATAAAAGTATTTTAAGTTCAAATGTACTGGTACTCGGCTGCGGCATGGGTCGCAGCCGGACGGCGCAACAAATTTTGCACGATGCGCTAAACTATCCGGCCACGCTGGTACTGGATGCCGACGCGCTGAACCTGATAGCCCAATACGTTGGACTACGCCGACTGCTGACCCTGCGCGCAGCACCCGTCATACTCACGCCGCATCCGGGCGAAGCCGCGCGCTTACTGTCTTGCAGCACCCAAGAGGTACAGGCCGACCGTCTCGCAGCGGTAACAAAATTAGCCAGTACATTTTCCTGTTCGGTGGTGCTAAAAGGAGCAAACAGCCTGTGCGTCACCCATGACAAACGACACTTCGCAAACCCCACCGGCAACCCCGGCATGAGCGCGCCCGGCATGGGCGATGTGCTGGCTGGCATGATCGCCGCCTTCATCGCGCAAGGACTCAACGCCGACGATGCCCTGCTGCTGGCCGTCTATTTGCACGGTGCGGCGGGCGACGCACTGGCGAAGCATAGCGCTGTCGGCATGACTGCCTCGGAACTGACCGATCAGGCGCGACGACTTTTAAATATATGGATATCCCACTCGTAGGTCGGAAGCCCCCTTGCGGGGCGTTCCGACACGTTAACATTTGTCGGAACGCCTCCGGCTTCCGACCTACCACTCACCACTCACCACTCACCACTCACCACTCACCACTCACCACTCACCACTCACCACTCACCACTCACCACTCACCACTCACCACTCACCACTATAAATGACCACTCCCA
>Ga0210035_1001936_pt1 | contig 11509 bp, 9 predicted proteins | sample CryGeymeta201507_FD_183975 | JGI IMG/M metagenome (GOLD analysis project Ga0210035, IMG submission 183975) | Groundwater microbial communities from Crystal Geyser aquifers in Utah, USA - Crystal Geyser metaG 2015-07 (SPAdes) (version 2) | ecosystem: Environmental > Aquatic > Deep subsurface >...
CAAAATGACCGCATGGCGCTCGGCGTGTTGCGCGCCGCACGCGATATGAACCTGCGCATTCCAGAACAATTGGCCGTCATCGGCGTGGACGACATGCCCTTGGCCTCCTATTTCGACCCGCCCTTGACCACAATGAAACAAGACATGCCGCGCATTGGGCGCGAAGCCGCGCGAATGCTGGTTAGTAAAATTTGCGGCGAGACACAACAGTCTTGCCAGATAAGAACCACTGCACAATTAATTGTGCGCCAATCTACACAGATGGGAGGTGGTACCTGACCCGCCTGAAAGTCAACGTTTCTGCAAGTTAATTTTTGCACCCATTTCAACCCATATTTGTTTGGAGGAAAAGATGAAACACAACGTACTTTGGAAAGCAATCAGCCTGCTGGTGGTCGCCATGTTCTTACTGGCCGCCTGCGGCCCCGCAGCGACCCCCGCTGCCCCCGCTATTGACGTTGCCTTGCGCTGGCGCACCCGCCCGGACAACCAGGAAGAAATCAAAGTCTACAGCGACATCAGCGTCGGGCTAGATACCCAGCTCGACGGCATCACGCTAGCCTACGAACCCGGTGGCACCGAAGGCGCCAACTACCAGGACCAGCTGCGCGCCGAAGTTGCCGCTGGCACCGCCCCGGATGTCTTCTGGATCCCCGGCACCGACGTCGCCGATTTCGCCACCCGTGGCCTGATTCTCAACATCGCGCCGCTGGCCGCCAAGACCGACGGCTTCGATGTCAACGCTTTCTACGCCGGCCCGATGGCTCACCTGACCTACAACCCTGAAGGCGCCAAATCTGGCGCGGACTCTGGCGCTCTGTGGGGCCTGCCGCGCGATGTTTCGACCTTCGCCCTGTACCTGAACCTCGACCTCATCAAAGAAGCCGGCGCTCCCGACCCGCGTGAACTCGCCAAAGCGGGCAAGTGGGACTGGAACGCCTTCCTCGATGTTGCCCAGAAAACCCGCGCCCTCGGCCCGGATATCTACGGCTACGGCGCCAGTGCCTGGTGGGGACCTTACGGCACATGGCTCAACGCCGCTGGCGGCGGTTTCTTCAACGCTGACCGCACCGCTTGCGCCCTGAACACGCCCGAATCCCTGGCCGGCCTCGATTTCCAGCGCTCCCTGTACGCTGACTTCGACGTCGCCACCCCTTACGGCGAAGACCCCGAACCGCCCTTCCGCGCCGGTAAAGTTGCCATGTTCCAAAATGGCCGCTGGGCGACCCCCGGCGTACGCACCGTGCCCTTCAACTGGGACGTGGTTGAACTGCCGAATGGCCCGCAAGGCACCCCCGGCAACTGGCTCTTCTGGGGCGCTTATGTCATCAACGCCAAGACCGCTCACCCCGAAGAAGCCTGGAAACTCGTTCAGGCACTGACCACCGCTGAAACGCAAGGCAAAGTTGCCGCCCTCGGCGCCAACATCCCCAGCCGTGTCAGCCAGCAGGCGCTCGATGCCTTCCTGACCTTCACCCCGCCCACCAACAATCAGGCCTTCCTGAATGGTATCGCGGACGCTGCCAAACCGACCGCGGAAGGCCCACTCTGGGCTGGTTCTTGGCCGGAATATGACAAAGTCGTCGGCCCGGCAGTCCAATCGGTACTGACCGGCGGCACCAGCGTGGCTGATTTCGGCGCGACCATTTGCGACGAAGCCAACAAAGTCTTCACCAAGTAAACTTTCGGCTTTTACGGGCAGGTCTCATTCCAACGAGGCCTGCCCGTCCTCTTTCTACTCCCCCAAGGAGCCTGGCATGAAACTGATTCCGCAACGTTTTACCGAGCCAAATTTTCTACTACGCCTGCTGGTCATCTGGCGGATGGTTTTCGCCGCACTGGCCGCCGGGGGCATTCTGGCCGCCTGGTTAATAGCAGCGCTTCCACTTTGGCAACAGATACTCATTACCGCCGCACTCGGGCTGGCGGGAGGTTTCAGCCTGGCCGCCATTCCCGATATTCGTCGCCGCAATCATCGCGGACGCACTATCTCCTTGTTTGTAGACTACCTGGCATTTGTTGCCAGTGCCGTGATTTTGCTCAGCGTCGGCAATGTCTTTGTTGGCATTGACGCGCTCGGCGAAACATTTAGCAGAGGCATTCCAGCGCTGGGCGTCATCCTGCTGGGCTACATCATCACCACCACAAGCGAATTCTCACCGCGGGTGAACACAATCGCCCCGGGCGCCAACTACCTGGATATCGCCGGAAAATGGGTAATGCTGGCGGGCGCGGCTTACTTTTTACTGGCGGTACAAGCCCCAAGCGGATTGCTCTACTTCCTTACGAAAATTTTACAGCCCGCTGGGCTACTGGCGCTGGTTGGCGTGCTTGTCTTTGGTTTGGGGCTGTGGATGATGGGAAATAAACCCGTCGCCAACGAAATGGGCTCGCACGCTCACAACGAACAAATGCTCAGTGGCTGGCTGTTCCTCTCTCCAAACCTGCTCGGTTTTCTCGTCTTTTTCGCCGGGCCGCTCCTGCTCTCATTTTATTTTTCCTTCACAGACTCGGACGCATTCAATACCCCCCACTTTATCGGGCTGGCAAATTATGCCCGCATCATCAACATCACCTTTCGCCCACTCAGCTCGGCCACACAACTTGCCAAAGACCTGGTAGATATCAAAACCTATGATGAAGTCGGGCGGCTGATTTTCGGCAACACTGGTATTTTGTTCGCTGCCGAAGATAAATTTTTCTGGCTGGCGCTCAAGAACACCCTGACCTTTGCCTTGTTCGCTGTTCCACTCAGCGTCCTCCCGGCCCTGTTGCTGGCGAACATCCTCAACAGCAAACTGCCCGGCATGAAATTTTTCCGCGCTGTCTACTTCATGCCCAGCATCGCCGCCATTGTAGGAATTTCGCTGGTCTGGCAATGGCTCTACAACGCCACCGTGGGCTTTATCAACTATGCCATCACACTTGGCGTAGATTTTTGGAATAATCTGTTTAACGCCGGGCTGATTGACCCACGCATTCAATGGGTTTCAGACGAAAAGACCGCGCTGCTGGCGATCATCATCATTGCCGCCTGGCAAACGATGGGATTCAATACCGTGCTTTTCCTGGCAGGTCTGCAAAACATTCCCGGTGAATTGTACGAAGCCGCCACCGTGGACGGCGCAACGCCCTGGCATAAATTTCGTTTTATCACCATCCCACTGCTGGCGCCATCCACTTTTTACGTACTAACCACCACCACTATTTCGGCCATGCAGATTTTTGAGCAAGTTTTCATTCTGATGAATCCGCCAGAAGGTCCCAACAACGCCACCATCACGCTGGTGCTCTACCTGTATCGAAGTGGTTTTCAAAACTTCAAACAGGGCTACGCATCAGCCATTGCCTGGATCCTGTTCATCGTCATTTTCGGTATTACGCTGATCCAGTTCAAACAACAGCGCAAATCCGGCGTTTACGAAAACTAACGAGGCCGACCAATGAAATTACCATCCTATCGCTTAAATCGTTTCATCAGCGCTCTGGTTGTCTATACCGTGCTGATTGTATTTGCGGGCATCATGTTGTTCCCATTTATTTATATGCTGACAACTTCCTTCAAACTCCCCGCAGATACCTTTCGCTACCCGCCGCGCGTGCTACCACGCGACCCAATCACCACACAGGTCATCGGCTACACCGATGCACTGCCGCTCTATTACGTTGACGACCACGGCACACAAAAAGAATACGCCCTGGCGCGCAGCAACATTCAGGTGGGCACCTTCGCCGCGCCCGACAGCCTTTCAGCGACAGTGGAAAAATACTTAACGGAGGTCAAGCCCACCGGCGGAGCCATGACTCAAAAAACGGTCATGGTTAATGGCAAGGAAGAAAAACTCTACGATGTAGAGGCCAACGGTAAAATCGTCCCCATGGTTTTGCTCAGCACAACCACCGTAGGTGAGTTTGTAGACCCGCAAAACCCCGGAGTAAAACTTTACCAGAATGTGCGCCTGAGCCAACCGGTGGAGAAAATTAGCGCACACCCCGAAAATTACAACGATGTCATTGCCCTGCAGGGCATTGACCGCGCGCTGACCAACACCATTTTGGTGACCATTTTGGTGACGCTCGGACAAATGGCAACGTCAGTAGTGGGCGGTTACGCCTTTGCGCGGCTTAAATTTCCTGGACGCGATAGCATCTTCGTCTTTTATCTTGGCACAATCATGATTCCGTTTGTGATGTTCATCGTGCCGCTCTACCAGCTGATGGTGGTCATTGGCTGGACTGACCGCCTGGCCGCGCTGATTGTCCCCTGGATTTTCACTGCCTACGGCACCTTCCTGATGCGCCAACACTTCATTACCTTCCCCAAAGAAATTGAAGAAGCCGCGCTGATTGACGGCGCATCGCGCTTCCAGATTTTGTGGCAAATTATCATCCCGGCCAGCATCCCAGCATTGGCGACCCAAGGCACCTTCACCTTCCTTTATGCCTGGAATTCCTTCCTGTGGCCGCTAGTGGTGATTAACGTCGGCAACGAAAAGAATCATGTGCTGACACTGGCACTGAACGTTCTGCGCGGACGCGCCTCCGACACCCCCAACCTGATTTTGGCGGGCGCGGCCATCGCCATTTTGCCGCCCCTGATTGTTTTCATTCTCGGCCAGCGCTTTTTTGTGGAAAGCGTTGCCAGCAGCGGCGTCAAAGGCTAATCATGAGCACGCAAGGCAACCCCAATTTACACAACCCGCAGTTGGAAGGCGACTCGTTTTTCTGGAAATCGGGCCCGGTTGGCGTTTTTCTCTCACACGGCTACACCGCCACCACCGCAGAAATCCGCCCGCTGGCCGAGAAATTTCATCAGCGCGGCTACACCGTCGCCGCGCCGCTTCTGCCGGGGCACGGCACACAGCCTGCAGATTTGAATCACGTCACTTGGCAGGAATGGGTGCGCGCCGGGCAGGAAACGCTCGACCGGCTGACGGCTCACTGCGAGCGGGTTTTCGTCGGCGGAGAATCGATGGGCGGGCTGGTAGCGCTCTACCTCGCCAGCCAAAATCCGGCGGTGGCCGGGATTTTGCTCTACGCCCCGGCCATCCGGCTGACGATGAGCGCCGCCGACCGGCTGAAACTTTTCCTCGGCGCGCCCTTCATCGAACAGGTGCCGCGCGAGTCGCTCGACGGCAAAGACGCCTGGCAGGGCTACCCCGGCCTGCCGCTGCGCGGAGCGCTGGAACTGCTGCGCTTTCAGGCGGCGACCCGCTCACGGCTGGCGAACATCGCTCAGCCAATCCTGATTTTCCAGGGGCGGCTGGACACCACCGTCGCGCCAGAGGCGGGCAAAATCATCTTCGAGGGCGTTAAATCCAGCATAAAGGAACATCACTGGCTGGAGAATTCCAATCACGCCATTCCGCTCGGCCCGGAATGCGAGCAGGTAGCCAAAATGAGCATTCAGTTTATTGAGAAATTATTTCATCCCTAAGGAGATTTTTGTATGAAAAAAGTGAATGGCCGTTACGAAGTGTACGGCAATGCCATTACCGAGGGGCAGACCCGCGCGGCGGATGCCTGGCAGGCGAAATTGGCGAAGCAGTTTAACTACGACCCCAATGAAAAATTTAATTTGAGCGTCAAAGACCACCCCTACGGCGGGGAAATTTTTGGGTTGCAGGAAATCGTGCGCGACGGCGGCGCGCCGCTGAGTAAGGAAAACGGCGTCATCGTCAGCACCATCCGCATGGGATTCGGTCACTACCGCATCGCCATGGCGGGCGTTTCGGCGGCCAAAGCGATGGGTTTTACGCCCTACTGGCTCGACCTGCTTTCCACGCCCGGCATCACGACCGATGTCATCAACTGGTGCAATACCAATTACAGCAAATATTCGCGCATTTCACAGCGCTACCCCTGGTTTGATAAATATGTTTGGGAAAGTCTGACCACCGGCGAACCCAGCCTGCCGGGCCTGAACACGCTCTTCAATAACTGGATTGTGACCTGGCCCTGGCGGTTTTTGAAAACCGAAGTCAAAGATTACAAGATGAGCGAACTGTTCAAAAACCTGTACGGCGCACTGCCCGCCGACATGCCGATTTTGACCTCGCACATGTGGAACTGCATGGGCGCGGTGGCGGGCGGCATGACCAACGTGGTGGATATGATGTTCGACAACTGGCCGATGGCCTTCCAACTGACGGAAGGCGCCAAGCACGCCGTCCAGTCGCCTTCGGGCTACTACGGTTTTCGCGTCATGCGCGGCTTTGACGAGAGCGGCAAAGTGATGAAACCCGTCCCATCGGATGCGCTCTTCTACACCGGCCATCACGTTGACCATGAACTGGTTGAAAACATCGAAACCGACTGCGACGCCCGCCTGCGACGCATGAAGGCCAAAGAGCCGCGCCGCTTTTTGGTGACGATGGGCGGCGCCGGAGCGCAGCGCGAATTGTTCAAGGCGATTATTGAACACGCCCTGCCGCTCATTCAAAAAGATAAAATCGCCCTGTTCATCAACCTGGGCGACCACAAAAATAACTGGGAATGGCTGCAAGGCGAACTGGCCGCGCACAAAGACCTGATTCACACTCACTTCACCTGGGGCGACACGCGCGAGTTTACCGACAGCATCCGCGAAAAGCCCGCGCACGGCCTGCACGTTTTCCTGCACGACAACACCTTCCACGCGGTGTACGCCACCAACTACCTGATGCGCGTGGTGGACGTGATGATTACCAAACCTTCCGAACTGGCCTTCTACCCGGTGCCGAAAATTTTCAACGCGCGCGTCGGCGGCCACGAAATGTGGGGCGCCATCCGCGGCGCAGAAATTGGTGACAGCACGGTGGAAACCCGCACCATTCCGCAAACCCTGCAGGCGATTGACCTGATGACCGCCGAAGACGACCTGCTGACCCTCTTCTGCGACCAGATTGTCAAAAACAAAAGCATCGGCATCTACGACGGCGCCTACAAAAGCGTCGAACTGGCGACCGGCAAAAAATTCATCCGCAAGTAAAAACTGCCCGCCCCGCCCGGACGTTGAACGTCCGGGCTTTTTTTTTGTGGAAAACTGCGCGTATAATCGGCGCTGTGAAAAACATCTTCTCCAACATCCCCGCCCAATACCGCGCCAACTTCGTTCACTTATACCTGGATATTGGCTGGTTTGGCGTACTCAGCGGCGCCTCGGTCAATTTTCAAAGTATCTACGCCGCGCGGCTGGGAGCAAATTCCTTTCAGATTGGGCTGATGGCGGCCATCCCGGCGCTGGTCAGTTTGCTGCTGGCAATCCCCGCCGGAATTTGGCTGACGCGCCGCCCGGTAGACCGCGCCGTTTTCTGGTCCTCAGCGCTTTATCGCAGCGGTTTTTTGCTGTGGGCTTTTTTGCCCTGGTTTTTCAAACCGCAGGGACAAATTTGGGCGCTGACCGGCATTGTGCTGCTGCAAGCCATTCCGCTGACCGCACTTTCGGTGGGCTTCAACGCGCTCTTCGCCAACGCCGTGCCAGAAGAGTGGCGCGCCTCCGTGGCCGGGACGCGCAACGTGGTGCTTTCCATCGCCTTCATGGCCACCTCGCTTTTTACCGGCTGGCTGCTCAACCGCCTGCCTTTTCCGCTCGGCTACCAGGTGGTTTTTGCGATTGGCTTTTTCGGCGCGGCGATGAGCAGCTTGCACCTGTACTTTATCCGCCCGCTGAGCGCCCCCGCCCCCGGCGAATCACGGCCAGCCGAGACGGAACGCGCTTCCGGCTGGCTGCGGCTCGACATCTGGCGCACGCCCTTCCGCCGCACGCTACTGGTGATGCTTTTTTTTCACCTGGCGCACGTCAAAGAACTGCGCCTGAGCGACGAAAATATCGGGATTGGCACCGCCCTGTTTTATCTGACCGTGCTGATTGGCTCGACCCAACTGCTGCGGCTGACGCGCCGGTTGGGGCATAAAGGCGTCACCGGCTGGGGCATCATCGGCATGAGCCTGTACCCGCTCATTTTGGCGTTTTCCAGCCAGGTCTGGCAATATTACCTGCTCTCAATTGTCGGCGGGTTTGTTTGGGCAATGGCCGGCGGCGCGTATGCCAATTACCTGCTGGAAAAATGCCCGCCCGCCGACCGCCCGGCGCATCTGGCGTGGTACAACGTCATCATCAACGCCTGCGTGCTGACGGGCTCACTGGCCGGGCCGGGCATTGCGGGCGCGGTTGGCATTGGCTACGCGCTTGTTTTTACCGGAATCATGCGCGTCCTGGCCGGAACCGCCCTGCTCAAATGGGGTTGAAACCCTATTCTGCAATTTTCCACTTTTCCTCGACAACACGGTATAACAAATGTTCTCCGTCAGCGGGTGGATGCCGCTACGCTTCACCGCCCGTGGCGCGACATTCATGTCGCGTGACTTACTCGAAAATGGGGAGATTTTCGAGTCCAGCGTGCTACGCTTCACGGGAGTAAACGACGATTTCGCCTTGAAGTTCGCGGCGGGTTAATCCAGCGGAAGCGAGAATCTCGCGCAGGATGGCTTCGCCCTGGCTAAAGCCGGTTCTGCCGCGCAGTTCGCCGCGGAATTGGACTTCTCCCAGCGTGGAAAATTCGCAATGGCCTGAGGCCGCCATCAGTTGGACGGTTTTTCCCCAACGGGCAGGCAAAACCCGCACCTGAGGAAGTGCTTCCCAGGCAAGTGAAACTTTGCGCAGGCCATTTTCAAAAAGAATGCCCTGCGCGGAAAGTGTCAGCCGCGTGTGACGATCGACCCAGTTGCCAAGCGAAATGCTGGCAGCGGAAAAATACAGGAAAGCGATGAAAAACCACGTCCACGAGGGAATTTGACCGCGCCAGACAAGCGCGGCCATGCCGAGGCTGGCAAGCAGCGCCAGCCCCCAGGCGTTGATTTCCCCCTGGCGAGGCAACAGCTCAGGGCGGTAGGTTCGTGTTTCTTCAGTCATGCGTCCACCACCGCCGCATCTGTTATTTTCAGGGCCTCGTCCAGCACGGCGAAGCCCTCGCGCAGCTGCGCCTCGCTGATAATCAGCGGCGGAATAATCAGCGCGGTATGCCAGTGAACATCCAGGTACAAGCCGTGTTCCAGACAGTATTTTTTGAAAGCGGCCATCTCCGGGCTGGAACTGTTCCAGGGCGCCATCGGCTCTTTCGTCTGGCGATTTTTGACCAGTTCGAGGATGCCGAACAGGCCGATGGAACGGGTATCGCCCACCGAGGGATGTTTCTCGCCCAGGTCGGTCAGCATCTGACGAAGAATCGGCCCCATGGCTGCGGCGTGCTCCACCACCTGGTCGGCCTTCATCGCTGAAATGTTGGCAACCGCCGCCGCCAGCGAAACCGGGTGCGAGGTGTACGTCAGCCCGGATTTGAAAACCGTCTCGTCGAAATGCGCGGCAATCTCCGGCTTCATCGCCACCGCGCCGAGCGGGGCGTAGGCGCTGGTCAGGCCTTTCGCCATCGTGATCATGTCCGGGATGACGTTCCAATGCTCAATGGCGAACCATTTTCCCGTGCGCCCAAAACCAGACATAACTTCATCGGCAATCATGACAATCCCGTATTTGTCGCACAGCGCGCGCACGCCCTGCATGTAACCGTCCGGCGGAATGATGATGCCGTTTGTGCCGGTGACGCTTTCCATCAAAATCGCCGCAATCGTTTCCGGCCCCTCGTACTGAATGATTTCTTCCAGGTGATTGACGTAATCGCGGGCGAAATCGGCTTCCGAGATGGTGGGGTTGGCGCGGTGAAAGGTGGAACGGTAGCGGTACGGGTCGAGAAAATGCACCACGCCGCTCATCAGATTCGGCTCCCAGGCCACGCGGCGCGGGTCGCCGGTGGCGGCCATCGCCCCAGCAGACGCGCCATGATACGAGCGGTAGCGCGCCAGGATTTTGTGGCGGCCAGTGTAGCCGCGCGCCAATTTAATGGCGTTTTCGTTGGCGTCCGCGCCGCCGAGGGTGAAGAGAATTTTGGTCAGCGCGCCACCCGGCGTCAGCTGCGCCACCTCGCGCGAGGCCAGCGCCCGGATTTTGTTGGTCATGGCCGGGGCGCTGTACGGCAGTTCGGCCACCTGCTCTTGCATGGCGCGGATGATGCGCTCGTCGCCGTGGCCGATGTTGACGCACATCGTCATCGAATTAAAATCGAGGTAGCGCTTGTCGTTCACGTCCCAAAAATAAACACCTTTGGCGCGTTTGACGACAATCGGATTGACTTTGGCCTGGGCCGACCAGGTGAAGAAGACGTGCTTTTTCGTCAGGGACAAAATTTCATCATCGGGTAGGTTAAACATAGTTCTCCTGTGGGTGTGGCAGTGTTCAGTTTTCCGGTTTTCCGGTTGTTCAGTTAACCAGTTTACCAATTTTACCTAATTTCCAACCATTCGGGTGATTCCGCATCACCCAACGTTGGAGTCGACCTTGGAGTAAAATCAGCCCTGAAAATTTCACGGCGGAGAACCCATGCAAACACTTTTTTTTGATAAACTCCAAATTCCTGCCCAGGCCGACGCCCTGACGCTGGTAAACAACGGCTACCTCCTGCACGGCGCCGCCGTCAAACTGCACCTGGCGGAAGCGCCGCGCGCCCTTTACCGGCACGGCTGGCAGTCCTGGTCGCTGGCGGCCTGGACGGAGCCGCGCGAGCTGCCCATTCAGCAGCCCGCCATTCATCACGCCATGCAGACCGACCCGGTTTATACCCGCCACCCCGCCCCGCACAGTTCCGGCGTCATGGCGCTCGATTTCGGCGAGGGGAAAATCTTGCTGCTGGGCGCGCTGGGGCTGGAGAGTCACCTGCAATGGCGGCAAAAAACCCTGCAGGGCTGGTATGAATCCGGCCCCGATTCTACCTGGTTCGTCGCCTTCGGCCCGGAAGCGCAAGTATTTAGTGGCTACGCGAAACTCCTCGGCGGAAAATTCGGCACCGGGCGCGTCAAAACTCCCTACCGCGTTTGGTGTTCGTGGTACAGCCTCTACACCGCCATTGATGAGAAAATTTTGAGCCGCATTTTCGACGAACTCGGCGACCTGCCTTTTGACGTGCTGCAAGTGGACGATGGCTGGCAAATGGCGGTCGGCGACTGGCAAGCCAACCCCAAATTCCCCTCGGGCATGGCCGACCTGGCGGAAAAAATCCGCGCCAGCGGGCGCAAAGCCGGGCTATGGCTGGCCCCGCTGATAGCCGTGCCTTCCTCGCGCCTGTTCCGCGAGCACCCGGATTGGTTTCTCAAAACGTCCGAAGGTGATTTTGCCCCGGCGGGCTTCAATTGGGGTGAACCCTTGCGCGCACTCGACACGACCCACCCCGCCGCGCTGGAGTGGCTAGCCGGGCTAATGAAACAAGTCCGCGCCTGGGGCTATGACTACGTCAAATTGGATTTTCTCTACGCGGGCGGGCTGCCCGGCCAACGTCACAGCGACCTGCCGCGCGAGGCCGCTTACCGTCAGGGACTCTCCGTTTTGCGCGAAGCGCTCGGCGAGGCTTATCTGCTGACCTGCGGCGCGCCCATTTTGGCCTCGCTCGGCTTGTGTGACGGGATGCGCGTCAGCACGGAT
>Ga0210035_1001958_pt1 | contig 11414 bp, 11 predicted proteins | sample CryGeymeta201507_FD_183975 | JGI IMG/M metagenome (GOLD analysis project Ga0210035, IMG submission 183975) | Groundwater microbial communities from Crystal Geyser aquifers in Utah, USA - Crystal Geyser metaG 2015-07 (SPAdes) (version 2) | ecosystem: Environmental > Aquatic > Deep subsurface >...
GGAATAGATGCGTTCAGGCGACGTTCTAACGCGCTCACAGTTTCTACGCTGGGCATGCTTTATTTCCTTGAATTTGAATTTGAATGAGGTGCTGGTGCGAAAGGAGAGACTCGAACTCTCACGCCGTGAGGCGCTGGAACCTAAATCCACAACCACTATCGCTCCGCAACCGTTACCGTATAATGGTTCCAGCCAGTTCACAAGTGAATTATCTGGAAAATTCTGGAAAAACCATCATTCGACCGAAACGGAGGATAACACATGAAGAAGCCTGTTAAAAACCCAAAATCAAAAAATCAGATGGAGAAGGTAGATAAAAATATCTACCAGTATGGCGAATACAGCTTCCAGGTAAAAATGATGGTTGCAGGACATCAAGTATCAAAAGTATTTGATTTCCTCGATGAAGCACGGACATGGCGAGATCTTCAACGTGCTGGAAGCTCCCTCGATATAGACGAAAAACGCATTTTTGAAGCACGAGCAAATAAGCGTTCTGCCCTTACATTCACGGTGAAGCAAGCGCTTGAGCGCTATGCAACCGAAGTCACTCCTGCGAAAAAGGGAGCCGCCGTTGAGCTTACTCGCATAAATAAAGCCAAGAAATCAGCACTGGCCGGAAAAAGCCTCTACATGGTTACGCCCAAAGATGTACTGGCCTTTATGGATGAGATCGGCGGCAGCGATAATAACAAACGCAAATATGCCAGCTTGATTTCACACCTTTACAGAATTGCTGTTAAACGCTGGGGAATGGCTGTAGAAAACCCGGTGAGTGGCAAAATCGAGATGCCCAGCAATGGAAAGCCTCGCGACAGAAGGCTTGAGGGAAACGAGGCTGCATTGCTCTTGAAACACCTCACCGGTGAAGCAAAAAGTGTATTTGAGTTTGCTATTGAAACCGCAATGAGACGCGGTGAATTACTTTCGCTTACATGGAAAGACATTGACATCAAAAATTGCACCGCCACATTGAAGGACACGAAAAATGGTGAGGTGCGAGTTGTCCCGCTTTCAAGCACTGCCATCAGGGTGCTAAATGGACAAACAAGGGGAATTGGAGCCGGCAAGGTATTCAGTATTTCCACAAGGCAGTTGCGAAATGGCTGGGAAGCGGCCAGAACTGCGGCTGAAATACCTGATATTCGATTGCATGATCTGCGCCACGAAGCGGCTAGCCGACTATTCGAGAAGGGTTTAAACGTAATGGAAGCGGCCAGCGTCACCGGCCACAAGACACTGTCCATGCTCAAGCGATACACGCATCTCAACCCAACCGATATTGCAAAAAAACTGGGTTGACCGCCGCCTGATTTTCTTCTTTACTCCCCCTCTACTGCTTAATACCTACCAAATTATTGTGATTAATAAATTAAATCAATAGGTTGATGAAAATACAGCGCATGTGAGCGAAGTTTGAGCTTCCCTCGAAAATATTCTTCCAAAGGTGATGGTTCCTTTTGAAAGGCGAGAGTCGTATTGTAGTGCGTCTTGCTTAAGGGCTGCTGATGCGTCGCTATCTGTAATGATGTATGACATAATCCCCCTGCGTTTGCGTTTCAATAAATCATAAAGTCATAGTGCTGTAGTCGGGTTATGCAAAGCGTCTTGGGGGGTGCTGTTTTGGGTGGGAAACTTTTACACGAAGTTGCACCGAGAGAAGTAGCCGGTCGGGAAGCCATTGCGCGCTTTGCAGCTCAGTTCAGAGCAGCGGCCTACATGTCACTGGCGATTCTCGAAAACGACGAGATTGATTGTGTCTTCTGTGATTTTCACGATGACTATGTCGTAAGGCGAAAAGTCAATCAGTTGTCCTTGTATGACTTCTATCAAGTAAAGACCAAAGGGAAGTTGAACTACCAATGGACTCAGCTTGATGTTTACAATATTCCGCAGCGAGGAACTGCCCGCAATTATGTAGCAGTTGCCATAACGTAACACCCGCCTAGCTCTTACCCTATCACCTGTCTAATTTTTTAAACAGGTGCATCATGGCAGAACCACACGTCGTTTCAGGTTTAGTTTCCAAGCGTTCGGAATTGGCCGGGCTGATTGAGCATTACATGCACGAGATAAAGCGCATGGATGCCGATCTTCATCACCTGGATGCCACTATCAAGATGTTCGATCCCGACTACGATCTACGCACCATCCGCGCCAAGCAACATCGCAAGAATAACATCTACTTCAAATCGGGCGAATGCGCCCGGCTGGTATTGGACGTGCTGAGAGAGGCCGGTAGTGTGATGTCCACAGAGGCCGTGGCATTGGCCGTGCTTAAAAAGAAGGGTTTGGATGCGGACAATAAAGACGTGGTGGTGTTCTTCAAGAAGGCGGCTATCACCGCACTTCGTCACCAAGCCAACCGCAAGCTAGTCAAGAATACCGGACATGCGACGGATGGAATTACTCTGCTGTGGGTGTTGGTCTAAGCCGCAAGGCGTTCCGCTTGACGCTTGTTGCCCTGCCAGTAACCGCACCAGTCGTTGCTCGCACGAGTTTTAGCGCAACGCTTCGTGACTTCCAGAAAAATTGCACCGTTACTATGGCGGCGAGTGTCTTCCCGAAAGGCAGCTTCATTGGCATAGTTCGCCAGATACAGATTGCCGAACTTGTGCATCTGGCCGTACTGCATGCGACGGAAGCGCGAGAAGTAGGATTCAGCCAGGTTATTGGTGGTGCCATCGGCAGCACGGTACTCAACGCTGTGATTTACGCGCCGAGTATCAAACTTGGCATGGAGTGGATCGTAAGCGTTGGATTCATCAGCACAGATCACAGAACCTTTTTTCACAAACTCCGTAGCCAGTTTGCTCACGTCAGCTTGATTCTCGCCCTTGATGATGAAGGTTAACGTCTTGGCTGCGCCGGACATGCCTGTATCAGATTCAACAGCCTTTTGACGCATCACGAACACGCAGTGCTTGCCCGGCTTCTGATGCTCGGCTAGGCGGCGGTCTATGCGGTCAGCTTTCTTATTCTTTGGGCGGATATAGCCGTTCACGTAGGCACCATCCATGTGTATCTCTCCAGTCAATGCAGATTCATCACGGTGTTCCATCAGTGACTCACGAATCTTGTGCGCCAGCACGAATGCGGTTTTGTACTGAACGTCCAGATCGCGGGACAGTTGCAGTGCTGAAATCCCTTTCACGGCGTTGGCGAACAACGCAATTGCCGCCAGATAGGTCTTGAGATTGAGTTTATGGTTGGCGAAGATTGTCCCGGACGTAACCGAAAAGGTGTGGTTGCAGTCCCGGCACCGCCACTGCCGACGATCACGGCGGAAAGCGTGCCTGCCGATCACGCCGCAGCATGGGCATGACACTTCCTCGCCCTTACCCCAACGCAGTTCCTTGAACACCGCAAAAGCATCCGCGTCGGTCATCTGCATGACCTTGAGTACGGACAAGGTGCGGGCTTTAGCTGAAAGTAAAAAATGTTGGGACATGGCGCACACCTCATAAACACATAAATCAGTGTGCTTATGCTACACATAATTTTATGTGCTAGCAAGGCATTTAACACATTTATTTATTATATTTACAAACTAATATATTTAGTGGCCGCACTAATGAATGTATTGACGGCATAGAAATGCGATGTTATAAGGCGGCATGAACTATGAAGAATTTCGCCGCCAATTAGGCAAAGCTGGGCTGACTGCCAAGGATTTTGCCGAATTGGTAAAACTCAATAGCAACTCAATTACGAACTACGCCAAAAGCGGCGAGGTTCCGTCGCATCTGGCCGTCATTGCGGCGTTGCTAGGTGAAATGGCTGAACGCAAAATTGATTTTAGGGATGTGTTATCTCGGATCGAAATAACACCGAACAAGCCGCGTGGCGCAGGTATTGGTAAATTTGGTGGGAGAAAATGAGCAAAAAAATAACTAGCGCAGCCAGCCAGCCAGCCAGATTTGATGACGCTTCTGCTAAAAGTTCCCGTACTGCATACGATCATATAGCTGCCAAGCGTAACCGTCCGTGGAAGGGCGAAGAAGAGGTTCGGTTAGCTTGGGTGTCGGCGCTGGAGGCAGCCCTAAACATCCACTTCGATGCCGAGCGAGCCAAGAAGGACAGTAGCTACAACAACGTTATCATCGAGTTCAAGGCACCGGGATTCTTCAAGGGCAGCAAGAGCAGCGCCAAGTTCAAGGAAGCCACCGACCAACGCCTGCTGCCCTACATCCAGCGCGAAGCAAAGAAGTCAGGCATTCCCGCCGCAGATTACATCGGCATCGCAATTGACGGCGATCACATCTGCTTCGCTCAGGTGCGCGATGATGCCATCCACACCCAGCATCTTGTTCCTTTTTCCGTATACGCAGTGGGCTTGGTCATTCAAGCGATCCGAGCCGACATCAGGCGTGCTATCACATTAGACAACTTGATAGCCGACTTCGGCCATGGATCGGCCAATGCGCAATGTTTGATGCAGGCCATGGCTGATGCTCTTGCTGCTGAATTAGCTGTGACCGGAAATTCCAAGATCAAGATGCTGTTCGAGGAATGGCGCACTCTCTACGGCCAAGTGGCCGATATGTCGGTGCTTCAAGCCGACGCTATCAATCAGGAAATAGGATTCTTGTGGAATGGACTCACGGCGCAATCCATGTCCGGTCGTTTGTTTGTCATCCATTCCTACAACTCTCTGCTGATTAAATTGCTGGCCGCTGAAATCGTCTCTGCGCATGGACTGACCACCACGCAGCAACCAGCACAAGCCATGGCGGCGTTACTGAATGATGCCGCTTTACTTGATACGCTGTCGCAAGACATCGAACGGGCTGGCATTTTTGCGCAGGCAGGCATCAATGGTTTTGTGGAAGAAGCGATTTTCAGTTGGTATCTTGACGTAGCCTGCAAGCTGCCGCATTCCGCCCGTCTGGTGCCTGCGTTGCGTAGCTTGTTGGCCTCTCTCTCCCTATATCGTACCGACCATCTAACCCACACCCGCGACGTACTGCGCGATCTCTATCAAGGCTTGGTGCCGGGCAGGTTGCGGCAAAGCCTGGGAGAGTTCTATACGCCAGATTGGTTGGTGGACTTCACCGTCGAGAAAGCCCGGCATGGCAATTGGCTGGACAAGCGGGTGCTAGATCCTACCTGTGGTTCTGGCGCCTTCCTAGTGGCCGTCCTGCGGCTCATCCGTGTTGAAGCCAACAAGGCCGGATGGGATGCTACACGCATCCTCGAACACCTTTGCACTTCGGTATGGGGCTTCGATCTGAATCCGCTGGCCGTGCAAACCGCACGGGTTAATTTCCTGATGGAGATCGCCGACCTGCTGAAAGCGTCCCCTGGACAGACACTGGAAATTCCCGTGCTGCTTGCTGATGCGATTTATTCTCCAGCATCCGACCCCGCCAAGGGGCAAGACGTGGTGAACTACCAGATCGGCAGCCAAGTAGCGGGATTGGATATTGCCCTGCCTTCCGCCTTGGCCTTTAACCGGATACGCCTCGATCAAGTCTTTGCGCAAATGGGCGAGGATGTGGAAGATGACCTGGACTATGCGGAGGCCGAAGCACGTTTATTGGCGGCTGACCTGCTGACACCGGACGAAGCGGACGAATGGCGTAAGCCGTTGCAATACACCTACAACCAGATATTGGAACTGCATCGCCAGCAGTGGAACGGCATCTGGTTCCGGGTAGTGCGCAACTTCTTCTGGTCGGCCACGGCAGGCCACTTCGACTGCATCGTTGGAAATCCGCCTTGGGTACGCTGGTCGAAGCTGCCCGATGCATACCGCGAACGGGTCAAGCCGACCTGCGAACGCTACGGCATCTTCTCGAAGAACAAGCGCCATGGTGGCAATGAGTTGGATATTTCGGCCATGATTACCTACACCACGTCGGACAAGTGGCTGAAGGTCAATGGGCGACTGGCATTTGTCATTACGGGAACGATTTTCAAGAATCCGTCCTCGGCGGGCTTCCGGCATTTTAAGCTCGATCCATCCAATCCAAAAACATTGCACTTGGCCCCCGTTAGCGTGGACGACATGAAGGCATTGAAGCCTTTCGATGACGCTTCCAACCATACCGTCGTAGCAGCGTTCAACAAGACGACCAAGCCTGGCACCTATCCTGTGCCCTATCGGCTTTGGGACAGCGCACCCGGCTCCACGAAGGCCATCCCCGTGGCGATGGATTTATCCTCGGTCATGGCGCGGGTCGCCATCACCACTAAAGAAGCCGCGCCAGTCGATGTGGCAGGCTCACCTTGGGCCGTGCTTACTAAAGGCCGCTACAAGGCATTGCAGGCACTTTCCGGCACCTGTAGCTGGGTCGCTGGGCGCAAAGGCATCACCACTGATCTGAACGGCGTGTTCTTCGTTCCAGTAGTTAATAGCAACAGCAAGAACAAGTTGGTGCAGGTGCGCAGCCGTCCAGAAGCAGGCAAGAAGGACATCGGCCCTGCCAAAACTGCTTGGGTAGAAACTGATCTGCTGTATCCATTGGTCAAGGGTGCGGGCGATTTTGAAGCCTGTTATCTGCGATTGAACAATCCTAAGCGTACCGAGGAAGACCTGTATACCTTCGTTCCTAACCGGGGCATCGGTAATACGGATTATGTTTTTTCCGAAGCAGAAATGAATGGCAAGGAACTTGCCAAAACAAAAGCATGGTTTTCAGGCTACAAGACCTTGCTGAATGATCGTTCTACCTACCGCCGACAGATGCAGGGCGCACCGTTCTATGCCGTATACAACGTGGGCGATTACACCTTCCAGCCGTGGAAAGTAGTTTGGCCTGAAATGTCGAGTCGCTTCTATGCGGCGGTGGCCGGTAGCGCGATGGTTCCGATTGCTGGGAAACGCCCCTACGTTCCAGACCACAAGGTATATTTCGCGGGATTCGACAAAAAGAAACCGGCTTATTTTTTGTGTGGCTTGCTGAACACGCCAATGGTGCGCGAATGGGTGGAGAGTCACATTGTTTCCATCCAGGTCGGCGATGTGTTCAAGCACATGCGACTGCCCGAGTATGACGAGACTAATGTGCTTCATGTGGCGCTGGCGGCACTTGTGGAAAAAGCCCATAGTGAGCATGACGAAACCAAGCGTGCCGCCGTGGTGCGCAAGATTGAATCGGATGGAGAGGTAATTCTGAAAACGTGGATGTTGCGCCGCAAACCCTAAGCTCGTAGAGGCTGCACTATGTTATATTTTGGGTGCCGCCGCGAGCACAAAAGACTTGGCGTAATGCATTGATAGATATAGCTAATGGCGGCTGCTACATAATATCGGAACTGCCGATCTTCAAATGATCGGAGACAGTTTTGCGGGAAAACTCATCATCCATACCATCAATTTTGGGAAGTCATGCCGATCCGTTGTTTTGCAAACCAATATCCAGTTTCATGACAACGCATGCAAGATTGCTGAAGCGCTACAGGAAGGTGAAGTCCAGCACAAATTCGCGCAACATTTCTTTGATAAGTTCGGCGAAATATTCCCTGAAGGCAATGAACTGAATGGTTCCGAAATCCGCACCTGCCTAAGCAAGTTTAGGCTTGAACCGGGAGCTCCCATTGTTGATGTATCCGGAGACAACTTTCTCGCCTTGGCAAAGGATGCTGTCTATCGGTACAGCGAAGTGGATCTCAGTTACCAAGAGTTCGTTGAGATTGCTGAGAAACTCCTAGCTCTTGTGCATAGGAAGTCGTTGAAAAAAATCGGTGAGGTAAATGAGAAAACTCTAGTTGATGCCGCTGGGGTAACGATATACGACCTTCTGGATATTCTTGCTATTTCACGTGCTGGGTACGAAAGCTTGGTAAAAGGGGGGGATGAAACGGCCTTGAAGACCGCTTCTATCCTGAGCAGAAAACTGAAAGATGCTGGGGCTAGCGAAGAAATGATTGAATTTCTTTGTCGGCAGAAAGTTTTGTGGGATGAATGGTTGAGGAATAAGCGCCACATCATCCCCGAGTTTGTTGCTAACCAGCTAATAGCGAGCCTTCACAAATCAGGGAGGGAGTGGGTCTTGTCTGGCGGTGACTTGACCAGCCTCTTTTCAAAGGCCGAGTCATTTCCTTTAAGTAGCAATCAAACACTTCAGAACGAGTTGAGTAAAGAATTGATCCTCAGTGGAATCTTATCAGAGGTAACTAGAAATCAAAAATGAAGAATTTTGATAAATTCAAACAGGAGGCCGAACACTCGAAGATTTTCATTTCTTTTGATGTTTCAGACCGTGGCCCATCATTGTTGAGTAATGAAGCTTTGTTCCATATTCCGCTGCTGGCTGCAGTCGTCCTGACTCTGGCATGTTTGCATAGGAAGCCCAGAACAGCAGAGATTGGGCAAATGGTTGGTGAGTGTATCGAACGTACGTTTACCAACTTTAAAGGATCAAGCCAGCGATTAGGATGGTCTGCGAATTTGAGAATCCGAACTGTCGCAGCGCTCGGATTTCTTGAGACGGCCAGTCTGGTTGCTGTCTCCGACAAGGGCGTTATTGCCGCAACCGAAAATGGTCGGAATGCCATTAAATCTGCATTAAACGAAGATGATGATTTGAGCTTTACCTTGACGATGGTAGAACGGTCATATCGGGATATTTGCGGAGAACGTCGCAGTCAATTGGAATTACTATGAAACTAGTGTCGTTGAAGATAAATAAGCGTGGGGATTCTGGCTGGGAGTCGGATGAGATTACACTTGGAGATCATGTTACTCAGATAACGGGTGAAAACGGTAGTGGCAAGACTCCAATAATTCAGGCGATTGTCTTCTGTCTTGGTCATCCGATTACTTTTCGAGATGACGTTAAGGCAAAGTGTAGGAGTATCTCGCTTGCCATCGAAGCAAAAAATGAACGCTACTTGATCGAAAGATTGATCGAGACAGATACGAAGATCAAGGTTTCATCTGCAGACGGCATTCAAGAATTTAATGATGAGCGGGAGTTTTCTGCGTTTGTTTTTGGCCTTATAGGTCTTGACCCCGTCAATTTGCTGGATACTGGGAACAGAAAGACATCTCCTTACATGTCTACTGTTCTTCCTCTGTTTTTTCTTGATCAAGACAATGGCTATTCGGAAATATATAAACCAACGGCCTCCTTTATCAAGGAACAGTTTCAGGAGATGGTTCGATATCTGTATAAATTCTCGCAAAAACATCTATTCGAATCAGCGAAAGATCTGATTTCACTAAAGGCGAAGCGGGAAGCCTTGGACGAAATCATCGCAAGCCACCGGTCTGTGGTTCAGCGTTTATACGCAAACCATACCTCCAACCTTTCCGAACAGGAAATTTTGGATCGGATCGCGGAAAAGCGGGCGCAACTCGATCAGCTAAGCTCATCGCAAGGGGCAAGAGGCGATGCTACAGCCGCTTTTGATGCTGAAATTTACGAGCTCGGAAATTCAATCACTGCACTAGATCGTGAAGATGGAGAGCTGAAACTGAGGGTCTCCAGTTTTCAGAGAATTCGGCACGAAATTGAAACCGAGGTCAATACTCTCTCATTGAACGAACGAGCCAGACGCTTGTTTGAGTCTATGGAAAACGTTTGCATGAATAGTGACTGTGGATTATTTAAAAAGAGCACAGAGAGCTATGGGAAGAATTTATTGTATCTCAAGGATCAGGCCAAGGATTTGGAGGCTGGATCCTCTGGGGCTGAGGATAGGATTAGAGTCATTCGCGAAGTACGAGGCAGCATGCAAGTTCAGATGGGGCGACTGAAGGTGAAGCGAGAAGAGTCGTTGAAGCAGGACGGATTCTCTGGACTGGTTGATGTTATTCGAGAAGTCACCGAATCTATCATAGCCCATGAGCAGGAGTTAGCACTCGTCAAACAGTTACGTTCGGTTACGAACCGTCTTGATGAAGCTGAAACTGAGCGTAGTTTGTTGAGTGACAAGATCGAAAGCATTACCACGCGAGGTCGAAAAGCTGACCAAAATATGACAGGTCTGCGTATTGAACTCAGAACACTCACTTTGAAGTGGCTCGACATTCTTGGAACAGAAAATGTTGATCACAATCTCCTAATTGACCAAGATCTGAAGTTTCAGTTTGGTAATGAAGTAATACGAGCGTTTAAAGGGAGCACTTTGGTCAGGGTCGTATTAGCGATTCATGCTGCACTATTCGAAGCATACATTAGTCGTACAGGAGAAAAGTTTGCATACTTGATCTTTGATACACCAAATCAACAGGAGATAAAGGCTGATGACCTACGAAAGTTCATGCGTGCATTGAAGCGACTTTGTGCTGATCGTGATGCTCAAGTGATATTTGCCAGCAAGGACTACCGTTATGAGGCGGATGAAAAAGACGTACTCGTTGAGCCAAAATTTCAGGGGCAGCAGCACCTAATGTATTTAGGAGTTGGATCGGAGCGCCCACACCACGAAGTGGTTTAGTCCTACGGGGGAAAGCAGACATTACTACTTGAGGCCAGACATGCTAATAGGTGCTACTGGATATGGATAGATTAAAGATGGTATAATGCCCGTGTACATAAAAAAGGTACAAAATGCTTCCGTGTGCGCTTACCTTCTTTCCTTGCGAAATCGGGGATGCGCCTAGCGAGTTAGTCGGGAATGAGGTTACTATCTTCTCCGACTTGGCGTGATGAGCTCGACGTGCGGCTAGGTTTCTAGAGACCCCCGCTCGTGGCCGGCGCGCCATCAGACATGTGAGGGAATAATTATTCTCCGAAGTACAAAGTAACAAGTTTATATAAGAATAACGACGGCCAACATTGCATACTGCATTGTTGGCCGTTGTTATTTGTAACTTAGATACGGATAAAGTCGTTTGGCGCGATATTTATGTGTGGATCGCCCTCCATCGGCACAGCCTCAACTTCATGACAGGTGAAGAATTGACCTTTCAGATTTCCACGCCTCCCTTTCCTACAGTCATAGTGAAAGGCTGTGTTAAACGGCGCTCCCAAACGCCGATAAGCACCGAGAATGCAACTAACTGGATGCCCATCGGTGGCGTGAGGCAATCCATGTAACGCTTTGCCGGGGGTATGGTATTCAACATTGTGGTCGTCCAAATAACACGGCTGCAACCGTTTTGGACCCTCGACAAGAACCAAAGGGTATCTAGCTTCAAATTGCTTCACTGCCGCCTTTAGAGTGAAATCCGCAGTTGAAACATCTCGTTGAGAAGCCAACTTAGTTTGTAGATCCCGCATCCAGCTACGCAAAAGTTTCGAGCGGAAATTTCGTATGGGGAGCAATAGTGGTGTCCGATTTGCTCGTTCTACAACCTCTTTGTGAAGCGCTTCAATTGCGATACGAGCTCGGATAGTTGCCTGTAGCAGCAGGTCAAATAATTCGGCTCTATGTGAAATAGAGTGGGTAATCGAATTTCATTTTTCCGCATAAAAAGTAAATCATGTTGATGAAATTCCCCGTGTTGCGGTAACCTCTGG
>Ga0210035_1001959_pt1 | contig 11405 bp, 8 predicted proteins | sample CryGeymeta201507_FD_183975 | JGI IMG/M metagenome (GOLD analysis project Ga0210035, IMG submission 183975) | Groundwater microbial communities from Crystal Geyser aquifers in Utah, USA - Crystal Geyser metaG 2015-07 (SPAdes) (version 2) | ecosystem: Environmental > Aquatic > Deep subsurface >...
AACGACCCATGGACTTTAATTTACTCGCCAATATCAGTACAGAGCATCAGGCAGATATTATTTTTAAATTGCCTGTTGGAAGCACATTATTAACGTCTAATTTTCCTATCCATCGAATTTGGAAAACAAATCAAGATATGAATCAAAGTGAATCCTTCATTCATTTAGATGAAGGTGCTGAACGTTTGCTGATCTGGCGAAAAAATCTGGATGTGAACATTGAAGATTTAACGGAAGATGAATGGCAATTGCTTACAGAAATTGCTCATCATATGAAACTCGGTGATGTCTGTGAAAAAAATGCATTGGCATCGGATATCATTGCCTTATTGCCAAAATTCATTGAATACGGATGGATAATTGGTTTCGAAGTAGGCTAAGAAATTAATTGATTACAAACCATGACAGTGAGTTAGATGAAAAAAAAAGCCATTTATTTATCGGGAGGAGGTGCACGAAGTGCTTACCAAGTAGGCGTGCTTAAAGCGATCTGTGATATCACGCAGTCAAAAAAAGTACCTATTGATATACTAAGTAGTGTCAGTGCCGGTGCGATAAACGCTTCCTTACTTGCAATGCATGCGAGCGATTTTAAATTTGCAGTATCAAAATTAGTTGACTTATGGTCCTCATTGAGATGTAGCAACATTTTTAAAACAAGTAATTTTTCCTTAATTGCTTCGGTTATCCGAAACCTGTCGAGCATGATGTTTCATTACAAAACTAAAGGCGGTAGTTATCTTCTGGATACCGCACCACTGAAGACTCTGCTTGATACACATTCAGATTTTAAAAAAATAAATGCCAACATTGAACAAGGGTTACTTTCTGCTTTCGAAGTGGCCGCTACTTGCTATGATTTATCCGAAAATACTTCTTTTTTTAAATCGACAACGTCAATGCCATGTTGGAAAAGAACTAGGCATAGCGCTTGCTCAACCGATATTAATTGCCAACATATTTTAGCATCTGCGGCAATTCCACTGTTTTTCCCCGCAATAAAAATTGATCCATGGCATTATGGTGATGGTGGAACGCGTTTAACAGCGCCGCTAAGAGCTTCAATCAAATTAGGTGCGGATCGTATTTTTGTGATTGGAACAAGAAAAAAACCTTCAGAAGAAACAGCGATTCCTACCGCTAGTTCTGATGATATTTCATTCGCAAAAGTGCTGGGTAATATGTTGAACGCTATATTTTCAGACAATCTCGATCGAGACATTGAATTACTCACTAAAATAAATTATTCACTCCAGTTTATTTCATCGGAAAAGCAAACAGAATCGAAATGGAAGCCTATACATGTGCTTTACATCACTCCCTCGGTCGATTTAGCAGAATTGACGCAAGGAAAAGAAAAGACATTACCTATTTTATTGCGCTATTTAATGGGTGCTTTTGGTTCCAAAGAACAATCCAGAGATTTATTGAGCTTCTTACTCTTTGAATCAGATTACTGTAAAACACTTATTGATATTGGTTATCAAGATGCAATCGCTCAAAAAAATGACATTAAAGATTTTTTTGAGATGAACAGAGGAGGTTTATCGAATGACCCATCTGCCTGAATCAGGCCATAACAAAAACACCTTAGTTCAACTGTCTCTGAAAGCGCCCCATTTAATGATTGTGCTGGCGGTTGCCTTATCGATACTGGGTGCGATTGCTTATTTCATGATCCCAAAAGACTTACTCCCGACCTTTAAAATGCCAGCCGTTCAAGTGTTAACACTTTATCCTGGTATGCCGGCTGACATAGTCGATAAAGATATTACCTCACGCATTGAACGATGGACAGGGCAGGCGATTGGTATTTCCCATCAAGAGTCGCGATCGCTATTAGGTGTTTCTGTTGTTCGTGATTTTTTTCGACCTGATATCGATTTAAATACGGCTTTAAGCCAAGTGACCTCATTGGCCATGAGTGATCTTTATTATCTGCCTCCTGGCACAATACCGCCAATGGTGATGCCGTTTGATCCAACAGCCACAGTACCACTGGTGTTGTTGACGATTTCCAGTGATCAATATGATGAAACGAAACTCTATGACATTGCGTATTATGATTTAAGAAATCGTTTGCAAGGTATATCCGGTGTGATTGCACCGGCGGTTTATGGTGGCAAACTGCGGCGTATTTTAACGTATGTGGATCCAAACAAATTGAAACAATATAATCTTTCATCAACGGATGTACTAAATACCATTAACGATTTTAATACCTTAATTCCAGCTGGTGATATAAAAATCGGAGACAAAGACTATCAGATTGTGACCAATGGTATTGTCCATAATATTAAAGATGTCAATCAATTTCCTATCCGTTCTAAATTTAAGGGGAAGGAAGTTTTAATTTCTGACGTGGGCAAAACAGAAGATACCGCGCAAATTCAAAGTAATATTGTGCGTGTTAATGGTAAGCGGCAAGTCTATATTCCGGTTTATCGCCAACCAGGTGCTAATACGATTGCGGTGGTTGATGCGATTCGAAATTCCATTCAGGATATATTAAAACGATTGCCTAAGGGGATTCATATTGATCTCGTGGCGGATCAGTCACAATACGTAAGAGCGGCGATCCACAGTCTTTCGTTTGAAACGGTGGGTGGAGCCATACTCGCCGCACTTATTATCTGGCTTTTTTTAGGGAGTTTTATAACGTCATTATCGGCTGCTATTGCCATTCCTATTTCTGTGTTGATTGCTTTTTTAGGCTTATATTTTAGTCATGATAGTTTAAATGTGATGACCTTAGGAGGGATTGCTTTAGCGATTGGTCGTTTGGTGGATAATTCAATTGTGGTGACAGAAAACATCGTGCGGCATCGCCAACAGGGTGTTAAGGCATATTTAGCGAGTCTAATTGGTGCTTCAGAAGTGATGGTCCCTGTGTTTGCTGCCACGGTGACGACCATCATCGTTTTTATTCCCGTATTTTTCCTGCAAGGGATCAGTAACTTTTTATTTGCACCGCTTGCAAGAAGTGTGGTGTATTCCATTGTGGCTTCGTTTTTCGTGGCCATGATGCTAACGCCCATCTTTCTTCGCTATACGCCTGAAAGAATATTTAAAAAAACCTATCGTTTTCAAATACTATTTGATCAATTTCAACGCGGGTATCAATGGGTTCTCGGATGGAGTGTGAAAGGAAGATATGTCGTTTATGGGGTACTAGCCGCAAACCTCAGAAATTTCCGCTCAATTATTAATCATTCCAAAACTTTTTAAACCTGACTGTAGCTATTTCTGTGTACCGGACTGTATGTTGAATGTTTTTATGTCCCAGGTAATGTTGGATGCTTCGAGTATCCAACCCATCATTTGCCAATTTGAACCCTGTGGAATGTCTCAACATATGTGGGTGTATCGGCATTCCAACTTCTGTTTTAGCTCCGGCCCTTGCAATGATTTTCCGAAAAGTCGCTGTTGTTATGGGAGATAAACGCTCAGACATAAAAATATAATCCGTATCTGGGTACTTTCGCTGTAGTTGACGAAGGGCGCGTAACTCGGGACCAAATAAAGGATGCTGAGAAGCTCTGCCATTCTTGAGTCTTGTAACGTACAATAGACCTTGCTTTAAATCCACTTGTGTCCAGCGAAGGGCAACCAACTCAGATACACGCAGCCCATGGCGATACGCCATGAGAATCATCGTAGCATCACGCAAACCATGCCGCCCTGTATGCCGTGCAGCTTCCATCAACGCATCAATTTCGGATGGGGTTAAGTATTCTCGCATTCGGCGTGTGCTATTTTCAACTTTTTTGGGTGGTTTCATAGCTCTATTATAGGCAACTTTCCCAAAAACAGGGATTGAACCTTATTTAATATCGCCATTAAAACCTTGTATAGCTTTGCTTGTCTTCTTTGACTTTCCCATAAAAGGGTTATTTAGGGAAAGTTTTCTTGATACACTGCTTTTTTCTTTATTTTGGATCATCGTAGTGCATTCAATCAATAAACAGTTAGCTGTGTTATCTCCTGCAGAAAAAGCTGCTTTATATGAAATCCCTGACTTTGATGAAGAGCAACGTCTCGAGTATTTCAACTTCACCCCTGAAGAGGAAGCACTCATGCGAAATCAACCCAGTTTATTACATCAAACTCACTGCGCTTTGCAAATCGGCTACTTTAAAGCTAAGCATTTCTTTTTTAAGGTCGACTGGAAAGAAATGCAGGAAGATGTGAATTTTATTTTGCAACAGTATTTTGACGGAAAAACCTATCGTCAGGTGGCTTTGAAAAAGCAACCTTATTATGCACAGTGCCATGCCATTGCTACGCACTTTGGTTATCAGTTTTGGGCAAAAGACTTTGAACCCGAATTGCTGGAGCAGTCTCAACAAGCCTTGCGAAAAGATGTGAGTCCGCAGTTTATTGTGATGGAACTTTTGGAATGGCTGCGCAACAAAAAAATCATTCGCCCAAGATATACAACCTTACAAGGAATAGTGAGTAAAGCTATCAATCTCGAGTTCAATCGTCTAGAGAAACTGATGGATGATTCACTGAGTGATCATGACAAATCAACACTGCAAGCTCTGTTAGTGGAAGACGGTACACTTTCTCAGTTAGCTGAACTAAAACGTGACCCCAAAGAATTTAAAGCACGCATGATGAGTGCCGAACGGGAAAAATTCACGGCTTTAAAACCCCTATACCTGTTGGCTAAAAACATACTGCCTATACTGGCATTGTCAAAACAGAATATGACCTACTACGGGAGCCTCATTCATTACTACACCATCTATGAGTTACGAAAAAAGATACGACCAACTCAAGCCTACCTGTATCTTTTGTGCTATATCCGTGAACGCTACTGTCAGCTTAACGATAATTCAGTGGATGCATTTCTCCATCACTTAAAGCAAATGGAAAATGAACTGAAACCCAAAAGTCAGAATGCTTTTGCAGAGCATGTGATACAACAACATCATCATTGGCAAAATGAGCGAGTTACTTTGCGCCGATTAGCGCAAGTGTTTGTGGATCAAGAGGTGAGGGATGATATTCAATTTGGTCAGGTACGCAAAAAAGTGTTTGATAGCATCGCCCCTAGGGAGCAACTACAAGGCACAGCTGAAAACACCGATGATAATTCGCTGAAGAAAATGGATTTTACATGGTTAACGATTAGTGAAATCTTTCCGCGTTATAAGTCGCACCTGCGCCCTATCATCATGACGCTGGATTTTTCAAGCATCACTGCAGACAGCCTATGGCTTTCAGCGATTACATGGTTAAAAAATGTTTTTAGTCGTGATAAGCCCCTCAATCAATATCCTTTCAGTGATTTTCCTGAAGGAACACTGCCAAGCCGCTTGAATCACTACTTCACTTTTACCAATGATAAGGGTGAAAAAAAACTGCATGGAGACAGGTATGAATTTTGGGTGTATCGTCAGCTAAAAAAACGACTAAAATCAGGAGAGCTGTATTTGTCTGATAGCATTCAACATCGCTCCCTTCAGGAGGAACTCAATGAGGCAAAAACTAACGGCGCACAGAGTCAAACTCTAGACTTACCCAGTTTAAATGAATCCATCAAGGAACGCCTGGATAAAAAATTCGCTGAACTAGATATGGCTTGGGAAACCTTTAATACTGACTTAGCCCAAGGCAAACTAACCCACTTAGAATTTGATGAAGAAAAAGAAATATTGCACCTTAGAAAATCAAATGACGAAAAAGAGCCTGAATACCAACACAATCTGTACTCACAATTGCCTCTGTGTGATATCAGTGATGTACTTCAATTTGTTAATGAGCAGTGCAACTATTCATCGGCCTTTACGCACATACAACCAAGGTACGCAAAACAACCTATTAATGAAAAGGGCTTAAGAGCGACCATTATCGCCCAAGCAGTCAATAACGGCAACCTGAAAATGGCAGAACTATCTAATATCCCTTATGACAGTTTATTAGATATTTATAAATCTCGTTTACGATTACAAACCTTAAAAGCTGGGAATGACAACATCAGTAATGATATTGCCGATATGTCTATTTTTCCCTACTACTCTCTTGACATAGCCGTGCTATATGGCGGTGTGGATGGACAAAAATATGAAGTGGCAAACCCTACTATCAAAGCCAAAAACTCAAAAAAATATTTTAAAAAAGGCAAAGGCGTGGTAGCTTATACATTGCTTGCAAGCCATATTCCACTGCAAGTTGAGTTGATAGGCGCGCATGAGCATGAAAGTTATTTTGCTTTTGATATTTGGTACAATAATACAAGCAATATCCTGCCTGATGCCCTCACAGGGGATTCGCACCTTATGAACAAAATCAATTTTGCTATTATGGATTGGTTTGGTGGCAGCTTATTCCCTCGATTTACCCATTTACAATCTCAATTAAAACATCTTTACTGCACTGATGATTTATCCAAGTACAGTAATTTTCTCATAAAGCCTGTGGGCCAAATTAATCGTCAGCTCATCGAAGAGGAATGGGAAAACATCAAACCCATTATTTCAGCATTGGGTCTCAAAAATATCACACAAAGTACCCTAGTCAAAAAGCTCTGTACCTATTCCACGGACAATTGCACTCGTAAAGCCATCATGGAATACGATAAATTGATCCGCAGCATTTATACTTTGAAGTATTTTCGAGACCGAAAACTACAGCAGAATGTGCATCGGTCACAAAACCGCGTAGAGGCTTATCATCAGTTGCGTGCTGCCATTGCCACAGCATATGGCAAGAAATATCTTTCCGGTAGAAGTGATCGTGAAGTTGAAATCAGCAACCAGTGTGGCAGGCTCATTGCCAATGCCATTATTCACTACAACTCTGCCATTTTATCAAAGTTGCTCAAAAAATTTGAAGCAGAAGGACATACTGAAGGAATAGCCATGCTTAAGAAAATATCCCCCGTTGCATGGCAGCATATTAATTTTCACGGGCATTTTATTTTTTCAGATGATGGGAAAAGAATTAATATTGATGAGATGGTGAGTAAATTAGGACTATTGACACGAAAACTCAGGAAATCGTCCAAAGCTTGCGCGGAAATTTCTGAGGTTTGCGGCTAGACCCCCTCATACGATAAGTGAGCCAGCAATAAATATCCAATCCCATTGGTGATCGCTTAAGGGCTTTTAAAGCCCTTAAGTCAATTGGAACGGGATTATTTATAATCTCATTAAAAAAACTCTCTGAAAGAGTTACTGTCGATTCAAACAACGTTGATTGTTCAGGTGCTTTTGGAATCCACCACAAATCATGCTTATCTGCTACTCTAAATCCACTTTCATACTCCCTGTTATCCGAGTGGTATGAGCAAGAAATAGAGGAAGTGAATAATCTTTTGCTTTGATCTCTTAATCGGGTAATACTGCCCCACCTACCTCCTGTTGGCACCAACCCAAGTTCTTTCATAAAAGATGATAAAGTGTTACCCAGGCACAAGGTTCTATTTTTTGTAATAACAGACTCAGTGGTCAACCAAGCCAACAGAAGCCTTGGAATACTGCCATAAGGCAATCCTACATTGGATGGCGTTAAAATAGAAAGCTCAAAAGCTCCATTTTTTCTAGTAAACTCATTTCCATCTGTTTTTTTATGAGGTATTGTAGCTTGAACTAACGCTCTTGCCATGTAGCCTATTACGCCTGCTGTCTTTGCTTCTTCAGCCTCAATGGCTAAAGCTTCAGTTATCAACTTATTTAGATTTTTTTGTTTCATTAGCTTTGGCTCTCATTTTTCATCCAGATTAAAAATTCAACCCAAAACTTAATTAAGTTTTGGGCGTTAAGCTATCAAAATGCAATTATTTTAATTGCATTTTGATAGCATAATGATATCAATACTCCCTTAACTCTTTTAACTTTCGTTTTATCTGTGGCCTTAATAAATCTAGACATATTGCATTCATAGATAGCCCTGTTATCGCCATGATCTCATGAATATCACCCCACAAACTTTCTGGTGCTCTCAAATAGACAGGCTTTACTTTTTCTTTTTTTGGTTTTGCAGTCTCTATTTGACTCTTGTCAATTTTTTCATCAGATAAATTAATAAAGGCTTCTAATTTTTTTTCCTTTTCCTCATTAGGTGTAGGCGGCTTTGAAAATTTTGTTTTACTGTTCATCAAAAATTTCCTCGTATAAATTTTTCATCTCTTCAATAGCTTTAGTGTCTTCTGGTTTATATTCAGTTACAGCCATACCTTGGATTGCAGCCCTCCTATAAACAATTCGCTCGCAAAGATGTGTTTTTAAGAGTTTCAGGTTACCAAACTCATTAATCAATTCTCTAGCTTCCTCCACTTCCTTCACTGCTGGATTTGGCGATGCTTGATTTATTACAATAAAAGCGTTTAATTTTTCATTAAATTCTGTTGCAGTTTCAACAAGCGTGTTCATTCTACCAAGTGTCCATAAATCAAATTGTGACGGTCTGAGAGGAAATATGGCTTTATCAGCTACTAATAATGCGCTCCTGAGTTCTGATGAATCTCTTCCTCCAGCGTCAATTGTAATATCTTTGTATTTGGTCTTTAGGGCCAAAGTTTCTGTCCTCACGGCTTTTTCAAACTTTTGGATACTAGCAACTCTAGGAAATATCTGGTTATCTTCTCTCAATGAACACCAATAACTAGCAGTTTGTTGTTTGTCGGTATCTATCAGCAACAGATCCCCAGTATCTTTTGTTCTCATTGCAGAAAGATTTGTGGCGATAGTGGTTTTACCCGATCCACCTTTTTCTCCGCCTATTAATATTATCATTTTTACCCCTCTATTTGATATCAAAATGATTGCTTAATGATATTAATACGCAATCATAGTGATTGCAATTTATTTCTTATAATATACTTTTTAATAATGGGTGTCCTGACATATATGGAGAAAAGTTTCATTCGTTTTGCATAAAAAGATTTTTATACTTTACGTCATATTACCAAAATTTTTTTATGTGCTTTTGCATAGTTATAGAAACGGTATAAACTTTTTTAATTTTGGGGTATTATCGGCTTTAGAACCACTAGGGAAACTGCCCGTTTAAACTGTATTTTCGTCCAAAAATCGACTGAGACATTTTAGGGTTAAATAATTAAAATAATTAAGGGAGATGCAACAATGCTGAATGTACCAATTGATCACTCTATCAATGAATCCTTTGAGAGTGCAGGGTATTCTTTAAATGACATAATCCTTGCTATGGCTGAAGGCCAACCGGCAGCCCCGTCCGCTTTCGCTTTATTCTACTCTACCTATCAAGACTACCTCCATTCGGAAAGACAGCGTTTGCTGGATAAAATCACTCAATATGAATTTCAACAGGACAGGTGCAGTTATCAAATAAGCATCTATTCCCACTTTCTGCAAAAACAGAAAAGCATTGATGTTCTAACAACAGAGCGGGATGCTGAAAGGAAGAATCGCACCTTCGAGGACGTTTATAAAAAAGATGAGTTCAACGCTATGATTAATAACATAAGACAGGACCAAAGAAATGTAACAGAATTTACCGAGCAGGCTTTGGAAAAATGGGTGCCTGTTTTTGACCGGGATAACCTGGATCCCGAAACAGAAGAAGGCCTATTATTACTGGAAACGATTCGCGCCTCTTATGACACCATATGCGAGGAACAGCTGGCGTTGCTCAAGACTACGCCCGATTCTGAAAAAGCCTCTTTCTTTGAATCCGCTTTGAAAACTCTGTCAGCTAACTTCGAACATCTGACCGAGAAAAAGACCGAGTGTACTACTCGCTATCAAGAGTTGGGTATAGAATTATCAGAGTATTGTGAACGGCGAACCCTTGCTCTTTCTGAAAGTCTTGGATCTGTACTTGAAAACATGCAACCTGAAGAAAAAAAGACCTTTTGTCGAGAATTTGTCAACAGTTATATTTCACCTTCGATTGAAGACACGGAAGGAAAGACTTTGCTGCACAGAGCCTTGGACGCTCGTAACAGTTCAGCGATAAAACAGTTGCTTCAGGTCGGCGCGAATCCTTTTCAAAAGCCAGCAACACACGGTGGCCTTTCTCCTTTGGCGTACGCAGCTCAGCTCACTGCAGAGACCGGTAACGCAACCTTCCTGCTGAACATTTTAGACTATTTGAGAAATCGGCCTATGGCCCATAAAGAGCATTATTTACCTGAGAAAGGTCAATCGCCTTTTTATAAAAGTCGTCCATTCTATGATTTTCCAAGTATTGAGCGCGATGTGGCGCAAAGCACCAGTATTGCCGATGAAGATTATCAAGAACAACAAAAGCAAATTGAAAAAAACGTAGTAGGCTGGTTTGTCTTTTCAGAAATGAAAGAGTTTCTTGATGGCCGTATTGATTATTATAATGCCCGTCTCACAGGTCTGTCATTAGGAACCAATCCGATAAAAAGGCTCACGCAATTAGCCACCTTGTATCAGCAGCTTTATGATTGTTTAACCAACCGTTTTGAGGGGGTTGTGGACTTAAACCAGCAGTTTGATTGGTTTCATCACTCTTTGATTCTCATGAAGAAAGAAGAGCTTGGTAATGATAAACCCAAGCCTAATACTTTCTTTGATCTTTGCTTATTCGCATCGAATGAAACAAAAGGGCGAATAGAAATCTACCAAACGATACTGCTTGATCCGAATCAATCCATCTATGATGTGCTTGAGAAAGAACGGGGGCAATTAGAGCGGGAAATCACGGTTCGAGAGGCCAACCTGAAACAGTTAGAACTCCGTTATAACCTCTTGGGGCAGCGTTATGAACTCTTGGATGAGAATCACAATCATGCTCATCAGATTACAAACAATATTATTACCGACTTAATGCAATCCGATGTTGATCTCAATAACGAACCGGATCATTCTTTATCCGAGGTTTTGGGAGAGACTGATCTCGCCAAAAAGCTGACGCGCGTCAGAGAAGCGGTTGGTGGAAAGTGCGAAGATTTAACGTACCTGAAAACCCAAAGGGTTCCCGGTCTGGAATCAAAGTTGTTCGAACGCAACAATGAAATTGATGAGTTGCTCGTTGAGCGGCGCGAGCACGGCGATGTGATTGAACAGTACAAGAGAGACTTGGCTGAGCAGCAAGAGCGTTTTGAGCAGCAGAATAGAAACGTGGAGGCTCAAAAAGAAACCATTGAGCGGCAGAATATAAACGTGGAGGCGCAAGAAGAAAGCATTAGAATGCAGCAAGCAATCATAGCAAGCTTATATGCTCAAATTCCAAAATCAGAGAACGCATCGAACGACTCCAACACGACAAATAGCAACGAAGAACATAGCAGCAACAAGTCGTCTTATAGCAGCGGCCACTTTCATAAACGGAGACAATCATAATGGAAACATTACAACAACGTATTGAGGCTTGGCAGGCAACGTTTAACGCGAGGGAACACGCGGCTATGCACTCCAGAATACTCCGTACGGCAAACGGCGAAA
>Ga0210035_1001971_pt1 | contig 11356 bp, 10 predicted proteins | sample CryGeymeta201507_FD_183975 | JGI IMG/M metagenome (GOLD analysis project Ga0210035, IMG submission 183975) | Groundwater microbial communities from Crystal Geyser aquifers in Utah, USA - Crystal Geyser metaG 2015-07 (SPAdes) (version 2) | ecosystem: Environmental > Aquatic > Deep subsurface >...
TGGAAGCGATGACATCGTCATCCCCGCTGATGACATTAAAATTGAGTTTAGCCGTTCCTCTGGCCCAGGTGGGCAGAATGTAAACAAGAGGGAAACCGCTGTGCGTGTGGTGCACATTCCTACAAATATTGCCGTGCATGTCGAGACCGAGCGCTCGCAGGAGCAGAACCGCGAGAAAGCGATTCAAATTCTAAAGGGCAAACTTTTCAAGAAGCAAGATGACGAAAGAAAAGCAACCGAGTGCGGAATGTATATCAGCAAGACCACCGAGATAGAATGGGGGAATCAAATTCGTTCGTACGTTCTTCACCCGTACAAAATGGTAAAGGATCATCGCACAAACGTGGAGACTTCAAACGTTGACGCTGTTCTTGAAAATGGGGAGATAATGAAATTCATTGAAGCAGAGAGGGAATTGTAATTAAACTATTTCCCTCATTTCAAAAAATTTGGTAAACTTAAAATAATGATTTATTTTGGCAATGTCTCAAAGTACTACCCTGATGGAACGAAGGCTCTTGATGGAGTGACGCTGTCTATAAGTGACGGAGAATTTGTGTCTATTGTAGGACATTCTGGCGCAGGTAAAACAACCCTTGTTAAGCTTCTATTAGGAGAGGATCACCCTACCGAAGGAAGTGTGTCTTTTGATTCTGTTAATCTCGCAAAAATAAAAGCGAAGGATATCCCAAGTCACCGCCGTCGCATAGGAGTTATATTCCAAGATTTTCGTCTATTACCAAATAAGACAGCATACGAAAATGTAGCTTTTGCGATGGAGGTCGCGGGGCGTCCCGACGACGAGGTTGCTTCGGATGTGCCGCATGTGCTTGAGCTTGTCAATCTCGGAGAAAAGATGTGGAATTTTCCAAAAGAACTCTCTGGCGGGGAGCGCCAGAGAGTTGCCATCGCGCGCGCAATCGTTAATCAACCCGATCTCATTATCGCCGACGAGCCGACGGGCAATCTTGACCCGATCAACACCTATGAGATCGTGCAGATATTAAAAAAGATTAACGATCTCGGCACAACCGTAATTCTGACCACGCACAACAAAGGGGTGATTGACAATCTTGGCAGGCGAGTGATCACCATGGACAGCGGGCGAGTAGTTCGTGATGATGTTAAAGGGCGGTATATTTTATAATCTCATCACACATTTACATGACTTGGACCAATACCAAAAGAATAATAAAAGCGGGATTCATGAGTTTCTGGAGAAGTGGCGTCGTTTCGATATCGGCGATCCTTATGATGACCATCGCGCTCCTCATGATCGGGACGACCATACTTACGAGCGCTTATCTGCAGTCAACTCTCGGTGATATCGAAAAAAAGGTTGATGTGAACGTGTATCTCGATGTTAGCGCGACCGAGAACGACGTGCTCGCACTCAAGCAATCTTTGGAAAACTTGCCGGAGGTTAAAGAGGTTACCTATACCTCAAAAGAGGACAACAAGGCGGCTTTCATCGAGTTGCACAAAGATGACGAGCTTTTGGTGCGGGTGTTCGACGAACTTGATGACAATCCACTCCGCCCCATACTTAAAATTTCAGCGAAAGACCCGTCACAATATGGTGCGATTGCGAGCTTTCTTGAGCATGACACGACCCTCTCTTCGGGCGGCGCCTCCATCATCAACAAGGTCACTTACAAGAAAGACATCATTGACCGGCTGATCAAAATTCTCGCTGGCGCACGCAAGGTCGGGTTCTCGGTGGCGGTCGCGCTTGTCCTGATTTCAATCTTCATTACACTCAACACGCTCCGTCTTGTTATTTACATCTCGCGTGAAGAAATATCGGTCATGCAACTTGTTGGTGCGAATAGTAAATACATCCGCGGGCCGTTCGTCATTGAGGGTGTCATATATGGCGTGGTTTCCTCGCTCCTTACCCTTGCGCTCTTCTATCCGCTCACCTCATGGGTGCGCAATGTGACAGGCAATTTTTATGGCGGGATCGACTTGTTCAAATACTACGTTGATAACTTTGGCCAGATATTTATCATTATCATGGGATCGGGCATTACCCTTGGCGTGATTTCCAGCTTGTTAGCGATCCGTCGCTATTTGAAACAGTAAACGCGTATTTCAATGAACAAAAGATCAAAAACTCGCAAGTACATTTTTGTCGTGGGGGGTGTCATCTCCGGTGTTGGTAAAGGCATTACCACTTCATCGATCGCAAAAATCCTCGCGGCGCGTGGGCTCATCGTCACCGCGATGAAAGTCGATCCCTATGTCAATGTTGATGCGGGCACCATGAATCCCACCGAACACGGCGAGGTTTTTGTTTTGGATGATGGTGATGAGACCGATCAGGACATGGGAAATTACGAGCGTTTTCTCGACACGACACTCTCGCGGATCAATTACATGACAACCGGTCGCATCTACGAGGCGGTCATCAAAAAAGAGCGCAATCTTGATTACAAAGGTAAATGTGTGCAGGTGGTGCCGCATATTCCTCAGGAAATTATTCGCCGCATCAAACTTGCGGCAAGCAAAGCTGATGCTGACATTACCGTCATTGAGATCGGGGGGACAGCGGGCGAATACGAAAACATTCTTTTCCTTGAGGCTGCGCGTATGATGCGCATTGATCACCCGGGTGATGTGCTTTATGTGATGGTGAGCTATCTTCCCGTTCCACCGACGGTTGGTGAAATGAAGACCAAACCGACCCAGCACGCCGTACGCGCGCTTAACGCGACGGGCATCCAGCCGGATGTCATCATCGCGCGAAGCGAGATGCCGCTTGATCGCAAGCGTAAAGAAAAACTCGCGCTTTTTTGTAATATTGAAGTGGACAATGTGATCTCGGCGCCCGATGTTGATAGTATCTACGATGTGCCGATCAATTTTGAAAAAGGTGAGCTCGGCGACAGCATTTGCAGAAAACTGCATATACGCGAGAGTGGCAAGAAGCACGACCTTGTTGATTGGAGAAATTTCGTTGCGCGAGCGAAATCGGTCAAAAAAGAAGTGAACATCGCGATTGTTGGCAAATATTTCGACACTGGCGACTTTGTCTTGAGTGACTCATATATTTCCGTCATTGAAGCGGTAAAATTCTCGGCTTATCAAAACCATGTGAAACCGAGATTCACATGGCTCAACGCGGGTGATTTTGATCATGGCAATGGCAAAAAACTTGTTGAGCTCGCGGCGTTCGACGGCATCATCGTCCCGGGCGGGTTTGGCGAGCGAGGGATAGAAGGCAAACTTAAAGTCATCCGCTATGCGCGTGAACACAAGATTCCCTATTTCGGTCTGTGCTATGGCATGCAACTTCTCGTTGTCGAATATGCGCGCAACGTTGTCGGCTTGAAAGACGCGCATACGGCAGAGATCGTGCCCGATGGTAAACACAATGTAATCGATATCATGCCGGAACAAAAAAAGAATCTTGAAATGAAAAACTACGGCGGGAGCATGCGGCTCGGCGCGTATCCGGCGATACTCAAGAAGGGAACAATAGCGTGCAACGCATACAAGGAAGAGATTATTTCCGAACGGCACCGCCACCGTTTTGAGGTCAATCCTGAATATATTGAGCGTCTTGAGAAAAGCGGTCTCGTCTTTTCCGGCATGTCGCCTGACCGGCGTTTGATGGAGATTGCTGAGCTCTCGCGCGCCAAACATCCATTCTTCCTTGGCACGCAATTTCATCCTGAATTTCTTGCTCGTCCGCTCGCGCCGCATCCGCTCTTCACCGCCTTCATCCGCGCTGCCGCGGATCGAAGGAGGAAAAGTAAAACAACACTGCGCGGTGCCTAATTTCCCATTTCGGTAAAATTTGCTAGTATCTTTTGTATTGCGGGATCGTCTAATGGTAGGACACATGCCTCTGGAGCATGGTATCTAGGTTCGAGTCCTAGTCCCGCAGCAGTCATGTGAGACAGACCGTGTCTCATAAAATCGCTATATTTTGTAACGTATATTTAGAACGAGTCATGGGCTCGAGCTTTTGTGATTTTCGCTGAACCCGGAAAAGTAATATTCTAAGCCGTTTCTATAGTTCGAGTCCAAGATGGGTCAAAAGAGGAAAAAATGATAAAATAACGAAATGAAGTTAATTACTCTGAATACATGGGGAGGACGGGTTCATAAAAAACTTCTAAAATTCCTTGAAGAGAATCAAGATGTCGATATTTTCTGTCTCCAAGAAATATATAATGGTGCCAAGACCGAAAAGATTGATCCTGAATTTTTGCAGGATGCTTTTAATCTGTATTCGGATATCAAGGACACTCTTTCAAATCATATAGGATATTTTAGGCCTCATATCGAAGACTGGTACGGGTTAGCTATTTTTGTAAAGAAAGGAGTTCAGGTCAAGAAAGAGGGAGATATCTCAATTTACGATATTGAATATACGGGCGCAGGCAATCATCCACGGAATTTGCATTATATTGAATTTGAGAATGATGGGAAAAAGATCATCGTAGCAAACGTGCATGGGCTATGGAATGGAAAAGGGAAAACAGATACGGAGGAACGAATTATCCAATCACAAAAAATTAAAGAATTTATGGATTCTGTGGATGGTGGAAAGGTTCTTTGCGGAGACTTTAATCTTCTCCCATGTACTGAAAGTGTGAAAATTCTGGAAGACGGAATGAAGAACCTGATAAAGGAATATGATGTAGAGTCTACAAGGACGAGTTTATATACAAAACCAGAAAAGCACGCTGATTATATTTTTACCTCCCCTGATTTAAATGTCGTAGATTTTAAGGTATTGCCAGATGAGGTCTCTGATCATTCAGCACTTTATTTGGAATTTAATTAGATATGAAAAAGCATTTAATCATAGCAACATACGACGGGATCAATACTCATTATTCAGGAGTTGGAACCATTGCTAAGAACATTGTGAATGCTTTGGGTGACCTTACTGCTGATACCGATCTTCGGGTAAGTATTGCTTATATAGAGGCAGACAAGAACTCAAAGGTTTTTAACAAGGAATGTTTCGAAGCATCTTCTAATTTAGTAAAAAGAACAGGTGGGATAATGATGCCCTTGTGTAATTCAACGAAGGGTCAGAATGAGTGGGATATGTGGAGGAGTTTTAAGGAGTGGAACTATGCATGTGTATCTTTAGTTACAGCACTAAATTTAAGCCTTAATCCAGATGAGGAGAATTACATTATTTTAAACGATACTCCATTTTTGTTTTTTTCTAAGTATAAAGAGCTGGTAAATGACAAAAAATTGAAATGTTTTTACTTTCCATTAAGTACAGGGAAAAATCATGCTTTTGGAGACGCTGATTGGAGAAATAACCGAATAAGAGTAGAGCAGGAATGTTTTGATATAATTGCAGGCGATAAAAATTCGAAAGTCGTTGCTCTTGGTAAAAAGTTTGCGGAAAGGATGTCAGAAGATTATGGCTTGTCATTTAGTGAAAATGATTTCTTGCAAAATGGCTTATGTTTTGAAAAGTACGAGGAGTTTTTAAATAAGAAGTTTGGCAATCAAGATTTGAAAAAATATGGAATAGAAATTGAAGATGACAAGAGAATTGTTTTTGCATGGGGTAGGTGTTCAGTGGCCAAAGGGTTTAAAGAATTAGCTTTGGCTTGGTCAGTGGCACATAAGGACTTGCCAAATCATTATTTAATTTTACAGATACCGAATAATTCTGGTGAAGCTAGTTATTTTGAAGAAGTAAAAGATATTTTAAGTAATACATCGCGTCATATAGTTATTGATGATTTTAATCCTGAAATATGGAAGACGGTTTTGAGAACAGAGAATATCGATGTTGTATGTATACCGTCTCTTATGGATCCATTTCCTCACACCTCAATAGAGGCAAAGCTTTTCAGTAAGGATATGAATTACATTACGATTATCAGTGATGTGGATGGGGCCGTAGATGCATTTGCCAAGGATGAGGCAATTTATGTTGATCCTCGAAACATAAATTCTTTTGTGAGTGAGTTAATCAGAGCAACTAATTTGAGTCAGCAGGAGAAGATTAAAATTATCGATAGAAGCAAATCATCAATTAACAAGTTCGATTTTCCGTCAATATTTATAGATTTTATTAGTAAAAATATGTCAGCATGATTTTTAGATGGTCAATATGGGGCGGTCATATTTCAAAGAATATCGAACTGCTTCGATACAGTATTTTATCCTTCCAAAAACATTTTGGAGATAGTCATCAATATATAGTTTATACGGATAACAAGGAATACGTATCTCAGCAGCTCAGTCTAAGTATCGATCTTAGACAATTTCCTGAACAGAAAGATTCAGTTTTCTCAATTTCATCAAAAGCAACGTGGATGAAATGGTGTCCAGCTTCAAGAATTGATATCAACCAAACTGAGTTTTATGTGGATTCTGATGTTTTCTTGTTGAGATATCCAAAAGAGATAGATACATTTTTGTCTGATGAGGGTATGGGTTTTGCTATCCTTGACGAATATTTAGGACAGTCTTGGCAACATGGTGCGATGGCGCGCAAGGCGACAGACAAGACACCTTTTATAAATGCAGGATTCTTTGTACAAAAAGCAGGTCATGATATTACGACATCTTTAATAAAAGAATTTAACTGGTGGATGGAGAACATAAAGCAAAAAGAGCAAACCCACCATGATGAACAAGGGGCATTGGCAATTGCTCTTACGGAGCCAATGTTGGAGGGGAAGTTATTTGTGTTCCCGAAAGATAAATATATGCTGATTGGTCCCAATGAGAATAAGGACGTGAATAATCTTGATGATGTCACAATGTTCCATGCGGTCTATCCTGATCATCCAGCATTCTACAAATTTAAGAATTATTTAGATACTTCACTCAAGTAGCAAGTTCTAGTAATTGATCAAAAATGCTATAATCGGTCAATGGAGCGTAGTAAGACCGCAATACTCATGTCTGTGAGGAATGAGGAAACGTATATAGACTTAAATATTTCCTATCATTTGGATCTCGGTTTTGATTATATTTTTATCGCCGACCATTGTTCAACAGATGGGACTAAAGATATCCTTGAATCGTATAAAGATAATCCGAAGGTCATTATCGTTGCTGAGACAAATCCTATATTTGATCATGCAAAAATAATTAACAACCTCTTAAGACATGCAAAGGAAAACTATACAATTGATTGGTTTATTTTTTTGGATGTCGATGAGTTTCTTTCAATAAAAGAAAAAGATGTGCATGACTTTATCGGTCGTCTAGAGAGAAATAAGATACCTTATGCGACGATTGGTTGGGCTAACGCACTGTTTGATTATACGTTTAAAGATTATACCTGCTCCCCAACCCACCCTATCGACACAACGAAATATTTTTGTCCATGGCCAGAGAGAGATTGGCAAGAATACGGTCATTTCAGGAAGGCGATTGTTGGAAATCATGAAAATATAGAGGTGGTTGTCGGAGGTCATTATGTTCGCACAGAAAATAATGTCGATTTTTTTGGTCAGTACCATTGGAATCCTTTTATTATTCCATCGAGTGAAGCTAAATTACTTCATTTTGAATTTAGGGGTAAGCCTGATGAGATATATGCGAAGTGGAAAAAGCTCGCTGAATTTGAAAATGACTCTACTTCAAGCTCGAATGCTCCGTGGATAGAGAGATTGCATACTATCAAGGGATATGTGGAAGAATTTGAGAATAATATTGGAGGAATAAAGAGGAAGTGGTTTTCTGAGCATAGAACTTTTTGGGGAACTGTAATTGATAGTGAAAAAATTGTTTACGATACAACTCTTATTAGGTGGTACGGAAAGTATTTAAAGAGAAAAATAGAACGAGGTGAGATCAAATCGATATGTCTTGTAAGAAGTGGGCACTTGGGAGATGTTGTGATGACCGAACCTGTCGCAAAATTTCTTTCAAAGTTTATTAAGAACGTATCACTTGCTACTGAGGTGAAAGAAGCAGAGACCTTATTTGATACCTACCATACAATTTACCCATATAGTGATCTCGTAGAAGGAAACATTAGAAGCGACGCCGTTGTGAGACTTGTTCATGAGTGGAGTGATAATACGAAGACATATATTAATGGGTACATGGAGTCCGTCGGTTTTTCTGATGTTGATGTCGATGATATTCCCAGTCTTAAAGATTCTTGGCCAAAAATTATTGAAGAGAAATATGTGCTTATAGCGCCATATACAAGTTGGTGGGAAGAAAAAAAGAGAAATTGGGGTTATGAAAGATTTACTCAACTGAAAGAAATAATCGAAAGCAATCTTAAAATTAAATGTATTGTTCTTGAAAAGGAGTACTCTTTTCCAAAGATGGTCTCGCTGATCCGGCATTGCGAATTTATCATTGGTAATGATTCGGGTCCAATTGTTATCGCCCAGAGCTTTAATAAAAAGTCATTCATAATTTTTGGAGCCACCCATCCAAAGTATTTACATCTATCTAATAATGTTGTACTATTGTACGACAATACTCGTCATGCGTTATGTAATCACAGGACCAGAGATGAGGAGATAAAGTGTTGCGAAGACTTCTGTATGGATAGAATTAGGGTTGCTGATGTTTTTAATACAATCAAGACGAATATATGAATGAACCAGAAATAAAAATAAAACTATCTTATATAGTAGGTCTTAAGCCCGTTGTTTTAAAAGAGCTTAAACAGCTCAATTTTCAAATACTTGATGAGATTGATGAGTCTACATTTGTTTCGTTTTCAGATGATTTGTTCTCAAAAATTAAGCACTTAAGGAGTGTTGCTCGAGCTTACGTCGTCCTTCAAAGTGATAAGTATCACCCAGCATACCTATCAAAACATAAATCTGTTTTAGGAAGCTTAATTGGTATTGTTGTTGAGGGTGATAAAAAAGCTTTTAAAAGTTTTAGGATTAATTGTGCAGGGTCTGATTCGTCAGAAGTGAGAAGTATTGCTAAATATGTACAGGAAACATACGAGTTGGAAGAAAGAGAAGAGGCGGATTTAAAAATACATATTATTAAGCCTGAAGATATTTGGGAAATAGGCATTCAGATCACCCCTCGACCATTATCTGTAAGGGATTATAAGGTTGTAAACATGAGTGGGGCCATGGATCCAACTATCGCTTATTCAGTTAATTCATTTTGCAATTTAGATCAAGCAAGTTCTTATTTGAACGTTTTTTCTGGGAGCTCTACTCTTCTTATTGAAGCAGGACAGTCTTTCCCTAACATGGACAAGTTGGTTGGTTTTGATAATAACAAGAAGCACCTATCGCTTTCAGTCCAAAATATAAAAAAGGCAGGTTTAATTAAAAGGATTGAGCTAAGAGAAGCAGATATATTTGATAAACCTGATTTTGGGAAGTTTGATGCAATAGCATCAGATTTACCGTTTGGAATGTTGATCTCGAAAAACGAAGATCTTGAAAAACTCTATAAGACTTTTGTTGAATACTGTGAAAAAAAGCTGGAATTAAGGGGTAGGTTAGTGGTCTATACCAGTGAGCATGAATTGATTGAATCAATCCTTCTCAAATCACACCTTAAGATTATTCAATCATTGCAATTGAAACTTATAACAAATGCTAACGCTTACTTAAGGCCAAAGATTATTGTTTGTGAATTAAAAAATTAGAAATTATGAAGGAAGTGGATTTAAAACATTTTTTGGAGAAATACAGAGGGAAATCCGTAGATTTTTATCGTTTTCCGGGAAATTACGGCGATTCGCTTATTTGGCATGGAACAAAGATAGTATTAAAAGAACTAAATATTACTGAGAATTATGTCGAAATTGATTCATCAAAAAGCAACGATGTTTTGTTTATTGATGGTGGAGGTAACTTTGTTGATTATTACTCAGATGTAAGGGATTTTCTTACAGAAAAACCTAATCTATACAAAGAAGTAGTTGTTCTTCCTCATACCATCTTTGGAGATAAGCAGATTGAAGTTCTAAACAATTTATCTGGAAATATTACGGTATTTTGCCGGGAAAAAGTTTCTTTTGGATTTCTAAAAGAAAAGTTCATTAACGGCGGAATCTATTTGTGGCACGATTGTGCTTTTTACAATGAGTTTCAAAAAACCACGAGCGGACAAGGTACACTGAATGCCTTCCGTAAGGATAAGGAGTCTGTGATAGAAAAAGAACCCGAACTTAATCACGATATTTCTTACAATGGTTATGCCACTAAGCCTTTGAATGAGTTTATGAATTATCTAAATGAATACGAAGAAATTAATACTGATAGGTTGCATATAGCTATCTGTGGTACTTTGTTGGGTAAAAAAGTTAATCTTTATCCAAATTCTTATTACAAAAATAAGGCAGTGTTTGGGTACTCTTTAAGTAAGTTTCCAAATATTTCATTTGTGGATAATAATATTTAATTTATGGTTATTAGTTTTTCAAAAATCTCAAATATATTCTTAGACTTTCTCGATGACGTTAACAAGGAGTTTAATTATGAGAATGAGCTTCAAAAGCTTGTCTATTTAAACATAAAGGCAAACAAAACTTTATGGGATTTGGAAGACTCTGCAAGATTAGCAGAGTTGGGTGACAAACATATTGTAGAGACAAAAAAGAATATAGATATAACTAATCAGTCTAGGAGTAATCTCATTAGGGAGATTGATATGGTTTTATATAAAGCTTTAGATATTATTCATGAGTCGTCAGATAGATTTTATAGTGAAAGCCCTGGAATGATAATAGATAGGTTGTCTATAATTTTCATTAAGCTAACATTTGTTCGGAAGTTAGTCTCTGTCATTGAAGAAGCTGATTTACAATTGGAATACCTTGAAAAAGAGAAGATACTCATGGGGCAAATTGAAATGGTCGGTAGTTTCCTGGATTTGTTTATAGAAGGGTTACTAAAAAAAGAGGTATTTTTTGAAATACAACAACCAGTCAAAATTTATAATGACAAGAGGGTTAAAAAGTACATTGGTATTATTAATAGGAAAAAATAATAAACCAAACTCGCTCAGTAGGAATGATGACCTGTCAGAGTCTCGAACAAAACTTCTTTAGAGTCTACCTGTATTTTGAGCCATATTCTGGTTCTAGACCGAGACGGTTCGAGTCCTAGTCCCGCAGCCAAAAAATAGGATCGCCGTTTTCGCCAAAATGCGGAGCGTCGCAAAGCGACGCGACGGGGGTTTCCGAGAGAATTCGCCAAGGGTTTTTGAAATGGAAAAGAAGCGAGCGGGACGCGAGGCGGGGGTTCGAGCCAATCTTTTTAAGAAAATCTCTTCTGGCTTCGAGATTTTCTTCGGAAGCGATAATTACGGCTTGGTTACTGTCTAAAATGAATTGTTTAGAAAGTTCGAACCAGCGATTGCCTTTTCGTTCAAAATCTTTCAATAACTCTCTCAAATCAATCTTTTGGTTGAG
>Ga0210035_1001996_pt1 | contig 11256 bp, 20 predicted proteins | sample CryGeymeta201507_FD_183975 | JGI IMG/M metagenome (GOLD analysis project Ga0210035, IMG submission 183975) | Groundwater microbial communities from Crystal Geyser aquifers in Utah, USA - Crystal Geyser metaG 2015-07 (SPAdes) (version 2) | ecosystem: Environmental > Aquatic > Deep subsurface >...
TCGATCCCGTCTACCTCCACCAATCACTGCGGGAATCAAATCTGGATGAATGCTGCGCCTTGATCGGCGCTCGATCAAGCAGGTTGGTTCGAGTCCAACTTCCCGCTCCAATTTCACTTCCCTCATAGCTCAGTCGGTAGAGCGTCGCACTGTTAATGCGAATGTCATTGGTTCGAGTCCAGTTGAGGGAGCCAGTCATTGCCTGTCGTCGCATTGCGACACACAGACCCGATGGGCAGTGGAAACATGGCGGTCAGTCCGCAAGCGCAGCCAGATCCAGCGGTGAAGCGCGAAGTCCTCGGGGCCGGGTTGAAATACCTTGGCCAGCGCAAGCGAAGCGGGGCGTGGTTCACGCCGGTATAGCTCAGTTGATAGAGCAGCCCCCTTGTAAGGGGAAGGTCCTGGGTTTGAATCCTAGTTCCGGCACCAGTTGGATAGACGCTCCCGTTGAGTCCGTGCAACTCCGGGAAGCGAGACAAGCCGGTGAGGCCTCTCAGGAGGATAGCCGGACGCCAAATGCGGCATTAGCTCAGGGGTAGATCGCCGGCCTGTCACGCCGGAGGACGTGGGTTCGAAACCCACATGTCGCGCCACCCATTTTTCGCACCTGTAGCTCAGTGGATAGAGCGCTCGCTTGATAAGCGAGAGGTCGTTGGTCCGATTCCAACCAGATGCACCAGTATTGCCTCGGTAGCTCAGACGGTAGAGCGGTGCGCCGAAAACGCATGCGTCGGAGGTTCAATCCCTTCCCGTGGCACCAATAATGAAACAGAAGCATTAACCAAAAAGGAGAACGTGCATGAAACTCATTGCCGCAGTTTGCTGTTTATTTCTTGTTGTTGGCTGCCAAGATAGTAATGGAGACGAAATTAAGGACAGCATGCGTGCGCAAGAAGCACAAATGGTCTTGAAGAAAGAAAGGTTTGATGAGCAGTTTGAAGGGGCTTGGGATGAGCTTGATAAACAACCTGAGAAGCCACTTTTTGACGAAAAGTTTGATAACGAATTCAATTCGCTCAGAGATAAGTAATACAGCATTTGGGCGGTTAGCTCATCCGGTAAGAGCAGTCGGCTCATAACCGTCAGGTCAGGGTTCGAGGCCCTACCGCCCACCATCATTATTAACGAAGGGGAAGTTCATGAAAAAGAAAGCCAAGGTGCGAAAACCTCGCAACCTAGTTGTTCTAGCAACTCTAAAAAGAAGCGGAGGCGCTGGCTGTCACGAAAAGACAGGCAAGGCAATCAGGAGAAGGGAAAAAGTAGCTTTATCACGGGTGTGTAACTCAGTTGGCAGAGTAGCGGGCTTTTACCCCGTAAGCGTCGGTTCGATCCCGTCCGCACCCACCATTTTCAAAGAGCATTCAATTCGAGTGCCCTTCGATGATGGGGAGTCGTCAAGTGGCCTAAGACAGCGGCTTTTGAAGCCGCCATGCGTTGGTTCGAATCCAACCTCCTCAGCCAAATTTCAACGGGTTGGTAGCTCAATTGGTAGAGCGTCGGTCTCCAAAACCGAAGGTTGGGGGTTCAAGTCCCTCTCTTCCCTCCAGTCGCGGTAGTGCCCCATAGTGGAGATGGGATGTGGGACAAGAGTAATCCCCCATGAGGTCATGCGTCAGCATGGCTAGTTGCGGTGAAAGACGCGAACGCAGCACGCCTATAGTAGCTGCCTGGTTTGAGAGACCAACCGTACCGGGCAGAGATGTTCGGTACACCATGCGGGTGTAGCTCAATGGTAGAGCTGAAGTCTTCCAAACTTATGACTGGAGTTCGATTCTCCACATCCGCTCCATATTCCTTGTGCCAGTAGCTCAACCGGATAGAGCACCGGCCTTCTAAGCCGGGGGTTGCAGGTTCGATTCCTGTCCGGCACGCCAAACAACGGTGGTCGTAGCTCAGTTGGCAGAGCGCGAGGTTGTGGTCCTCGTCGTCGTCGGTTCGAGACCGACCGATCACCCAATCTTTTCAATGCGCGTGTAGCTCAACTGGATAGAGCCGCCACCTCCTACGTGGCAGATTGCAGGTTCGACTCCTGTCGCGCGCTCCACTCCCCTAATACATCTTTTTTGCGCCTGTATCCCCCTCCGCTACGAACGGAGCGAAAGGTAATTGGACACATGCACGTTCGACCCGTGCCAGGCGCACCACTTCAATGCAACCGTATTGTCTTTGCGTCCGTAGCTCAATGGATAGAGCATCAGCTTCCGAAGCTGGGGGTCGTCGGTTTGAATCCGGCCGGGCGCACCAATGGAGAGGAAGATGTCACACACACACGTACTGAAGCTAGATATTGCCGGAATTCCTGAAGGCTGGATCACCACGCGCGACGCGGTAGAACTCGTCGCCAAGGATCTGGTCGCATGGTCACTGGGCGAAGTGGTCGACGTGTTCCACGGCGGCCTGAACAGGCACGGACTGCGCACGCGCTTCGAGGTGCCTTCCATCATTGCTGTGAACGGTACGGCGAAGATCCACCTGCCTGACGTTCCGCTGACTGTGACCCATGAAAAGCTGTTCAAGCGGGACCGGAACCTGTGCGCATACTGTGGCATCGAGTTTCATCCAAAGCTGCTGCAAGCAGAGCACATCATGCCGAAGTCACGCGGAGGCGAGTGGTCTTGGATGAACCTGGTATCGGCATGCAACGAATGCAACCAGGTCAAGAAGAAAAACAAGACACCGGAAGAAGCCGGGATGCCGTTGCTGTACCTGCCATACGTCCCAAGCAGATGGGAGGACATGATTCTCGGCGGCAGGAACATCCTGAATGATCAGATGGAGTTCTTGATGGCCAGCGTGCCGAAGCAGTCAAGGCTGTTGATGTAACGAGAGTTCGCCCCTAGTTTCCGCTTTGGAGATTAGGGCATCTCCGTACAATTACCAACATGAACAAATCTCTCCAAACCTTTACCGTTGGTGGCGCAGTACGCGACACACTTCTCGGTCTGACACCCAAGGATCGCGATTGGGTCGTCGTCGGTAGCACGCCTGAAGAAATGACCAGTCTCGGTTTTCTCCAAGTCGGTAAAGACTTCCCTGTGTTTCTGCACCCAGAGACGCAGGACGAGTATGCGCTGGCCAGAACGGAACGAAAGACGGCTCCGGGGTACAGCGGGTTTGCAGTCCATGCAACACCCGATGTGACGCTGGAGGATGACCTGTTCCGGCGCGACTTCACTATCAACGCAATGGCGATGGACGAGGCGGGTGTCTTATATGACCCTCATGGCGGCGCAAAAGACCTTCAGGTAGGCGTTCTACGTCACGTCAGTGAGGCATTCACTGAAGATCCCGTCAGAGTCCTGCGTGCGGCCAGATTCGCGGCACGCTATGGATTCACCGTTGCTCCGGAAACGATGAATCTGATGCGGGCGCTGGTACAGAGCGGTGAGGTCGATGCGCTGGTCGCGGAACGGGTATGGCAGGAGCTGGCCAAGGCGCTGATGGAATCCAAGCCTTCTCGGTTCTTCACGACACTGCGCGAATGCGGGGCGCTGGCGAAGGTGCTGCCAGAGGTCGATGCACTGTTCGGCGTGCCTCAACCAGTGATGCACCACCCGGAGGTCGATTCGGGCGTTCACACCATGATGGTACTGGACGACGCTGCAGCGCACGGCTACGCGCTGGAAACGCGGTTCGCGGCACTGGTGCATGACTTGGGTAAGGCAACGACCCCAGAGGACGAGTGGCCGGCTCATCGTGGGCACGAGCTGAGAAGCGTTGATCTGGTTCGTTCATTGAGTCGCCGTCTCCGTGTCCCGTCAGATTGCAGTGGACTGGGCATGTTGGTCGCCAAGTACCACACACACTGCCACCGGGCGCACGAGCTGCGAGCTAATACGCTGGTTGACCTGCTGTATAGCTGCGACGCATGGCGGAAGTCGGAGCGATTCGAGCAATTCCTGAGTGCCTGTGCATCAGACGCACGAGGCAGGGAAGGGTCTGCGGGTGTCGAATATCCACAAGCGGCCTTCCTGTCCAGAATGGCTGAAGCAGCGCGGGCGGTCGATGCTGGCGAGATAGCACGGAACTGCCATGACAAGAGCAAGATAGCCGATCGCGTGCGTCAGGCAAGAATAAGTGCCGTGAAGCGAGAGAAGAGAGTCTGAGCGCCGTCGCGTGGCTAATTGCCAAATATCGCTTTGTGAATTTGCATGGCCACCTAAAATGGCGCAAAGAAATGGAAGGATTGGAAAATGAAATTCGATAGTCTGCATGTCGGGAGAACGTACTACACCATCACTCGCGGAAAGATGGGAAACACAACACTCACCACAGTTTATATTCATCCGGTGACAGTGGTCAGCGTGGACTCTGTTAAGGAAACTGTTGTGGCGTCATGGAATGGCAATACACCCAAGACGTTCCGCAAACACCAGTATGGCAAATGGCGCAAGAGCAAACCGATGACGATTCGTTCTGCTATTGGAGCGGTCAGGCTTGCCACGCGAGAAGAGATCGCGGCAACCAAGGCGGAAGGTACGCCGAAATAATGGCTAATTCGACTCATCACCGCAGGTTCTCCTGTTTGAGTCATTTTTCGAGGATTGAATGATGCATAAGTCTGGCGATCTGATGCTATCCGGGGTGACTGGCTCCGGCGCGACGACATCTTTGAAGTCTTTGCAGGCACAGCTTCAAAGCGAGCAGATGGCGTTTGAGCGCAAGGCGGTATTGTCTGCTGCAGGGCTGACAGAATTGCCTGTCTTGCCGGAGGGCTGGCTCTATACGATCGGTCACGCTTATGGCGATCGCATCATCCATATCGAGTGTCCTGATCGCGGCGCGATGTCGATTGACTTCAAGTATCGCTGTTTCAGCACTGGTTGGCGAAATCCGGATCGCCTGGTCGAGATGCGAAGAAATATGCCGGCCGAGGCTGGCAGGCGGCACTCATTGCAGATGCGGTGAGTAGCTTCAAAGCGGTATGGGGAGAGGAATGAGTATGTTGAACACTGCTGCTACGCCGGTCGAACCATTGCATGGTAGGTGTGTGTCGTGCGCATCGTTCCGGGCGTCCAATGAGCGGGGATTCGGGCATTGCATCGGCAATGCTGGCGCGTTCAAAGAGATGACCGGCAAGTCTTTCTCTGCAGGCGCACCTGAAGGGCCTTCATTTCGCGTAAGAAAGCTTGATGGGTGTAGTCTGTGGCGTGCTGGTGCGGGTGGTTCTCATGGCTGAAAAAGCCATCTACCTGACCGACGATCGCGATCTGCCGAAAGACGAGCTGCGGACGCTGGTCATATTTCCAGGCGGGAATGGAGATTGGTACGTTCAGGTCGCGCCAGAGCATGGCCGCACTATGGAAGGTGTGCGTATCTGCACATCAGGAGGTGCTGCTTCTCAATGTCCTGGGCTTGGGGTCGCTATTGCCGAGGCGTACAGATCGATGATGGCATCACAAAACGGACAGCGCGAACACGTTCGTTCACGTTCTGATTTGGAAGATGAACTTTCTGCGTGGCATGAGCGCTTCCCGGAATTTGATTATCGTTTCGGGGCGCTCGTCAAGAAGGGGTAGGGATTGCAAATATGAGGAATGTAAAAACACCATTGCTGCAAGAGGCGGAGACACTACTGAACGCCCTACCAAAAGGCGGTCTCAAATTGTTTGCCGAGCAACTTGGGTGGTCTCATGGTCGAATCAGACTGATTGCGAAAGGCATGCAGCCAACAGGTAGCAGGTATATCGGCTCAGGGCATCAGCAGGTTCAGCGTGTGGTTTATGAGCTTCGGCGACTGGAAGCCGAAAAGAACACAAAGGGCGAGAAATGATAGTGAATATCAATCAGCGCATCAGGGCAAAACTCACCCAAAGTGGCAAGGATGTCTATCAGGCATACCTCGACCAGTTCCCGACATTCAGGTTCCCTGGAGAGGCCGCACAGATTCCTGATGTTCTGGAAATCCCACTTTGGGAATTCATGCAGATATTCGGGAATGTCCTGTTTATAGGGCAAACGGCAGCTCCTTTCACAGAAAACAACGAGTTAGAGATCCTGGAGGAATAGATGGAACACATTCAAATGACAGTAACCGTGGAGCAGGCGCAGGTCATCGCAGAGGCGACAGACCTGTTCGCAAGGCTCTCGATCGGTCAGATTGGCATGATTGCCGAGATGGTATCGATGGAAAAGATACCGAGGTACGCGCAGAACGGCCAGCCAAAACGGCAAGTCACGGCGGAAGTTTGTGACGCAGTGCGTAAAAAGGTTGAAGGAATTCTGAACGACATGGGCTACAGCGGCTTCGGCCATAGTCTCGGGGTGGGGAATGAGCATGTACCTGTTGCCGGGCATCGCGCCTATGAGGTGTCCAGGGTTCTGAAAAAGACACTGGCCGAACATCGAGAGCCGGCCCCAATATACCGTGGCGTCGACTATGACGGCCTGGTGATCCGATACACAAAAGACCCAATCCCAAAGGCAGTTGTCGTGGATAAAACACACAGCTAGAATACACAGACACCCCATACACCCGCCATGCCTCTCAACGATGCACACTCTGGCGGGTTTTTTTCGTCAAGAGAAACCACCAATTGCCAAAACCACTTTGGTAAATCGCACCATCAGTCATACTTATGCCGCGAGACATAAATAACAACTGTATGAGGCAATCAATGAAACCAACAGAACAAGAGCCGATTGAGATTCAGGGTGAAGGTCACTCTGGGCGCGAATCAAAGATCACCCACCCGGCGTATGCGCAGATCCGCGCCAGCCGAGTGAGCGGTCGAGCCAACCTGTACGGTTCTGAGTTCAGTCATCATCACTACATCACCATTACCGTTGCGCGCTCAGAGTTGAATCGCTCGTTGAGCCGTGACTGGCCGTTCGCTCGCGAAGACCTCATTGAGGTGTCGCTGTCAGAGGCGCAGTGGGCAACATTCGTCAGTACGCTCAACCACGGGACCGGTGTGCAATGCACCCTGTCTCGTCATAACGGCCAGTTGGTGCCCGGCATCCCAGACCCGAAACCGCAATCTGACCGTTTTGCGCAGGAAATGAAGACGGCGATGGCAGAGGTTCGAAACCGGCTCAAATCATTATCAGACGAACTGGACGGTCCGCTGTCCAAGACGAAAGTTGCCGAACTGAAAAAGACGCTGGGATGGCTGTCTGGCAAGGTCGAGGACAGCACGGTATTCGTGGCCAATCAGTTCGATGAGCACATGGAGGACACGACAGAGAAGGCCAAGATCGAGGTCAATGCCTATATCACCAACGCAGTACAGCGTGCCGGCCTGGATGCCATCGCGGAGAAGGGGATGTTGTCGCTGAATGATAGTAGTAAGGAGTAATCAAAATGTTGCGCATCACAGCAAACAAAAAACGCGAGAAGATAATTTCTTACCTCCAGTTACTTGAAGATGGGAAAAAAAGGTCTGAGAGCACAACAGAAGAAATAGAGCAGAAGTTGCTGGATTTCTTCATGGCAACCTCTCGTCCAACCAAAAGTGATAACGCTGGCGATGTATCTGACATCGTCTTTCATATCAATGCGAACCTTTTGGGAATAAATGTTGACGTTAGAACCGTCCAACAGAACACACTCTGGGCGGATGGAGGTCATCGGGAGAGCCAGTTAGGCAAAACGATCATGACTGAAAATGGAGGGGTGGTGCTGCTGGATATGGTTGGCCCGAACCTCCACACAAGAGAGTTTCTGGACACGCTTTTCCATGAGGCTGTACATGCGACCGGAGTAAAACTGGGGAGATGGCAGCATGGAAATCAACCAAGTCCGAATGATGGCTACAAGTTCTCCAGGGAATATCTCTTTGAAGAGGCGGTTGCAATCAAGGGAGCACTAGATCTGGCGGTATTGTTCAAGATTGAAAAAGCGAAGAATATCGATGCTTTTTTCAGGAGAACGTTGGATGCTGTAAAGAAATCGGGCCATGCAACAAATATTCAAGTGTCGCTAGACGGTGTTTACCGTCACGCAAGGATGGCATCGGAATTTCTGGCTAAATCGCCCACCTTATCGTCAATGTTTCAAAGAAGTTTGATTGAAAAGGTGAACGTGAATTTGATGGACTGGGTTCGTTACTGAATCAGTAGAAAGCGCAAAGATGGAAACCATTGAATACAACCCAGACAACCTCCCATCGGCAGACGCAGATAGGTGGACGCCCGTGCGGAATGGAGATATGTTCTGCTCACCGGCTTGTGGATGTAAATGCAAGCTGGCGGATTACGAACGTGCCGTGAAGGCAGCCGGCAACCTGGCGGCATTGCTTGGTGGAGGCTGGTATCCGAACGTCTGGGAAAATGGTGGCTGGCACTACGATGTCAGGAAAGGAAAGGCGACAGTTCTTTTCCGTGGCTTCGAAGCCAAGTATGTCGCAGAAATAGAAATCGACTACATCAGCAAATCGCATATCTTGTCCGTTCGAGAAGAAGATGAAGACCCAAGACGCGCTGTCAAGGCGCTGGTTTCGAGTCTGGGCGAAATCATTGCGCGCATCTCTCGTGCAAAAACATCTATCGCTTTGGAATCTCTGGCTATCGAGGACTTGAGCATCATAGGGGAGGCTGGCGCATGAAATCTTCCAAGAAGCGAGTATTCCGGCCGACCAAGCAGTTTTTCGTCATTATGGATGAGGCGGGGTATTGTCTGGGGTCGGATTATCCAATCGAAGGGCGCTTCTCGCGTACTGACTCGTCGAGGAGAATCGTCGCAACGCAAGGTGTGATGAGATTCAACAGCGGAAAAATAACGCGCTTCATTGGTCAGTTGAGATGGGAGGATACGATGATGCCCGTAAAGGCGCGTCCGGGGAAATTCATCCCTGCACAGGTTGTTCGAAAGCTGCGCGAATCAGCGCTGGATGACTTGGCTGCAGAAGGGCAAAAGCTCGGGATGTATTCGCCGTTATCCATGAATGAAACGCAGGTGTCCAATTGCCAGGCATGTCCTTCATGTGGACTTAAGATGGAATTGAAAGGTCAGGGATATTCCGATGACCTTGGGTGTGAGGTGAATCTATTCCATTGCGACAAATGTTGGACACAAAAAAGAGTCCCTGTTACGAATTTTGCGGCCGAATGCGACTGTGAAGTCGTTGATTCGCCCGTACGGAACGAATCGCAGATGGAGATTTTCAATGCCAGCAAGATTAGAGATTAAACGAAGTATCGCGCCAAACAACCTGTGGCACTGGATGGTCGTGTTCGACAACGGGCATATATTTGCCACTAGCGAAGAATCGTATGAGTCGCCAGAAGTTTGTGCAGCATCCGCATCGCTGTATGGGCTAGATTCACTGCATGCGGCCGAGCGTGCTGAAAAGCGTCATGCGCCAGATTCTGTGGCTCAGGCGGCCAGTAAGACTGCGATGGCAAATCCGGAATTCGATAGCGACGGCGATCCAACCGATGAGACGCTTGCGGCCATCGAAGAGTGGCAACCGGATTTCAATGATGACGGGCGCGATCCCTGGGCTGGATTCATGCAATTCTGCCGGGAAGCATGGAACGTCGACTACGGCGCAGTGCGCGAAGAGACGAGCGATGACGGCGAACAGCTCCTGAGTTTCATAACTGGCGGATGGTCGTCCAATGAAGCGGTGCAGGCGGCGATGATGGGAAACCTGATGTTTCGTGTGATGCGCTGGCATTCTTCGTATCGGGGCGGGACTGTCAAATATGTTGCACGATAGAACCCTTCCAGACTTGGTATTGCCTCTCAAACGCGAATACTTCGAACAAATCAAACACGGCGAGAAGCTGGAGGAGTTCCGGCTTTGCACTCCATATTGGGCAAAGCGCCTTGAGGGGCGAGAATATGGCCGTGTGGTACTCACCCTTGGCTACCCGTCCAGAAACGACACAGAACGTCGCATGGTTCGTCCTTGGCGCGGCTTCACCAAGCGCCGAATAACTCACCCCACTTTGGAGATGTGCCGGTCGATGTTTTTGCCATCGATGTCAGGGGAAATCTGTGATGGCAGAACTCACGAAGAAACAGTTTGACCTGATCGCCGACCTAATCAGCGCGAAGGAACCAACCAGGACAGCGGCCTTCATGGTGCTGGTAAGGGGTAAGGGGAATCAGGATGCAATCTCTGAAACAGGCCTATCCGCGCAGTCGGTCAGCAACACGCTCGGACGGTTTCGAAGGACGCACAAAGCGATTAGTTCTATTTATGGAAAATAAAGCTTTGTAAACGCAACGACGTGTATAGAATTTGCTCACTACTTAAACGAAAGGAAACAAAATGAGTATTGATCAAGCGGAATTCTCTACTGAAGTCCACCTCAATCCAGGCTCCATCAAGTCGGCGATGAAATCCGCAGAAGCAGGTTCACGCGATCTGTGGCAAGTCCCTCCGAGCAAGCTGAAGGTCATCGAGAACTTCAACGTCCGCAACAAAGATGAAGCCTACCATGCGCACATTCGCTGGCTGGCCGACTCCATGAAGGTAGAGGGCTTCTACCAAGACAAGCCGCTGGCTGGCTATGTGGCCGTGGAAGAAGGCGAACAGGTCATCTACGTCTATGACGGACACTGCCGACTGGAAGCGACGAACATCGCCATCAAAGAAGGTGCCGAGATCCAGAAGGTTCCGGTCGTCGTGAGCCAATCCGGCATTTCGATGGAAGACCTCGCGGTTGTTCTGGTTCGGGGCAACGGCGGCAAACCGCTTTCCCCATACGAAGTCGGAGAAGTCTGCAAGCGTCTGGTGCGCTACGGGATGGAAGTTCCGGAGATAGCCAAGCGTCTCGGATTCACTGAAACCTATGTGAACAGTATGCTGAGTTTGATGGCAAGCCCTTTGAAGCTGCGCCAAATGGTGATCAACGGCATCGTGGCAGCATCAACTGCCATCGAGATGATCGCAAAACATGGCGACAAGGCTCTGGCAAAGCTGCAGGAAGCACAGGAACGCGCTAATGCGGCCGGCAAAGATCGTGTCACCAACAAGCATATCGCTCCTGATCACGCCTTCAAGAAGGCGATCAAGAAATCTGCTGAAACCATGTTCACAGCCATCAACGAAGTGAAGGCCGACCCGGCATACGAGAAACTCTCTCCTTCCATCCGTGAAAAGCTGGAAGAGTTGCTCAAGGGGTTGAATAAGCCTGCTCAATAGTTCTGCGTCTTCAATCAGACACGAAGAGAAAAATGGGGCATCCGGATTTCCTGGTGGGTGTGCTACACTATGACCATACTTTGTGACCATAGGAGAGCGCAATGCAAACAGCCATCGCAGCAGGAGAATTCAAAGCGAAATGTCTACAGCTTCTCGACGA
>Ga0210035_1001998_pt1 | contig 11249 bp, 5 predicted proteins | sample CryGeymeta201507_FD_183975 | JGI IMG/M metagenome (GOLD analysis project Ga0210035, IMG submission 183975) | Groundwater microbial communities from Crystal Geyser aquifers in Utah, USA - Crystal Geyser metaG 2015-07 (SPAdes) (version 2) | ecosystem: Environmental > Aquatic > Deep subsurface >...
AAAGCACCAAAAAATAGGTGCTTACAACAGAGAAAATTATAAAATTGCCCAAATTTACTTACGCTACCGCATGAGGTGCTTTTTTCAGAGAGTCCTTAACAATAAGGTTTTGTTTTTGTTACGAGCGGCTCAAGGTAGTAGCGAGTTTTGCGCTCCGCAGTCGCAGAGAAGACGAGCTCCGCGAGACTTCACAAAGACGAAGGACAACGAGTAGAGATTTTGGTAATCATGGTGACAACAGGATAACAAAATCTCTAACGAGTTGAGCAAAATCCTATTGCAGACGCAAAGCGTCAATGCCCTAGCGAGAAACAAAAACAAAACCAACTTATTCCGCAAATGCCTCTTCTCTTCTCTCCCTAATCAAATCAACTTTGATCTGACCTGGATATTTGAGATCGTTCTCAATAGCCTTGGCAATATCGTGAGAAAGCTTGATAGCCTGAAGATCATCGACTTTGTCGGGATCAACGAAAATCCTAACTTCCCTACCGGCCTGAATTGCATAAGAAGCTTTAACACCTTCAAAAGACTTGCATAGGTTTTCAACCTCCTCGAGACGCTTAAGGAAATTATCAAGATTGTCTTTGTTCGCACCGGGTCTGGATATAGAGATAAGATTGGCTGCCTGGACTATCTTAGCCTCAATAGTCTCAGCTTCGATGTCCCCTTCATGAGCTTCAACACAGTGAATAACGGGATCAGACATGCCGAATTTCTTCAGTATGTCACGACCTATGATCGCATGTTTGCCCTGTATCTCGTGATCAACAGCTTTTCCTATATCATGGAGTAGTCCTGCACGACGGCAGATATTAGCATCAGCACCAAGCTCGGCAGCCATATGCGCAGCAAGGAAAGCAACTTCCATAGAGTGCTTCAGCACATTCTGTCCATAACTGATCCTGAACTTGAGACGACCAAGGATCTTAATCAAATTATTAGGCAAACCAACAACTCCGGTCTCAATAGCAGCTCTATCACCTAACTCTTTAATAAGAACATTAACTTCTTCTTTGACTCTCTTCACCATCTCTTCGATACGCGCAGGGTGAATACGACCATCCTCTATAAGCCGTTCCAGTGTAACCTTGGCAATATACCTGCGCACAAGATCAAAACCACTAATAACAATAGATCCTGGAGTATCGTCTACGATAACATCAACACCGGTAATTTGCTCAAAAGTATTGATATTACGACCTTCCCTACCGATGATACGTCCCTTCATTTCATCATTAGGAAGAGCGACTATTGTAGCTGTAGACTCAACCGCAGTCTCAGCCGCATATTTCTGAATAGCATCAGCGATAATATGCTTAGCCTTTGTATCAGCTTCTTCTTTTGCGGCAGCCTCTAGCTTCTTAACATACTCGACTATTTCATCCTTAGATTCCTCTTCAACTTTTTTGAGAAGAAGATCTCTTGCATCCTCTTTTGAAAGTTTCGCAACCTCTTCGAGCTGACCTTTCTGTTGCTCGTAGATAGCTTGAACATCAAGTTTTAGCTGTTTAACAGATGTAACTTTGGCTTCCAAGTCTTCTGAAGACTCCATTTTTTGATCCAAAAGCTCCTCTTTCTTAACTAGACGCTCCTCAACCTTTTGGAGCTGCATTCTCTTATTGCGCTCCTCTTTTTTTGCTTCTTCTTGAATCTTCAAAGACTCATTTCGAGCCTCGAAAAGCATTTCCTTAGCCTTAGAATCGGCATCTCTAAGAACACGATTTTTCTCATCTTCCGCCTTCATTTCTTCCTCTTTTTTCTGGAGATTACGCACGTAGAAACCTACGCCACCTCCGATGACAAGTCCCGCCAAAACCAGCAAGACATACATACTTGTACCCATAATAATTTGAAAGGTTAGCAACCTTCCGGATGACTAGTAGAGTCTGATATAACCTGTTATTGTTGATAAGCGATTAAGGAATCCGTTTTTCATATTTAGTAGGAAAACTAGTACTCTTACTCCGAAAGATTTAGATTGTTAAAATATTCTTCCGAGGAAAATTTAACTTAAAGGTAGCCGCATGTCAATTGACTTAACATATGGTGTCGACATATAGTTCCGCTCGTACGCAAACCGCTCACGTAACACAAAAACCAATGGCTTCTAGAATTATCAAAAATCTACTTGCATTATCCTGGATTTCAGTTGTTGTATACGCATATTTTCGCAATCACACATACTTAGGTAGCGGCTGGGAATCGATAGCAACATTTTTGCCGTATATCTTGTTTATACCAGTTGTATACGGATGTTATGCTCTATATCAGTGGTTTGAAAAAGGAGAGAAAAATCTGAAAATCAAAATTACATTCGCAAGAGTACTCGCAGCAGCAATTTTGCTGATTTTCGTGGCGGGAAATGCAGCATTCTTAATAAAATCACCTTCTTACTATCATGGGAACGACATTTTCTATGTCGAGGACGAGTCAGGAGGAAGATTGGAAATAATATCGGATCTATCAACGCTAACAGGCAACGAAGTCTTAGTCTTGGGACACGAAAGCGCACTGGAAGAAACAAACGCAGCACTCACAAACTGGATCCCAGTAGAGATTGTAAGTTACTTCGAAAGACCAACGTTCTTAAGGATAGAATTTGGAATTATAACCAAGAGCCTTGGCTTACTCGGTATATTTGGACTACTGACAGTGACAGCTATGTCTCTCGGATTAACGATCTTCAGGAAAATAACAAGAAGCAACAAGACAGATTCAGAGTCGATACTTATATCTTTCGGCCTCGGGCTTTTCGGGATATCCACTTTCTTATTTCTGCTGGGAGCCGCTCATATACTGACTTACCTCTCGGCATGGATACTTTTCGCACTGATATTGGCAGCAAGTTACAAATCATTAGCAGAGATACTGCAAAAACTGATGAAGTGGGAGCACACTATCGAAACGCCTATAGCAAATTTTGACATTGTGATAGTGATGACGCTACTTCTATTCGCAGCCAGTAATTTCATAGACAATATATCCCCAATGCCAAGAGGATGGGACGGCATGAATCAATACGTCAACACGGCAAAAAGCCTGTACTTGGAACATGGGCTTATTTCCAATGGACTGACGTACGGATGGGAACTCATTACAAGCCTTGGCTTTATCATGTTCAATTGGACCACAGCTACTCTTAACCTGCACTCATTCTTCCCAGGACTAATAGCTATGATCGCTCTATACATAGTAGCAAGGAAATTCATGTCGACAAGAGCAAGCTTAATCGTAGTAGCTTCTCTGTACCTCACACCTTTATATCAATTCCACGGAGTCGAAGACAACAAAGTCGATCTCGCACATTTATTCACAGGTATCGTCGCCATACTCAGTGTATATAAAAGCTTCACGGCAGACACAAAGAGAGAGAAATATGGACTTATGGCAATTGGCGGCATACTGGCCGGATTCGCATTGGGCATCAAGCTCACAGCCATAATACTCATATTTGGACTGGCGATAGCAACACTATATTACGAGCTTGGTATCTCTGTGGCTATCGGAGCCATCGTTGGAGCAGTAGGCCTATTCGCAATCACACAAGCAATATCAACGGGATCAGAGTTGGAGATTCAACCATCAACATATAATGTAGTCGGAACAGTACTTGTACTGATCAGTATCGGAGTCATAGGCTTGAAATTAATACAGAAGAAAAGCGCCAAGCCTCTTATCGCGATGGGAATATTCCTCGTATTCGCGGGAATTAGCTTTTCACCTTGGCTGATAAAAAACTTCATAGAGACCGACTCACTGAACCCTGGATCCCTGCTCTCAGGCCAATCAGCAATGCCTCAAATAGACCATGATCTACTCGAAAATGATTACGGCCTGGACTACGGTTTGTGTGAATCGACCGGAACACGCGAAGAACTGCAAAGATACATGGGATATGACGACATCATAACAAGATACCTGACAATGCCATGGCATCTAACTATGAACGATCAAGGCACCAGCGGAATATATATAGATTTCGGATGGATACCTCTAGCCTTCATCCCGGGATTATTACTGTTTATACCTTTCAAGAAACCAAGTAGAAAGATAGCCGCAATCTTAGTATTCACGATAGCGTATTGGACAATATGGCTCATTACAAGCTACGGCATCATATGGTACGGACTACCAGGTTTTGTAGGCTTGAGCATAATCATCGGACTACTTATAGACAACTATGAGGAACAATCAGGTTATCACAGACAGATTATAAACATAGCCATAGCGCTATTCTTGATATCAACTTTGATATTCAGGCTCAGTATGTTCGGCAAAGGGACACTACTAATGTACACAGCCGGCAACATGACAGAGGAAGAAGCGATCAAATCTATATTCCCATACGCACCGACTGTTGGAGAGATGCTAAACGCCGATCAAGATGGAGAATATGACCTAATATGGAAGGTTGGAACGAATTTAAGCTATTTCATAGACGATAATTTCGCAAGAGTTCGCAATGACCAATATCTGGACGACTTAAACTGTCTATATATTGAACGCGACGCAGATCTGCTAACAGAGAGGCTGAAAGCGCTTGGATACGGATATATTCTATTCGACTACTACACGTATTCCCTGAGTCCTGATCCGGAAGGCTCGCTATACCAAAAATATACGGCCGCATTGCAATACATCCTGAACGAGACAGATATAGTGGTCAGCGACTACTACCGAGGACACATGGTTATCAAATTACCGGGAACTTAGAATTTTTCACAAAAATTTAACATCAGCATGTTAAAGGACTCGTAAGACTAAATTATGTAAGTCCAAACACAGATGCTTAGATTCATCATTGCGTCACTCATAGAGACAAATAGAAATAAAATGACACAAAGACTGGCGCTATTTTGTCATAGGGCAAGGCATCAAAAACGAAGAATAGCAGGGCTATTTAAGGCTTTTGATAACGCAGCCATATGGCGAAAGAGCTTCTCGGGGCTTGTGTCATTTTATTTCTATTTGGCTCTGCCAATATCTTTGGTGAATGCGGCAGTACCAATAGAGTTAATCGAGGCACTGCCTGATCCGGAAGGGATTGATCAAGGCAGCGAATATATAATACTCAAGAACACAGACAAGTCCGAAGTAGACTTAAGTGGGCTGTATTTGGACGACAAAAAAGGAGAAAGCAGCCCATATTCGCTCGGTGGATACACAATACCACCACTGGGAGAACTATTCCTCTCTTCAGAGGAGACAGGAATATCAATCAACAATACTGGAGACGAAATACGCATACTAGACAACTTATTTGAAGAAATCTTCTCAGTGGAAATATCCTCCTCGGTAGAAGGAGCCAAATATATCCTGACAAAAGATGGCTATGCGTGGAACTATCAATATGAAGACTTCGTTGCCCTGCCGCGCCAAAACTACGCAGACAACATTGCTATCACAGAGATAATGCCAAACCCGGAAGAAGACGAAAGCAGTAACGAGTGGATAGAGATCGCCAACATAGGACAAGAAACAATAAACCTCAGCGGCCTAATGCTTGATGACAGCGAAGATGGGAGCTCTCCATACGAGCTACCCAATATAGAGATAAAACCAGGTGGATACACGGTCATTTATAGAAGCGATTCAAAAATAGCACTCAACAACAGCAACGATTCGGCACGAATCCTCACGCCAAGCGAAGACGTAATCTCCTCAGTCCAGTACGAAAAAACAGAAGAAGGCATGTCTTACCAACTAACTCAAATAATAAATGCCATTACTGGAGAAATAACAACAAAATGGCAATGGGCAAACCCAACAGAGGGAGTAGCGTCTCAAGCGCTATATACTATCAGCGGAAGCATTACGGATTTTTCGCAAATGGAGTCGACATTAACAATAGAGTACCAAGGTAATTCATACACATTTGGCACATCGGAACTGGATCTCTCAGACAGCCTAAGTGCGGCAACTTTCAGCAACGGAACAGAAGTGATACTGCTATATCAAGTAATCAATGGGCAAAACACAATTATAGATTTCGAACTCGAAAACAGCGGCATAGAGCCGATAATAGAAATAGCAGTGTCGGATGAATCCCTCTACAAACGCCTACTGCCATATCTGACAACGGGATTAGCGATAGTACTGTTGGCAATTTACGAGACAGTGAAGAAGCAAGAAGCCCAATAACCACCCTCTGTTATCTGTTATCTAATAAAAAAAAGCCGCAAGTAGAGAGACTTGAGAAGTCGCCTCACCACTTACAGCCTCTTGTATGCGGGCTAACACTAGCAACCGCAGCATCCACCTTTTTTGCCGTCCATGGGAATAGAAGTTAAAAATTACATGAGAGCTTAACAATAATAGTTCGCATTAAGTAAATTTGCAAGCTTTGCATCGACGCACTGAAAAACCGATCAAAAAGCCATTACTTTTAGCCGCCAAACACTTGCTCAACAATACCAAATACGAAATACAAAATTTGTAAATCCCGTTTTGAGAAATCGACCTTGCAAAACACACCCCCATCCAATATATTGGGTCTCGCCGAAAGAAAACATACAACATATAGTGGCCAAGCGTAGTCAAAGACACTACCAAAGGTGCTCACAAGAGGCCTAGTTTGTTGACTAAAGAAGAAGCCATACAGCCCATTCTTTTTTGTCATCTCCAAAAAAAACTTCAAAAAAACATTAACATAAAATACCATGCAAAAAATCATCAAAAGAGATGGTTCGATAGCGCCATTCAACCACGAGAAAATAACACAAGCCATTTGGAAAGCGGCACAGTCGGTTGGTGGAGAAGATCGCACAGTTGCCGAAGATATATCAATGCAAATAGAGACCTTGCTTAACGTCCTATTCAAAGGAAAAACATACCCAACAGTAGAGCAAGTACAAGATCTTGTTGAGAACCTACTCATAGAGAGGAACCACGCAAAGACAGCAAAGGCTTACATAATTTACAGGCAAAAGAGAGCAGACATAAGGAGCCAGCAGAAAGCCATCATGGGCAAGACAACCAATCTCCCTCTAAGTTTAAACGCGCTACAAGTTCTGGAAAAGAGATACCTGCTAAAAGATGAGAACGGCAAAACCAAAGAGACGCCAGAAGATTTGTTCAGAAGAGTCGCAAGCAACATTGCAGAGGGAGATAAAAACTACAAAGGAGAGAATGCGGAGGAGACAGAGGAGAAGTTCTACAAGATGATGACCGAGCTTGAGTTCATGCCAAACTCCCCTACCCTAATGAACGCGGGGACAGAGATTCAACAATTATCAGCATGTTTCGTTTTACCAGTTGGAGACAGCATGGAAGACATTTTCGATTCAGTAAAAAATGCTGCCCTCATCCACAAGAGCGGAGGAGGAACAGGGTTCTCGTTCTCAAGACTAAGACCACGGAATGACAATGTTAAGTCAACTGCAGGAGTATCTTCAGGGCCCCTGTCATTCATGAGAGTATTCGACATAGCTACAGACGTTATCAAGCAAGGTGGCAAAAGAAGAGGAGCAAACATGGGAATTCTCAGGGTAGATCACCCGGAAATCCTAGACTTCATCACCATGAAGTCTGACATGGTTACACTAACAAACTTCAACATCTCAGTCGCCATCACAGACAAGTTCATGAAGGCGCTAGAAGTTAACGGCGAATACGACCTTATTAATCCACGAACAGGAGATACGGTAAGAAAATTGCCTGCAAGACATGTCTTCGATCTTATATTGGACATGGCGTGGAAGAACGGCGACCCGGGAGTGATCTTCATCGACACAATCAACAAGGCTGACAAAATTCCTCACACAGGACCTATTGAGAGTACAAATCCATGCGGCGAACAGCCTTTAAAGGGGTATGAGTCATGCAACCTTGGCTCTATCAACCTGAACAAAGTTTTCATCGATGGCAAAATAGACTGGGACAAATTCAGAGACATCATCCACACTGCAGTACATTTCTTGGACAACGTGATCGACATGAACAAATATCCAATTCCGCAAATAGCAGAGGTAAGCCGCAATTCACGCAAGATCGGACTGGGAATCATGGGATTCGGGGACTTGCTGTATCAAATGGGCGTACCTTACGACTCGGAAGATGGCGTAAAATGGACAAACAAGATACTAAAATTCTTAAACCGAGAAGCTGCGGCAAAATCTATGGCATTGGCAAAAACTCGAGGAGTATTCCCTGTTTGGAAAGGAAGTCATTACGAGAAACAAGGTATCGAAATCCGCAACGCATGTCAGACTACGATCGCTCCAACAGGAACAATCGGCATGATCTGCGAAGCATCTGGCGGCATCGAACCGAACTTTGCGATTTCATACATCAAGAACGTCATGGATGGAACGGAACTTATCTATACAAACAAATACTTCGAAAAGGCTGCACGCACACGTGGTATCTACTCAGAAGACATGATGCGCGAAATAGCCAGAGTAGGATCTGTCCAGAATATCGATGGAATACCGGAAGATATGAAGAGGGTATTTGTAACAGCTCAGGATATTACTCCTGAGTGGCATGTAAAAATACAGGCCGAAGCACAGAGGCACATCGACTCAGCCGTTTCAAAGACAGTCAACTTCCCACATCACGCAACAACAAAAGATATTGAACAGTCTTACATCACAGCCTACAAAGCAAAATGCAAAGGAATAACGGTTTACAGAGATGGAAGCCGCGACAATCAGGTACTTAATATCGGCGAAGTCAAAGGCAAAGAAAAATCAGGACGCGAACATCAGGCACTCAAAGACCAAGCCTACGCAAAGAAGTCAAAATCAGAGATCAAGCAAGAAGGACTTTGCCCGGATTGCGAAGGAAAACTTGTTATGAACGAAGGATGTATGCACTGCCCTCAATGCAGCTATAGCGCATGCGCAGTCGCATAAATACAGCACCTAGGAAAGCAACTCTGCTACCACTGGAATCGGCACTTGACTTATATGCCAAAATAGTGCACAATTAGCGACTCTAAGATTAATTACGTCTCAAAATGCCACCAGGAGAAAATTTAGCAACAGATCGCGTAGAGAGAGGTGCAGATAGAACAATCGACAGGCTGCAAGCCGATAATTTCAAGAACGTACTAGCCCTTTCGGGAGAACAACAGAGACGAATGGAGTCTTTGGGAAAAGGTATAGCTGAGCTCGGCAAGCAGGGTGTACAAAGCCCGGAGATCGATTCTATTAGACAGCGTATGGAGCGCGGCGAAATAAAAAGCTTCGCAGAAGTCATGGCGGCCGAAAGCATTGTCAAAGGCATAGCAATGAAAAAAGCCGAGCAAGAGCTTAAAGATAGCATAGACCCTGATGAAGACGCGGTTCTCGGCCATACAAAGGGCTGGCTGAAAGCCATGGAAGGCATGGATACGACCGGAGTGGCAAACGAAATCAAAGAAATAAAGAACATCAAGACGGAACAAGCGGAACACAAGAAAAATGTACAAGCCCTCAAGGCTAAATCTCCTCGTGCATTCAAAGCTTATTTAAAAGAACTCAAAAAGAATAAGGAGCGCGGACTGATGACGAAATCCAAGAAGGATATCCTTAAAGATACGGAGACAACATACTCAAAAGCTATGAAAGCTCCTGAAGCGGTTCAGGGGGAATTTTTTGCAAAACTGGATAAAGGCGAACTCACAAAAGACTCTGCAGGTGAGACACTCAAAGAACTTGAAGCGCAGCACAAAGACATGATAGCCAAATACGAGAAGTCGCTAGACGACAACGTAAAGATTTTCGGCAAGAAGCCTGTGGCGGAATTCAAATCATGGATTGCCGGTCGCAAGAATTTCGCGGAAATCCAATGGGCGCAACACGTAATGGATACGGACTACCTGCCTAAGAGACAGCAAGTTCAAACTGAATTCGAGAATATGCCGGACAATGTCACCAAACCGCACAAAGAGAAATGGGAAAACGATCTCGGATACAGCGAAAGACGAGCGTTGCTCGCATCACTACACAACCTCGAACACCAGGCAAACAACCCTATGGCGCAAGAGTACATGCAAACACTGACAAACTCACCTGAGGAAGTGGCGGCCAAAGAATGGCCGAAAATGACAGAGGACTTTTTGAAACACGACTATGCAGATCAGGAGACACTGCTAAAAGCATACAGATTAACGGAAGGCAGACAACGCCGCGAACTAGCAGATAGATTCAAGAAACTACCTGACGATGTTAGACAGACACCGGAGAATCAGAGATTCTTCACATTAGACAAAGAGGAGAAGATCACACTCCTTTCCGCTCTCGAAAAAGACCAAACAGGCGCCGACAGCACTAAGGATTGGCAGAATATGATGCAGACGGAATCTGGAGATCAAGCATTCCAGAGAGCTCTAGGCATGGTCACGGGTAGAACAAGAGGACAAGCAGTCGTACTCGCGGACATAATGGGCAAGAAGACTTACGAAGACCAAATGAGAACAGGTGTTGTAGACGCATCAGATAGACAGGAAAAGAACATTAGAGAGGGTAAAGGAAGCCGAATCGGAGACAAAATGGAGTTAGTACATGAATTAACGGGTGAAGATACAACAATCAATGATATGGGTCAGGAACAGGAGTTCCACACAATGGACCTCGATGCACTCAATCAAGGAGCTATGAACGAAAGCAGCGTACAAGCAATAAGAAGAGAGCTTGTCGAAGACGGCACAATAACTAACGACGAAAAAGACACATACAGTATGGCTAGATTTGTAAGAAGAGGAAGTGATAATGAAATCGACCTAGCACGCAATACAGATCAAAGAGACAACCTGGAAGGTATGGTCAAACAAATGCTAATGGAAGCTTTGATGATGGCTGTAGAATCTATGGGCGGAAAACCTCAGAGAGAAATAGCATGGGACGATCTTTCAGAAGAACAATCAAAGGCAATGCTTGGACACTACCAAGAAATGACGAAAATGCAGTTCAAAGGGCTTGAAGGTATATCAACTATGAAGAAAGCCGCATAAAACTCTCTGTGTCTTGCTGTCTGCAAACTAAAAAATAAAAAAAATGCGCCAGATTCTCGTACTCACAGGTAACGGCAAAGGCAAAACGACCTCTGCATTCGGCACCGCAATAAGAGCACTCGGACATAACCGAAGGGTCCTCATAATCCAATTCATGAAAGAGCTACCAACCGGAGAGCTTACTTTTTTATCAAAGCTGCGAGATCCTAACCTGAGAACTCACCAAGCAGGAGTCGGATTTCACAAAATCAGAGGAGAGCACGCTACAGAAGACGAGCACAAAGCGACAATGCAAAAAGGCCTCAATTTG
>Ga0210035_1002063_pt1 | contig 11017 bp, 9 predicted proteins | sample CryGeymeta201507_FD_183975 | JGI IMG/M metagenome (GOLD analysis project Ga0210035, IMG submission 183975) | Groundwater microbial communities from Crystal Geyser aquifers in Utah, USA - Crystal Geyser metaG 2015-07 (SPAdes) (version 2) | ecosystem: Environmental > Aquatic > Deep subsurface >...
GTCATCGCCCTGATTATCAGCACTATCAGTAAACGCATGCGCTTGTCCAGTCGCGATTCACAACAGGCGATGGGCGACATGACGCAGGTGATCGAAGAAAGCGTTTCCGCGCATAAGGTGGTCAAGTTGTTCGGGGGCCAGCAGTACGAACGCGACCGTTTCTACGAACAGGCCAACTGGGTGCGCCGCCACGCCATGAAACAGGCTTCTGCCTCTGCCGCCAATGTACCCATCGTGCAGATGGTCGCGGCGGTAGCCCTCGCGGTGGTGGTCTATCTGGCAACGCTGCAATCTAGAGCTGATGAAGTCACGGTGGGCGGCTTTGTCTCGTTCATTATGGCGATGCTGATGCTGACCGCGCCGCTCAAACGCCTGACTGGTGTGAGCGAATACCTGCAACGGGGGCTGGCGGCGGCGGAGAGTGTGTTCGCCTTGCTCGATACCTTGGGTGAAAAGGATCAGGGCAGCGTGGCGGTAGGGCGGGTGCGCGGCGAACTTCAATTTGACAACGTACAGTTTGCCTATGCTGCCGATGCACGCCCGGTGCTGAAAAATATCCGATTGAACATCCGTGCCGGCGAAAACGTCGCCTTCGTCGGTGCGTCCGGCAGCGGCAAAAGTACCCTTGCCAATCTGGTGCCGCGTTTCTATACCGCAACGGACGGTCAAATCCGTCTGGATGGACATGATCTCAGGGAACTGACCCTGGCCAGTCTGCGCGCCAACATCGCGCTGGTGAGTCAGGAAGTCGTGCTGTTCAACGACACGCTTACGGCGAACATCGCCTACGGGCAGATGCGCGAGGTCAGCGAGTCGGAAATTATCGCTGCCGCAACCGCCGCGCACGCGATGGAATTCATCCGCGAATGGCCGGAAGGCTTGAACACCATGGTCGGCGAGCGCGGCGTGAAATTGTCCGGTGGACAGCGCCAGCGCATCGCGATCGCTCGCGCCATCCTCAAGGACGCGCCAGTGCTGATACTGGATGAAGCGACTTCCGCGCTGGATTCCGAATCCGAACGCCATGTGCAGGCCGCGCTGGAAACCCTGATGCAAGGTCGCACCACGCTGGTCATCGCGCACCGCTTGTCCACCATCGAAAATGCCGACCGCATCGTCGTGCTGCAAAAAGGCGAGATTGTCGAGATCGGGAATCATGCCGAATTGCTGGCGAAAAACGGCGTGTACGCGCAGTTGCACAGCATCCAGTTTGCGGTTGCCAGCGCCTAATAAAAGAAGGCTATGTCATCGTTAGTTGTTGAAATTAAATGTATAATTTATATTGTCTTTAATAATCAATAACTTATGTTTTTATGGTGGCTATCATTGCCTAGTATTCATAAGGCTTGCGTGACCACCACTATTTAACTGTGACATAGCCTAAAAGAATCCCACAAACCGTATAAGGTTGACGTGGTGAGCTTATTCACCTAAATTGCGTGACCCGATTCAATCAACCCTCAGGAGATTAACATGGCCGTTCTCGTTGGCAAAGCAGCACCCGATTTCACCGCCTGTGCCGTAATGGGCAACAACGAAATCAATGAATCTTTCAATCTGAAGAGCTATATCGCGGGGAAAGCCGCAGTGGTTTTCTTCTATCCGCTTGATTTTACATTTGTTTGTCCTTCCGAACTGATCGCCTTCGATCACCGTCTGAGCGAGTTCAAGAGCCGCAACGTAGAAGTCATTGGCGTGTCCATTGACTCGCAATTCACCCACTTGGCGTGGAAAAACACCCCAGTCAACAAGGGCGGTATCGGACAAGTCGGTTATCCGCTGGTGGCCGACATCAAGCATGAAATCTGTCAGGCTTACGACGTGGAAGCGGCGGGCGGCGTGGCTTTCCGTGGTTCGTTCCTGATTGATGCCGCCGGTACAGTGCGTCATCAGGTAGTCAATGACCTGCCGCTGGGTCGCAACATTGACGAAATGCTGCGCATGGTAGATGCCCTGCAATTCCACGAAGCGCACGGCGAAGTTTGCCCGGCTGGCTGGAGCAAAGGCAAGGCGGGCATGAACGCTTCGACCGCAGGTGTTGCCCAATATCTGGCGGATCACGCAGCGGAACTGTAAGCGGTTTTTTCCGTCTTTGGCGGGTTTGACTTAAAAAGGCCATCTTGACGATGGCCTTTTTCAGTTGTTTCTCCGTAACGGCAAGTTGCATTTGAGACCGCTCAACACTGTAACCCTACGTTCAGCTATTCAGTGTCATGTATCTGAGCAATACGAGTACACTGCACTCCGCCAGGCATAAAGCAGCACTTTATCAGCGCCTGCTGGGTGGCAGAAACGGAACGTCAGAGACGGCACTGTGACCGCCCGCTTGTCGGCCTGAGCTGCCGGTGGCCTTCAGGTGAGTCAACGGCTGGTATGTGGACAAAGGATACAGTCAGCACTGTTGCTTTGACAGACAACTGTTGTCTCTCTCGAAGAGTCTGTTGGGTGGACAAAATGGTCATTGGTGTCCGCCTCATTATGGTGCCAGTTGTACGCAAAAAATTGCGCTTAAGCTGCGCTAATTTATGCTATCTAACGGGTTCGGCTCCGATAATCCTGCCCGATAGTGACTCGGCAGCTATAGACATACCACTCGTATAGTGGAACACTCCGCCAGTTTCAATAACGCACCTGAGTTGTAGCCGATGATTAGCAAGGATCAATACAGCCCCCATCAATTAGCCTATTTTGCGCACCAGCTAACCCTGCGTGCCGCTTCCGATTCGATGGATAGCATGGCGGGGGCGTTGCTGGATGCGCAGGTGGATATGAACCCGCATCAGATTGATGCCGCGCTGTTTGCCACCCGCAACCCGCTGTCCAAGGGCGTTATCTTGGCGGACGAAGTGGGGCTGGGTAAAACCATCGAGGCGGGGCTGCTCATCGCGCAACGCTGGGCAGAGCGCAAGCGCCGTATCCTCATCATCGCCCCGGCTAACCTGCGCAAGCAATGGCATCAAGAATTAGCCGACAAATTCGGCATTGCCGCCAGCATCCTTGAAGCCAAGTTCTACAAGCAAGCGATCAAGAACGAAGTGAGCAACCCGTTCGAGGCTGCAACCGTCCTCATCTGCTCCTACCAGTTTGCCGCAGGTAAAGCCAAAGAAGTCCAATCCGTGCCTTGGGACTTGGTGGTGATTGACGAAGCGCACCGTCTGCGCAATGTCTATAAGCCGGAAAACAAAACCGCGAATATTTTGCGCGATGCACTAGCGAGTGCGCCTAAAGTATTGCTCACCGCCACCCCATTACAAAACTCCCTGCTGGAATTGTATGGGTTGGTCAGCGTGGTTGATGACCGCGTGTTTGGCGATCTGGAAAGCTTCAAGACTCAATTTGGCCAACTGAAAGATGCGGCCAGCTTTGATGCCCTCAAGAGTCGCATACAACCTATCTGCAAACGTACCTTGCGTCGTCAAGTTGAAGCCTATGTGAAATACACACGGCGGATACCTACGCGCCCTCTGACGCGCATTACTGGATGCGCGGGCATTCCACCGAGCGGGATTTTATCTACGTCACCACGGCGAACTTGAACCACGAGCAGTTGCAGGCGTTGAATGATGAGGTAGGTGCGAATTCATTCGCACGGGGTGTGGGCGATGCTGGGCGTGCGAATGAATTCGCACCTACGGGGGGGACTTTGCTGGTGTTATGCACCGCTTTCCGTGGACGGGGCGAGTATCCGAATCTCACGGTGAAGAAGATTCCCAAGCAGGTGCTGACGCGCTGCGAGTGGGGGCATGATGATTATTCGTTGCAGGTTGAGAACTTGCCCAAAGCCCCGCCGAAGGCTGGACAGGGGGATTTGTTTTGAAAAATATCATCCGCAGATTACGCAGATTCACGCAGATTAAAAACAACAAAAACAAAAACAAAAACAAAAACAAAAAGCAATCATGGTGTGGTTGTGGGTTTAATCTGCGTGAATCTGCGTAATCTGCGGAAAAATGTTTTTTCTAACTTTGTGTAAATCTGCGTAATCTGCGGATAAAGGGTTTTTGAATGAACAAGGACGAGCAAACTTTCGCGATTATTGGCGCGGCGATGGCGGTGCATCGCGAGCTTGGACATGGGTTTCTTGAGGCGGTGTATCAGGAAGCTTTGGCCGTGGAATTTCAACACCAAGGAATCCCGTTTGCAAGGGAAGCTGAGTTACCTGTCCATTATTGTGGCCAGCTTCTGGCAACCGGCTATCGCGCCGATTTTGTTTGCTTCGGCGAGGTCATCACTGAATTGAAAGCGTTGGATCGGCTGACGACCAAGGAAGAATCACAGGTCATTAACTACCTGAAGGCCAGCGGGAAAACACGGGGATTGCTGCTGAATTTTGGTAATAGAAGCCTCGAACATAAACGCCTGGTTTTGAATCTGCGTGAATCTGCGGACTATGCTTTTGCCGTTGATGCTGAAAATATCAAAAGCGGGAATCCGCAGATTACGCAGATTTCCGCAGATTTAAAAACAAATTCAAATACCGGTGCGGGTATTGGCTCCGGGGTTAATAATCTGCGTGAATCTGCGAAATCTGCGGATGGAGGGGTTGAATGAGCGTCAAGTCAAAGAAACATGTACCCGATACGCCGCATCTGTTCGACCGCATCCGAGATATTCTTGAATCGGCGCGCAGCAACATTGCCCGCACGGTTAATTCCACACAGGTGGCGGCGAACTGGCTGATCGGGCGCGAGGTCGTTGAGGATGAGCAGGCTGGTAAGCGCCGGGCGGGCTACGGAGCCAAGCTGCTTTCCGATCTTTCTGAACGACTTGGGCATGAGTATGGTCGCGGATATTCGGTGGACAATCTGGAGGCGTTCCGGCAGTTTTATCTGGAATACCCGCGCTTGATTTCCGAGACAGTGTCTCGGAATTCGGTTTCCCCTGCAATTACCGAGACGGTGTCTCTGAAATCTGTCGAAATGGATTATGCCGACTCGTGGCTACCGGGAACATTGAATCCGAATTTGTCTTGGAGCCACTACCGTAGCCTGTTGCGAGTAGCCAGACCGGATGCTCGTGCATTTTACGAAATCGAGGCCGTCAGCAATGCGTGGTCGGTGCGTGAGCTAAACCGGCAAGCCGGTAGCCTGTTGTTCGACCGCTTGGCGAAAAGTCGCGACAAGAAAGGGCTGATGCGCCTAGCGGTTCACGGGCAGGAAGTTACGCAGCCGATTGATGTGCTAAAAGACCCCGTGGTGTTGGAGTTTCTTGATCTGCCTGAATCGCCCCGCTTGGTGGAGTCCAAGTTGGAGCAGGCGCTGATTGGCAATCTGGAAACCTTCTTATTGGAATTGGGCAAAGGCTTTGCGTTTGTGTCGCGGCAGGAGCGCATCACGCTGGATGGCGACCACTTCTACATTGATCTGGTTTTTTATCACACGGTGTTGAAGTGCTTTGTGCTGATTGACCTGAAGGTAGGAAAACTGACCCACGCTGATCTGGGCCAGATTCAGTTCTACGTGAATTACTACGACCGCGAGCGGCGTACCGAGGGCGACAACCCAACGCTGGGGCTGATCCTGTGCCCGAATAAAAATGATGCCGTGGTGAAGTACACGCTGGGCGAACAGCAGGAACGCAATATTTTCACCAGCCGCTACCAACTCCATCTGCCGACTGTCGAGGAACTTGAAGACGAGCTTCGGCGGGAACTTCGTTTCCTGAATCCGGCGGTGGAAAAAAGAAAGAAACCAGAATCCTCTGATTCTCCCAGATTAAAAGCAAAACAAAAGAAGCCTGGCCGGAAGAATGCATCGCCGAGTAAGAGCAAGGGAGGCGCGCATGAGTAAGAAACGCGAAGTTTCCCTCGTCCGTTCTTCGGCTGCGGAATATCTGACCTTTGTGGCAGCTACTGGTCAGGGTGGTGTTGAGGCCATGTATGCGGACGAAAACGTGTGGCTGACGCAAAAGATGATGGGGCAGCTTTACGATGTGGAAACCCATACCATCAACTACCATCTGAAAAAAGTTTTTTCCGATAGCGAGTTGCAGGAAGAGGCAGTTATTCGAAATTTTCGAATAACTGCCGCCGACGGCAAAAACTACGATACCCAGCACTACAGCCTGGCCGCGATCATTGCCGTGGGTTACAAGGTCAACTCTGAGCGCGCGGTGCAGTTTCGCAAATGGGCCACCGGCATCGTCGAGGAGTTCGCCGTCAAGGGGTTTGCGATGGACGACGAGCGTCTGAAAAGCGGCGGCTCTGTGCTGACGGAAAAATACTTCGAGGAACAACTTCAGCGCGTCCGTGAGATTCGCCTCTCAGAGCGCAAGTTCTACCAGAAGATCACGGACATCTATGCCACCGCGCTGGATTACGATTCGTCCGCTACGGCCACACAGCGTTTTTACGCCGCCGTGCAGAACAAACTGCATTACGCCATTCACGGCAAGACGGCGGCGGAAGTGATCGTGGATCGTGCCGATCACCAGAAAGAAAACATGGGACTGACGACATGGAAAGATGCACCCGGGGGGAAAATCCAGAAATTCGATGTGGTGGTCGCCAAGAACTATTTGTCGGAGTTCGAGCTGGCGCAGATGCAGCGCATCGTGTCCGCCTATCTCGACATGGCGGAAGTCCAAGCCATGCGCCGCATACCGATGACGATGGCCGATTGGGAAGAACGCCTTGGCGGATTCCTGAAGCTCTGGGATCGGGAAATTTTGCAGGACGCGGGCAGGGTGACGGCGGAAATCGCCAAGGCACACGCCGAAAGCGAATTCGAGAAATATCGCATTGTGCAGGACAGATTGTTCGAGAGCGATTTCGACCGCTTGGTGAAAAAGTTGGAGCTGGATGTAAAGAAGGACAAAGGTGACACCCAATGAACCGCCATGTGAACGCCATCGCTGGGCGCTTGAGTTTGCGTGCACCGCAGCGTCGCTCGTTAGAGATTCTGGATCGCCTCACCACTCACCACTCACCACTCACCACTCACCACTCACCACTCACCACTCACCACTCACCACTCACCACTTACCACTTACCACTTACCACTTACCACTTACCACTTACCACTCACCACTCACCACTTACCACTCACCACTTACCACTCACCACTTACCACTCACCACTTACCACTCACCACTCACCACTTACCACTTACCACTTACCACTTACCACTTACCACTTACCACTCACCACTTACCACTCACCCCTATGTTGCCCGGTTTTGTCGCGCTCTATCTGTTGTTCTCAGTAGCTGTCGGGCTGTACGCCGCGACGCGGGTGCATAACGCGCGGGATTTTGTGGTGGCGGGGCGCAATCTGCCCTTGCCTGTCGTGACGGCAACGGTGTTTGCCACTTGGTTCGGGGCGGAAACAGTGCTGGGGATTCCCGCTACTTTTGTTACTGATGGTATGAGCGGGGTGGTGGCTGATCCGTTCGGTGCGAGTCTGTGTCTGATTATCGCCGGACTGTTTTTCGCGGGGCGGTTGTACCGCATGAATCTGCTCACCATAGGCGACTATTACCGGACGCGTTACAACCGCACGGTCGAGTTGATGATGACGGTCTGCATCATGGTTTCTTATCTCGGTTGGGTGTCGGCGCAAGTGACGGCATTGGGGCTGGTGTTTAATCTGGTCAGCGGCGGTGCGATTGCACAATCCACTGGCATGGTGCTGGGGATGGCTATCGTGCTGACTTACACGCTGTTTGGCGGGATGTGGTCGGTGGCCTTGCTGGATTTCGTGCAGATGGTGGTCATTATGGCGAGTATGCTGCTGATCGCCGTGCTGGTTGGTCAGGATGCGGGTGGCGTGACCGAGGTCGTCGGTCAGGCGCAGCGCGCAGGCAAGCTGCAATTTCTGCCGCAGGGCGGTTACGAAGTCTGGATACCTTTCATAGGCGCTGCGTTGACCATGATGCTAGGGTCTATCCCGCAACAGGACGTGTTCCAGCGCATGACTTCCGCCCGGGATGAAAAAACGGCGGTACGCGGTACGGTGGCAGGCGGCATGTTGTATTTTGCCTTCGCCTTTGTGCCCATGTTTCTGGCTTACGCCGCGACGCTGATTGATCCGGCAATGTATGGCGCTCTGTTGAAAACTGACTCACAGTTAGTGTTGCCCAGCCTGATTTTGCAACACACGCCGCTCGTCGCTCAGATATTTTTCTTTGGCGCGTTGCTGTCGGCGATCATGAGTACGGCTTCCGCGACCTTGCTGGCACCCTCTGTCATGTTCACCGAAAACATCCTCAAACATTTCGCCTTCAAGCATATGAGCGACCGCCAGATGCTGCTCACCTTGCGCATTATCCTGGCAACATTTTCTTGTATTGTGCTGGCGTTTGCGCTTCATTCCAACGCAAGCATTTTCAAGATGGTGGAAAACGCCTACAAGGTGACGCTGGTAGGCGCGTTTGTGCCGCTGGCGTTCGGGCTGTACTGGAAACGCGCCAACAATCAGGGCGCGCTGTTGTCTATCGCGCTGGGGCTGGGTTCATGGTTGCTGATGGAAAAATTTTATGCCGGGGGCATCTGGCCACCGCAATTGGCGGGCTTGCTGATGAGCGTGGCGGGCATGGTGCTGGGCTCGTTGTCGCCCAGACTGATGCGCGCGCGTCGCGCTATTCACACAAAAACATAAAAACTGTCATCTTCCTGTCATAAATTCTTCATACTCTGGCAATCCTCGGAGTTGTATATAAAGGTTAGATGATGAGCGCAAAGATTTTGATTGTTGAAGATGAGCCGGCCATTCAGGAGCTGCTGGCTTTTAATGTCACTCAGGCGGGGTTTATCGCTTTGCGCGCGGGCGATGCGGAAGAAGCCTGGCAACAGATACGCGATCATGCGCCCGATATGATTCTGCTTGACTGGATGTTGCCTTCCACCAGCGGTGTGGTGCTGGCAAAACAGTTGCGCTCTGAGGCGCAAACCCGCGATATTCCTATCATCATGCTGACCGCACGCGGCGATGAGCGCGACAAGATACTGGGGCTGGAGTCGGGTGCGGATGACTACATCACCAAACCCTTCTCGCCGCGCGAGTTGATGGCGCGCATCCGCGCCGTGATGCGCCGCCACATTCCAACTCTGGCGAACGATAGTGTGGCGGGAGGGGGCTTGGAATTGTCACCCGATTCACATCGCGTCACTGCACAAGGTCAAGCTATCGAGCTGGGGCCGACCGAGTTTCGTTTGTTGCATTTTTTTATGACCCACGCGGAGCGGGTGTATAGTCGCACGCAATTGCTGGATCAGGTATGGGGAACGCAGGTGTTTGTCGAGGAGCGCACGGTGGATGTGCACATCCGCCGCCTGCGCGCAGCGCTTGAAGTTACTGGGCTGGATGGTCTGATACAGACAGTACGCGGCAGCGGTTACCGTTTCTCGACCAATTGTCCGTAGCGGCGTAAGACCGCAATAGCTTTGATGTAACCACTGAATTCAATCAGGCTCGATAAAACATGCGCCAGGTTTTCAGTTATCCCACAAAATAGGTCGCGCAAGCGCCTGTTTTTTTTGAATGAAGGGCTATACGCCCATGCATTGTTAAGATAATCCATTCGTAGAGGAGAAGTTTTGCAGGATTTCTGGTTTCGCGTGAGTTTTCCTGTGCTATTGAGCGCAATGTTCGGCTTGTTGCTATGGGGGCTGTTTTCGCCCGTGGTGGCTGTTTCATTGGTGTTGTTGGTGCTAGTGCTGGTGATGCTGCGCCACGCGCTGCAACTGTTCAGGTTGGGAGAATGGCTCAGGGAGCCGCGCATCGAAACCATACCCGAGGCCAGCGGCATATGGGATGAAGTGTTTTCGCTGGTTTACCAGATGGTCAAGGCACAAAAACAGACCAAGCTGGAGCTGGCCGCCGAGTTGAAGCACATCGTGCAAGCCACTACCGCGCTGCCGGATGGTGTGGCCATTCTGAATGAGGCGAATCGCATCGAGTGGTTCAACCCGCTTGCCGAGCAGCACTTTGGTCTTAACGCCCGTCAGGATGTCATGCAGGACATCACTTATCTGGTGCGTCAGCCGGAATTTATCGAATATTTGTACGACAGTAATCACGATAAGCCGCTGGTGATGCGGCCTGCCCGTCATGACGACAGGGTGTTGTCCATCAAACTCGTTCCCTACGGTGAGAACAAGCGCCTGCTGATTAGCCGCGACATCACGCAAATGGAACGTATGGAAACCATGCGGCGCGACTTTGTCGCAAATGTGTCCCATGAACTGCGCACGCCGTTGACCGTGGTGAACGGTTTTGTGGAAAATCTTCAGGATATGCCCGATTTAAGCCCCGCCAAGATACGCCACGCCTTGCAACTCATGGCCGAGCAGACCCGCCGCATGGATAGTCTGGTGTCGGATTTACTGACGCTTTCCAGCTTGGAAAATAATCAAAATCCGTTGCGCGCCGAGGTTGTGGATATGGGCGTGTTGCTCGACGAGGTTTGCAAGGACGGGCAGATGTTGAGTGCCGGACGGCATGTGCAGTATTTTGCAATGAGCGGCCCCGAAAAATTTCTCGGCAATCGTGATGAGTTGCGCAGTGCCTTTGGCAATCTAATCAGCAATGCGGTGCGTTACACCCCAGAGGGTGGCACGATCAACATATCTTGGGAATTACGCAATGCACAGCCCGTTTTTTCGGTGCAGGACAGCGGTATCGGCATTGCCGCCGAGCATATTCCGCGCCTGACCGAACGCTTTTATCGCGTGGATCGCAGCCGTTCGCGAGGCACGGGTGGCACGGGATTGGGCATGGCGATCGTCAAACATATTGCGCTACGCCATCAAGCCGAACTGAAGATCGAGAGTGAGGAAGGGGTGGGCAGTACTTTCTCGATGGTGTTTCCGGCAAGGCGCATCGCAGCCTGAGAGTCTTGTTTGAGTGTCAATGCGTGCGGCAGGTGGGGCTTAATCTGGCATTTTCTCGAAACTGACCCGCTCGTAATCCAAGCCGTGCGTCACGCTAAAACCCAGTTTCACCTTCAATTTTTTGCCATCAGGATGCTCCAGTAAAATCACACGATTAGCGCTAAACCAGTTGCGCGGAATGATGAGA
>Ga0210035_1002070_pt1 | contig 10969 bp, 10 predicted proteins | sample CryGeymeta201507_FD_183975 | JGI IMG/M metagenome (GOLD analysis project Ga0210035, IMG submission 183975) | Groundwater microbial communities from Crystal Geyser aquifers in Utah, USA - Crystal Geyser metaG 2015-07 (SPAdes) (version 2) | ecosystem: Environmental > Aquatic > Deep subsurface >...
CTCATCTTCCTGACCTCCTGTAACACTGTCGTTCGTCTCATCTCTGATTACCTCTCGGGTAATCTTCAGACCGGACAACTTATGAGCTACTGATGAGGACAGGTTATGTGCTGCCGACACATAAGCCCAAGGAACCTTTGCCAAGCTGCGCGCTATTCGTAGCATGCTTGCATGGCTGACGACACCAATATCGACGATATCCTGAAAAGCATCGATGCCCTGCTTAAAGAAGGCGAGGCCGAGGATGACCGGGGCCAGAAGGACAAACGGCGCAGGGATACGGCCACCAACGATGACGAGATTGACGCAAACATCGAGGCGGCTACGCCCGACATCACGGGCGACGAGGCCGGCGATGAGTTGCAGGCGAGTCAGGACGAACAACATGAGGATGAACTCCAGCAGGCGGCCGATGCAGCCGACATGGACGATCATCCAACCAATCTTCCGGTAGAAGCGGATACAGAAGAAGTGGATGTGCCCCCCGAGGCTCAGCCAAGTGCCAGGCGCATTGTGCTCAGTGAGGATATGCAGGTGGAAAGCACACCGGATCTTCCTTTGGCATTTTCTGTTGATGACGAGTCCGTGGAAGAACAGGCAGACGATGTACATGCCGATGCGAGTGTCGAGCTGACCGAGGCCGAAACGGTTTTTGTGCATGCGGAACCTTTGCCTGCCGAAGATGTTGGCGATTCGGAATTTGAAACAGTTGCTGATGTGCCATCCGTGGATGCGGAAAGGCTGATTGAACAAATCACTGCCGAGGTCAATGCGCGCTTGCAGGAAGAGCTTCCCGTCATGCTGAATGCTTTGCTTGCAGAGGTGGTAAGGAAACATGTTGCACAGTCGGCTGAGCCTTCCGGCGATATTTAGAACTTAGTAAGACGATAACAGATCAATCAGGAAACAAGATGAGTGAGCAAGCCCAAGAACTGGCCAAGGCCTTTGAGCCGCATGCGATGGAAGCGGCAATTTCCGAGCAGTGGCTGAATTCAGATGCCTTTGTGCCCAAAGATGCCGACGAATCCTATTGTATCGTGATTCCGCCGCCCAATGTGACCGGGACCTTGCATATGGGGCATGCATTTTCCTACACCTTACAGGACATTTTGATTCGCTGGCAGCGCATGAAGGGCCGGGCCACGCTATGGCAGCCGGGTACCGATCATGCCGGTATTGCCACACAGATGGTGGTTGAGCGCCTGCTGGACAAAGAGGGGCAGCACCGGCGCGATATGGGCCGTGAGCGCTTTCTCGACCGTGTGTGGCAGTGGAAGGAACATTCCGGAGGCACCATCGTCGGCCAGTTGAAACGTCTGGGCTGTTCCTGCGACTGGTCGCGTGAGCGTTTTACGCTTGATGAAGGCTTGTCTGAGGCTGTGCGTGAGGTTTTTGTCCGCCTGCATGATGAAGGCCTGATTTATCGTGGAAAAAGACTGGTTAACTGGGATCCGGTGCTGGAAACGGCGGTCTCCGATCTTGAGGTGCAGCATGAGGAGGAACAGGGCCATCTGTGGCATATGTGCTATCCGCTGGTCGATGAACCCGACAAGCACATCATTGTCGCCACGACGCGGCCTGAAACCATGTTCGGCGACGCGGCTGTGGCCGTGCATCCGGATGATGAACGCTATCAGCATCTGATCGGTCGGCATGTGTGCCTGCCACTGACTGAACGCACCATTCCGGTGATTGCCGATACCTATGTGGACCGCGAATTCGGTACAGGTTGCGTGAAAATAACCCCGGCGCATGATTTTAACGATTACGATGTCGGCACCCGGCATAACTTACCGCTGATTAATATCCTGACGCCACGCGCCCATATGGTGGATGAGGACACCGTGCCGGAGAAATATCGCGGCATGGAACGCTACGAGGCACGCGAGTATGTGGTGGCAGATCTGGATGCCGCAGGCCTGCTGTACAAGATCGAAGAGCACACCCATCAGGTGGGTCGCGGCGATCGTTCGCATGCGGTGCTTGAGCCCTATCTGACAGACCAGTGGTACGTGAAGATTCAGCCGCTCGCCGACCCGGCCATCAAGGCAGTGGAGGATGGCGACATCCGTTTTGTGCCCAAGCACTGGGAAAAGACCTATTTCGAATGGATGCGCAACATTCAGGACTGGTGCATTTCGCGCCAGTTGTGGTGGGGACATCGCATTCCGGCCTGGTATTGCAGCGATTGCGAGCATATCACTGTGTCACGCAGCACCCCTGAACGCTGTGAGGGCTGCGGAAGCACGCATATCAAGCAGGATGAAGATGTGCTGGACACGTGGTTCTCCTCCGGCCTGTGGCCATTCTCAACCCTGGGTTGGCCTGAAAATACCAAGGAACTCGAAACCTTTTACCCGACCAATGTGCTGGTTACCGGCTTCGACATCATTTTCTTCTGGGTGGCCCGCATGATCATGATGGGCATGAAGTTCACCGGAAAGGTGCCATTCCGCGATGTGTATATCCATGCCCTGATCCGCGATGCATCCGGGCAGAAGATGAGCAAGTCGAAGGGTAATGTGGTCGATCCATTGGACATGGTTGAGCAATATGGAAGCGACGCACTGCGCTTCACGCTGGCTCATATGGCCACCCCCGGACGCGATGTGAAGCTTGATGTTGAGCGCATCGGCTCCAACCGTAATTTCATGAACAAAATCTGGAATGCAGCGCGCTTTGTGTTTATGAATCGTGGCGATGCGAAGCCTGACGCCGCCTTCGTGCCGAGTTCCGATATCAATCGCTGGGTGTTGTTCGAACTCGATACCTGCGCCCGCGAGGTCGATCAGGCGCTGGTTGAATACCGCTTCAATGAGGCGGCCTCAAGCCTGTATGCCTTTGTCTGGGGCGTGTATTGCGACTGGTATGTTGAGGCGGCCAAGGTGTCATTGTATGGCGAGGATGAGGCTGCGAAACTGGATACGCAGATCACCATGCTCACAGCACTGGATGGATGGCTGCGTTTGCTGCATCCGATCTGCCCGTTTATATCCGAGGCTTTGTGGCAGGCGCTGCACGGCGAGTCGGCCAGGCTGGTGTCGAGTGAGTGGCTAGAGCAGGGCTGGAATGGTCCGGATTTCGTTGAGGCTGGCATCAGCATGCGCCATGTGATGAATGTGGTATCGGGGATACGCTCGATTCGTGGCGAGATGAATATTTCTCCGGCACGTCAGCTTTCCGCCAGTGTTGCCTGCGATACGGCTTTACAGGATGTGTTGGCGGCGCATCAGGACACGATGTGCGCTCTGGCCCGGCTGGAGAAGCTCGACTTCCTGCCGCGCGATACCGAACTTGAGGGTGCCGCGGTGGCTCCGATTGATGGTGCGACGGTTTATGTGCCACTGGCAGGTCTGGTGGATGTTGATGAAGAGCTGGCCAGACTCGACAAGACTTATGCCAAACTGGACAAGGAAATTGAGAAATTACTGGGCCGACTATCCAATCCGAAGTATCGCGATAAGGCGCCTGCGGAAGTGGTCGCCAAGGCTGAGCAGGAGCTGGAGGCCTTGCGTGCCCAGCAGGCCGAGATTCAGGCGGCTGTGCAGAGGCTGAACGTTCTGAAATAGCTTCGGGTAGCGATGTGTGATGTGGCGCATCGTGGTGTTTGTCTGATCGATTCATGATCGCCTTTGTTTTTGCGATAGATAGTAAAGTCGCTAAAGCAAGGAGACCGCCATGAACATTCAACGTGCCCGTCAGATCGCCAGCTCATTTTCGCAGGTAAGGGAATTGCAGGTGGAGGAATTATCCAGGGGCCTGCTGGTTCGGCATCAGGGGCATTCCACCTATTTTGTGCGCGAATCCTGCTTTTGGCCTTTCGTATTCAAAGTGGCTGGCGACTCGCGTAGCGATGTGGCTCAGATTGAAATGAGGCTGGCGGCCTGAACAGGGTACAACCCGTGTAAAATAAAAGCGGGGGAGGAGCAGGCAGTATCCATTTGTGCACCATCCCCGGTGACTGATCAAACATTCATGTAAGCAAAGCGCTGCATAACCGACCAAGCTCAGGCAATATCCCAAACAAAGGAATCTGCATGTCGAGTCTCCGCTAGGGGGATCGATATGTAGAATGCGGAGAGCAGGTGATGAGCGAGAACATCAAAAAGGTATTTTTTACATGGCGACGTATGTTGCCTCTGCTTGTTTTGGCGGTGGGTCTTTACGCATTCTTCGCGCTGGATCTGGATCGCTACCTGAACTTCACCGCACTTGGCGAGCATCGTCAAAGCCTTCTCGGCTGGACAGCAGCACACACATGGCTGGCACCCTTGGCCTATATCGGTCTGTATATTCTTGTTGTCACCTTTTCGCTGCCGGGCGCTACCGTGATGACCGTCAGTGGCGGTTTTATATTCGGCGTGCTTGCCGGTGGCGCATATGCAGTAGTCGGCGCAACTGTGGGGGCAACCTTATTGTTCCTTGTTGCCAAGTCGTCGCTGGGTGATTTCCTGCTGGCCAAGGCGGGCCCGGTGCTTAAACGCATGCAGGCCGGCTTTGCAGCCAATGCGTGGAGCTATATGTTTGTACTGCGGCTGGTGCCCATCTTCCCCTTCTTTCTGGTCAATCTGGCGCCGGCCTTCCTCGGTGTGCCATTGCGCATTTATGTGGTTGCCACACTCTTTGGCATCTTGCCGGGCGGTTTTGTGTTTGCCCTGGCCGGTGCAGGGCTGGGGAGCGTGTTCGACAGCGGTGAGTCCTTCACAGTGCAGGGGGTGATGACACCTGAAATGATCGCTGCGCTGAGTGGCCTTGCCTTGCTGGCCCTGTTGCCGGTGGCCTACAAAAAATTATGGCCAAATCAGACTGGCAATGAAGGGAGTGGTCAATGAGTGCTTTTGTGGAGACAGACATCTGCGTTATCGGGGCCGGTTCCGGCGGTTTGTCGCTTGCGGCAGGCGCAGCACAGATGGGGACCCGCGTGGTGCTCGTTGAAAAGGGCGAAATGGGAGGCGATTGCCTGAATACCGGTTGTGTACCTTCCAAGGCCTTGCTGGCGGCGGGAGAAAAGGCACAGGCCGTACGGGATGCCTCTCATTTCGGGCTTGAAACTGCTGAGCCGGCTACCGATTGGGAGGCTGTGAACCGGCATGTGCACGGGGTGATTGCAGCGATTGCACCGAATGATTCTGTCGAGCGCTTCGAGGGCTTGGGCGTGAAGGTGATTCGGGCGGCCGGTGCGTTTGTTGACAGCAAAACCCTTAAGGCAGGCGATACCCTGATTCGAGCAAAATTCTTCGTTGTTGCGACCGGTTCATCCCCTTTTGTGCCACCCATTGAAGGGCTTGCTCAGGTCGATTACTTCACCAATGAAAACATATTTGCCAATCAGCAGCCGATTGAACACCTGATAGTGATCGGGGGCGGGCCAATAGGTCTGGAAATGGCGCAGGCGCATCGCAGGCTCGGGGCAAAGGTGACGGTGATGGAGATGGCACGTCTGCTGCCCAAGGATGATCCCGAGCTGACAAAAGTCGTCATAGACCGCCTGGCTGAAGAGGGGATTGCCTTCTACGAGGGTAGTCGGAATTTGCGCTTTGAGAAGACGAAGCAGGGCCTTGCCGCCTACTGCACAAGCGATGCCGGAGAGCAGTGCGTGCATGGCACCCATCTGCTGATTTCCACCGGCCGCAGAGCCAATGTGAGGGGGCTGAATCTGGAGGCAGCAGGCGTTGATTATACGCCACATGGCATCACTGTGGATGCGCGATTGCGCAGCACGAACAAACGCATTTTTGCTATCGGTGATGTAGCGGGCCCGTATCAGTTTACGCATATGGCCGCCTATCAGGCAGGCATTGTGATTCGCAATGTGCTGTTCCGCTTGCCAGCCAGGGTGGATTATTCTGCTGTGCCATGGGTGACCTATACCGATCCTGAACTGGCACATGTGGGCATGAGCGAAGCCGATGCCGAAAAAGCGGGCAAAGAAATTCGCGTATTGCGCTGGGGTTTTGCCGAGAACGACCGTGCACAGGCAGAACGGCGCACCGAAGGCCTGGTCAAGGTGGTGACAGATATGAAGGGGCGTATTCTCGGTGCCAGCATCGTCGGCCTGCATGCCGGTGAATTGCTTCAGCCATGGGTGCTGGCCATCAGTCAAAAAATGAAAATAGGGGCCATGGCCGGTATGATTTCTCCCTATCCTACCTTGGGTGAGGTGAACAAGCGTATTGCCGGAAGTTATTACACACCGAGTCTGTTCAGTGACAAGGTCCGGCGCATCGTGCGTTTTCTGCTCCGTTTCTGACCTTTTCTTCTTGCTTTACTTGCGTGGCAGCCTCTATGCTCCATCGCTTAGGGATTGAGGAGGAGGCAATATGAAGTCATGTAGGTCTAATGTTTTTATTCACTCAGGGTTGGCGCTATGTTCTGTGCTCTGTTTTTCTTCGCTGGCCGTTGCCGGCGGGTTTCAGATAGGGGAGATGGCGACACGTGCTTCCGGTATGGGCAGTGCCTTCACCGCTGTAGCCGATGATGCCTCGGCGGCCTGGCACAATCCGGCCGGCGTTGCCTTTACCCAGGGCAGTCAGCTGATGGGTGGCAGCGCTGTGCTGATAGTTCCCGGAGTCAAATATTCACCGAACTCCTCCACACCAGTACAAAGATCCACCCAGGAGGGTGGCGGTACCTTCTTCGTTCCACATGCCTACTATACCTATATGAATGAGTCGTCCGGCTTGGGTGGTTCCATTGGTGTTAATTCACCGTTTGGTCTGGAAACGGACTGGCCAACGACAGGCCCATTTGCTTCCAAGAATACCTACTCGCGTATTCAGATGTTTCAGGTTAATCCCAGCGCGGTGTACAAGGTCAGCGATAATCTTTCCATAGCCGCCGGTGTGAATTACGGAAAATTGCTCAATGTCGATCTGAACAGCTCGAACCAGTTGCTCAACGGCAATGGCGATGGCTGGGGCGGTAACGCTGCGCTGATGTACAAGCAGGATGATTTCAGCTTTGGCGTTTCTTATCGCAGTAAGATCAAGGTGAATATTGATGGAACGGCAATAGCTGCAGGAACCTTGAAGAACACATTTGGCGCCACCAACTCCGCTGCCAAATCGAAGGTGACCTTGCCGGATCAGGTCAATGTCGGTATCGCCTACAGGCCGAATCAGGACTGGTTGCTAAGCCTTGATGTCGATTGGGTAAACTGGAAGACCTACGATGCCATCATTATTACCTACAACAGTGCAGCATACCGCACAGCCGTTTCTACCTTGCAGACAGCCGTAGGTGCTACAGCCACAGGCTTCACCAATGAACCGAGACACTGGAAGGCGACGACGGCTTTCAGGCTGGGTGCAGAATGGGCTTATAGTCCGACGGTGCGGACGCGCTTTGGTTACGTGTTTGATCCGACACCGAGTAGCAATGTCGACTATTCTCCGTCCACGCCGGATAACGACAGGCATATTGTTTCCTTCGGCTATGGCTACGATTTCAATGCCCATACAACCCTAGATTTGTTTTATGGTTATGTGTATTTCAAAAAGCGCAACCAGACGGCTTCTCCTGCCACGCCAGCCGGAGCACCGAATTCGATCAAGAACGGAGTGTATAAATCACAGGTGCACATGCTGGCGGCTTCCGTCAGCTATAAGTTCTAGGTTTGTTTTTATGCTGAATGCGAAAGGGGCTCAGAAGAGCCCCTTTTTTATTTTACGTTTATAAACCGCTGCTTATTTTCCAGCCGGAGTCACTGCGGGTCAGGGATAATTCTTCCCTTTGCAGCATTTCGCGCCAGGTGCCATCCATCAAGACCTTCATGCGATAGGATTGTGCAGCCTGCGCATGGGTGTCGTCGGCAATAAAGATCTCGCGGTCGAAGCTTTCCATCTTGAGCTGGGTGAACTGATCGAACATTTGCTGCATGTGTTTGATGATGTCCACCTTGCCTAGTTTTCGGCCTTGGTAGTCATCGGCAATCAGTTCGGAATAGCCGATGATGTCCCGGTTGCTTATGGTCGCATCGCGGGCATCGAGCAGGCTATTAACGCCGCTAACAGCTACTTCGCTGCATGCGCTTAAAAGCAGGGTGGCGCAGAGCGCAACTGTGACATGGATTTGGCGCATGGGCCGAGTTATAGAAAGGGTTCGGCCTTGCGGCTCCACTCGCTGTTCGGGAAGTTGTGCTTGAGCAGGATGGCGGTCTGTTGAGCGCTGTCCTTAATATCCATTTTATCGAAGGATGCGGCAAGATAATAAAGCCCTTCCTCAATGACCGGTGTGGTCTGATATTTCTCAAGTATTACTTGAAAGCGATTGGCGGCGGCAACATAGCGCCCCTTGCTGAAATAAAACTTACCGATATTTAGTTCATGTTTTGCGAGTCGTGTATAAAGCAGTTGCAGACGCCGTTGAACATCCTTGGCGTATTCGCTGTCAGGGTGTTCGCTGAGCAGACGCTCGAACGCTGCAACGGTCTGATTGGTTTGATCCTGATCATTCTCCGCTGGAGAGGACTCCTTGTAGTGACTCATGGCCAGCATGTACTTTGCATAATCCACATTCGGATGGCGCGGATGGCGTTCGACGAATTCCTTGCTGAGAATCTCGGAGAGGATGTATTCGCCACCCTTGTAGCTGGCAAATATTCTCAATAGCTCCGCCTGAACCGTGTATTTGCTGTATGGATGTGCGGTGCTGAAATCCTGCAGGGAACGGGCAACTTCATTGTATTGCCCATGGTCGAGTTTTTCTTTGGCGGCTTCATAATCAATTTGCGCCTCGTTTTTTCCAGCATTGTCGCTGGCGCAACCGGCAGCCAGCAGGGCAATGAACACGACGCATGCGATCTTTTTCATGCGCGCACTCTATGCAGACCTTATCGGCGCGACAATGGCTAGATGACGCCCGCTGGACTGACCATCACGCCGGTAGGAGAAGAAATGTCGTGCATTACAGCAGGTGCACGCGGCAGGCCCCTCCACCAGCAGTTCGATATTCAGCTGCCTGACTCCGGCCTGGATGAGTTGCAGACGATTGAGGGCGGTAAGGTCGGCAACATATTGGCCATCTCTGGCCTGCACAGAGGTATCGGCGCCCGCGCAGCTTTGCTGCAGGGCATCAGCTGTTTCCTCGCCGATCTGAAAACAGCAGGGGCCGATGCATGGGCCTATACATGCCAGAATGTTTTCGACCTTGGCGCCTGCATCCAGCATGCTTTGTACCGCATGCATGGCGATACCCTTAGCTGTGCCTCGCCAGCCGGCATGCACAGCAGCAACAAGCCCGCTTGCCGGATCGGCCAGCAGGATGGGGGTGCAGTCGGCTACGCGAACGGCAACCGGGCTGCCATCGTCGCTCAGCAGAATGTCGGCTTCCTCACGGTGCATGCGGCCGGTTCCATTGCATAAAAGGGTTCGACAACCATGTACCTGCACAGCCCGGTGCGGTGTGCCGTTGATGCCGCTCTGACGGATGAGGATATCAAGGTTCTTCTCTACCAATACTGGATCATCACCTGTGTCGTTCGCCAGATTGAGACTATCGAAGGGAGGAGGGCTGACGCCCCCGCTGCGCAGGCTGAAAATGCCGTGCAGCCGGTGTTCGGCAAAAAGCGGTGAGCGCAGGAAGCAGGCTTCAGGCATAAGCCATATCCAGCGCGGCAGAGAGCTGTACAAGATCATCGGGCAGGGGTGCGGTGAACAGCAGGGGATCACCACTTATGGGGTGATTCATGCCGAGCACCTCGGCATGCAGGGCCTGCCGTTTCAAGGTCAGGACAGCCTGTCGTGCGACAACGGGAATATTGCTGCCCGGATTATAGCTGCGCGCATAAACAGCGTCTCCGAGAATAGGGAGATGCTCGTGGCTTAGATGTACGCGAATCTGGTGTGTGCGACCGGTATGCAGGTTCAGGCGGAGCCGGCTGAAATCGCGCCGATAACTGGCCTCAACACGAGCCACGGTAATGGCCGGTTTACCATGCATCTGCACGCTCATTTTCTGCCGATGTTGCGGGTGCCGGGCAATGGGCAGATCAATACGTTGTTCCTTCCACGTTGGAGCACCACGACACCATGCCAGATATTCGCGGCGGATATCGTGGCGGGCGAACATCTCAACCAGCCGTTGATGCGCCAGTTCCGATTTGGCAATCACCAAGCTCCCCGAAGTGTCTTTGTCGATACGGTGAACAATGCCCGGGCGCTCTACGCCGTTGATGCCGGGTAAGTTCGGGCAGTGATGCAGCAAAGCATGCACCAGCGTGCCGCTATCGTGTCCGTGGGAAGGATGTACCACCATGCCGGGAGGTTTGTTGACGACAATCAGGTGCTCGTCTTCAAACAGAATGTCGAGGGCAATATCTTCGGCCTGCAATGCCAGAGGCGCGTTTGCGGGGACATGAATCTCGTATGACTGTCGCAGGGCAACCCGAAAGGCATGTTTGCGCACTGCTACCAGGCTGACGCCCTCACCGGGGACTACAGATAGTCTGAATACCAAGCCGTCTGCGATCAATTGCTGAATGCGGCTGCGCGACAGGTCGCAGACCGAGGTCAGAGCATGGTCGAGGCGTTGGCCGTTCAGCGCATCATCAATGGTAATGCTGATGCACTGAACTGCCTCGTCCGATTCTTTCACTCTCCCGCAGATGTGGAGGCTGGCGCAGGTGCGGCGGCAACGGGCTCCGGTTTACGCTGAGGTGCTTCAGCACTGCCCGCATCAGCTTGTCCCTGGTTGGCAGATGAGGCCTGCTCCGAACCGTTATCCTGCGTTGCGGCACCCTGTTCTCCAGCCGGGCGCCGTGGGCGGCGACGGCGACGGCGACGCGCTGTTCCATTACCTTCGGCCTTTGGCTCATCCGATGGTGTATTATGCGCGCTTGCCTCGGTTTCTGTCGGTGTTTCCACTGACTGAACCTTCTCGCCAGCTTCCTTACGCTTGCGCGGGCGCTTGTTCCGGCTCGGTTTCCCTTCGGTGTTTCGTGGCTCACTCGGGCTGTCCACAGAGGTCTTTC
>Ga0210035_1002074_pt1 | contig 10950 bp, 10 predicted proteins | sample CryGeymeta201507_FD_183975 | JGI IMG/M metagenome (GOLD analysis project Ga0210035, IMG submission 183975) | Groundwater microbial communities from Crystal Geyser aquifers in Utah, USA - Crystal Geyser metaG 2015-07 (SPAdes) (version 2) | ecosystem: Environmental > Aquatic > Deep subsurface >...
ATAGACCTCAAAAAGAAGAAGTTGTTTTGCTACACCGAAACAAAAGACGGAAATCTTGAGGAGATAAAGAGGATAAATTTTAAGCTCAAGAATGTAATTTATTAAGGGTATCATTCAACTTTAAATGCCCAAAAAAATTGTGGTACAATTTTGTGTCCCTTTCATACGAAACATAACCACTAATTAATAATAAATGACTAAATATTTAAAATAATTAAATTATCATGATATAATTATGATTTATAAGATTATAAAAGAATTATAAAAAGAATAAAAAGAAATTTAAATTTATTACCTCAAAGATTTATAAAATTTTAGCAATTTTAATATGGAAAGAAAATATTGAAACATAGCACAACAAATATCATAGAAATTTAATGAAATTTTAATTCATTGGGATGAAAGAAAGGCGATTTTGGAAATGAAAGATGCAAATTTCCCGCATTGGAGACAGACGGAATGGATTGGATGTCCAAAATATGGCAGCGGAATGGTAGGATTAGTTGCATCTATGCTCAAAATAAGACCAAGGTTATATGCAAATCATATTTTTGAGCAGTGAGATTAGTTGCATCTATGCTCAAAATAAGACCCATTATAAATCTTTTATAATGGGGATTTAAATGAAAACGGTAAAATCGTATTTGAACACCTTTTTAATTACTATCTAAATAATCAAAAATTTATAAAATTTCACAGATTTTAAAATGGAAAAATATATGCAATGCATTGACTGCGGAGAAAAATGGACAGAACAGCCAATATGGAGATGTCCAAAATGTGACGGGCTGCTGGAAATAAAATTTAAATTAAGTGCGGGCGACTTTGACCTGAAAAAAGCAAGAAAACAGCGGCTTAATTTATGGAGATATGCAGACTTAATTCCAGCAAAAAAAAATGTATCCTTAAATGAAGGAGGAACGCCTCTTTACGAATGTAAAAATTTATGCAGGGAATTAAAGGTAAAATTGTTTGTCAAAAATGAAGGTGCAAATCCAACAGGGAGTTTTAAAGACAGAGGCATGACTGTTGGTGTTTCCAAAGCAATTGAATTCGGAAAGAAAATTACAACCTGTGCATCAACGGGAAATACCTCCGCAAGTTTGGCTGCGTATTCTGCAAGAGGAAATTTAAAATGTGTTGTTTTTATTCCTTCGGGAAAAATTGCTTACGGGAAACTGGCACAGGCGCTGATTTTCGGGGCAAAGGTTATATCAATTGAGGGAAATTTTGACAAAGCACTTGAAATTGTATTTAAGATAAGTAACGGGGAAGGAATATATCTGCTTAATTCCATAAATCCTTATCGTTTAGAGGGACAGAAAACAATTGGTTTTGAAATTTTTGACGAATTAAATCATACACCTGACAGAGTAATTTTGCCTGTTGGAAATGCGGGAAATATATCTGCAATCTGGAAGGGGTTTAAAGAATTTTACGAGCTGGGAATTGCCGGTGAAAAGCCAAAAATGACAGGCATTCAGTCAGAAGGATCTAAGCCCATAGTGAATATGTTTAAAAATAAAAAAGAATATATTCCGGAAAAAAATCCTGAGACGATTGCTACTGCAATAAGAATAGGAAACCCAGTAAGCTGGAAGAAGGCAATTAATGCGGTCTATGAATCAAACGGGTATATGGAGTCAGTGAGCGACGAAGAAATTTTAAAGGCACAAAAACTGCTGTCAAGGAAAGAAGGCATATTTGTTGAACCAGCGTCTGCATCATCAATTGCCGGACTGATAAAATTAATTGACAAAGGAATTATTGACAAAGGTGAAGAAATCGTGTGTATAACAACAGGAAACGGATTAAAGGATCCAAACACAGTGGTTGATTCGTGTAAAAATGAAATAATTTATGCAAAGGAAGAAGATGTTGAAAATTTAATAAAGAAATTGTAATTTAAAATTTATATTTACAACCGTTCATCTTCTTCTTTTCTTGACTCAATAACAGCAGCACTTAAATTTTTTTTATATTTTTTTGCCATTTGAACCGCAAAATTGTCCATGTCTTTATTCTCTTTATAAATTTTTGTCTTTTTTATCATTTCATTTATTGCTGCTTGTAGAAATTCCTCCTCATTTTTAAAATATCTGTTATCCACAAAACTTTTTATTTTTGAATTAAATATAAATTTATCAATGGTTGTATTTAATAGCACTTCATTCATTTTTAAAAATTTACAAATTATTTTTATAATTCTGATTATAAAATTTTTATTTACAATTAAAAGTATGTGTTTATATGTTTAAAATATCAACTCTTTTTTAAAACTTGTTTTGAAATTCTGAATAAAGTATTTTTTTAATTCAGTGAAAACTTATTTTTCACCAGATTTTAACTTTTTCTCAACAATTTCTCCATTCGGCGAAATTTCTGAAAATATAATTCCCTGAAATTTATAGACCTTTGTATCCTGCTTTAAATAATCCTGTGCATTTAGTCCTGCTTTCATACATGTTTTTTCCAGAAATTCCCTTTTCTTCCAGTTCCATTCAACAGGAACCTGTGGAAGCAGTAATCCGCTTCGCATCCCTTTTCTGACTATCAATCCGTCTCTCCCTATTTCTATAAATTTTTCATATTCATTTGGAGATGCCTTAATTAATTCCGGAGGGGTTAAAATTGTAACTTCAACAACTATATTATCCAATTCTTCTTCTATCAGCGGATTAAATCTTGGATCTTTATAAGCAGCATACAGTGCTGCCTTTTTTAAACCGTCTATCAAAGGAAAAACCGGTTCAGGAAATCCGATGCATCCTCTCAATTCATGGTTAGGGTATGTTTCAAGCGTTACAAAGACGCCGTATTTCTCTGAAAATTTTTTTGAAATTTCTCCAACATTTTCAACATTTTCATCTTCTTTGTCAGTTATATTTTTAAAAGTTTTTTCAATAGTTTTTCTCGCATATGTCACAAAAAAATTTCCGTCCTCTAAATTTATATCCATTTCAAATTTTATAAAATTTAAATTTCAAATTTTTATTACTAAAACAATTAATCAAAAACAACCGTTTTGTTTCCATACACCAAAATTTTATTTTCCAAATGTGCCTTTAACGCCCGTGCCAGAACCAGTTTTTCAACATTCTTTCCTTTTTCAATAAAATCAGACAATGTATTACTGTGACTGACCCTTACAACCTCCTGTTCAATTATCGGGCCGTTATCCAGTTCTTCCGTAACATAATGCGCAGTGACACCAACTAACTTTACTCCTCTTGTATATGCCTGTAAATATGGTTTTGCACCTTTAAACGCCGGCAAAAAGGAATGATGCACATTTATTATTCTGTTTTGATAACTTTTAATAAAATTCGGACTTAAAATCTGCATATATTTTGCCAGGACGATTGTATCTATTTTAAATTTTTCCAGCAGGCCCATTTCCTTTGTTTCCTGGGAAATTTTATTTTCCTGCGTTTTTTCTATCGTATAATATCCACAGTTAAAAAATTTTGCCGTATTTTCCATATCCGGACGATTGCTTATTATTAACGGAATGTTGCATTTTAATTCATAAGATTTCTGCTTTAAAAGTATGTCAAATAAACAATGTTCTTCCTTTCCTGTAAAAATTGCGATATTTTGAATTTCCGATGAAAATTTTATTGAATGATGCATGCTGAATTTTTTTGCTATTGTGTGAAATTTATCCTTTATCATTTCTTTTTCAATCGCAAAATCCGCTAAATCAAACTCAACCCGCATAAATAATGTTTTACTTTCATCATCAATATGCTGGTCTGCGTGCAGGATATTTCCATCATTTCTGTAAAGGAAGTCGGTAACGCCTGCAACAATTCCTTTTCTGTCAGGGCATGCTAATAAAATAGTAGCGGTTTCCATTTAAATTTTATTTTATCCGAATTTTATAATTTTATTTTATCCGAATTTTATAAATTTTATTTACAAATAACAATATTATGCTGACCCATAAAATTAAAATAATTATATATTTGTTTTTTTACTAATATTTCTAATAATAAACAGTTACAAATAAAATTTATATAAAAGATATATGTAAGATGAACAAACCAAAGCCAAAGGAAAAAATTTTAATAACCTCTGCACTGCCGTATGTAAATAACATCCCACACATCGGAAACATCGTCGGAAGCCATCTTCCAGCAGACATTTTTGCGAGATTTATGAGAATGCTTGATTATGATGTGACCTTCGTAGGTGGTGCAGACGAACACGGAACTCCGATTGAAATTGCAGCCCAAAAGAAAAATTTAAATCCAAAGGAATTATGCGATTATTACTACAATATCCACAAAAAAATTTACGAATGGTTAAATATAAGTTATGATATTTTTTCAAGAACATCAAATAAAATTCATCACCGCACAACACAGGAATTTTTTATGGAAATTTATAAAAACAGATACATTAAAGAAGGAAAAATCAGGCTTCCGTATTGTGAAAAATGTAATCGTGTTTTGCCTGACAGATATGTTGAAGGAACCTGTCCACACTGCGGATATGAAAAGGCAAGGGGTGACCAGTGCGAGATGTGCGGGAATATGATGAATCCAACTGATCTTAAGAATCAGAGATGTGCAATCTGCTGTTCAACTCCAAAAATTGCTGAAAGGGCCCATTTGTTTTTTGAATTAAACAAGTTAAGCAGCACTTTGGAAGAATGGATTAAAAGCAAAAAAGGAATATGGAATGATAAAGTAATTGCAGAATCACTCGGATGGATTAAAGAAGGGCTAAAAGAAAGGTGCATAACAAGGGATATAAAATGGGGGGTTAAGGTTCCAACAGAAAATTTTACAGATAATGTTTTTTATGTGTGGTTTGATGCTCCAATCGGATATATCTCTTTTACCAATGAACTCGGAAAAAATTTATGGGAAAAGAATATTAATAATAATGCAGACAACGTCCAAATTTATCATTTTATCGGAAAGGACAACATAATATTTCACACGATTTTCTGGCCCGCAATGCTTCTTGCAAATGGAAAATACAATATGCCTTACAATGTCGTAGGATTGCAGTATCTGAATTATGAAGGCGGAAAAATTTCAAAGTCGCAGAATAGAGGGGTATTTTGTGAAAATCTGCCAGACAGCGGAATTGAGAGCGATGTGTGGCGGTTTTATCTGACATTTTTAATTCCAGAAAACAGCGATGCTGAATGGAAATGGGATGAATTTATTAATAAAACAAATAGCGAATTAATCGGAAATTTTGGAAATTTTATAAATAGAACAATGTTGTTTATTGAAAAAAATTTTAATGGAAGGATAAATTTTAAGGACATAAATTTTGGCGATGACGAATATAATTTAATAAACGATATTAGAAAGAAGGCAGAGGAGTATAAAAAATTAATGTTAAACATACACATCCGCGAAGGGTTGAAGAAAATTCTGGAAATCAGCGACACAGGTAACAAATATATGCAAAAAAAGGCACCGTGGAAGGATTTAAATAAAAATATTACAAATTGTCAAAGAACAATGTATTGCTGTGTATTAATCTGTTATTATCTGGCAAATATTTGTCAACCATTCCTGCCAAATTCATCAATAAAAATTTACAAGATGCTAAATTTAATGTCCGAGCCGAAATTTGAATATATTTATAATAATGAGATTGAATTTGAAATTAAGGATGTTTCACCTTTATTTAAGAAAATGGATGAAAAAATTATCAATGAAGTAAAAAGAAAGGTCACAAAAATCGGAGTTGAAACCAAGGAAGGAAAAGGTAGTGAAAGTAAGGAAGAAAGTAAGAAAAAAATAAACACAAAAGACAAGGAAAACAAAGAAATTACTTATGAGGAATTTAAAAAGATAAATTTAAAGGTCGGAACAATTGAGGATGCAGAAGAAATTCCGAAGTCAGATCGGCTGATAAAACTTACAGTAAATGTAGGAAAAGAAAAACGAACAATTCTTGCTGGAATAAAGAAATTTTATAAACTAGACGATTTACTCAATAAGCAGGTTGTTGTGCTTACAAATTTAAAGCCGAGAAAGATGATGAATATAGAATCACAAGGGATGATTCTGGCTGCTGAGGATAAGGGAGGAATAAAATTGCTTGTTATTGATAAAAAGACAGAGAAAGGAAGTGAAATTGGATGAAAAATTTTAACCTTGAAACCATGAGAATCGGCTTTTTCACAGACACATATTTTTCACAGGTCAATGGAGTAACCTATACAATTGACTTATGGAAAAGAGAACTTGCCAAAATTTACAAAGAGAAAAACATTTTTGTTTTTTATCCAAATAGCGAATACAAAGGAAGCACGAATGAAATTTCCCTTCCATCAGTTAAATTTCCACTTTATGGAGGATATAAAATTTCCCTTCCGTCTGCAAAACTGCTGAACCTAAATCTAGATGTTGTGCATATTCACGGATTATATTCTTCTGCAATTTTTGGAATATCCGTAGCAAAGAAATTAAAAATCCCATGTATAATTACCTATCATACCCCAACCCACCTTTACACCCATTATGCAACAAATTTAATGTCCAGTTATTTTTCCAGGTCATCAACAAAAAAAATTTCCGCTGTTTTGCAGAAAGGGCTTATGAAGTGGGAAAAATTTGTCCTGAAATCATGTGATTTAATAACAGTTCCTTCAAATGTAATTGCCGGATATCTGAAAGAACAGGGAATTGAGAATGTTAAAGTTATAAGCAACGGAATTGATATAAATTTATTTAAAGAGGACACCAGGCAAAGAAATTTTCAGAAGGATAAAAATAAACTATGTATCGGATATTGTGGAAGGATAGGGATAGAAAAACATCTTGAAGATTTAATATTTCTTGCGAAAAAATTTGACGGAGAAATTTTAATAGCCGGAGAAGGTCCTGCCAAAAAATATTATAAACAAATGGCAAATAAAATAAGCAAAAACATTAAATTTTTGGGGAGAATTCCACACGAGGAACTTCCGAAATTTTACTCATGTCTTGACTTTCTGGTTTTTCCTTCTGTTGTTGAAACACAAGGACTGGTTGCATTAGAGGCAATGGCATGCGGAACACCTGTAATAGGGGCAGATGCGATGGCATTGAAGGAAACAATCCTTGCTGGAAAAACAGGATATTTATACAAACCAGGAGATGTTTATGAATTATTTACAAAACTGCAAAATGGATACAAAAACAGAGAAATTTTGACAAAGAATTGTGTTGATGAAGCAAGGAAACACTCTGTTGAAAATACAGTAAAGGAATTGAGGAAAATTTATGAAAAGATAAAAACAGAAAAAAAATAAAGCCGTTTGGGCAATCTTCAAAAACAGATTTTTTGCTTTTATATTTAATGTCATGAAAAATATATAAAATTTAAAAACATAAAAAAGAAAATTTAAAAAAAGAAAAAAGAAACTTTCTTATTCCCTTTCGTCCTTCTTTTTTCTCATCACAAAGAAATATGCAACTATTATCAATACTATTACTAGCAAAATCCCCATTATCCATAACGTGAACCCTTCTGGTTTTGGACAATCACTTGGACAGTTTTCATAATTTTCTCCTGCCTCACATATATTATTTCCACAATTACAATAATAAGTACACCCCGACTCTATTCCTACATCATTCCATCCATCAGAATTATTACATGTATTATTATCCCCAGAACTTGTATTGCCAAGCAGAATAATTAAAGTCCAAATTGGCATTTCCGCAGACAAAATTGTTATTTATTATTGAATTTGATTGCTGGGAAAAAATTCCAACACCATTATTTGAAATTTTGTTATCTTCAATTATGTTATTTGAATTTCCAGCATCATAACAGTACCTCCGAGGGTCGCAATTAGAAATTGTAATTCCTGTATTGCTATTATTTAAAATTTTATTATTTAAAATTTCATTGAAATTTGAATTATAGAAAATGTAAATTCCTGCATCATTATTTGAATTTGCTGTGTTGTTTGTCAAGGAGTTATTTGAGGAAGAAGATAAATAAATTCCATTCCAACCATTTGAATTTGCTGGGTTGTTTGTCAAGGAGTTATTTGAGGAAGAAGATAAAAAAATTCCCTACCTATTTGAATTTGCTGGGTTGTTTGTCAAGAAGTTAGTTGAGGAAGAATATAAATAAATTCCATAACGATTTGAATTTGCTGTGTTGTTTGTCAAGAAGTTATTTGAGGAATGATCTAAAAAAATTCCATAATCGAAATTTCTTATTATGCAATTTTTTATTGTATTGTTTTGTCTGCTATTTAAATAAATTCCATTACTATATCCAGAACCATCTCCTTCAATTGTATGTCCCTGACAATCTAAAACTATATTATTAGAACCAAATATAATTCCATGTCCAGGACAATTACTCAAATCTCCTGTCATAGTCAGTGATGAGGTTAAAGTATCTCCACAACCACATTGCACTGCACCACCACAATTTGCTGCACTAACATTTCCGCTTAACATCAAAACAACTCCAATTACAACCAAAGCTAAAATACCTAAATTTTTTAAATTTCCAAAAAAGTCATTGCCCTTTAACAAATTTTTTCTATCCATTTTAAAAATTTTTAAATTAAATTTTTTGTTGAATTTTAAATTTTATAATAAATTTTTAAATTATGAAATTAAATATAAGAGCGAATTTTTTAAATACTGAAACCATTAGCCAACAGAGCATTCTTTTGTCTTATCTTCAAGTTCGGAAATTTTCTTTACAATATTGCTTAATTCTTCATTTCCTAAGTTTATCCTTTTCCCTGTTTCCAGTGCTTTCTTATAGTCATCAATTGCAGTTAAAACCCTTTGACAAGATACATCTATTTTTTTAAAGCCATTGTTTTCATCTTCAACAATACCTATTTCTACTCCTTCGTATTTTAACCCAAAGAATTCATTAAGTGATGCCCTTGCAGTATATGCCTTAAATTTATTTTCATCATTATCAAGTGCTTCTATTTTGAGCATATTGTAGCATTCTCTTGCTTCCAATTGTCTTTCAGTTGCAAAATACCCGTAACATAAAATGTTTTGCACGCTGGCAACATCATGCTCACTGCTGTAATGGTCAACATATAAATTTAATGACGCCTTTGCATTTTCTATTGCAGCATTGTAGTCCTTTTCATCTGATTTTTTTTGTGCAAGCATCATATAAGCATAAGCAATTCCAAGTTTCGAATTGCTGAATTTATTTGTTATATTTGAAATTTTATCTGCCTTTTTATAATACTCTATCGCATTTTTTGTCTCGTTGTTCTTTGCATAAATATAAGCAATTGCCAGGTATACATTCAGCAAGCCCTCTTTGTCATCACTTTTCTTCAGATAAATTTCCGCTTGTTTTAAATTTTGCAGTGCATCATCATACTTGTCCAATCTATCATAAACTATTCCAATTCCAAGATAATTATAGCCAATTGTTTTATCGTCCCCGTTATTACTTAAGACCCTTGCTTTATCATAAAAGTCCATTGCTTTTGTAAGGTCAGGTAAATTTAAATAATAATTTGCCAGTTGTGAATAAGAGTAAAATTTCTTTTTATCATCATTCAAATTTTCTGCGAGTTCAACCGCTTTCATTAAACATGTTGTATTTTTCTCATAATACCCCCTCCAGAACATTGCTTCATACAAACATGTCGTGAAATTTTTATCTCTGGCGAGACTTGCTGCATTTTTATAATAGCCCTTTGCAATTTCTTCTTTTCCCAATTGAGAATATAATTTTGCGATTCTTGTATAATATATACATTTCTTTTCCTCACTGGTCTCTTTATTCAGCAGATTGTTGTAGTCATCTATGGCACCAGTAATATTACCAGCATTTTCCTTTTGAAGTGCAATATTTTCGGCATTACTGATTTCAGGTGGTTTATCAACATAAGGATGCACAAAAAAATATGTTCCAAAAAATAGTATTAAAATGCCAACAACAAATATTATTGGAAAAAAATTTCTCTTCTTTTTCTTTTCAGCGTCATTATCCTTATTATCTTCCTTGCCTGCTTTATTGATATTATTTTTATCCATTTTGAAATTTTAATATAAAAAATTTATCCAAATTTTCGTATAATAATCTGCGGTAGAAACAAACCAGGATAAATTTATTTTACCTTCATTTATCTTTATTCATTTCTACATTTAATAATTTAAATTTTTCCTAAATATTATTTTATTTTTTTACTATTTTATTTTAAATTATTTTTTTTTATTTTTTTACATTTTTAATTTCTATCGGGTCGGACAGGTCTTCCGCCATACACAATCTCGATATATCAGCGATATTCCGCAGAGGAATTCGCACATTGCGATTAGTGTTTATGAGGGCGGTTTCTCACTTTAAATAAAGAGATAGTCTGAAAAGACTTCTCAAAAAATTTAGAGACCCTGCCGACCCTTCCGATGATATTTTTTGTTTTAAATTTATTCAAAAGTTTCCCATTTCAGTTTACTCCATTAACAAATCACCTCGCTGTTGTTCGGAGATTTAAAATTTCTAATGAAATTTAAAATAAGATTGAAAATCTGTTGATTTTAAAATTGTGAAAATATTTCCTAAAACCAGTATTTAAATCTTTTGTATAAATTCTTGAGATTATTTATAGGTTTAATCTTAATAATTTAATGAGTTGGGAAACTTTTGTTTATTATATTTTTTGTTTTAAATTTATTAAATTTATTAAATTTATATTTGTATTTTAAATTTATTTATGAAAAATTTAATATAAAAGAGGTGGCTCATCAGTCTAAGTACAGCGGTAGCTTTTAAAAAAGCTCCATAAAATTTATATAGATGTAGCCACCACTTATACACAGATTATTACACAAGAATACGATCTACTTTGTAGGTAAGTTATTATAGCAGTCTAATTAATAATTCACAAGAATAAAAGTGGCCTACTTTCATATGCTACATAACCATTAATGGTTTAAAATTTATTAAATTGAGTGTTTAAAATTTATCCAAAATGAATGAATT